>WNGP01003550.1_pt1 | contig 13081 bp, 7 predicted proteins | sample 5407671 | NCBI WGS metagenome assembly WNGP01 (sample SAMN13153381, study PRJNA577476) | soil metagenome | isolation source: 40 cm soil or saprolite under Garry oak tree replicate 2 | place: USA:California | collected 2016-06-15 | reverse complement strand
TGGAGAAGAAGAACAAGAAGGCGGCGTAGCCGTCTTCTGTAGCGGGGGTCTATGACCGGCGAAGGCTATTGGCGTGCTAGCGGTGTCGGCGCTTTATAGAGCGTCGCTACAGCCAAGCAACTTTGAATTGAACGTTCAACGTTCAACGTTCAACGTTTAACGTTTCAATGCCCCATCCGTTAGAACAACTCGGCGACGAAGCGCTGCGCGAGATCGATTCCGCGCCTGACGAACAGGCGCTCGAAGCCGCACGCATAAAATATCTCGGCAAAAGCGGCAGCATCTCCGCGTGGGGCGAGCAGATGAAAACGCTCAGCAAAGAGGGCAAGCCGATCGTCGGGAAGTTGCTTAATGAAGTTCGTACCGCGATCACCGCCGCGCTCGAAGCCCGTGCGCAAACTTTTCACGCCCAAAAAGAATCCGAGGGGCTTGCAAAGATCGACATCTCATTGCCGGGAACGCCGCGCGAGGTCGGCGCCATTCATCCACTGACGCAAATGTGGGATCGCTCGATCGAAATCTTCCGGCGAATGGGTTTCGCGCTCGCCGATGGACCGGACATTGAAAACGAATGGCACTGCTTCGATGCGCTCAACACGCCGCCCGAACATCCGGCGCGCAACGAGCAGGACACATTTTATCTGGCGGATGGCCGATTGCTGAGAACACACACTTCAACCGTCCAAATTCGCACGATGCAAGCCGCGCCGCCGCCGATTCGCGTAATCTCTCCCGGCGCGGCATATCGTCGCGATGAACTTGACGCCACGCACAGCCCGCAGTTTCACCAAATCGAAGGACTTTACGTCGATGAAAACGTCAGCGTCGCCGATTTGAAAGGCACGCTCGAATTTTTCATGCGAGAATTATTCGGCGCCGACACGGCCGTGCAGTTCCGGCCGCATTTCTTCCCGTTCACTGAGCCCAGTCTGGAGGTTTATGTGAAATCCAAAGCGCTCAAAGGCGGCGAGCGCTGGATCGAAGTCGCCGGCTCGGGCGTCGTGCATCCCGCCGTTTTCGAACAGGTCAACAAAGCGCGCGGCGACAAGGCGTACGATCCAGAGAAATGGAGCGGCTACGCGTTCGGCCTGGGCATGGATCGCCTCGCGATGATTTTGTTCGACATTCCTGACATCCGCCTGTTCGCGCAAAACGATTTGCGCTTTCTCCGCCAGTTTGCATGAAATTTTCCGTCAATTGGCTGCGCGAATTTGTCGATCTTCCAAAAAATCCGGAAGAGATCGCCGAATTGCTGACTCGCGCCGGCATCGAAACCAAAAACATCGAGACGCGCGGCGCGAACATCGACAAGGTGATCGTTTCACGAATCGCCGCGTCCTCGCGCCATCCGAATGCTGATCGGCTCACAGTTTGCGAAGTGGACGACGGCAGCGGCACGAAACGCCAAATCGTTTGCGGCGCGACGAATTACAAAGTCGGCGACAAAGTTCCGCTAGCGTTGCCGGGGACAAAGTTGCCGAACGGAACTGAAATTCGGAAAAGCAAACTGCGCGGTGTCGAATCGGAAGGAATGCTTTGCAGCCCAATCGAGCTCGGCTTGGGTGAAGATGCCTCCGGTCTTTTGATTCTGTCGCCAGATGCAAAAGTCGGCGCGCCGATCGGTGATCTTTTCCCTGCGGACACGATTCTTGACGTCGAGATCACGCCAAACCGTGGCGATCTGCTCAGCCATTTCGGCCTGGCGCGCGAAATCGCGGCGCTGACTGGAAAGAAACTCAAATCGACGCCGCGTGAATCGAAGATCGACATCAAGAAATCGGGCGTGACGATTACCGCGACGCGTGAATGCCCATTCTTCTCCGCGCGCAAGATCGACAATGTGAAAGTCGGGCCGAGTCCGCAATGGCTGCGCGCGAAAATCGAGAGCGTTGGGATTCGTTCGATCAACAACATCGTCGATGTCTCGAACTTCGTGATGCTCGAGCTCGGCCAACCGACGCACGCTTTCGAAGCCGACAAACTGAAAGGCGATATCAACGTGCGACTCGCGCACGACGGCGAAAAGTTTCTCGCGCTCGATGGAAAGACTTATTCGCTCACGCCGGACAATTGCGTTGTCGCCGATCAAGAACGCGCAGTTGGAATCGGCGGCGTGATGGGTGGTGAAGAAACCGGCGTGGCCGATTCGACGAAGAATATTTTACTCGAGGCCGCCTACTTTCTGCCGGCGAGCATTCGGAAGACCGCGCGCGAATTAAATCTTCCGAGCGACGCGAGCTACCGATTCGAGCGCGGTGTCGATCCCGAAATGGTGCTTCGCGCCTCGCATCGTGCGACTGAATTGATTCAGGAAATCGCGGGCGGAACTCCCGCGAAAGAAATTCACCTGGCTGGCCAACTCCCGCCGAATCCGGCCGACGTTTCGTTGAGCTACGACAAGTGCAATCGCGTTGTCGGGATCGAGATTAAGCCGAAAACCATCAATGAAATTCTGGAAGGCTTCGGATTAAAAAAAACGAAGACTGAGAGGAAGAGGAAGAACGGATCTTCCAAGTGGAAGATCCCGAGTTACAGGCGGGATTTACAACGCGATGTCGATCTTATTGAAGAAGTCGTCCGCGCATTCGGCGCCGACAAAATTCCGGGAACCGACCGAAGTCGGTTCACGCCTTCAAGTCCGGCCGATCACGCGCACGATTTGGAATCACACATGCGCGAGCGCCTCGTGGCGCACGGACTTTTCGAAATCCGCACATCAAAATTGATTCCGCGAAGCGCATCTGCCTTCATCCAAGGCGCGGTTGAGCTGCGCAATCCGCTGAGCGAAGATCACGTTGCGCTGCGGCCGAGCCTAATCGGCGGTTTGCTTGGCGTGCTCGAACGGAACATTAACGTCGGCGCCGAGAGCGTCGCGATTTTCGAAATCGGTCGCGCGTTCATTCCGCCATCAGGGAAAGAAGAGCGACACCTCGCAATTCTGCTTTGGGGCAATGTCACGAGCGCTGCAAATTGGCGATCGCAAACCAAGCGAAACCTCGATCTGTTCGATCTCAAGGGCGCGCTTGCGGGCGTCGTTCCTAACTTATCGTTCCGAGCAAGCAAATTTCCTGATCTGGCGTTGCCGGTCGACATTTACTCGGGTGACCGGATGATCGGTTTCGGTGGCCAACTTTCATCAGCGAAATCGAGCGCTCCCGGGCGCGTGCTCGTTGCCGAACTGCATGCCGATCTGCTTTTGGCCAAAGGCGAATCAGCAAAAAAATTTCGGGAGCTCGATCGCTATCCATCGATCACCCGGGACATCGCCATGATCGTACCTGAAAAATTGACGCACTCTGAGATTTTGCGCGTGATTGAAGAACCTGCAGAACCGCTCCTCGAAAGCGTCCAATTGTTTGATGTATTTGAGACCCGAGACGGCATCACCTTCGGGCCCGCAGCAAAATCACTCGCATATACATTGACATACCGCGCTAAGAATCGCACACTGACAAACGAAGAAGTAACCGAGGTGCACGCCAGGATTCGCGAAAAACTGAAACGCGAGCTGGGCGTCACGCTGCGAGAATAGTTCTTTGAAACTGTGAGAGTCGTTTGTTGAGGGTTGGGAAGAAAACCAGTGCTTTTCGCTCAACTCTCAACTGACGGCTCTCATCCTTGACTCGTTGAGCGAAACAAATTTTTACCCTGCGATGTTCGAGATTACAGGTGGGATTCCCGAACCGATATTTGACGAACCTCAGGAGGCTGAGTCGCTCGGAGAACATGGCAGGCCTTGATTGGAAGTCAGACGCTGCGGCGACGGTCATCCACCCGTTACGAAAAGGGAACGGGAGATCCGCCTAAACGGCATCGGCGGGGTAATCTTTAGAAACCCGGATCGAAATTTCGATCCGGGTTTTTTCGCGTGATCGAAGAATCGCGATTTGAAAATCCTTTGACGGGATTGATAGTGCGCAGTGACGTGCGCACGCTCCTAGCCCTCGAAGACGGTCGATATTTCGAGGGCGAATCCTTTGGCGCAACCGGTACCCGCGTCGGCGAAGTTTGTTTCAACACCGCCATGACCGGTTATCAGGAAGTACTGACCGACCCATCGTATCGTGGGCAGATCGTCGCCATGACTTATCCTTTGATCGGAAACTATGGGATCAATTCGCTGGATCAGGAAAGCTCTTCGCCGCATGTGCGCGGGTTTGTCATAGAGGAATTGACTGAGGTCCCCAGCAACTGGCGCTCTGAAATGTCGCTCGATGAGTACTTGCGAAAATGGAATATCCCTGGCGCGAAAGGAATCGACACGCGCGCCCTTACGCGGCATTTGCGCACGCTCGGCGCGATGAAAGCCTGTCTAACGACGGAGATTTCGTCCGAAGAAGCGACGCAAATGGCGATCCAGGGCGAGGGCGTAATCGGGATGGATTATGTGCGTGAAGTGACGACAAGAAAGATTTACCGCTGGGATCCGGAGGACAACCTCAGCTCGCCGTGGTCGGTCGCACAGCCACGAGACGGCGAAGGCCGACGCGGGTTGCCACCCATTCGATCTCGAATTGCTGCATACGACTATGGCATCAAGGAAAACATCCTGCGCCTGCTGCGCCAGAAAGGTTTCCAAGTAACGGTTGTGCCGGCGACTACGTCGGCAGACGAAGTGCTGGGTCTTGACCCCGATGGAATTTTTCTTTCCAACGGTCCTGGCGATCCCGCGGCGCTTCCTTACGCACACAAAACCGTGCATGATCTGATGGGCAAAAAACCGATCTTTGGGATCTGTCTCGGTCATCAAATCCTCGGCTTCGCGTTCGGCGGCTCGACGTTCAAATTAAAATTCGGCCATCGCGGCGCTAACCAACCGGTAAAGGATTTGCGCAGCGGCAAAGTGGCCATCACGGCGCAAAATCACGGATTCGCCGTCAACGCAGAGTCGCTTCCTTCGGATGTGGAAATAACGCATATCAATTTGAATGACGGCACCGTGGAGGGAATGCGTCACAAAAAATTGCCGATCTTCAGTGTGCAGTATCATCCCGAAGCCGCGCCCGGCCCACATGATGCCTCGTATTTTTTCGATCAGTTCGCGGATCTAATTGAAAAGCAAAGGTAGGGCGCCTAAACGAACGTCCCCTCGATCCTCCGCGCTATTGACCAGCAGAGCCGACAGCCCACATTTGTCCCATGATTAATTCAACAAACAATAAACCTACTGTGTGGAGAGTTGCATTGACTGCGACCTTCATTGCAGCTCTGGCGTGCGCGCCGCTGGCGATCGCGCAGGAACACCAGCACGGCGATGACACGGCTGCTTCGAAAGAAGTGACCGGCGAAGTGGTCGATATGATGTGCTACGTCGATCATAACGCCGTGGGCGAGAAGCATGGCCAGTCCTGCGGGGCCAAGTGCATCAAAAGCGGCGGGCCGGTTGGTATCGTGAGCGAGGGCAAAGCGTATCTGGTGGTTGGCGAACACAAGCCAATTAACGATCAGCTCGCAGAGTACTGCGGCAAAAACATCACTGTGAAAGGCAAGCTCGCAGAACGCGGCGGCATTGCCATGATTGAGAACGCCGAGGTCGTTAAGAAATAGCGGCTTGTCATCCCGAGCTGCGAAGAGCGGAGAGGGACCTCACAATCTAAGTTTGGAGCACGCAAATTGAATAGCGTGCTAAATCGGCTCGTGCGAGCTCCTTCGCTCCGCTCAGGATGACAGATTGCGCGGAAGATCAACATCGAGCTCCGCGCAGCTTTGCGAGCTCTACTTGTAATACGGGCGCAACGACGGGCGCAGCTTCCCTACCCGAAGCGCGGTTTCAATTTGCGAATCAGAAACGTCCGCTTCGGAAACTTTACGAATCTCCCCTGCCTCGAGCGCTGCAATGGGCAATCCATCGCGAAACAAAATTCGACTTGCAGTGAGCGAGGCAATTCGCGGTCCAGGCGTCAGAATGCCTTGCAAATTCAGCGGGTCCGCAGCGCTTAGTATGATTAGTTCGCCATTTGGCGGCGCTTTGCGTATGGAACGCAACAAGCCAATGGCTTCGGGCAGCGCGAATTGTTCGCCGCTGACTCCTCCCACGAAATAGCCGCCGCGAATCTCGCCGCGCGCTTCCCAGCGGCGATAAATTCGCCCCAGGTCGTACCAATTAACGCCAAGACTCTCGCGTTCGAGCAAACGGCGAAACACAACTCCGTAGCGGCGCAGCAATGCCCGCGCAAATTTTTCGATTGCAGCCTGGCGCGCGGAGCTTTCCGTGCCATTTCCTGATGGCGGCGGCGTGATGTGCGCACGTAGCAACGACCAGCGCCCCGCAAACTCGATGCTCGCAAGAGTTGTTTTGCGCCGGCGTTTTCCAATGTTCCGGCCAAATGTTGGGCGTTTGTTCGACGGGACGAGGAGCGCACGCAACCCATCGAAACTATCTGAAGTCACCAGACCGAGTGCAGCAAGCTGACACAGGGCCTCTTCAACTTGAGAAGGTAGCACACCGCTTCGCCGGACAAGTTCAGCGAAAAACAGCGCGCCACCGCATTGGAGCGCCTCGAAGACAGCTTGGCTTCTGATCGAAAGTTCAATGCCAAAATTCGGCTGAGTAAGCACCAGCCAGTCGTGTAGATTCTCACGCTGGTAAAGCGCGATGGGGCTTGACCGCAGTGGCGCCGAAACACGCGCGTTCGGACTTTGCGGGGTGCTCAAACGTCCCCAGCCGACGCGCCCAGAAAAGCAAAGACGATCGAGCCACTCGGGATCGTAGTCGGTAACACGCGCGGGAAGGATCGCCGACTCCCAAGCCGCCAAAGGCAACTCGCAGCCGTCGAGTTGGTCCAGAACTGATTGCAAGCCTTCCGCGCCTTCCACGTGGTGTTCTGGACCTGCGCGCTGCCACGCAAACAGAAATCGGTAGAAATCCTGAAGCGAGACCGGCTGAATCTCCGCCCGCAGCCGATCGATGGTGAGCCGGTGAATTCGTGCGAGCAATCGCCGATCGCACCATTCCTGCTCGCTCGTATTCGGGTGGAATTTGCCGCGCAGAACAAAACCTTCGCTTTCAAGTCCGAGCAACGCCGTTTCGATTTCCGATCGGGCAAGACCAAGAATATTTTCCAGCTGCCTGACCGACATTGGACCGGAAACTTCAATTCTTCCGCGAAGCAATTCACGAATCGCTGCCGACCGTTCCCAATTTTGTCGCTGAGCAGATTCCGGCGCCGTTACCTGAGAATCGGCACCGGCGTCCGGATAAATTGTTTGCAGCATCGGCAACCGCTCGGCGCTAGTCCAAAAACGCTTCTCGCCAACATGAAGACGCGCCACCCGTTTCGATGCGACGAGTTCATTAAGTAATTGCTCCACTGCTGTGCCGTTGCCTTCATGACGAACTGTTTGTTGCACTTCATCCTCCGTCATCGCCGCGAGAAGCATCAGCGCGTCATGTAATTCATCGGCATTTGTCGCTTCGGGCCATGCTTCCTTGTGCACTTTGTCGATTGCTGCCGCATCAAGAATTCCGAGGGCATCGCTGCCGTTTCTTTCCGAAGCCCGCCGCGTGTACACCGCCTGGGTGCGGCGTTCCTCCAACGGCGCGTTGTCCAGAAAGGCGTACGGCCGCGCATTTAGGATCTCAGACGCGAGCGGCGACGGCTCGGGCAGGTCGCGCGCGATGCAGCGGATCTCGCCTTTCTCGATTTTGCGCAAAACTTCTTCGAGACCGTCGATGTCCATCGCCTCCGTCAGGCAATCATCAATTGTCTGCTTCACCAACGGGTGATCCGGAATTTCGCGGTCGCCTACAATGTGTTCGAGGCAGGCAAGCTGATCTGGAAAAACTGCGGCCAAAAGATTTTCCGATTCCATGCGCTGCAATGGGGCAGCTATTTTGGCGCCGCCGCGAAAACGCGGCACCGCGAGAGACCGGGTCGCGTTCCACCGCCACCGAATGGTGAACATCGGCGCGTCGAGCAACGCTTGAACGAGCAGGTCGCGAACCGTTTTGGAATTGAGATAACGAAAGACTTCCTCCAGCGGAAACGAATGTTGCGTGCCCAGCGAAATCACAATGGCGTCGTCCGTAGCCGCCGCTTGCAGCTCGAAATTGAATGAACGGCAAAAACGTTTTCGCAGCGCAAGACCCCAGGCCCGATTGATTCGACTGCCGAAAGGCGCATGCAACACGAGTTGCATTCCGCCCGATTCATCGAAGAAGCGCTCGATCACGAGTGTTTGCTGTGACGGAAGCGCACCCAACGCGCGATAAGTGGCGGCGAAGTAATCAGCGATTTGCTGAGCGGCTTCTGTCGGCAACTTCATTTCAGAGACAAGCCAATCGCGAACGTCCTTCCCGTCGCTGAGCAATTTTTCCATCTCCGCGCGAACATTTGAAACAGCTTGCGAAAGCTCAGCGGTGCGCGCAGGCGCTTCGCCAAGCCAAAATGGAATTCCAGGCGGCTGACCTTTCGCATCTTCGACGCGAACGACGCCTGAGTTGATTCGCAAGATTCGCCATGACGTATTTCCAAGCTGGAATATGTCGCCCGCCAGACTTTCAACGGCGAAGTCTTCGTTGACTGTACCGACGAAAGTTTCCGACGGTTCGAGAACTACTCGATAATCAGTGTTGTCGGGAATCGCGCCACCGGAGGTGAGCGCAACGAGTCGTGCGCCGCGGCGCCCGCGCAAACGGTGGTTCACTGCATCGTGATGAATCAATGCCGCGCGCCGGCCGCGTTTGGTACTGAAACCTTCCGCTAGCATCTTGACAACGCTATCGAACTCCTCGCGAGTAAGATTTCGGTACGGCCATGCACAGCCGATCAATTCAAAAAGCTTCGTTTCCTCCCAATCCTCGGTGGACGCCGCAGCGACGATTTGTTGGGCCAGGACATCCAGCGGTTTTTCGGGCATGCTGAGGCGATCGAGCTCGCCGCGATGAACGCAGCGGAGCAACGCCACACATTCGATCAGTTCATCGCGACTCAAGGGGAAGATGCGCCCTTTTGGCAAACCACCACGCCTGTGCTCGGCGCGACCCACTCGTTGGAGCAACGTGGCGATTGAGCGTGTGGTGCCGAGCTGGCACACGAGATCAACCGAGCCGATGTCGATTCCTAACTCCAGCGAAGCCGTAGCGACGAGGGCTTTCAAGTCGCCGCGCTTCAATCGATCTTCCGCGTCGAGACGTAATTTCGCGGAGAGACTTCCGTGATGCGATGTGACCGAGTCCGCGCCAAGCAGTTCGCTGAGATGATGCGTCACGCGTTCGGCCATCCGGCGCGTGTTAACGAAAACCAAGGCCGTGCGGTGCGCCTGAATCAATTCCGCGAGCCGACGGTAAATTTCCTCCCAAACTTCATTCGACATTACCGCTTCGAGCGGAGAACCAGGAAGTTCGATACCCAGGTCCAGCTCACGGCGATGACCGATGTCTATGATTTCACAATCAGGATTGCCGGCGTCATCCACCGCACGAGTACCGACAAGAAAACGCGCAACTTCTTCGATCGGTTTCTGCGTTGCAGATAAACCGATTCGCTGCAGCGGATTTTTCGTCAGGGCGGCCAAACGTTCGACGCTCAGGGCGAGGTGCGCGCCGCGCCGGTCATCTACCACCGCGTGAATTTCATCCAAGATCAGCGTTCGTACGGTGCTCAGCATGCGTCGCCCGGAATCGGAAGTGAGCAGCAGGTAGAGGGATTCCGGCGTCGTAACGAGAATGTGCGGCGGCTTCTTGATAAGCGCTTGCCGTTGCGCAGCAGTCGTATCACCCGTGCGAACTTCGGCGCGCACATCGATCTCGCGCCCATTTGTTTCGCCGAACAACGCGCGGATTCCAGCGAGAGGCTCTTGCAGATTTTTACGGATATCATTGCTCAACGCTTTGAGCGGCGACACGTAAACCACCTGCGTTTCATCCGGCAAATCGGCCTCGACGCCTTCGCGGAACAGCACATCCAGTGAAGCAAGAAATGCCGCAAGCGTTTTGCCGGAACCCGTCGGGGCAGAAATCACGACGTGCCGACTGGATTGTATTGCAGGCCAGCCGCGCAGTTGCGGTTCGGTCGGTGAGCCGAACGTTTGCTCGAACCACCGCGCAACGGCGGGATGAAATCGGTAGGACTGCATGGAAAACAAAAACTGGGACAGTTAATTTAGGTGCAGGCGCGCGAAAGGAAAGTTATCGCGTTCCTGTCGCCGCGCTTCTTTATAAGACGCTGGCGTTTAGATTCGAAAAACACCCAATGAGCGCTTCGTACGGCGAAGCGGCTATCCCTGCGCTCTGAGCGCGATTACTTCGCGCAACATCCGCACGCTATCGCGGAAAAAACTAACCTTGCTTCCTTGAGCGTGGTTCCAGCGGACCGGAATCTCGCGAATGCGCAATCCAGCGCGCTGCGCGAGAAGGAGCAGCTCTACGTCGAAGGCGAAGCCTTTAACCCGCGCCGCCTCCAGAATCGGTCGACAAACGTCGAGCCGAAATGCCTTAAACCCGCATTGCGTGTCCCAAAATGGGAGACCGGTTGCGACGCGAACGAGAAGATTGAAAACGCGGCCGCCTTGTTCTCGCTGCCAGGGTTGGTGAATGCCGATCAAACTGCGGTCCAGCGCGCGCGAACCGAACGCAATATCAACTTCACCTTTTGCAATAGGCTCCATCAGCTTCGGCGTCTCTTCGAGCGGCGTGGAAAGATCCGCATCGGAAAAAAGCCCGATCGCTTTTCGCGCGGCAAGCAATCCGGAGCGAACCGCAGAGCCCTTCCCGCGATTTGGAAAATTTTCCAGCAAACAAGTCTGAAGATTCGTCTCTTCTAAAATTTTGCGTGCGATCGCGCCCGTTTCATCGGTCGATCCGTCGTTAACGACAATTAATTCACTTTCCGGAGCGTTCGCAGTGAGATAATCGAGCGTAACGCGGAGCGTTTCACCAATGCGCGCTTGTTCGTTGAAGCACGGAATAACGACGGTGAAGGGCGGGAGCACGGAGGCGAGATTTCGAGTGCTCGTGAATCGCGATTCGTCGATTCAACGATGTAAAGATTTAACGATTCACGAAGTTCTATTTGTAAATCTCCACGACAAACTTGCCGTTTGGATCGACGTACCCGCGATACATTCCCGAGGTATTAAACGGCAACGCCATGTTGCCCTCGCGATCGATTGCGATCAAGCCACCCGTGCCACCAAGTTTGGCGACGTTATCGAGAGCCACTTGCGCGGCATCCTTCAGTGACATTCCGCGATATTCCATCAGTGCCGAGATATCATGCCCAACTGAGGCTCGGATAAAATATTCGCCGTCGCCCGTCGCGGAAACGGCGCATGTCGCATTGTTGGCATAAGTTCCCGCGCCGATGACCGGCGTGTCGCCGACACGGCCCGGTCGCTTATTTGTGGTGCCGCCGGTTGAAGTTGCTGCGGCCAGATTTCCATTTTTGTCCAGCGCAACGGCGCCCACGGTGCCGTGTCGATCTTGATCGGTAATGAAAACTGCTTTTCCCGCACCGCCCGTGCGGTCCTTTTCCGCCGCTTTAATTTTCTGCAAAGCTTCCCAGCGCTCCTGGGTGAAAAAGTATTTCTGATCCACCAATTTAATCCCGTTTTCCCTCGCGAATCCTTCCGCGCCTTCGCCATCCATCATTACGTGTCCGGATTTTTCCATGACCAGCCGCGCGAGGCTTATTGGATTCTTCACATGTTTCAGGGCAGCGACGGCACCGGCAGCGAGCGTCTTCCCATCCATAATCGCTGCATCCATTTCGTTGGTACCGGCGCTTGTAAATACTGAGCCCCTGCCGGCGTTGAAGTGAGGGTCGTCCTCCAGCACACGCACGGCCGCTTCCGTAGCATCGAGACTCGAGCCGCCATTTTTCAAAACGTCATAGCCAGCCGTCAGGGCGCGTTCAAGGCCGGCGCGATATTCGTGCTCTTTTTCCGGCGTCATGTTGCTGCGCTCAATAGTTCCGGCGCCACCGTGGATCACCAGCCCGAATTTCTCATTTTGCATTTTTCGCTCATCAACTGGCCGCGCGCCGGTTACGGCATGTGCGGGCGTTTGTTGCTCCTCGCCGAATGCCGGCGCCCCGGCACTAAATAGCGCGATGGCAAAGAAGCAATTCGTTATTGAAACCCATTTCATAAGCGACCGCTAAGTTGGCCAGAATAGCCATCGATCTTATTGATATTCGGATCAAATCAAAGCGGCGCGAGGACGCGCACGCACTCCCAAAGCTGCTGCGAAAACAGAATGGGCTTTCGTGGAGATTTCGCACAAAGTGCTTTGGAATGCGATGCGTCCTCGCATCGCTTTCCCGCGCCGAACTTTGCTCTTTGCCGTATGGGGCAAGTAAGGCGACTTTTGTCGGCCATGGCAAACGCTAATCCACCTCTTCTGGTTGCCCAGGGAATCGGCCAGCTCGCACGCAGTTTTCTGCGTGAAGTCGGCGGCGTGTTTTGGTTCATCGTGAATACGTTCGAGGAGACGTTGGAACGTATTCAGCATGGGCGGGTGCCGTTTCGTGCCGCCAGCTTTTTTCGGCACACACAACGCGCGGGCGTGGACTCAGTGCCACTGGTGGGACTCGTGTCGTTTTTTCTTGGCCTAACCATGGCGCTGCTTACCGGTTACCAGTTGCAACGCTTTGGAACAGAACGGTTGATTCCTGGATTGGTCGCGATCGCTTTTACCCGCGAGCTTGGGCCCCTCATGACCGGTATCATGTTGGCAGCGCGGATCGGCGCGGCTTTCACCGCGGAATTGGGCACGATGCAAGTGTCCGAGGAAGTCGAAGCCATCGAATCGATGGGCATTGGGCCGCTGCGTTTCCTCGTCGCGCCGCGCATGCTCGCGCTGTTTCTTTTGATGCCGTGTCTGTCCACGGTTTCGAATATCGCCGCCATATTTGCCAGCAGCCTGATCTGTAAGGCGTACTTCAGCATCGCGTTCCCGTATTTTCTCGATCTTGTGAAAGATTCATTGCTCATTCGCGATATCGTCACCGGCGTTTTGAAGAGCTTCCTGTTCGGGCTGCTCATCGCCGCGATTGCGTGTTACCGGGGATTGACTGTCAAAGGCGGCGCCGCGGGGGTGGGCACTTCGACAACGTCGAGCGTCGTGACAGCGATCACCACG
>WNGP01006682.1_pt1 | contig 13085 bp, 7 predicted proteins | sample 5407671 | NCBI WGS metagenome assembly WNGP01 (sample SAMN13153381, study PRJNA577476) | soil metagenome | isolation source: 40 cm soil or saprolite under Garry oak tree replicate 2 | place: USA:California | collected 2016-06-15 | reverse complement strand
GCCATCACCGCATCCACCACCTCCTGCACGGTATCGCGTTTGACGTCGCGGCCGCACTGCAGACACGTCTGGGTCCCGGCTCGCGCCCACAACAGCCGCAGGAAATCGGCGATTTCGGTCGCGGTCCCGACGGTCGAACGACTGGATGTGGTCGGATTCTTCTGCTCGATCGCAACGGCGGGGGACAGTCCCTCCATCGAATCGACCAGAGGCTTGGGCATGCGCTCGAGGAACTGCTTGGCGTACGTGGACAGCGATTCGATGTAGCGGCGCTGACCCTCGGCGTAGAGCGTGTCGAACGCGAGCGAGCTCTTCCCCGATCCCGAGGGCCCGGTGACGACCGACAGGGCCCGGCGCGGGAACTCGACCGTGATGCCTTTCAAATTGTGCTGGCGCACGTTGCGGAGAACGACGCGTTCGGGGGGATGGCGCATAACCCCCAAAAATAACAGCTTTGGCCGTCGGATGGCCCTCGCCCTGACTCCGCGGCTGCTTCGTCGTGGCCTAGAGCTGTTTGCCCTCATCTCCCTGGGCGGAGTCGCAATCCTCGTCGGGTACTACCTGATCCGCTTCGGCGATCGAGCCGACGTGTTTCTTGCGCCATTCGGGCACCTGCATTGGGCTTGGCTGCCGGTCGGATTGGTGCTCGCGTCGATGGACTGGTTCGGCGGCGGGCTGCGGCTGTGGGTGTGTACGCGCTACGTGCATCCGGGCGTCAAGCTGCGCGACATGGTGCTCGCCGGAGGATTCGGAGCCTGGGGGGCCTACCTCACGCCGTTTCAGTCCGGCTCCGCCCCGATGTCGCTGTGGGTCATGAAGCGCGCCGGCGTCCCGGTCCCGGTGGCGCTCAGCTCGATCTTCGTGACTTTCATCGCCACCGTAGGGTTCTTCGCGATCGCCGGGCCGCTGGCGGTGTTCTTCGGAGCCGGCAAATCACTTGCCCAGCACGGGCTCGTGCTCGGCATCACCCTCTACGACCTGTTCAAGACGAGTCTCACGATTTTCGGCTTCATCGGCCTGCTGATGCTGGCCGCCATCTTCTTTCCAGGTGTCGTGAAACGCATCATCCAGCGCCTGGCGGTTCGCTTGGGCCGCCGGAGCCCGAAAGCCGCCGAGCGCATGGAGAAGCTGTCGGGCGGCGTCGACCACGCGCATGACTGTATGGTCGCCTTCGGGTCACCGAAAGGACTGCTGACCCTGCTTCTGGCCATCGTGATCTCGGCGCCGTCGCACGCCAACAAGCTCCTGGCCGGCTACGTCACGCTGCGGATTCTCGGCATTCCGGCTGACTTTACCGATATTCTGCTCCTGCAGACCCTGATTTCTTTCCTTCTATATTTCGCGCCCACACCCGGGGGGTCGGGACTGGCCGAGCTGACCTCCGCCGCGGTGATGTCGCTCTACGTTCCGCGCGAGTTGACGCCGAGCTACACCTTGATCTGGAGATTTATCAACAGCTACGCGACCGTGATCGTCGGCTCGCTGATCTTCTGGTACTGGCTGCGGCGCGGTCTTGTCGGGCGTGAAGAATCGGTAGGGCTCACGTAACTGCTGCTTCCTTGCCCGGTTACATGCCCGGGCGTAACTTCCCGGCCTGGCCAAAAATACGGGAGCGCGTTTGCATGGCGTTGCTTGAAATGGGCGGGCGGAGATTCACACTCCCGCAAGGAGAAGTGCTGCTCGGTGCAGATGCCGGCAGCGCCATCCCGCTCGCATTTCCCGGCATTCTCCCCAGACACGCGAAACTGAAATCCCTTCCGGACGGACAAGTCGTAATCACCAAGGCAGTTCCCGAGGCTGAAGTCCTGATCAATGGCGTCCGCCTGGGCGCCGAGCCCACCCCGCTGCTGCATGGCGACAAGGTCGAGGTGGGCGGCCAGGAGCTGACGTTTGTCGATGAGCGCCGGAGCGGGAGCACGCAGTACGTCCAGGCGATGAGTGTTCCGCAGGCGATGGCCCAGGCGAAAGCCGAGGCAAAAGGCGGCAAGGTGACCGTCGGCACCGGCGGGCGTGTCGTTTCCTTGACCGATGGCCGGGAATACGCGATCGCGGGCGCGTCTCTCGTCTTTGGCCGCGACGCGTCGTGTGACGTGGTCGTTCCAGGCAAGGACGTGTCGCGCCGCCACGCCGAGATCGTGCAGACACCCAAGGGCTACCTGCTGGTCGACTCCAGCACCAATGGGACGTCGGTGAACGATGCGCGCGTCGAAGGGCAGCGGTTGCTCGCCCGAGCCGACGTCATCACGATCGGCGAAGAGAAGTTTCGGTTTTACGCTGACACTGCGGCTCCCGCCCCACCGCCCCCCCCTCCGGAAAACCCTAAGCCGGCACCGGCCGCAGCCCCACCGCCGGTACCTCCGACCAAGGGCGAGAGCGTCAAACTCAGGGAGACGGTGCATGGCGTCCCGGCTGCGCCGCGGCCGTCCAGCACTCCCTTGGCGAGTTTCCTCGTTCGCGGCGGCGCGCTCAAAGGCCAACGGCTCAGCGTGAAGACGCCCGTCGTCAACATCGGCCGGGCCGACTACAACGACCTCGTCATACCCGATGAATCAGTCTCCACCAGCCACGCGAAGCTGCAACGGCGGGAAGGCGTATGGGTACTTGTGGACCTCGATTCGACGAACGGCACGTTCATCGACGGCGATCAGATCAAGGGCGATGCCCCGCTGGCGCCCGGCGCCACGGTTCGGTTCGGTGATGTCACGCTGGTGTTCGAGCCGACCGATGATGCGGCAGGTGTAGCGAAGGGCGGCGGCACGCGCGTCATGGAGCAGATGAGCAGCAGTACTTCTTCTCGGGATCATTGGGCTAGTCTATTGGATGTTCATCTAGGGATCTCGCGCTTCGTGCACATCACTTCCGCGGGTCGCACCGACGTCGGCGTCATCCGGTCGGGGAATGAGGACAGTTTCCGCATGATTCCCGACCGGGGGATCTTTGTCGTGGCCGACGGCATGGGGGGCCATGCGGCGGGAGAAGTCGCGAGCGACATGGCGGTGCGCATCGTCGTGGACGAGATCCACTCGATGCGGGGCCTGACCGATGAGCAGGTCGCGGAACGGATGCGCACCGCGATCCGCACGGCCAACGGCGCGATCTTCCAGCGCACGCTGACCGAGCACGACAAGCGTGGCATGGGGACGACCGTGACCGCACTGACGCTGTACGAAACGCGGTTTCTGATCGGACAGGTGGGCGACAGCCGCGCGTATCTGCTACGCGACGGCCGCCTGAGCCAGCTCACGAAGGACCACTCCTACGTGCAGGAGCAAGTCGACGCCGGGTATTTGACGCCTGAGCAGGCCCGCACGCATCCCTACAGCAACGTGATCACCCGCTGCGTCGGCGCAAACAGCGACGTCATGCCGGACATTTATGCCGGCACGGTCAAGCCGGGCGACCTCTTCTTACTGGCGTCGGATGGTTTGACGGGCATGCTCGAGGACTATCAACTGTCGGAGCTGCTCGCGCCGGATCGGATGCCGCAGGACGAAGTGGATGCGTTGATCGCGGAAGCCAACCGCCACGGCGGGCTCGACAACATCACGGCGATCATCGTGCGGATCGACTCGGTCGATTCCCCGCCGCCTGAGAACGACACGCAGCAAACCAAGACGCGACCTCGCTGAACGTCATCCCCTGGTCAGGGGCCCACCAGTCACGAGCCGCGCCGCGACCTCTTCCCGCGGCAAGGTTACCAACTCGATCACGGCCCGCGCCGGAATGTCCGCACGCTCGAGCACGAACACGCGCAACCGCTGGGCCGAGCGATGCAGCTCTCCGGCGACGCGCGGCAGGCCGAGGCTGCCGAGGCCCGGCAACGACACGTCGAACATTTCGGGTTTCGACGGGAAGTCGAGAAACAGTTGATCGGCGCCAAGCCCCACCTCGCGGGCCAGCCGCTCCTCCACCCGCTCCAGCAAGTCGGGGTCACGCGACGGCCAGTCGTGCGTTTCGGCGGGGAGCTCAGTCCCGGGGATGTCGAGCGCGCGCTTGGCCAGTCGCCGCTCGCGTAGCGCGCGCGCCAGACCCGTCTGGTCGTGCTGCAGCAGCTCGTGGCTCAGCGCGTCATCGGTCGCGACGGCGATCTCGTCGGGAGTCACGCGGCGCGCGGCAATCGCCCGGCGCACCAGGCGCTTGAACATCGCGGTGGCGCTGCGGACCGCATGATGCCAGTAGACGTTGCGGTACATCTGGTACTTGGCGAACAGCAACGACTCGAGGGCTGCCAGTCCCTTGGAGTGCAGCGCCAACCCCTCCGCCGAGACCGTGAGCGACGTGAGCAGGCGGTCGACGTCGATGACGCCGTACGGCACGCCACACATCTTCGCGTCGCGCGACAGGTAATCGAGCTTGTCGACGTCGAGGGCCCCCGCCACGAGCCCCGCGAGCGGGGACGAGCTGGTTCCCTGGATGAGCTCGAGCAGGCTGTCGGTCGAGACGCCAAGCTGCTCGAGCGCCGTGGCGAGCGGGCCGGTCCCGAGGTGTCGCGCGGCGAGACGTTCGTGCGGGGGGAGGCCCGCCTCTTCGAGGGCATGGGAGAACGGGTAATGGCCGATGTCATGGAGCAGGGCCGCGACCTGGACCTCCCGCTCCCTGGTTACCCGGCAGGCAAGATGGTATGCGCCGAGGGCGTGCTCAAACCGGGTGTGCGTCGCGCCAGGGTAGACGAGAAATGCGTGACCAAGCTGCCGGACGTACCGCAGACGCTGGAACGCCGGCGTATCGATGATCGCGAGAGCCTCGGCCTCGAGGCGGATGTTGTTCCAGAGCGGGTCGCGAATTACCTCAAACGCCGTTGAACTGCTCAAAATTCTTTTGGAACAGGGCAAGGAGTCGCTAGGCCTGCGCATCGTAGGCGGCGGCGTCCTTCCAGGTAGCGCGCGGATCGAGGAGCGCGTCGGGCACGTCGGGCACGTGCTGCGGCACTGCCAATCCAAACACCGGCTCGCGGCGCGTCGGCACGTCGTCCAGCTGCCCGGCGAGCGCCGCCCGGACCATCGCCCGCGTGTGTTTGAGATCCATGCGGTGCCCGATGCCATATGGACCGCCCGTCCATCCGGTGTTCACGAGCCAGCACCGCACGTTGTGCCGTGCAATCCGCTCGCCGAGCATCTTCGCGTAGACGGTGGGAGGGAGGGGCAGGAACGGCGCGCCAAAGCACGCCGAGAACGTTTCCTTCGGCTCGGTCACGCCGCGCTCTGTGCCGGCGACTTTCGCGGTGTACCCGGACAGGAAGTGGTACATCGCCTGCTCGGGCGTCAGGCTGGCAATCGGCGGCATCACGCCGAACGCGTCACAGGTGAGGAACACGACATGGTCGGGGTGGCCGGCCATGCCTTCGGGAACGTGGTTGGGGATGTAGTGAATCGGATACGAGGCGCGCGTGTTCTCCGTGATGCGTTGCGAGTCGAGATCCACCACGCCCGTCGCCGGATTCACGTCCACATTCTCGAGCACCGTGCCGAACATCTCGGTCGTCGCGTAGATCTCCGGCTCGCCGTGCCGCGACAGCCGGATCACCTTGGCGTAGCAGCCGCCCTCGAAGTTGAAGATCCCCGCGCCGGACCAGCCGTGCTCGTCGTCGCCGATGAGGCGCCGCTCGGGATCGGCCGAGAGCGTCGTCTTGCCGGTGCCCGACAGCCCGAAGAACAGCGCGCTGTCACCCTGCGAACCGACGTTGGCGGAGCAGTGCATCGACAGCACGTCTTGCAGCGGCATCAGATAGTTGAGGACGCTGAAGATCGACTTCTTGAGCTCTCCCGCGTACCGCGTGCCACCGATGAGGATCGTACGTTGCGCAAAGCTGACGATGATGAATGTGCCGGACTTCGTGCCGTGCACTGCTGGATCGGCGTGGAACTCGGGCGCATGCAGCACTTCGAACCCCGGGGCGAAGCGCGACAGCTCCCCGTCGCTCGGCCGCAGGAACATGTTGTAGACGAACAAAGCGTGCCAGGCATTCGGCGTCATGAAGCGAATCGACAGCCGGAACGCGGGATCGGCGCTCGCGTACACGTCCCGCACGAACAGCTCCTGGCCGCTCAAGTGCGCTTCGACGTCGGCCTTGAGTCGCGCGAACTGCTCGGGCGCGATGGGCTGGTTCACTTTGCCCCACCAGATCCGATCGGTGGAGTCGGGCTCCTGGACGAGGAACTTGTCGTTCGGGCTGCGGCCGGTGTGAGGGGACGTCACGGCCGCGAACGGTCCCCCGGACGTCACGACCCCTTCGCGACGGCGCAGGGCGTGCTCGTACAGCTCAGACGGCGTCAGATTCCGAAAAACGCGCTGCTCTGTTGAGATGCCCATCGCTTATTTGGGTGACCGCGCGTGGCGGCGGTACTCCAGCGCGTCGACGGCGGCGATCACCGCCATGTTCACGATGTCGGGAACCTCGGACAATCTTTGCAAGACATGGACCGGCCGGTCCATCCCCACAAGGATAGGCCCGATGGCCTGAGCATCGCCCAGCCGGGCCAGCAGCTTGTAGGCGATGTTCGCCGAGTTCAAGTCCGGGAAAATCAATACGTTAGCCGGCCCGCGCAGCTTCGCGAAGGGGTACACGCGCGTCAGGATCCGCTCCACCACGGCCGTATCAGCCTGCATTTCGCCGTCCACCTGCAGCTCGGGATCGCGCTCATGCAAGAGGGCCACGGCCTGTTGGACCTTGGCGGCGGACGGATGTTTCACCGACCCGAAGTTCGAGAATGACAACATCGCGATCCGCGGCTCGACGCCCAGCCGGGTCACGAATTTCGCGGTCGCCGTGGCGATCTCCGCCAGCGTCGCCGCATCGGGCTCGATGTTCACCGTGGTGTCGGCGAAGAAGAGCGTCTGCTGGCGGAAGATCATCATGTAGATGCCGCTGACGTGCTTGCGGCCCGGCTCGACGCCGATCACCTCGAGCGCCGGCCGGATCGAATCGGGATAGTCGATCTCCTCGCCCGCGACGAGGGCATCGGTGCGGCCCGCTCGCAGGAGCAGCAAGCCGTAGTAGATCGGGTCGAGCACTCGCGCCTTGGCCTCCCGCAGCGTGATGCCGCGGCGCCGGCGCAGCTGCCACAGCTCCTCGGCGAGCTTGTCCCGGTCGGGGGCGGAGCGCGGATTCATCAGCTCGATGTCTTCGAGCGTCAGGGAGGCGTCGTCGGCCTGGCGCCGGATCGCGTCGAGGTCGCCGAGCAGGATGGGCCGTGCGATTCCTTCGTCGGCGAGGATGCGCGCCGCGCGCAGGATGCGGGGATCATCGCCTTCGGGAAAGACGATGCTGGGCGGATCCTGCTGCGCCCGGGAAATCAGGCCGCGCATCACCTGGCGTTCCGGCCCGAGCCGCGCCTCCAGCTCGGCGCGGTACTCCTCGACGTCGATGATGCGGCCCGCAATGCCCGAGGCCACTGCCGCCCAGGCGACGGCGGGCGCGACCCAGAGCAGCACGCGAGGATCGAACGGCTTGGGGATCAGGTAGTCTGGTCCGAATTGCAGCTTGTCGATTCCGTAGCGCCGCGTGACCGACTCGGGGACCTCTTCTTTGGCGAGCGCGGCGAGCGCGCGTGTCGCCGCCATCTCCATTTCGTCGTTGATCTTCTTGGCGCGAACGTCGAGCGCGCCGCGAAAGATGAACGGGAAGCCGAGCACGTTGTTCACCTGGTTCGGAAAGTCCGAGCGGCCCGTCGCGACGATTGCGTCAGGCCGCGCCTTCTTCGCCTCGTCCGGCATGATTTCGGGGGTCGGATTGGCGAGTGCGAAGATCACGGGCTTCTTCGCCATGCCCTGCAGCATGTCGCCGCTCACGATCCCCGCGACCGACAGGCCGACGAACACGTCCGCGCCCTGGAGCGCCTCCGCCAGCGTCCGGGCTTTCGTCTCGATCGCAAAACGCTGCTTGAACTCGTCCAGGCCGTCGCGACCCTTGTAGATCACGCCGTGGTGGTCGCACATGACGATGTTGGCGCGCGTGACGCCGAGGCGCACGTAATGTTCGGCCGTGGCGATGGCCGCCGCGCCGGCGCCGGCGAAGACAACCTTGATCTTCTCAATGTCCTTCTTGACGACGAGCAGTGCGTTGAGCAGCGCCGCACCCGAAATGATGGCCGTCCCGTGCTGGTCGTCGTGAAAGACTGGAATGCCCATCGTTTCCCGGAGCTTTTGTTCGATGTAGAAGCAATCGGGCGAGCGAATGTCCTCGAGATTGATCCCACCGACCGTCGGCTCGAGCAGCTGGCAGAAGCGGATCACGTCCTCGGGATTCTCGGAGCCGACCTCCAGATCGAACACATCGATGTCGGCAAACGCCTTGAACAGGATGCCCTTGCCCTCCATGACGGGCTTGCCAGCCAGGGCGCCGATGTTGCCGAGACCGAGCACCGCCGTCCCATTCGACACCACCGCGACGAGGTTGCCCTTGGACGTGTAGAGGTAGGCGTCCTCGGGCCGCTTCGCGATTTCGAGGCACGGCTCCGCCACCCCGGGCGTGTACGCCAGGGACAGGTCCCGCTGGTCCTTGAACGGCTTGGTAGGCGTGACCTGGATCTTCCCAGGGCGGCCCTGCGCGTGATAGTCGAGGGCCTCCTGGCGGCGGCTGGGCGGGGCCAGGGCAGAAGTCCTTTTTGGAGAAGGGGTTATGCTAAGCCGCCGTGACGGAGGCTGTCAAGACCGAGTCGTGCGTGGTAATATGCCGCCGATGCCCAAACGCTCGCTGTGGGTGCGCACGCCGCTCCTGCTGCTCTCGCTGCTGCAGTTCAGCCTGCCGGCCGTTGCCGCGTGGGCGGATGCGCGCATCGGCGAAGCCAGCGGTCCGGCGCACATCGAGTCGCACTCCACAGCCGCGTGCGCGCGCGTCCACCCAGCCGACTGCGCATTCCATCGCTTCCTCTCGGCGCCGCTCGCACGAAATCCCTCGACTGTCATTCGGATTGGCAAAGGTCGGGGGGTTAGGTGGACGCCGTCTCTTCTTGAGCGATCCGCAACCGCTGCTGATCTCACTCTTCCAGATTCTCGCGCTCCTCCGACGCTCTCCTGAGTAACGGCGCCGCGCATCTGCGGCGGCCGTAAATCCAAAACAAGCCTGGCGCGCCCGACTCCTCCTTCGGAGGAGTGCGTGTGCGCCGGACTTTACCAGGAGAGCGTCATGCACGTCCTCACAATGCTCGTGACTCTGCTGTCCGCGACGGGCGGTACAGTGTCCGGGCGCGTCACTACGTCCTCGGGCGCACCCATTGCCGATGTCCAGGTGTCGCTCACGGATCTGCACCGTTCCACAACCACGGATAGTACGGGGCGCTACGCCATTACCGACGTGCCCGCCGGCACGTTCACGCTCACGTTTCAGCGTATTGGTTTCGCTCCGGCAGTGCGCAGGATCACGTCGACCGGCGCTGACGTCACCACTGACATCACGCTGCGGGAATCGGCCCTCGAGCTGACCGGGGTACAAGTCACCGCCAGTGCGAACGCCACCGACGCCCTGAATTCCCCGCAACCAACCAGCGTGCGTTCAGGCGACGAGCTGCGGCAGTCGCAGTCGCCGACCCTGGGAGAAACTCTCGAGGGCGTCGCTGGGGTGCACAGCTGGAGCACAGGCGTCGGCATCGGCAAGCCGGTGATTCGCGGTCTCACCTCCAATCGGGTGCTCGTGCTCGACGACGGGCAGCGGCTCGAGACGGCGCAGTGGGGAGACGAACACAGCCCCAATGTCGAAACCGCGAACGCCGAGCGGATCGAGGTGATTCGCGGTCCGGCAAGCGTGCTATATGGATCCGATGCGTTGGGCGGTGTGGTGAACGTGGTGCAAAAGGATCTACCGGATGCAGCCGACGGTCGTGGTTTCGTGAAGAGCAGTCTGAGCGCCGGCTACGGCAGCAACAACGGCATGAAGGACGGATCGTTCGGGCTTGAAGGCGCGCGCGGCAGCGTCGGATTTCGCGGTTCGTTCAGCGGGCGCACCAGCAACAACGCACACACCCCCGACTATGCGTTGTGGAACAGCGGTGACCAGGCCGTCGCCGGCAGTGGAACGCTGGGGACGCGCGGCGCGTGGGGATCGGCGACGGCCTCATTCTCGCAGCGCAATGAACGGATCGAGCTGACCGACGAAGACCCGGCGGCGACTCCGCTGCAACGCATCGCGACGAGCCACGGCCGGGTCGACCTGACCTTGCCTGTGGGTGGTGCGCGGTTGGAGGTGTCGACCGGGTACGAGCGCAACCGACGCCGCGAGTTCGAGGACAAGAACGATCCCACCGTTACGCTGGGGTTGCTCACGCAGACTTACCTGGCGGACGTGCACTACCACCACGTGCCGCTGGGGCCCTTTTCGGGATTGATCGGCTTCTCTGGAGTCCGGAACACGTTCGACAAGTTTGGGGAGGAAACACTCATTCCCCCAAGCTCGGCGAACAACGCGGCGGTGTACGCTTTCGAGCAGACCGAAGGCTCGCGTGTCAACGTCTCGCTCGGCGCGCGTTTCGACTACCGCAAGCTCTCCGTCGCCGCGGATACGGTCCTCGGCGTGGCCACCCAGGACCATGCCTGGAGCTCCGTTACCGGAAACCTGGGGTTACTGATCCATCTCAGTGAACCGACGGCGCTGGTGCTGAACATCGGGCGCGGGTTTCGGGCGCCTTCGTCCTTCGATCTCTACTCGAATGGCGTGCACGAAGGCACGACGGCATTCGAGCGCGGCAATCCCGATCTCAAGACGGAGAAATCCGTGAACACCGATCTGGCGTTGCGCGCGCAGTCGAGCCGGCTGTCGCTCGAGGTTGGCACGTTCCTCAATCTGATCCAGGACTACATCTACACGGTACCGACGGGCACCGTGGACAGTGCGTCCGGCTTTCAGATTTTCGATGTCACACAGGGAAACGCCAGCCTCACCGGGTTCGAAGCGGCGGCGCAGTGGCATCCCACACCCCACCTGCACTTACAGGGGACGGCCGACTACGTGCGCGGCCAGAATACCTCCACCAATAGCCCATTGCCGACCATGCCGCCGCTCCGTGCGACGTGGTTAGTGCGGCTCGAGGGCGGGGAGCGTCCCGGCGGCGAGGTTCAGCACCCGTATCTCTCGATTGGCGGAGAGATGAACGCCCGGCAGACGCGCATGGACCCGGCGGAACAACAGTTCTATGCGGACGCATTCGGAGGCACGGGGTATCAATCTCGTCCCTACACACTCGTGAATCTGGCGGCCGGTGCCAGCTGGGTCGTCGGTGCTCGCACGTTCGCGGTGGATCTCTCGCTGCGCAACGCGTTCAACCGGCGCTACGCGGACTACTTGAGCCGAATCAAGACCAACGCAGTGGATCCCGGCATGGGCCGTTCACTCATCGCGCGGATAACGACGGAGTTCTAAGTGGCTCGGAATCCTCAGCTGTTCACGTTTGTGGTCATCGGGGGCTTGGCGCTGACGATCGCATGCAGCAGCGAATCGGCGGGGCCAGGCCCCCTGCCATCCTGTGGTGCGCACGGCACGCAGCTCTCGCTCGCCGTCGCGCAATACACGTCAGTCGATCCCGCGAGCGATTCCGGGTGCGTGACGTTCGCCGCCAATACGTCCCCGGACACGGCTGAATACCTGGTGCTGCCGTGGTCGACGGGCGGCACGCCGGCGACGTCGACGCCGTTCGTGCTCCAGACGGCGACGCCACTCGCGGGAACGATTGCACCGGCGTTTGTGTCACTTCCGATCTCACAGGGTAGTTCCCCTGAGGGCGGCCCCCGCGGTCCCAACGCGGTGACATTCGACCACTTCCTGCGCGAAAGCGCGCGGGCACGACGCTACACCGTTCCAACACGATCGATCACCGCCGCGAGCGTGCCGGCGCCCCCGGCGCCCTCACCGGCAGGCCCGCCGACCGTTGGTAGCTCGCGCACGTTCAAGGTGTGCTCGAACCGGACATGCTCGACGTTCGCCAACGTCGGCGCGGTGGCACGGGCAGTCGGAACGCACATCGCTATCTACGTCGACACACTGACGCCGTCGCCTATCGATTCGGCGACGCTCAGCGACTTGAAGCAGGTGTTCGACTCGCGGCTCTTTCCGCTCGACACGGCGACGTTCGGGGACGTCTCGGATATCGACGCCAATTCGGTCGTCATCGTGCTGATGACCGGCACCGTGAATCACCTCACGAGCAAGACAGATTGCAGCGCCAGCGGCGGCGGCTACATCGCGGGGTTCTTCTTTACCGGAGATCTCGCCGTCGTGCCGGATCCAAACGGTACGCTGAGCTGCGCGCATACGAACGCGGACGTCGTGAGCTTGACGCCCGTCATCTTCACCCACGAGTTCCAGCACATGATCAATTTCGTGCAGCACGTGCTGGTGCGATCAGCGAATTCTGAGGAAGGGTGGCTGGACGAGGGCCTGTCGAAATACGCCGAGGAGCTGGCGGGGCGCAGTTATCTCCCCGATAGTCAGGCAGCCTTCAGTCGTTATGCCTTCAACGCGGTGGCCGACGCCTACAACTACCTCACCGCCACTGGGAGCTCGCCGCTGCTGATTCCCGTCGACAGCGGCTCGTTGGCGGAGGTGGGCGCGAGCTGGCTCTTCACGCGCTACATCGTGGATCAGTTCGGGGTAACGTTGCCGGGCCAATTGGCGCAGAGCTCCCTGTCCGGTGCCGCGAACGTTACCGCCAAGACGGGCCAGCCCTTTACCACCACCGTGAGCAACTGGGCATTCGCCAACTGGGTGTCGGATCTGCCGGGCTTTACGGCACCTGCGGAGCTCCGCTACACCACGTGGCACTTCCGCACCACGTACGCGTCGCTCCACGCCCAGGACTCGATCGATTTCGCTCGAGCCTTTCCCCTTGTGCCGCCGGTGCGGGCGGGGAGCCTCGTCAACGTCAGCGGGACGCTGTGGTCCGGATCTGGTGCGTATGTGCGTGTGGTGCAGAAACCGGGAGATCCGGCCTTCACGCTGCAATTCAGCGGTCCGGCCGGAGCCTCCGTGTCGGCTGCGGTGTTGCCGCGCCTAAACGTCCTGCGGATTCGCTAAGGGCGTGCCGCGGGCGGCGAATTTGCGAAGCAGCGCCGCTCCAATGAGGAGCAAGCCGTACATGCAGACGACCAGGGGGCCGGTG
>WNGP01008133.1_pt1 | contig 13096 bp, 8 predicted proteins | sample 5407671 | NCBI WGS metagenome assembly WNGP01 (sample SAMN13153381, study PRJNA577476) | soil metagenome | isolation source: 40 cm soil or saprolite under Garry oak tree replicate 2 | place: USA:California | collected 2016-06-15 | reverse complement strand
CACCGGGCGCGCGAGACCGCAAGGGCCGCCCAGCTGCGAAAGTCTGATCCTGCCGGCTCACCATCGCACCCGGTGACGTCACGCTTGCCTCTTTACGGAAATCTCTTTGTTTGTCCGGTTACTCGGACACACTCCTAGTTGTGCCGCCGGTCTTCCCGACACCGCTGGGCTCCAAACGGCTGTTCGCGAGATTCTCGAAGAGAAGGACCGTGGTGTCTACGATCGCGTACTCACGGGCCGGGACATCGAGAAGGGTCTGACGCAGCTACGCCTCATCGCGGAGACCCTCCGCGGAACCGAGGTTGAGGTCGATGGCCTGACGTCCGCTGGCGCCACGGCGATGGACCAGAACATCTGCTCCGCCATTGCTCGCGTGATCGCTGCGAAATCCACGGAAAGCAAGGCCCACGACGACTGGGCACGTGGGCTGTGCGAGCGCGTCAGGACGAGCCGCTGGAGGTCTTCACGACGAACTACGACCTTCTCCTAGAACGGGCAATGGAGGCCATCGCTGCGCCGTACTTCGATGGCTTTGTCGGGACGTACGAGGGGCGCTTCCGCCCGGATCTCGTTGACAGCGCAGCACCGTCGGCTGATATCTTTCCGCCCGTGCGATGGATCCGGCTCTGGAAGCTCCACGGCTCGATCTCGTGGGTCCGGGTCGACGCTCCTACGCCCGGCACCGTCGTCAGGCGGTCGGGCGCACCCGACAAAACGCCGCTGGCGATATTTCCTTCGCTTCAGAAGTATGACGAGTCGCGCCGGACGCCGTTCGTGGTCCTGGCCGACCGCCTGCGTCGCTCGCTCTCGGTCCCCGAGACGCTATGTTTGACGATCGGATACCGCTTCGGCGACCAGCACATCAACGAGGTTTTATTCGACGCGGCGACTCTGCATCCGTCGTCTGAAGTGGTGGCGCTGTTTCGAGACGCAGCACCCGAGGACGTCACCAAGAAGGCGTTGAGCATCCCTAACTTGTCACTCTTTGACGCCCGAAACGCCACAATCGGCGGTCAGACCGCCGGATGGGAAGTGGCGAACGCAGACACACCGTTCTGGGCAAATGGCAGGTTCGCGCTCGGCGACTTCGCGATGCTCGCTCGTTTCTTGCTCCTCAGCGTGGGGCGCTCCGAGCCAGAGCGAGCGGACGAGCGGCAGGTGCGGAGATGACGGTTCAGCACACGCTAGGACGCGACCCAACCTTGATTGGACGCGTGCGGCACGTGATGGGCGCGGCTGTCACGGTGGAACTCGTCCGTGACGTTGCCGGCGGATCGCCGCTTTTCCGGGGTCGCGTGTACCACATCGGGCAGATGGGTTCGCTCGTCACGATCCCGCAGGGTCCGATCCGCGTGATCGGCGCTGTGTCTATGATCGGAATCGCGGAGCTCGTGGAGCCGCTGTCACCTGGGCGCATAAACCCCCAGGGCGACCGCTGGCTGACGGTCCAGCTTCTTGGCGAACTCGACGCGTTCGGGAAGTTCCAGCGCGGCGTCAGCACGTTCCCTTCACTGGATGACGAGGTGCACTTCACGACGCCGGACGAACTCGGCGCAATCTATCCTCGCGAAGCGCAGGGATACGTGGCGATCGGACGGCTGTCTGCGACGCGCAACGACATCTTTCGGGTGAACCTCGCGAAGCTGGTGACGCGGCACGCCGCTGTCGTCGGCTCAACCGGGTCGGGCAAGTCGAGCGCAGTGACACGGATCGTTCAGGCGGTGCTGCAAGCCGGATACGGCAGAGCGAACATCGTCGTGATCGATCCGCACGGAGAGTACTCGGCGGGTCTAGCAGCGCACGCGACGGTAATGTCGATAGATGGCGCTGGCGACCAGGCGCTCAACGTTCCGTATTGGGCCCTGGGGGTCGAGGATCTAATCCGGGCGTACCTTGGCACGCGCACTACGCCGAACCCGATTCTAAAGACGAGGGTCGAGGAACTCGTGCTCCGGTTCCGACGCGAGTGGCTCGTGGCGTCCAGGTGGCCGACGCCGCAGCCGGACGACATCATCGCGGACACGCCCGTTCCGTACGACCTGCGTCGCGTGTGGTATGACCTGGACTTTCACAATCGTGCAATCGCTCGGGGGAACAAGAACTCCAGGGACTACTCGGTCACCGATCCCGGTTCCGCCGACCAGCTCCGGCCTGCGACCTTCGAGCCGTACGCGCCTGGTGGCCCATTCCAGGGTCCGACGTTTGGGCAGTTCCGCCCGCTCCCCGACCGAATGCTCCTGCGCCTCAAGGACCCGAAGTTCCAGTTCCTGTCTAGGTCCTTCCCGGTTCCGACCGCACCGGACCCCCTTCCAGGCATCCTGTCGCAGTGGCTCGGCGGCGCGAAGCCCGTGTCAGTCCTCGACTTCTCCTCAGCGCCCTCTGACGCCTCGGACGTGGCGATCGGCGCGGTCCTCACGCTTTTGTTCGACGTGGCGATCGCGTGTCCCGCCGGTGCGGGGATCGGCCGTAACCGGCCCGTGTGGATCGTTTTAGAGGAGGCACACCGCTTCCTCGGCGAGAAGGTCGGGGGGGCCGCCGGAGCGGCACGCGAGGCGGCTGAACGTGTCGCACGCGAGGGCCGCAAGTACGGTGTCGGGTTAATGCTGGTGAGCCAGCGACCTGCCGAGCTATCCGATACCGTCCTCTCCCAGTGCGGTACGTTCATGTCCATGCGGCTCGCCAATCAGGCGGACCAGGGAAGAGTGAAAGCCGCGCTGCCCGATACAGTCGCGAACCTAGCGGACGCTCTGCCGGCGTTGCGAACGGGAGAGGCACTCATTACCGGCGAGGCCACCGCGCTGCCCGCGCGTGTAATGATCGACCGCCCGTCACCGGAGCCCAACGCGGCGGATCCGACGGTTGAGTCGTGGCGCGGAGAGGGAGGCGAAAACGACGTCGCTACGGCCGTCCGCCACTGGCGCGGTGGCGCGGCTGGCGACGGTAGAGCATGAGGAGGCGACATGGTTGAAATGTTTGAGGTAACGGGGTCGTCGCGCATCACCCATTTTGGTTACGAGACCGAGACCGCGACCGTGTGCGTGCGGTTCACGGACGGAACGCCGTGGTGCTACCGTGGTGTGCCGCCGGAAGTCTGGGACGAATTCGTTCGTGCGCCGTCGAAGGGCCGGTTCATCAACGACGTGCTCAACCACTACGACCACGGCCGGGGCGCCTTCTGACGGCGTGCGGCGCGAGTCGCGGCATGAACGGCAACCGCGCGACCGACATGGTTTGCGCGCGGAGATCGAGGATGAATTGCAACCCGGTCGCTCGCCCGGTTCCCCCACTCGGCAGTTGCCTGACCGCCAGTTACCTTCGCGAGCGAAGGAAGTGGAGCACCTCCGCCATCACCCGGCAATCGACTTCGTTGTAGGCTTCTACCTGTTGGAACAGGTCGAGCTCCCGCAGCGCGACCCCACGCTTTGCCGCCTCGGCGTCACACCACCATGCGCCGATCATGGCCCCGAGCCCGTCCGTGGGGCCATCGCCCCACTTCGTCGCGATCAATCCGGTCGCGTGCATGGCCTTGGCGATGGCCTTGAGACCGAACCCGAACGCGCCCCGTACCGTCACGGGCTGAGCCTTGACAACCTCCTTGAGCAGGTCAACCCACGGCAGATTATCCCAGGGCGGGAACCCGTGGCGGACCGCCGCGGAGTTATAGGCATCCGTGAAGGTCGAAACTTCGGCATGGGACCAATGGAACAGCCGGGCGCTCTCGAGGTTCGTCCCCCGGGCCTCGCAGACCTGGCGCATATGGGCGAGCCACTCGGTGATAACACGCCGCTCCTCATCCTGGGTCAGTCGGTTTGCGTCGAACACCCGGAAAAACCAACTCGCTGAGTCGGCCGGATCCGCGAGGTAGCCGCACCCGATCATGAAAATTAGCGGCTGGCCTCCCTTGTCTGGGAAGGTGGAGAAGTCGTCGTTCAGGTCGGTGACGGTCTCGAAGTCCACGTAAAATTCAGCGATGAGCGGTTGGCGCCAGAGCGGCTCGCCCGCGGTGACTTTGCCTGGAAAGACGAAGGGGCCTTTTACTGGAGAATGATTGGCCGCAATGACCGCGTTCACCTGACGGAGATAGGTCGGCCCAGAGATTCCGAGTCGTTCCGCGGTACAGGCTGGGTCCGACCAGCGCACGAGACCCGATGCCATCGCCGCGTTGCGCAACTCGGGCGAAACGCGCGGGATCATCGTGAGGTCCTGGGTCTGCACGGCCATCTCCTGCTTCGCCCGATGCCAGGGGGCATCCTCAGTGTTACGCATGTTGGGACGCAGCTCAGGCACGCTCGGGGTGGGCAGAATGTTCCATGTGGCACCGTTCGCCCGCATTCGGCGGACCCAGTCGCACCCCTGCAGAGCAAGGTTTCGCAAGCTTGGGCCCTTCTTGCCGAAGACGTATTCCCTGTCCACGCGCTCTAGCCCAGGGCCTCGTTGTAGAGCCAGACCTGGGCCATATACTCCTTGTGCTCGCTGGAGCCATGGCCATCTACGAGGAGGTCGAGCGTAGTGAACTTCACATCGACCACACGGTAGTGCCAGCGGGCCTTTGGTAGGTGGGTGGCTGGGAGGTCCGCGTCCGCATGAGAGGTGGCAGAAGGGAACAGCCGTGCGAGCACATCACTTCTGATCAGGAGGTCTGCGGCACCATAGGTTTGTGTCTCGGGGTTCCAGAGGACCGCCTGGGCAATGACTTCGGCCCCCCCCACCATCGCATCCCAGGTGCGCTCCGCCGCCCCGGCTTCTCGGACCTCCCGCGCCTCGCTGGCGATGCGGATGACAGAGACACGGGACTTGAGGTGGTCGATGACGGTGGTCTCGAACTGGTTGCCCTTCGCGAATACGAACTGCAGGAAGTCAGTGCGAGGGTCGTAGCCATCCTCGAGGTTGTCCCGGGTCAGCCCCTTGACCTCGCCGTACTCCTCGAGCCAGTCCAGGAGCGGATCTCCATTGCAATAGTTTCGTGTCCGCGCCGCGCTGACCCACGAGCGCCACGGGGAGTCCACGCCTGGGATGTCTTGAGTCCCGTCGTCACTATGAAACATCGCATCCTTCGGCATGATAATTCTCTCAATTCGTCCTGCCCCGATCTTGCGCACGCGCGGTTAAGTACGGCATTGGCAAGGTTCGGGCCATACGACTACACTTCTCTATACTCGCCAATCTGCAGCTCCTAGCAGGTCTTCGTGAAGTTGTTGAAACCCATGGCGCCCGAACTGGCTGCGTATCTCGAATGCTTCGAGCAGCCCGAGATCTCACTTATCACTCCGCGGTCGCCGGGGGTTCCTCCGGCGAAGACGGCATCCGTGACTGCAGCTCGACCCGCTTTGGTGAGTCGATCTCCGTCGTGGCGAGACCCATCTCTCGGAACCGTTTTGCAGCAGGCAGAAGCCACCCTTCGAACGAACCGACGGCCTCGTTGTACTTAGTTACGCAGTTCTCCAGAGATTTTCCCACTGCTGTTAAGTGCCCTACAAACGTGAGCAGCCGATCATAGAGCGTCCTGCCCTGCTCCGCTATTTGCTGTGCGTTGTCAGCAATCCGCTGTTGCTGCCAACCATAGGCTATCGCCTTGAGCACCGCAAAAAGAACAACTGGGGAACTGACGAGCACCTTGTTGTTGATGGCGTATTCGAAGAGTTCCGCATCCTGCTGAAAGGCGGCTCCCAGCGAAGCTTCGATGGGCACGAACATCACAACCAGATCGGGGGTCTTGTCGAACTGTTCCCAGTAGGCCTTTGGGCTCAGATCGCGAATCCGACCTCGCAAGGTTTGAGCATGCTGCAACAGGCTCTGCTTTCGCACCTGGTCATCTTCGGTCCCCATGGCCTTAAGGAATGCTTCGAGCGACACCTTGGAGTCAACGGGCAAAATCCCGCCATGCGGCAGCCGGACGATCATGTCAGGACGACCCGACTCCCCCGACTCCTGCTCCTCAAAGTCGACATGGTTCTGCAGACCAGCTAGCTCCACGAGGCGGCGAAGCTGGATTTCCCCCCATCGGCCGCGGACACCCGGGGCCTTGAGCGCCTGGGCGAGCGTGGTGGTTTGTTCCTTCAAGGAATCCTGAAGGCCTTGAAGCAGGTCCAGTTGCGTTCCCAGCTTTGAGTAGGCACCTTCTCGCTTACTCTCAAGCTCTCGCACGTAGGTGTCGAGCTTACCGAGCTCCTCCTTCAGCGGTGTAACTAACCCACCGAGCTCCTCCTTGGCTGTAGTCTTCAGCTGCTGCGATTTCGCCTCGAGCTCGTCGCTCGCCAAGGCCTTGAAGGTATCTCTTAGCTGGAGCCACACTTCCTCAGTCCAGGTGGTCTTCTCCTTCTCAGCCTGAAGGGATGCCTGGGATTGCGCGAACTGCACCCTTAACTGCTCTGCCGCATCACGCACTTCCGCATGGCTTCTCCAGACCAGAGCTGCCCCGAGGCCACATCCGACCACGAAAGCAGAAATCCCGACGAGCAAAGGGATCAACATGCCCTTTCCCCCCATCTCTGAGTCTGGCTTACGCCCGCAACAGCACCTTCAACAGGCTAGCGGCCGGTTTCATTGAACGGGAGAGCGTGGAGAGGCATTTCTCCCCGCCGCCCACCGATCCCTGGGCCATATCCGCCGGAACAGAAAATTGAACCGAGCGCCGCCACGGGGGCGCAAGTACCACGACATTAACGCCAGGAACGAGGACACCAAGATCAAGGCCCAGCCTCCCACGAATCTGGCGGTACCTACCGAATGGAGCTCGAACAGGTGGGCACCCCGGACGCCACCCGAGACCAACAGAGTCACTGCGGCCACGGGCAGGACAACTGACGTAAGAACAAGGGCCGACCGACCCAGGAGATCTGTGTTCAATCCGATCCATGGGATTCCGAAGACCTCTGGATCCTCTGACGCGCTCCCGCTCAGAGATCGAAGACAAATCGCGTAATAGGCTTGAATCGTCATGAGCACGACGACTCCCCACACTTTGACCCCTGAGGCCGGGAATCTCACTCCAAGCGCCTCAAACACTTCGGGCCCCTTCCAGGCGTCCTCCCGCAGGAATGACTCAACACGTTCGAGTGCAAGGCTCTGGTATGGGGAGGAAGCCATCTGGAGGTCGGAGAACGAATTCGGAAATTCTCCCGGTGTCAGATGGCCATAGCGATTGTTGATGTCACCCTGGGATACCTGCACATGAAGCGATCTCGTGATTGGTATCTTGTACCAAACGAGCTGACCAGGGTGCCCTCCGAAGTAGTAGACCTCATGCTTCTGTGGCTCGGCCCAGAGCGTGAGTGGAACAACGACGCCGGCGGTGGGGGCGCCGATCGAGGGCGTCCGAGGCACGCTCAAATACCCGATCAGCCTATTGTTGTCGAGTATCTCGCCCCCATTCGTTGCCACCTCTTGCGGAAAGAGCATGGCGTACGGGGTCTTTCCGAGGTCGTCCCACCATTCCTCAAACTCCACCATGCTCTCGGGGAAGCTGGTTGGAGACCAGTGAACACCATCGGCACGCGAGTCCAAGCTCCAGCCTGGACTCGGTAAGCTAAACTGAAGCCTTTGTCCCTGCCGGACTGTGCCCTCGCGGTGATTGGACAGTTTCGCTGTCCGTACCAACGAGTCTCCGCTGACTGCCACTGGCTCAAATCTGGATTGGCAGTCTGTTACGTCTTCACACCCCTCGGGTGCAACCACGTTGAATTGGGTGCTCGCCGCCTTGATCCAATCTGGCGACCAGTGAGTGCGCAGGTCCAAGATCTCCTCGATCTGGGCTAGCGCGAGAATCGGATTGTATCTTTTCGCCGAAAGCACCAACACAACCAGACCAACCGCCACTGCGAGCAGGGCGAAGTGTGTCGCCCGGAGATGCTCGATCTGTTCCTTGGACCATCGTGCTGGCGACGCTGACCGCGTGCTCGTCATGTGGTTTACCCCCCCCGATTCACTAGACACCTGTAGTCTGTCTTTGCCGTTCACGATACTCCCTCGGGGAGAGCATTCCGAGGGACGAATGCGGAGCGTTCTGGTTGTAGTTCCTGACCACCGTGGCAGTTTTCTCAATTCTCGCTACAACCGCGGATCCACCGGCTCGCTCTCCAGGGCCAGCACACCGAAGACGCACTCGTGGACGCGGTAGAGGCTCGATTTCAGAACATGTAGGCCGCCCCGAGGCCGAAATATTCCACCCGGACCGGGAAGAACTGGCCGTACGGCGCGTGGCCCTTGTAGTACTCGACCAGGAGCTCCAGGGAGCGCGCGTCGCCGTACGGGCTCCTGAACATCAGCCCGGCCTTGGCGCTGACGTCGCGGTCCCAGCGGGTCTCGTTCCAGGCCTGCACGTCGAGGCCGGCGATGAGGCGGGAGGTGCGCCAGTGGACCGGGTTGCCGCGGTACTCGGCGCCGGCCTGGAGGCGGTTCCGGCCCAGGCCCGAGGGATCGATGGCGACGATGTGCGTGCTTCCCAAATACGCCCGGGCGCCGTCACGCTCGTACGAGCCGAGGAGCTCGACCGCCTCGTAGCTCAGGTTGATCCGGGTGACCTGCGGCACCGGCTGCACGTCCTGGGGCTGCAGCAGGAACTCGTCCCCGAGATGCGACGACTGATGGAACAGGCGGAAGCGGGCCGACCAGGCCCCGCTGCGGTAGCTGAGCGGGAACCCGACGATGTAGTCGGCGTTCAGGAGATCGAACGAGGGGGAATCGAGGTTGAAGATCGCAAACACCGCCCCGCTGATTCCGACCTGCCAGCCGTCGCCCGCGTGGCCGCGCGGCCAGCGCACCAGACCGAAGTCCTCCCCGAACCCGACCGAGGCGATGCTGAACTCGCCGGACTTGGTGTGCCAGCGCTGCCAGGTGGTGTGGAAGCGCGGCTGCTTCTGGTCGGCGAACGGAGCGGCGAACAGGTCCCCGGCCGGGAAGCGCACCGTCTTTTGCCCGGGGGGAGGACGCAGCCAGTCGGTCCACGTCCGCCAGCGCCGGCGGGGGGCCGGGGTTTCGACCTCGAGACGGTTGACGACGCGCACGACGCCGGCAAAAGAGCCGACCGTCATGACGACGCGATCGATCTCCTCCGGGGAATCGAGGCTCCCCGTCAACGTCACCACACCGTCCCGCGCTTCCACGCTCACGCGGTCCGGTCCCCTGTGCATCGTCTGCTCGAGCCACGAGACGACATAGCCGCGCAGGTAGGCGTCGATCCCGGCGCCCGCGAGCACCGGGCTCTGCGCGGCGGCGGAGACCAGGCTGTGGACAAAGAGGCCGAGAAAAATACCGGTGACTGCATGAGCGATGCGCATCGGCGCCGTATCCTAGCGTATTCGCTTGACGCCGATGCGTTCGAGCGGTAGTTTCCAAGGCTGCCCCTGACTGTCTGGATGCCGACCGTGCTGATGCGACCGACGGGGAGACCGGGGCGCCGGCTGACTCCGGCGATCATCGCCGCTCTCTCCTGCCTCGTCCTGATCACACCGGGTCATGGCGCGGGCTCCGCGCCTCCCGCCCCGGTGCGGGAGACGGGCGCCGAGCGACTGGCGCGGCTGCGTGCCCGCGTGCGCTCGAAGCTGGTGCGGAAACGCGCCGCCCTGGCTCAGGGTCTCCCTGCGATCGCGCTTGGGACGGAACAAGCGGGCGGTTCGAGCGCCCCGGCGGCCCCGGAGCGCCTGGCACTTTCACCGGAGGTTCAGGCGAATAGCGGGATATCTGGCACCCAGAGCGAGACGGCGATCGCGGTGTTCGGCAGCCGTGTGGTGGTCGGCTATAACCAGGACGACCCGCTCAACCCCAACAAGGGAAGCGGCGCCGCCTTTTCGATTGACGGAGGCCTCACCTTCACCGACGACGGTGGGCTGCCGGTCGGGAACAACCAGGTGCTCCTCGGGGATCCGTCGGTAACCGTCTGTGGCAACGGGGTTTTTTATTACGGCAGTATCTACTTCCCGAACGCGACCGACTCGGCCCTGGCGGTCAGCGCCGGGACGATTTCCGGGACAATGCTGACGTGGAGGCTGCCCTTGCTCGCAGCCGTATCCACAAACGACTTCCTGGACAAGCCGTGGCTGACCTGCGACCGCGCCACGAACACGCTGTACATGGCGTACACGCGGTTCGTGAACCTAAAAATCGGTCTGTCCGGTCCCCTGTCAGTCGAGCTCATCAAGTCGGTCGACGGGGGGAGCACCTGGACCGCGCCGTTCATCCTGGAGAGCAGCCCGACCGAGTCGGTGCAGATCGGCTACATCGCCATCGGCCCGAACAGCGAGGTGTACACGCTCTGGGAGCGCGGCATCGACGACATCACGGTCGCCAACACCCAGCTGGAGTTCCGCCGCTCGTTCAACTTCGCGGCGAGCTTCGACCCGAAGGTCGTGGTGCGGGTGATGACCCCGTCGTTCTATCCGGCGATGGTCGGCTTCAACCGGGAGGACACCCTGGAGATCGGCACCGTGGCCGCCGACACTTCCAGCACGGCGACGCGCGGCAATGTCTATGTGATCTGGGTGGAGCGGGACAGCCTCTCGCTGCCGGTGCGCGACGTGTTCGTGGCCCGATCGACCGATCAGGGGGCGACCTGGTCGGCGCCGGTGCGGGTGAACGACGATCCCCCGGGCAACGACCAGGTGATGCCGTGGGTCTCGGTCAACGCCGACGGCACGGTCGAGGCGTTCTGGTACGACTACCGCAACTGGGCCGGGATGCACACCGTCGACGTGTACGCCGCCCGCTCCGCCGACGGCGGGCAGACGTTCGGGCCGAACTTCCGCGTCACCACCGCCCCGACCTCGTGGTTCGTGCCGGCGACCTTCACGCCGAACTTCGGCGATTACATCCAGTGCGCCAGCGAGGGGACCGGTTTCTACCCGTCCTGGGCCGACGGGCGGAACAACGACATCGACGTATTCGTCAGCCACGTCCCGACCGCGACGTGCGGCAACGGCACCCTCGATCCGTTCGAGCAGTGCGACGACGGCAACACCCTCGACGGCGACTCCTGCTCGGGCGCGTGCGCGACAACGCTGTGCGGCAACGGGGTCCTGGACGGCGCCGAGCAGTGCGACGACGGCAACATCCGGAGCGGCGACGGCTGCTCGCAGACCTGCCGGCGCGAGACGTGCGGCGACGGCGTGGTCCAGCCGAACAACAAGGAGGAGTGCGACGACGGCAACCTGACGGGCGGCGACGGCTGCTCCGCCTCCTGCCTGATCGAGCTGGACAAGACGGCCTGGATCGCCGACGAAAGGTCGCGCCTCGCGCTCGAGAGCATCACGACCGGCCGTCCCATCCAGATCGGCGACCCCGGTTTCCACGAGCTGGGCGACCTGGCGTTCGACGCCTCCGGGAGGCTGTTCGGCGCCACCCAGTTCAACCCGGATCTGTCGATCGGCTTCGACGGCGACCTGATCAGTATGGCGACGCTCGGCCTCCCCGGGCGCGGGTCGTTCATCGGGGACACGGGGTGGCTGGCGGTCACGGCGATCGACTTCCACCCGGTCACCGGCGTCCTGTACGGCATCTCGGTCGACTCCGCCGGGACCAGCCGGCTGATCACTCTGGACCCGGCAACCGGGATGACCCTGTCGATCATTGGGAGTCTGGGACTCGACACGGCGCGCGCCATGGCCTTCGATTCCGCGGGCACTCTTTACGTGACGAGTTCTGTATCGACCAAGCCGACGCGCTCCGATCTTTATACGGTGAACCTGTCGAACGCCACGAAGACGCTCGTCGGGGGACCGATATCCAGCACGGTGATCGTTTCCGGCATGGACTTCGCTCCCGACGGGACGCTGTACGGCGTCGCCCTCCGGGGGACGGGCGCCGACGGAGGGTTGCTGCGCATCAACAAGACGACCGGCGCCGGCACGGTCCTGTCGGTCCTGGGCCGGCTGAACCAGCAGGGGATCCGCTTCGCGCCGCAGATCGCCGTCGACCACGATCTGGACGGCATCCACGACATCGTCGACTGCGCGCCGGCCGACCCGACCAACGCGCCGCCCGGGCTTACCTCCAACCTGGGGTTCACCGATGCGCGCACCTTCACCTGGTCGCCCGCGGCCGGCGCCCGCTTCCACAACTCGTATCGCGGCACGATCACCGCGTTCCTGGGGACGCGCCTGCCAGGCAATGTCTTCGACCAGGTCTGCCTCGAAAGCGACGACGCCCAGGGGAACGGCGATCTCGTCTCGTCGGACGCCGCCGCGCCACCGCTCGGAACCGCCTTCTACTACGTGACCGACGGCGAGAGCGCCTGCGGCGAGGGGGCGCTCGACAGCAATCCGGCCCATCCGATCCCGAACAACAGTCCCTGCCCGACGCCTCCTTAAGTCCCTTCCAACCTTGACCCTGCGCGTTCGCAGAGCCTACGATGAGCCGCCTCCATGACTTGCACCCGATGCGGCCAGGCCATACCGGAGGGCGGTACTGCCTGCTCCGCCTGCGGGGTGAGCCTTGCGGGCGGCAGCCCGACGATGACCGGGTATGGGGGTGGGACCCGTGATCGGGCCGGCCCCTACGTCGCCTCGCCCGCGGCGCGCCTCGCCATCGGCACGCTGCTGGGCAAGCGCTATGAAATCCTCGCGGTCCTCGGCGAAGGCGGCATGGGGACGGTGTACAAGGCGCGGGACCTCGAGCTGGGCCGTCTGGTCGCGCTCAAGGTGATCCGGCCCGAGATGGCGTCGCGCCCGGAGATCCTCGAGCGCTTCAAGCGCGAGATCCTGCTCGCCAGCCAGGTGACCCACAAGAACGTCCTGCGCATCCACGACTTCGGCGAGGCGGGCGACGTCCGGTTCATCTCGATGAACTACGTCGAGGGACCGAACCTCAAGACGCTCCTGGAGAAGAACAGGCCGCTGCCGCTCGATCGCGGTCTCGCCTTGGCGCGGCAGATCGGCGAGGCGCTGCAGGCGGCGCACGACGCCGGCATCGTGCACCGCGACCTGAAGCCGCAGAACGTCCTGATCGACGGCGAGGGGAACGCCTACATCGCCGATTTCGGCATCTCCCGCTCGCTGGCCGAGGGGGGCACGATGACCGAGACCGGCGCCGTCCTGGGCACGGTGGACTACATGTCGCCCGAGCAGGCGCGGGGCGAGACGCCCGACCACCGCGGCGACATCTACTC
>WNGP01006498.1_pt1 | contig 13101 bp, 12 predicted proteins | sample 5407671 | NCBI WGS metagenome assembly WNGP01 (sample SAMN13153381, study PRJNA577476) | soil metagenome | isolation source: 40 cm soil or saprolite under Garry oak tree replicate 2 | place: USA:California | collected 2016-06-15 | reverse complement strand
ACCTCCCCGCGCACCTGACGCGGTGCGCTAGACCGCCGCCATCCCGGCACCCGCAGCCCATCTGAGTCCTGACGGTCGCGTTGCGCGCACCCGGCGGTTCAAATCCAGATCAAATTAGTGGACGTCTGACCCGGCAGGATGGTTTACGCCTAACGGTCTTTGTCCGACGATCATAGGCGAGATCGTCACTTAAAGTCAGCGGATCGCACCGAGGCAGACGGCATCGTTGCGAAGTGGTGACCCGAGCGTTGACCGGCCGGCAATGCCGGCCGGTCAGCCGACGTCGGTGATCATCGCGGCGCCCACGGTGGCGCTCGTTGACTCGTCGATCAGGATCAGGCCGCCGGTCACCCGGTTCCGCGCGTAGGGGTCGCAGAAGATCGGCTGGGTCAGCCGCAGCGCGACCCGGCCGATCTCGTTCAGCCCGAGGCGGTCGGCGGCCTCGTCCCTGTGCAGCGAGTTGATGTCGAGCCGGTACCCGATGTCGCGCACGATCGCCTTGACCGTCCGGGTGGTGTGCTTGACGATGAGCCGGCTGCGCTCGGTCAGCACCGGCGCGTCGGCCATCCACGCCACCATGGCCTGCACGTCCTGGGTGACGTGGGGCTGGTTGTGCGGCCGGCAGATCATGTCGCCGCGGGAGATGTCGAGGTCGTCGTCGAGCAGCAGGGTCACCGACATCGGGGGGTAGGCCTCGTCGACCGGGCCGGCCGCGGTGTCGATCCGCCTGATCGTGGTGGTCAGCCCCGACGGCAGGTGCATCACCTCGTCGCCCGGCTTCAGGATGCCGCCCGCGACCTGGCCCGCGTAGCCGCGGTAGTCGTGCAGGTCGGGGTCGGTGGCCTGGTGCGGCCTGATCACGTACTGGACCGGGAACCGGACGTCGATCAGGTTGCGGTCGGACGCGATGTGCACGTGCTCCAGATGGTGCAGCAGCGACGGGCCGTTGTACCACGGCATGTTCAGCGACCGCTCGACGACGTTGTCGCCGTGCAGCGCCGAGATCGGGATGAAGGTCAGGTCACCGATCTCCAGCTTGCTGCCGAACGCGGTGAACTCCTCGACGATCTGGTCGAAGGCCTCCGACTCGTACCCGACCAGGTCCATCTTGTTCACCGCGAGCACCAGGTGCGGCACCCGCAGCAACGTGGTCAGGAAGGCGTGCCTGCGGCTCTGCTCGGTGAGCCCGTTCCGCGCGTCGACCAGGACGATCGCCAGGTCCGCGGTCGACGCCCCGGTGACCATGTTCCTGGTGTACTGGATGTGGCCGGGGGTGTCGGCGATGATGAACTTGCGGCGCGGCGTCGCGAAGTACCGGTAGGCGACGTCGATCGTGATCCCCTGCTCGCGCTCCGCGCGCAGGCCGTCGGTGAGCAGCGCGAGGTTGGTGTACTCCTCGCCGCGTTCCTTGCTGGTCCGCTCCACCGAGGCGAGCTGATCTTCGAAGATCGCCTTCGAGTCATACAGCAGCCGCCCGATCAGGGTCGACTTGCCGTCGTCCACCGAGCCGGCCGTAGCCAGCCGAAGGATGTCCATCGCCCGCTCCGTGCCGTCCGGGTCGGATGTCATCAGAAGTAGCCCTCTCGCTTGCGGTCCTCCATCGCGGCCTCGCTCGCGCGGTCGTCGGCGCGGGTCTGCCCGCGCTCGGTGATCCGCGTCGCGGCTATCTCCGTGATCACTTCGGCGAGCGTGGCCGCCGAGGACTCGACCGCCCCGGTGCAGCTTATGTCGCCGACGGTGCGATACCTGACCAGCGTCTCGAACGTGGGCTCGGCGTCGGACCGGCCGGTAAACGGATGGTCGGCGAGCAGGATGCCGTCCCGCTCGAACACCGACCGGCGGTGCGCGAAGTAGATGGACGGGATCTCGAGCTCTTCCCGGTCGATGTAGTGCCAGATGTCGAGCTCGGTCCAGTTCGACAGCGGGAAGACCCTGATGTGCTCGCCCCGGTGGATCCTGGTGTTGTACAGGCTCCACAGCTCGGGCCGCTGGTTCTTCGGGTCCCACTGTCCGAACTCGTCGCGGAAGGAGAACACCCGCTCCTTCGCCCTGGCCTTCTCCTCGTCCCGGCGGGCGCCGCCGAACACCGCGTCGAAGCGCTGGTCGGCGATCGCGTCGAGCAGCGTGGTCGTCTGCAGCCGGTTCCGGCTCGCCCACCGGCCGGTCTCCTCCACCACCCGGCCCGCGTCGATCGACTCCTGCACCGAGGCCACGATCAGGCGGACGCCGAGCTCGGCCGCCCGGCGGTCCCTGAACTTGAGCACCTCGGCGAAGTTGTGGCCGGTGTCCACGTGCATGACGGGGAACGGGATCCTGGCCGGCCGGAACGCGCGCTCGGCGAGCGCCAGCATGACGATCGAGTCCTTGCCGCCTGAAAACAGCAGCACTGGCCGCTCGAATTCGGCGGCGACCTCCCTCATCACGTGGATCGACTCCCCCTCGAGCACGTCGAGCTGCGAGAGCTGGTAATCAGAGCGGGACACTGTCATCTGGCGAACTCCGGATCGGGTGCACTCGGTCCCGGCCCGAGCGGGCCGGGCTCGGCCTCACTGCTAATGCTGCTGTACCGCGCTGATCGCATCGAGCAGCCGGCCAGCCAGCGGGACGGGACAGATCAGGATATCCGGCATCCACGGCTGCTCGGAGTTGTAGCGCAGATTTGACCCGTCGATCCTCGACGTGTGCAGGCCGGCGGCCCTGGCGACGGCCACGGGGGCCGCGGAGTCCCACTCGTACTGGCCGCCGCTGTGCACGTACGCGTCCACCTCGCCGGTGATGACGGATGCCGCCTTGGCGCCCGCGGAGCCGAGCGGCACGAGTTCGGCTCCGAGCTTTGCCGCCAGCCGCTGCACGAACTCGGGCGGCCGTGACCTGCTGACCACGAGCCGCAGCGCGGCTCCCGGCGCGGCCGCCGGAGGCGCGGGCGGCGCGGCGGTCGACAGGACGGCATCCTGGGCAGGCAGCGCGACCGCGCCCGCCGTGAGCTCGCCGCGCTCCCACAGCGCGACGTGCACCGCCCAGTCGACCCGGCCCACCTCGCCGAACTCCCTGGTGCCGTCCAGCGGGTCGATGATCCATACCCGGTCCGCGGTCAGCCTGGCCGGGTCGTCGACCGCCTCCTCGGACAGCACGGCGTCGTGCGGGCGGGCCCTGGCCAGCTCGGCGGCGAGGAACTCCTGCGAACCGAGGTCGCCGGCGCGCCTCAGGTCGTCGGCCGTCGATCCGGACGCGCGGAGCTTGAGCAGGCGCTCGCCGGACGCCACGGCCAGATCGCGGGCCAGGCAGTCGTCATCGGGGAAAACCACGTAACGCTCCAGTTTGGTTGATGGCCGACAGCCGGCGGTGCGCAGTCGCCAGGTGTGTCCCTACGCCGCCAGGCCGGGTGCCGCGGCGAGGCCGCGCAGCTCAGTATGCGCCTGAACCGCGGACCACCGCCGCGGAAGTCTTCCACAGGATCTGCAGGTCGAGCATGAACGACCAGTTCTCCACGTACCGCAGGTCGAGGCGGACCGACTCGTCCCAGGGCAGGTCGGCCCGGCCGTTAACCTGCCACAGGCCCGTCATGCCTGGCTTGACCGCCAGCCTGCGCCGCACATGGTCACCATACATGGCCGCCTCTTCGGGCAGCGCGGGCCGCGGGCCGACCAGGGACATGTCCCCGGTGAGCACGTTGAGTAGCTGCGGCAGCTCGTCCAGCGACCAGCGCCGCAGCCAGCCTCCTGCCCTGGTGATCCGCGGGTCCTTCCTGATCTTGAACAGCGGGCCCTGCTGCTGGTTCCGGCAGGCCAGCTCGTCCTTGCGGGCCTCGGCGTCGGTCACCATCGTGCGGAACTTGTAGACCGAGAACTTACGCCCGCCCCGGCCGACTCTGGTCTGCCTGAACAGCGCCGGGCCGCCGTCGTCCAGCCTGATGATCATGGCCAGCACCCCGAGCAGCGGCGCCGCGACGATCAGGCAGGCCACGGCGAGCAACCTGTCGAAGACGGCCTTGATGATCCGCCGCCAGCCGCCGAACTCGGGATGGTCCATGTGCAGCAGCGGCAGCCCGGCCACGGGCCTGATGGTCGTCCGGGGCCCGGCCACGTCCAGCAGGGCGGGGGCGACGCACAGGTCGGTCCCCGTCTTCTCCAGATCCCACGCCAGCCTCCGCAGCCGCTCTCCGGCCATCTCGGGACAGGCGAGCACCGCGACCGTGTCGGCATCGAAGCGACCGACCACCTCGGTGACCGCATCGAGGCCGCCGGCGACCGGGACGCCCGCGATCATGCCGCCCTCGGTGACGCCGACCACGCAGGCCGCTACGACCGACAGGCCGTGGTAGGTCTCCTTGCGCAGCACGGTGGCGATGTCGTCGACCACGGGCCCGTACCCGACGACGACGACCTTGCGCATGCAGCCGCCCCGCGCGCGCATATGGTGCAGCCTCTTGCGCAGCGCGTACCTGGCCGCCAGGTCCAACACCGTCACGCTGGGCAGGGCGATGACGACATAGCCTCTGGCCAGGCCGGCCTTGCTGGCGTAGGACAAGATCGCCACGGCCGCGACGAGGAACACCCCGGCGTTGAGCACCCGCCGGAACTCGTCGGTGCCCACGCCGATGAACCTGGAGTCGTATCCGCCGGCCACCAGGACGGTGCCGAGCCACGCGAATGGCAGCAGCAGGCTGGCCGCCAGGTAAGGCGCCGGCCGGTTGCCGACGGCCTCGAAGCGGATCTGGTAGGCAAGCAGCCCCGCGGCCAGACCGCAGACGCCGTCCGCGGCGGCGGCCTGGCGTAGGTAGATGACCGTCCAGGAGGCGGACCGGATCGCGACCTTGGCAGTGCCGTCCTCGAACCTGTGCCTTGCGCGAGCCGCGCCGACAGCCGTCAGGCTCAACACCTAGACCCTCCCCTCGAGACCGGTCCGGCTGGCGCGGACCGGCGCCGCGCGCCGGAGTTTGCCGGTCGTTTGCCGAGTACTCCAGCAACTAGACGCATAGGCGTTGGGTGCAGTTGACCTGAGTAACACAATTAAGATCAAGTCGCAACCCGCCACAACCCCGTCGATTGTGGCGCACCCGGCAAATCAGGTCGGCGATTTATCTCATCTTTATCGATACCGGGCGTACCGCGCGCCACAGGGCGCCTTGGGCCGGGATCAGCCGAGCGCGTGGATCTGGTTCTGGGCGGCCGCGAGGCCGGAGCGCAACAGGGCCTCGACCGCGTCCGCGGCGAGCTCGATCGCGAGCGGCAGCTCCTTGCGCTCGGCCGGGCCGAAGTTGCTCAGCACGAAGTCCGCCGGGTCCTGCCGCCCGGCGGGCCGGCCGATGCCGACGCGCACCCGGTAGTAGTCGCGGGTGCCGATGGCGCGCGTCACCGAGCGCAGGCCGTTGTGGCCGCCGTCCCCGCCGCCGAGCTTGAGCCGGACGGCGCGCAGCGGCAGGTCCAGGTCGTCGTGCACGACGGCGACCCGCTCAGGCGGGATCTTGTAGAACCCGCGCAGCGCGGCCAGCGGCGGCCCGGACAGGTTCATGAACGACATCGGCTTGGCCACGATCACGGGCAGGCCAGCCAGCCTTCCCGCGGCCGCCTGGGTGCGCGACCTGTCCCGCCGGAACCCCGAGCCGATCCGGCCGGCGAGCGCGTCGGCGACCATGAAGCCCACGTTGTGCCGGTTGCCGGCGTAGCCGGGACCCGGGTTGCCGAGCCCGGCCACCAGCCATCGCTCGTCGGCCATCGGCGCAGCCTTCCGCCAGCCCCGAAGCGGGTTCAGGGCGTGCCAGCCAGCTAGTCGCCCTGTGCCTGCGACTCGGCGGACGCCGCACCGCCCTCGGCCTCGCCGCCGGCCGCGCCGACCGCCTCCGGCACCTCGGCGGCCTCGCCCTCGGCCGCGACGCCAAGGTCGGCGTCGATCTGCGCGGCAGTCGGAGCCGCGATCACGTGCAGGACGAGGATCTCGGGCTCGACCTCCAGCGTGACGCCGCGCGGCAGCTTGAGGTCGCCGGCGTGCACGGACGCGCCGATCGCCATGCCCTCGACGTCGACCTCGATGCCCGGCGGGATCCTGGTCGCGTCGGCCTCGACCGAGATCTGGACGAGCTGCTGGTCGAGCAGGCCGTCGGGGGCGACCTCGCCGGTCACGGTGACCGGGATGTCGACGGTCACCTTCTCGCCGCTGCGGACCAGGATCAGGTCGACGTGCTCGACCGTGCCCTTGATCGGGTCCCGCTGCACGGCCTTGGGCAGCGCCAGCTCGCTCCCGCTGGACAGGCCGTCCAGCCTGATCAGGACGTTGGCGGTACGCAGCGCGAGCAGGACGTCGTGGCCGGGCAGGCTGACGTGCCGCGGCTGCGTGCCGTGGCCGTACAGGACCGCGGGGACCCGCCCGGCCCGGCGCTCGCGCCGAGCGGCACCCTTGCCGAACTCGGTCCGCGATGTTGCGGCGATATGAACCTCGGGCACGGTACTACTCCTATGCGGGTACAGCCCTGTCACCGGGCAGAAGAATTCGCAGCGAGTTTAGGGTAGCCGACGATCGGGCCGCCCGGGCCACGGCCAGCTCAGCTCTGACCGTCGAACAGGCTCGTCACCGAGCCCTCGGAGTAGACCTCGGTGATGGCCCTGGCGATCAGCGGCGCGATCGACAGCACGGTCAGCTTATCGAACTGCTTCTCCGGCTGGATCGGCAGCGTATTGGTGACGATGACCTCGCTGATCGCCGAGTTCTTCAGCAGGTCGACCGCCGGGCCGGACAGCACTCCGTGCGTGGCGGTGACGATGACCTGGGCAGCGCCCTGCTCGAACAGGATCTCGGCGGCATTGGCGATCGTGGATCCCGTGTCGATCATGTCGTCCACCAGGATGCAGGTCCGGCCGGCCACCTGCCCGACGACCTCGAGCACCTTGACCTTGTTGGCGACGTCCGGGTCGCGCCGCTTGTGGATGATCGCCAGCGGGCAGCCGAGCCTGTCGGTCCACCGCTCGCAGACCCTGACCCGGCCGGCGTCCGGCGCCACGACGGTGACCTGCTCGACGTCGAGCTTGCCCTCCAGGTAGGAGGCCAGGATCGGGAGCGCGAACAGGTGGTCCACCGGACCGTCGAAGAAGCCCTGGATCTGGGCCGTGTGCAGGTCGACGGCCATCAGGCGGTGCGCTCCCGCCGCCCGGAACAGGTCGGCCATCAGCCGGGCCGAGATCGGCTCGCGGCCGCGGCGCTTCTTGTCCTGCCGCGCGTAGCCGAACAGCGGCGTCACCACCGTGATCCGGTTGGCCGACGCCCGCTTGAGCGCGTCGACCATGATGAGCTGCTCCATGATCCACTTGTTGATCGGCGCGGTGTGACTCTGCAGCACGAAGGCGTCGCAGCCCCTGACCGACTTGAGGAAGCGCACGAAGATCTCGCCGTTGGCGAAGTCGAACAAGGTGGCGGGGGTCGGCTCGATGCCGAGGTAGTCGGCGATCTCCAGGCCGAGCTCGGGGTACGCCCGGCCGGAGAACAACATCATCTTCTTGCCGGCTGGTCCGACACCGCCCGTCACGTGACCTGCTCTTTCACGAGGTGTGCGAATGGCCCGACCCGCGCGCCCGCCGGGATCACGGCGGACTCGCAGACCGACTGGATCACGGTGGCTCCCGGGCCGACCTCGGTGTCGCGCAGCAGGCAGCCGGGCCCGACCTGAGCCCCGGCGGCGACGGTCGTGCGGCCCTCGAGGCGGGTGCACGGCCCGATGCTGGCGCCGGGCGCCACCTCGACGCCGATGTCCAGCCAGGTGCTCGCCGGGTCGGCGACCCTGACCCCGGCCCGCATCCTCTTCTCGAGCAGCCGGGAGTTCATCACCCGGCTGGCGCGGGCAAGCTGGGCGAGGTCGTTGACCCCCTGGATCTCCTCAAGATCTTCACACGCAACGGTGGCCACGGGGTAACCGTCGGCGCGCAGGACGCAGACGGCGTCGGTGAGATACTCCTCGCCTTGCGCGTTGTCGGTCCTGACCCGCTTGACCGCGTCGGCGAGCAGGTCGCCGTCGAAGGCGTACATCCCCGTGTTGATCTCGTCGATCGCGCGCTCGCGCGGCGTGGCGTCGGCGTGCTCGACGATGGCCGCGAACGCGCCGCCTTCGTCCCTGACGATCCGGCCGTACCCGGCGGGATCGGGCACCCGGGCGGTCAGCACGGCGACCGGCGCCCCCGACGAGGTCCGCTGGCTGACCAGCCTGGCGAGCGTGGCGCCGGTCAGCAGCGGCGCGTCGGCATAGGTCACGACCACGGTGCCGCGAATCGTGCCGACGGCCTCGAGCACGACCCGGACCGCGTGCCCGGTGCCGCCGAGGTAGTCCTGCACCACGATGACCGCCGACGGCAGTTGCTCCCTGGCGTGGGCGGCCACGCGCTCGGCGTCGTGGCCGACGACGACGACCAGCCGGTCGGGCGCCAGTTCGGCGGCCGCCGCGAGGGAGTGCCCGAGCATCGTCTGCCCGCAGACCCGGTGCAGCGTCTTCGGCACGGGCGACTTCATCCGCGTGCCCTCGCCGGCCGCGAGCACGATCACCGCGGCCGGACCTGATGCGCTCACTCGGCTCGGCTCCTCGATGTAGCTGCGGGCTGTCGGATGCCGGGCGCTGACTCGCGCCTTAACCCCCTCGACTGGAGCAGGATACCTCCCGTTACCTGGGCTGCATCGCCGCGCGATCGGGTTAGGGGCGAAACTTGCAGTGTGACCCGCTGGGTGCTGCACGTCGACCTCGACCAGTTCATCGCCGCCGTCGAGGTGCTGCGCAGGCCGGACCTGCGCGGCCGGCCGGTCGTCGTCGGCGGGGACGGCGACCCGGCCAAGCGCGGCGTGGTGAGCACCGCCTCCTACGAGGCGCGCGCGTACGGGGTGCACTCGGGGCAGCCGTTGCGCACGGCCGCGCGCCGCTGCCCGGACGCCGTGTTCCTGCCCGTCGACAAGCCCGCCTATGACGCCGTGTCGGCAGTGGTGATGGCGACGCTGCGGCAACTGGACGCCGTGGTCGAGGTGATGGGCTGGGACGAGGCTTTCCTGGCCGCCGAGACCGACGACCCGGAGTTGTTGGCGAGAAAAATCCAGGCCCTGGTGCGGGAGGCGAGCAGCCTTGACTGCTCGGTCGGCATCGGCCAGAACAAGCTCCAGGCCAAGATCGCCACCGGTTACGGCAAGCCGGCCGGGGTGTTCTCGATCACCAGCCAGACCTGGCCGGAGCTGCTCGGCCCGCGCCCGGCGGACGCGCTGTGGGGGGTCGGCGCGAAGACGGCGCGCAAGCTCGCCGGACTCGGGATCATGACCGTCGCCGACCTGGCCGCCGCCGACCATCGCGAGCTGGCCCGGCACTTCGGCCCGACGATCGGCCCGTGGCTGGTCCAGCTTGCCCGCGGCATCGACCTGTCGCAGGTGACCGGGGAGCCTTACATTCCGCGCGGTCACGGCCGCGAGGTCACGTTCCAGCAGAATCTCGCCGACTGGGACCGGGTCCGCGCGGAGGTCGCCAGGATCGCGGGCAGGGTCGCCGACGACGTCCGGGCCGACGGGCGGCCCGCCGGGCGCATCATCGTAGCCCACCCGCGACCCGGCCCTGATCGAGGCCGCCGCGCTGGCCGCGCTGGACTGGTTCACCAGGCGCGACCCGGTGCGCCTGCTCGGCGTCCGCGCCGAGTTCGCCGAGGCCTGACGCGGTCGGGCTGAACTGTCAGTGCCTCGTACTACAGTTCGAATATGACGAAGCCATTAGCCGAACTGCGGGAACAGGCGATCGCGCTCCGGCGCGCGGGCAAGTCCAGGCGCGAGATCAAGGAGATCTTGCGGATTACGAGCAACTGGACACTCAACGAGGTTCTGCGCGGCGAGCCGCCGCTGCCGTCGACCTGGCGTCCGAACGCGAAGGACGACCTGCGCGCCAAGGCTAGGGACATGCGTGAGCAGGGCCTAAACTACAAGCAGATCGCTGCAGAGCTTAAGGTCTCCAAGAGTTCAGTCTCCCTGTGGGTTCGTGACATTCCGCGCCCAGAGCGCCTGAGCTTCGAGGAGTGCGCGAAGCGCCAGGCCAAGGCCGTCTCCACCTACTGGACGGCAGAGCGGGCACGACGGGCGGCAGCCACCGACGCGATCAGAGATGAAGCTAGAGGAAACATCAGAGACCTCAGCGAGCGAGAGGTCCTGATCGGCGGCGCGATCGCCTATTGGTGCGAAGGCTCAAAAAGTAAGCCCTACCGTCGCGAACATCGTGTCAGCTTCGTCAACAGCGACCCGCAGGTGATCAGGTTCTTCCTCAGATTCCTCCAGTCGGTCGAAGTTCCCTCGGAGCGCCTGATGTTCCGGCTCAGCATCCACGAAAGTGCGGATGTGGCCGGCGCCCAGGCGTTCTGGCGGCAGGTCACTCAGGCGGACCCGGCGCAGTTCCGCCCGCCGACCCTCAAGAAGCACAATCCGCGCACGGTCCGAATCAACACGGGCGAGACCTACCACGGCTGTCTGCGGGTAGACGTGCTCCGTAGCGCCGACCTGTACTTGCAAATCGAAGGCTGGTGCGCTGCCATCATGGCCAGCCGCAACGTGCGGGACGCCGAACTCTGAATCGCCCCTGTGCAACGTGTCGGTATCGTTGAGAGGCGTCCGCCATGCAGTACGGGCGGCGCAGCCTGTCCGGCGTAGGGTAATTGGCAGCCCACCAGACTTTGACTCTGGGTTTGTTCTGGTTCGAGTCCAGACGCCGGAACATCCGATTCATACCTTGAGTCCGGTTTATGCTCCGGTGTGGTCGCATCACCCTACGCCAGGGAACCGTCTGCATGCTCGCCTCGCGACCGGGCAGTTGCAGTGAAGGCCACAAGCGGGACCGGCCGAATCTGTCGGATATCGCTCTATGGCCCCGCGCAGAACCTACGTTACCGTAAGCTACGGTTACGTAAGCGTATTCGCTCGGCCCATGACCTCGGTGATGCGGATCGCTCATCTGACCGGCACCTTCGATCAACCGAGGAACCGTGATGACCGCTACCACCGATATCTCCGTCGCGCCCGAAAAGGCGGCCCGGCGGGCGCCGGCCGACGGCCGGCGGCCGCTTCCTGAGATCGACCCGGAGCCCAGAAGCAACTTCGAACGGGTCATGGTCGCCATCTTCACCGGCCTGCCGATGCTCGCGCTGATCGCCGCCGTGCCCATGGCCTGGGTCTGGGGCCTGCTCAACTGGCAGACCGTCGTGATCGGGATCGCGTTCTACGGGTTCTCCGGGCTCGGGATCGCGATGGGCTTCCACCGCTACTTCACGCACGGGTCGTTCAAGTCGAGCCGGGCCTTCAAGGTCGCGCTGGGCGTGGCCGGGTCGATGGCGATCGAGGGGCCGATACTCGACTGGGTCTCGGACCACCGCAGGCACCACAAGTACAGTGACAAGGAGGGCGACCCGCACTCGCCCTGGCGGTTCGGCGAGGACTGGAAGGCACTGGCCAAGGGGATGGCCTGGGCGCACATGGGCTGGCTGTTCGACCGCGACATCACCTCGCACAAGAAGTTCTCCCCCGACTGGCTGGCCGACGACGACATCGTGGCCGTCCACAGGTTCTTCCCCGCAATGGTCGCCGTCACGCTGCTGCTGCCGGCCCTGATCGGCGGCCTGTGGACGATGTCCTGGCCGGGCGCGGCCATCTCGTTCTTCTGGGCCAGCCTGGTCCGGGTCTCGTTCCTCCACCACGTCACCTGGTCGATCAACTCGATCTGCCACACCTTCGGCAAGCGCGAGTTCGAGGCCCGCGACAAGTCGATGAACGTGGCCTGGCTCGCCGTGCTCTCCTTCGGCGAGTCCTGGCACAACCTGCACCACGCCGACCCGACATGCGCCAGGCACGGCGTGTTCAAGGGGCAGATCGACATCGCCGCGCGCGGGATCTGGCTGGCCGAGAAGCTCGGCTGGGTAAGCCACGTCCGGTGGCCGGACGAGGGCAGGCTGAGCGGCAAGAAGGTCGGCGCCGCGCGAGCGCTCGGCTCCATGACCAAGCGGGCCGTGCCGGCGGCGATTAACTCGTAGCAAGCTGGTGGCTGCATGATGGGGCAGTGACCAGCCAGCCCCCGGTGTCAGCCAGCCGCAAGCGAATGACCGGCATGGAGCGGCGCGAGCAGCTACTTGACATTGGCCGCCGCCTCTTCGCGAAACGCGGCCTGGACGGCACTTCCATCGAGGAGATCGCCGCCCAGGCCGGCGTTTCCAAGCCGGTCGTCTACGAGCACTTCGGCGGCAAGGAGGGCCTGTACGCCGTGGTGGTCGACCGCGAGGTCGACCGGTTCCTGTCGATGGCGACCGAGCTTCTGCAGGGCGAGGACACCATGGAAAAGTTCGAGGCCGCCGCCGTGTCGCTGCTCCGCTACATCGAGGACAACAGCGACGGCTTCCGTATCCTGGTGCGCGACTCGAACCCGGCGGGCACGGGAACCTTCGCGAGCCTGATCAGCGACATCGCCGGCCAGGTCGAGTATCTGCTTGCCGACGTGCTGAAGGCCCGCGGCTACGACCCCAAGCTCGCGCCCGTCTACTCCCAGATGCTGGTCGGGATGGTGGCGTTCGCCGGTCAATGGTGGCTCGACGTGCGCAAGCCCAAACTCGAGGAGATGGCGGCGCACCTGGTCAACCTGGCCTGGAACGGCCTATCCCAGTTGGACCACAAGCCGAGGATCTCGCCCGAAGCGCTGCAGGGGCTGAGCGAGAAGGCGTGAGCCGCTCCCGCCGCGCTCGGTTAACGTCCGCGCCGTCGACCGCCTCACCGCGCTCTGGGCGCCTTTCGGGCCGATAAGCCTCGCTACCCCATGAGGCGCGCACCTGGCCAGCCTCCGCTATCGTTTCGGAGTGCTTAGAGCTGGTTCATCGAGATCCGCCAAGGTATTCTTGACGGTCGCTGCGGGCGGCACCGCGACGTTGCTGACATCGTGGGCCATGGGAAAACTGATGCAGCGCGACGCGGTCGTCCGGCCGTCGCGCCGTGTCTATGACTACTGCCACGAGCACCGCTCCGCCGCCATAGCGCGCCGGCTGGATCCGGTGACCACCATCGGTGGCTACTCGGTGATCGGCTCGTTCAGCGTCCTGGTCGGAGCGATCGTTGCCTACGAGCGCCGGAGCT
>WNGP01029988.1_pt1 | contig 13102 bp, 14 predicted proteins | sample 5407671 | NCBI WGS metagenome assembly WNGP01 (sample SAMN13153381, study PRJNA577476) | soil metagenome | isolation source: 40 cm soil or saprolite under Garry oak tree replicate 2 | place: USA:California | collected 2016-06-15 | reverse complement strand
CAATACCCTGCTTTTGAGAGTACTGTTACAATGGCTTCATGTACCGACTACGTATAAAAGAAGTAGCTATAAGCAAGGGTTTTAACCAATCCTCTCTCTCGCGTGCTACGAATATATCATTCACCACTATCAAGAAGATATGGCGTGATCCTCATTATGAGATCAACATTGTTACCCTGCATAAGATTGCCAGGATTCTGGGGGTGCCGACATCTGAGTTAATAGAGGATGTTGAGGAATGAGCAACGCGGGCGACCATAAAGGCCCACCCTTCCGCTCCACTCCACTCTCGCCCCTACGGGGTCCTCTCCCCTACGGGAATGGGATTCCCCCGGAAGGATGGAGAATCGTTTGCTCTCAGCGCTACCTGTTCGTGTTGGTTTTTTTCTTTTGGACAGATTTATGTAACCAGAGCGAGACGTGGGCCGGCTGCATCGTTTCCTCTACCACTGCCAGCAACTGTTCTCGCAACTGGTTCAGGTCGACTTCATTGCGCAGCGTGGCGCTGAAGGCAGCAAGGATACGAGACGCGTCATACTTGCGACGGTAGAAGCGGCGATCGATGCTCGTTTGGATGCGATGGCGCAAGGGCTGGAACACGGCAGCGATGACAAGCGTGGAGCCGACGATAGCCACATTGTTCGTTTGGCTGATGAGTCCACGCAAGAGGAATTGTAATGCGATAACTCCCCCGAAGTAGATCAGCGCGAGTGTGCTCGTGAGCAAGCCGTAGACCAGGGTTCGATTGATGAGGAGGTCGATGTCGTAGAGGCGATAGCGGAGAATGGCGAGGCCAATGGAGAGTGAGAGGAGGAGGACGGCTAAGAGATCCGCAGGCCCGCTGACGAACAGTCTGTAGAACGAGCCAGTCTGGCCGGGGAACGGAAAGATCACATTAGGCAGTGCCAACACGATCACCAGGACGGCCCCGATAAGCCCACTCAAGAGGACCCACTTGACTTGCTGCCGCTGCGTCGGACCAGAGACGTAGCGATAGCGATAGATTTGGGCAAGCAGGGCGCAGGCCATCCCACTGACCAAGACCAGCGTATGATAAGCGAAAGGTACCTGGTGCAAGACGGTATAGAACAGCAGACTCCAGATGACCCACCCGACGGCAATCCAGCCTGACCAGCGGGGGACGAACTTCCCATTGGGAAAGAGGGAGGCGAGGAGGAAAAGCACGCCATGACCAAAAACGTTCGAGGCAATGGCAAGCAACCGCCATGGTGAATGACTCTCCAGCAGTGCGTAGGTGACAAAAAGCGTGCCAGTCGCCACCACAGTGAGCGCAACAAGGAGCGCCATCCAGTCATCAGACTTGCGCCAGAAGATCACGCCACTGACAAAGAAACAGACCAACGCCGTCACGATGGTGAGAATGAACGTGAATGTGGCATAGCTGCTGACAGAGAGACCAAGCTTCTGCATTGCCTGTGCGGTGTCAGAGGTGGGCTGCACAAGAGCGCACGTTGTACCAGTACACACCGTCTGGAGTTGTGCAAAGTACGAAGGAAGGAGGACGACGAAGATAGCCAGTGTAAGGATAACCAGGCTCACCCATGCAACTCTGGCAATGAGGAGCCAGCGCCCGTACAAGCGTGTGTCAGCCTGGCTGTATGGCTCGATGCCTCCAGTCGTTTGTGTCGCTAAGCGATGCAGGTTCATACACGGACTCCTCTTGAAGCACCCAGTGAGGCTCTCGAACGCAAAGAAATAGGAACTCGGCAGTGACCTGCTGCCAAGTTCACAGAACTTGATTCCCCTACCCAGAGTGTCGCTTGAGAAACTCTAAGGTCGCCTGGTTAAATTCGTCCACTTTCTCGTAGATTGGCGCGTGGGCACATTCCTCAAAAATCACCAACTCGGCATGCTGAATATTCTGCCTCAGCGGATCAGCAAAACGGGTTGAGGTGACCATATCGTAGCGACCAAAAGTTATCTGCACCGGGGCTTTGATCTGCCCAAGGTGAGCTTCCGCGTCGTGGGCGATCACTGCATTGGATTGTCTCATGAATGCATCGAGCGGCTGAACCGGTCTCCCGCGGACAAAATCGGACAATGCTCCGATGTAGTCGGGTCTGGAGGCATAGAGTTCGGGGGTGAAACACCAGGGGAAAACACCCTGAATGACCATCTCAGGAACGCTTCCCAGGCCTTTCGCCATTACCTGCCAGCCGCCAACCACTACTTTGAGAAAGGGATCGGTTTTTGTCCACGCGCTATGGAGAGACAACGATTTGACCTTTTCAGGATACCTGGCCGCCAGCCACATCCCGGTAGCTGCACCCAGGGAAAGACCGGCGACATGAGCTTGTGGTATGCCCAATGCCTGCATGAAGGCCGCAACATCATCGGCAAAGAGTTCGGTGGAGTAGGTTCCTTCGGGTTTGTCAGTTTCACCAGCGCCCCGGAGGTCTACGGAAATACAGGTAAAGTGCTTTTCGTAGTCGGCGACCTGAAATGCATAGCAGGCGTAATCAGCTGCCAAATAGGGGATCAGGATGAGAGGCTCTCCTGTTCCCTGCTGATCGTAGTTCATGGTTAATTCGTTGAACTGGACTTTCGGCATGTTGCCTTTTCCTTTCTTGACTTATCTCTCGATAGGTAGCTCACACGCTCCTTTGCTGGGCATTTTACCATAAGCTCATTATGCAGTAATGCATTGATTTGAGGATATGGTGTTGGTTGCATGGCTACAGTATATTATAGCTGCGGCTCTGTGTCATGCTATTGTGCCTGATATCCACTCGTAATTTCCTGGCGGGCCTGCGGCCCGCTTGGGGAGGAAGGAGTGAGCGAGGACACCTCGCGCTCCGGCAGGGGACTGCGTCCCCTGCACCCCTGCTTGATGAGTGGATGTCAGATATGCTGGCGTCTCCTGCACCCCTGCTTGATGAGTGGATGTCAGATATGCTGGCGTCCCCTGCACCCCTGCTTTCTGGAAAGGATCGCCACTCAAGCATCTGTCCAAGCTGTGTCAAGGCATAAGCTGGCGTCCCCTGCACCCCTGCTTTCTGGAAGGGGTCGCCATCAGTATGATCACCTGGATAATGTATGGTAATATGTTATGCAATGAACGTCTCTCTTCGCGGTGGATGAGTTCATTTTTACATTTGGAAGCTGCTCCGCAATTTTAACAAGGCATTTCATGAATCCTTTCCCACGTACAAGAAAGAAGGTCGCCTTGATCAGGTGTTTCTGTACGGGAGGTGTGCTTGAAACAACTGAATGCTGTCAGTCTTCGAGTAGTGCTTATCGCTATCGTGGTTGTCTTACCCGCTGTCGCCTTTCTCTGGCTGCACCTGGCAAGCCCTTCTGATGGCGCACGGATGGAACCGGGACTAGCCGTCTGGAGATCTGATGGAGTCGTTCTTACAGCTCTCGGTGTGCAAGCCAACGGGCTTCGCCCGGGGGATGTACTTGTCGCTGTCGATGGGACGAGTGTAGAGTCATGGGCGAAGAGGCTGTTTGACCTCCGCGTCTCGCGCCCACAATGGCACTTTGATCAGACTGTCACCTATACGGTCGTACGACAGGGACACCAACTCAACATCCCGGTGTCGCTCGGGCACTACCCTTTGAGTGGCATTCTGTTGGAGGATTGGGGGACGATTGGCCTGCAAGTAAGCGATCTCGCCGATGGAATAGGTTTCTGGCTCTACCAGGCCACGACCTACGGTGGTTACCAACTCTTCTGGGCGGCAGGACTGCACTTCAGCCTGGCTTTTGCGTACCCACACTCGCGCCTCTTAGACAAGCGCTGGCTTATCTGGCTCATCTACGTGGCCCCCTTTGCACTCTATCCTGTCACCCTCGCGACTACGCGGGTTGGCGCGGTGAGCACACTGGAGTGGCTGGGACGATGGGCATCAGGTCAGGGTATCATTACTCTCGTGTACCTGCTTTTATCCCTGGTCGCGTTCTTCCGGGGCTATCGAGCCAGCCGGGATGCTGTTACACGCCAAAAGCTCCGCTGGGTAGTGTTTGCCGGTCTGGTGTCGGGAATCAGTGGGATCATCTTGTGGGTACTTCCTACAGATATCCTGGGATTCCCAATTATCAGTAACAATGTACTCGGACTTCTGGTCGTGCCATTCCCCCTCTCTATCGCTATTGCTATCTTGCGCCATCGTCTCTTCGATATTGACATAATTATCCATCGCACACTGGTCTATAGCATACTGTCCGGGGCGCTTGCTCTGGTCTACTTTGGGAGTGTGGTCATGCTGCACTTCCTCTTCGGTGGACTCACCGGTCAAAACAATGGCCTGGTAATTGCCGGTTCGACCCTGGGGATTGCAGCCCTGTTTCAACCATTGCGGAGATACATTCAGGCAGTTATTGATCGTCGCTTCTACCGGCATAAGTACGATGCGGCTAAAACGCTGGAGGCCTTCGGCGCAACCTTACGCAACGAGGTGAATTTGAACACGCTGCGTGAGCAGTTGGTGGCAGTGGTCGAGGAGACGATGCAGCCGGCGCATGTCTCGCTGTGGTTGCGCAAACCTGAAAAGCCTGGAGAACGGAACACTCGGCTGCTTCCAAGCATCGATGAGGAAGAGAGAGTATTGTAATAATGGGAAGTGCGTTCTGACAATCCCATTAGCAAGATGAAAAGGAAGTCCTGAGAGAAACCACAGCAGTTCTGTTTCATCATGAACTACCGCACCTAGTGCGTGACCTAAGCGTATCCATGCTTCATGGATATTGGCTTCCATGGCTTTGAGCAAGGGGGAGAGCGATAAATCATCGATTAGCTCTTGCATCGTTTCCTGTCCCTTCTTTCTGCATACCTCTGGGATGTTCCATGACGCTCTTATGGCAGTCATCATAGCACCTTTTCCTGACATCTTCTGACAGGATTAAGCCAGGAGAGCAACATGCATTTGCATTTCCGCTCGCTTTCACATATAATCTCAACACTTTTAGAAGTTGAGGAATGTATCCATCAGTGATCTGTTCGATCACACTTGTGAAACGAGGTTGAGATATGTTGGAAAAAAGTCCAAAGCGCACAGAGATAGTGCTACGCTGTGAGTGCGGGGTGATTGCAGGTGTGACCTCTGGGAAAACCGTGTGCAGCCAGGGGCATCCAATGACGCTCTATTGGTCTACACTTCAGCGCTACCTCACGCCAGAAGAACGGAAACGCTTTGGTTTCCAGCCTAGTTAGCAAGGGGATTGTCGTATTACAATGTGGTCAGAAGGGGACACAGAGAAGATTGAGTCATGAATAGTGTGGTAGACTACTTTCGAGGGTGAGAGGACCAGAACCACTCGCTGCCGGAGCTGCTCTCACACCCTGTCAGTACCTCTGCACGGAGTAGGGGTATCTCGCAGAGAAAAGGAGATATTTGAAGTATGAGTAGCACGACTGTGATCTATCCTATCGTCACCGCCCTGGTCAAGGCCGAAGAGATCATAGGACCAGAGAGAGCCTGGCAAGCAGTCAATAGTACACAAGCCCTCTTTCTCAGCGAGTTCTTTGCGTCCTGTCGCCAGGAGAGCCTCTCAATCGCTGAGATCGAGAGCATCGCCTCCTTCACTGCCGATGACATCAACCGCTTCCTGCGGGAGCGAGGGTTCAGGATTCAACTTGCACCTTTACAGCGCGGCGGTAACGGGAGGGAACTCGGGATCGCCAGTGTGCTGGATCTCCTGGTCGACTGGTTCAGGCCGGGGACGGGAACCATAGTCAGGGGGCAGGATGGGAAGTTCTATCCCGCAGCTCACCTGGGGGGAGCAGGGAGCAGCTTCCATCAGGCTGCTCATCACCGCTATCCTGTCGCGCAACTGCAAACGGTATCTGGTGACCTGGTCTACCTGACCAGACTCGAGAGTGCCCCCGCAGATTTTGACCTGCTGTACTATGCGCAGCAGCTCTCAGGCTCACTCCAGCCCATCTATGAGTACGGCGGCGTCGTCTTTCCGATGGTCGACCTGAAACAAGAAGTGGATATCAGCTGGCTCCTCAATCTGAAGACCACCAGTGCCAAAGGCGAGCCTGTCAAGATCACGCAGGCGCTCCAGGAGACGCATCTAGCGATGAACCAGGAGGGTGCTCGTGCGAAGAGCGCTGTCGCTCTAGAGGTGCGGATAACCAGCACCTACTCCAAAACTGATCTGGTGATCGATGGGCCCTTCCTCGTCTGGTTCCAGCGCCCCGGGCTCACGAAACCGCTCTTCGTTGGGTATATTACAGAGGAAGACTGGAAAAACCCCGGCGAGATCAAGGGAGCATAGCTTCGTCACTAAGGAAAGCAACAGAAAGGAGTTCAGGCACATGGTCGCGCTCTCCATCATGATCGAGGGACAAAATGGCCTCACCTGGCCGCGATGGAAACAAGTCGTCAGAGAAGTAGAAGACCTTGGTTTCGCCGGGCTGTTTCGCTCTGATCACTATAAGCACGCGCAGCCGCCAGACGACGAGTCGCTGGAACTGATCGTTTCGCTCACCTACCTGGCGGATCATACCAGGCGTCTCCACTTCGGGTCATTGGTCGCGCCTGTCTCGTTTCGTGACCCGGCACTGCTGACACGGCAGGCGGTAGCACTGGACGATCTGAGCGGAGGTCGTTTGATCCTGGGGGTAGGGGCGGGCTGGCAGGAACGCGAACATCACCTTTTTGGGTATACCCTCGGAGATGTGCCCACCCGCATGGCGCGCCTGGAGGAAGGGCTTGAGGTCATCACACGACTGTTGCGCAGCGAGGAGCCGGTTACCTACGAGGGCAGATTCTTCCATTTGCGCGGCGCAGACCTGTTACCGCACCCTGGGCGTTCTGGAGGCCCTCCCATTCTAATAGGCGGCAACAGTTCTACATACACCTTGCCGCTCGTCGCGCGCTATGCTGACCTTTGGAACGCGAACTTTCTGACACCTGATACGTTCCAGAAACGCTCGGCGACGCTCGATCGATTGCTGCGTGCAGCCGGGCGCAATCCAGGTGATGTCCGGCGTACCGTGATGCTGGGCTTGTTTTTCGCACGCGATATGAGCGAGCTTGAGCGCCAGCTTCGAGAGACACCGGGATTCACTGGCCAATCCCTTGAGAGCTTCATCGAAGCGTTGAAAGCCAGCGAAATTGCCATTGCCGGGACGCCCGATATGATTCTCGAGCAAATCCACGCTTATGAACAGGCGGGTGCCGAAGAAGTGATGCTGCAATGGCTCGACCTGGATGATATGGAGGGGCTGCGGGCGTTCGCCGCGAGCGTGTTGCCACACGTGTAGTGGAAGGGTTACCCATCATCATTTTGATGGTGTTCATGCTCGGCCACCTGCCGCAGCTTATGCTGCACGTGCTCTCACTGCTGGGGGGAGCATTCGTGGTGTACCTTGGCATAGAGACGATGCGCGGCATAAAGTCTCACATAGCCGTGGATAAGGAAGTACGCCCGGGACGGGTGCTGCTGCCTGCAGTTGCGACTAATTTCATGAATCCCCATCCCTATCTCTTCTGGGCTACCGTGGGAGGTACGCTGCTCCTGCAAAGCTTCGCCACGGCCGGAATTGCAGCATCTGTTGCGTTCGTTGGCAGCCTGCACTATTTCCTTTAGGCCGGACGGGTCTCAGGACGTGAACTTGAACGATTGCAGCATAGGCTGGAACGCGCTGTTATTGGCGATATCAAAGACTTGCTGACCGGTCAGGTAAGCAATCTCAAAGCCCATGGAGGTTGGTAAGCCAGCAGGATGATTATCGGCAATGACGACGATTTTCGCCGTCACCGCCGAGGTTTGCCCCTTGGGCACAATATCGCCGGTCGCCGATCCCTGGCTCCAGCTGTCGCCACCCACCGTCGTGGTTGGAGCTACGTTCTGCATTTGATAATTTTTAGCCTGTGATTTGAATAATTGCAGGCCAATACTCACTTGAGTATCAGCGGTGACTACTCCGCCAGGATTGGGAGTTGCCTTAACGCTCAGGTAGGCGATGCCATGCGGATCGGCGAAAGTGACAAGGCCGCTACCTCCCTGGGTTACGGTCCAGCCCTGTGGATAGCCGATGGTATAGCCAGCGCCTGTATATGTGACCAGTTTAGACGCGGGAATAATTGGCGGAGCGGTGGGAATAGGTGGCAGATTCGACGTTGGTGTTGGAGTCGGTGCAGCAGTGGTCCCGCCTCCGAGTTGGCAAGCGACTAGCAGGAACGAGAGAAAGAGGCTATAGGATAAGGCGATCAACCAGTGCAAGAGACGTTTGATGTGCGGCAACATAGGCGTAACCCTCTCCAGTATTTCAGATTTGCAGCCAGGCATTTCAGCAGGCTGAGTAAGGAAATGTGTGGCTTGCGCCGCCATTATAGCATAGCGGGATAGTTAGACATACTAGGGTTTTTCGCCCCAGACTGTGAGCGGGAACATCAGGCCACGGAAGTCATTTTTCATCATTTCGAAGGTCATCTGCTGGTAGAGCTGATCCAGTTCTTCTTGCGTGGCGACCGCCAATCTGACGATAAAGGGCTGGAATAATTTGAAGACGGCTGCGGCATCGCGACGAAAGCCCTCGTAGACTTCGCTCCCACTTGAGTAGTCGATCACATGCGACTTGTGCTTGATGTTGACGCAGCCTGAATCGAGTAAGAAGCGTCCCAACATGGGCAGGACGCCGGTAAAGCGCCCACTCTGGGAAAAACTTTCTCCCTGTACTTTGAGCGCGCGGATGAGTATGGAGTTCAGGCTCTCCAGGGCAGGACTGCTGCTGTAGTACCACCACTCACTTTCCGTGAGGCGGATGATGCCTCCTGGGCGTGTGATGCGATGCAGTTCCTGCACGAGCTTCGGCCAGACTGCCGCGGGGAGAAAATTGAGGAAGCGAGCATTGACCAGGTCGAACGAACTGTCGGGAAAATTGAGCGGCTGCAGGATATCCATCACCTGAAAGCTGAGATTGTGCAAGCCCTGTACCCGCGCGAACGCATTTGCATAGTCGATCATCGCCCGGCTGATGTCGAACCCCACTACCTCGATCTCGGGATAGGCAAAGGCCACTTCTTGCGCCCAGCCACCAGGCCCACAGGCGACATCGAGAATGCGCTGGATGCCAGAGAGGTTTTCCCGTTCAGAGAAGAGGCCGCCCATCCCCCTGGTGATGAGACGGTCCTGGTCGAGTAAGCGCGCCGTTTCTGCTCCGCTCTCGGGGTTGTTAAAATAGACGTTCTTGCTATCGGGTGGATCGACTGGTGCGGTCATGCTAAGGCTCCTTTCGCTCCGCTGCCAACTCTGCCTCAACTCTAGCCGTCCTGGCTCGTTCTTTTGCTGTCATGGTCCTATTTTAACAGCCTCTGCAATACCTGGCCTGAGCAGTTACATCTATCAAAAGCGACGATGGACCTGGAAGAAAAGCCAGGCCAGATAAGAAAGAAGAGAACGCACCCTCTGCCTAAAAGTGCATTCTCTTCGTTCTTGCCTATGCAGGAGCCTATGACTCTACTACCCCTTATTCGCCAGAAGCCGCGACTGCAGCAGGTTCGCCCACATCTTCAGCCGCAGGCCTGCCCGCGTACTCCCTGCCTAGAAGGGCAGTGGCAATGAGCGAGACTGCCGCCATGAAAATGATGTACACGGCGACCAACGTGTAGGTTGGTGCGCCAGCACCAATCAGGCCCGCGGAACCCGCCACCAGCGCAGTGGCGATGATGGGAGCAGGTCCGCCCGCAGTGACGGACGCGAGTTGATACCCGATCGACGCGCCACTGTAGCGCAGCCGGGTGCCGAAACGTTCCGCGATCAGAGCTGCCTGTGGTCCATACAGCCAGTCATGGCACAGGCTTACAGAGAGCACCATCGCGATGACTACAACTACAGGAATCCTCGTTTGCAGAAGGAGAAAGTAAGGATAGGCAAAGACTGCCATCACCACGCAGCCAATCATGTACCAGCGCTTGCGCCCAACACGGTCAGAGATGCTACTGTAGGTTGGCATCATCACAAAACTGAAGAAGGCTGTAACGATGATGCCCAGGTACAGTAAGCCAGAACTCAACTTCAGTGACTTCACACCGTAGGAAAGGATGAAGGTCGTGAAGATATAGAAGGGAGCCTGCTCACCCGAACGCAACAGGGCGGCCAGGATAATCTCGCGCCAGTAGTGACGGAATACCTCTCCCAACGGGACGCGGGAGATCCTTCCCTCCTCCTTCAGCCGCCTGAAGGCTGGAGTCTCCAGGATGCGCAATCGGATGTAGAGGCCGACGAGAAGCAACAGAACGCTCAAGAAGAAGGGGATACGCCAGCCAATGCTGCTGAAGGCGGCACCTGGGAAGAGCGCCTGGAAAATTAAGAGAGCCCCGGCGGCAAGGGCCAGGCCGATAGGCACACCCGTCTGTGGCCAACTCGTCCAGAAGCCGCGCCGCCGATCATCGCCATATTCCTGGGACAGCAGTACGGAGCCACCCCATTCACCACCTACCCCCGCGCCTTGCAGGAAGCGCAAGATAGAGATCAGGATAGGAGCCGCCAGGCCGATCGAGGCATAGCCGGGAACCAAACCCATCAACGCCGTGGCAATGCCCATGAGCAGCAGGGTTGAGATCAGCGTCGATTTCCGCCCCACGCGATCACCAAACCAGCCAAAGAAGGCACCGCCGATAGGACGCGCGGCAAAACCTACAAAGTAGGTCGTGAATGATGCGATGGTAGCGGCGACAGGACTGAGTTGCGGGAAGAAGAGTTTCGGGAAGACGGTTGCGGCAAGGAAGCCGTACAAGAAGAAATCATACCATTCGATAGCCGTGCCAACGGTGCTAGCACCGAGAATGGGGAGCATGCTCCGCACAGTTACGGAGCCTCTTTCTGAGGTAGTTGCCATACATCCTCCTGAATGATGATAAGAGCCGAATAAGCACAGTAACGTACTACGTGGTCCAACAGGTCCTAGAGATGGCGATGGTGAGAACAGCCGCCTAGCAATAACGATCAAAAGCAAGCGGCTCCAATCGCGTCGCACCTGTTCCCTCGTCATTGAGGGTCAACGAGATCATGCGCAGGCAGTAGGGTACGCGTATGGCTCCAAATAGGCAACCGGAACAGGATTGCACATGCCCCTGAAGGGCATTCAGCTATCCTTGTAGATAGTATGGACTAAATCGTGCTATTTTGCAAGATAGTGTATCTGGCGGTTCTGTCCTACTGGCCTTATCGGCTGCGTCCTCATGACAGCAGAGGAGTTGTCACGAGGCAGATTGTTGTACTTGTGACAGAACTGGTTCCATCAAAGGGGGAGCGGCAAGCGCTCTCTCGCGTTGTATCTCTATGAAGCGCCGCCCTGACCAGACCGATAGCCAGAGCAGCAGGCTGACGAGAAAGAGCACCCCTATGCGTGCTATGATGTCCGGCATCTCATACCCCTCGCCAGTGGAAGCCGCCTTCGTAGCGCACGCGAGGCATGAACCCGGCACGTCCCAGGTAATAGTACACCAGGCAACCAGCGCAGAAGCCGATGACCAGGTTAATACCTGCCAGCACGAAGACGATGAGAACGAGGGCCCAGCCCAGTAGCGCTGCTTTGGTCAGGAAGAGGACAAGGCTCGCGGCGATGAGAAAGGCTGCGCCAATGCCCTGCGCGAAACGATGGGGCGCAGGATCGTCTTCGACGACGCGCGGCTGCCACAGGCGCAAGGGAATTACTACGCTCTGGTAGAGCAGCCGAAAGGGGCTTGCCACAGGCAGTAGTGCACTCAGCAGTAATATGACTGCAGCGATGAGGACGATTACCGGCTGGGCAGTGAGAAAGGCGAGGCCGGTGAGCGCAACCGTACCACCCTGGGAAAACTTGGAAAGGTGCGTATCGACACGTGGCACTGCCATGATAGCAGGGGATGGCGTCTCCATTGAGTAGCTGTCCTTTCAGATCAAGTGGAACTCTGTCTCTTCTATGACAATACGCTTGCGCTATCGAGGCGAAAGCGCCAATGTGTACTAAGTTTATCAACAAACTTAAGTCGCTTTTTCATTGTAATGCCTGGATGAGTAATCTGTCAAGGAAAGGCCACTGAGATCCACTTATAATGCTTCTGGCGGGCCTGCGGCCGCCCTGAGAGAAGGGAGTGTGGCGAGGACACCTCGCGCTCCGGCAAGGGACTGCGTCCCCTGCACCCCTGCTTGATGAGTGGATGCCAGAAGGCCAGCCTTGCGCGGGAAGTGTGAGATGGGTCATAATATGTCATAAGTGTTGAGCGGCACTACGCTAAAGCTGGAGGAGCTATCATGACCGAATCGCGCTTCGACATCGGAATGAAGGTCCGCAAGGAGGTGCTTGGAAGTAAGCACGTCGAGGGTGCGCAGGCGCGCACCAGCGAGTTCGATGCCGATTTCCAGCGCTTCATCACGGAGACAGCCTGGGGCTTCCTCTGGGCCCGACCTGACCTGGACCGGCGCACGAGAAGCCTGGTCACGATTGCCATTCTGGCGGCGCTCGGCCGTGAAGAACTGATGGTGCACCTGCACGCCAGCCGCAATACCGGGGTCGATCCGCACGAAATCGCGGAGGTGCTGCTCCACGTGGCCGTGTACGCAGGCGTTCCCGCGGCTAATGCCGCGTTCTCGCTGGCAAAGCAGGAGTTCGATCAGCGAGAGAGCGCTACGGAAGAGGGAGATCCGGCACAGACCAGTCAGGAGGATACATGAACCATACCACTATTGGCGAAATCGTGCGGGGGGATCGGGAGGTTTTCCCGCCCTACCTGTATGAAGCCTATCAATCCACGCGGCGGCGGGCGCCAACGCTTCCGCTCATCGATGTGCCACTGACGCTCTCGGAGTTGACCGGTCCCGGAAGCGCCATCAGTGCTATCACAGCGGAAGACGCCGACCTCACTCGCAACGCCGGGACCGGCGGCGAGGCTATTGGACAGCGCATCATTGTGACCGGCCGCGTGCTCGACGACCGTGGGGCTGCGGTGCCGAACACGCTCCTGGAGATCTGGCAGGCCAATGCCGCCGGCCGTTACCTCCAGAAACGGGATCAATGGCCGGGGCCGCTCGATCCGCATTTCCTGGGCATGGGCCGCTGTTTGACGAATGAGGATGGGGTCTACCGCTTCCTGACGATTCGTCCGGGGGCGTATCCCTGGAAGAACCACCCCAACGCCTGGCG
>WNGP01003537.1_pt1 | contig 13113 bp, 17 predicted proteins | sample 5407671 | NCBI WGS metagenome assembly WNGP01 (sample SAMN13153381, study PRJNA577476) | soil metagenome | isolation source: 40 cm soil or saprolite under Garry oak tree replicate 2 | place: USA:California | collected 2016-06-15 | reverse complement strand
GGCGGTGGTGGCGGAGCAGGCCGCGCTGATCGAGACGCTGCGGGCCGAGATCGCGGCGCTGCGCCGGCAGGCGGGCCGGGACTCCTCGAATTCCTCGCAGCCGCCGAGCCAGGACAGCCCCGCGGCCGAGGCGAAGGCAAGGGCGGGCAGCCGGCGGGCGCGGGCGGGCCGCCCGCAGGGCGGACAGAAGGGCCATCCGGGTGCTGGCCTGCAGATGGTCGCCAGGCCGGACGAGACCCGGATCATTGAGCCGGGCCTTTGCGGCGGGTGCGGCGCGGACCTGGCCGGCGCGCCGGGCCAGGTCGCTTCTGCCGTGCAGGTCTTTGATATCCCGCCGGCCGCGCTGACGGTGACGGAGTACCAGATGATGCGCCGCACCTGCGGGTGCGGGCAGGTAACGACCGCGCCGGCCCCGCCCGGGGTCACTGGCGGCCCGGCCTGCTACGGGCCGAACGTGACCGATGCGGCGACGCTGCTGGCCAGCACGGACGTGATCGGGATCGAGCGGGCCGCGGACCTGATGGGCGCCCTGCTCAAGGCCCCGGTCTCGACGGGTTTCGTCTCCCGGTGCCTGGTCCGCCTGGACGCGGCGTTAATCGCCGCCGGGTTCGAGGACGCCCTCAAGAGCGCCCTGCGCGCGGCTGACGTGCTCGGCACCGACGAGACCCCTGCGCCGCTGACCGGGGCGGCGGCCAGCGCGGAGGGCTGCGGGAACCCGCACGTGTACACGGTGCGGACCATGCGGGCCTATACCGGCGGCGGAGCGGACCTGATCTGGTACGGCGCGGCCGGGAACCGGACGAAGGCGGCGATCGCCGGCTTCGGGATCCTGGACGGCTACCGCGGGGTCCTGGTCCGCGATGACTACGGCGGCTACCTCAGCTACGACGCCGGGCTCGCCGGAGTACAGCAGTGCCTGGCCCACCTGTACCGGTACCTCGACGACGCCTACGCGATCGACCCGGTATCCCAGGTCTGGACCCGGCAGGCCGGCGACGCGCTGCGCGAGGCCGCCGCCGCCGTCAGGACCGCCCGCGCCGGCCTTGACCCTGTTCTCCTCGCCCGCCTGCGCCACAGCTACGACCAGGCCGTCGCCGCGGGGATCTCCGTGAACCTGTCCCGCCGCTGGCACAAGGGAAACCACCCCGGTACTACAGTCCGGGTTTGTGATGTAGGGACGGATGATCCTGGCGTGTCAGCCTCGATGATTCAGGATGCGGTCAGAGCTGATTACGGATCGCCTGGTGCCGGTTTTCGGCCGTTTTGTCTGGTTAACGGGTTTCCGGGGGTGTCGGTGCTGCCCGGTGTGCTCGGGGCGGCGCCGGCTCCGACCGCGCGGGGGCGGCTTCTTTCCGGGTTGCAGGGACGGGGTTGCTGGTCAGGCGGGTTCCGGGTGGGCGGATAGCCGCTGCCGGCAGGTCAGGAATGCCTCCTTCCAGGACCAGGTCCGGCTGAGCTTGAGGACGCGCTGGCGGGCGTGGCGGGCTAGCCGGGCGGGCAGGTGCCACAGCCGGTTACAGGACGCAGGGTGTCCGGCTCGGCGGCGGGCCGGCTGTCAGGTGTGCGTGGGTTGCGATCAGCCCGGCCGCGTGCCGGGCGTCGGCGAGCCAGGGGGCGTGCCCGCCGGGCACCTCGTAGAGCCTGGCGCCGTGAATCTGGTCGATCGACGTCTGTGCGCGCTGTATGGAGAGGTACGGGTCCTCGGATCCGAGGATGAAGATCGCGGGTGTGGTGATCGCGGCGAGTTCCGCGCTGGTCAGGACACTCTCGGGGCGGGGGCGGCGGAACCGGTCGATCGCGTGCATGAGCGACGCGATGGTTCTCGCGTTCCCTGGCCGGCGTGCGGACAGGCGCAGCGCCTCGATCAGCGGGTCCGGCGCGGCCGCTATGTCGCCGCCGCCCATCCCCTGGGCGAGCAGGCGGCGGTAGACACGACGCGGGCTGGGTGAGCGCAGCACAGCGACGCCTAGTCCGCGGACGGTCAGCAGCGACAGCGGCATGCGCACGCGCACGCCCGGGAGCGCGACGCCGGGCTCCCCGATCGCGACCACCCCAGAGATCCGCCCGGAACCGGCGGCTACGTGCCACAGCGCGAACATGCCGCCAAGGGAGTGGCCGATCACCGGCACCTGGTCGAGCCCGAGCGCGTCCAGGATGTCCTCGATCAGCGCGCGAGCATGCTCGCGCACCTGCCCGCGCCGCAAGGCGACCGGGTCGGACAGGCCGTGGCCGGGAAGGTCCACCGCGAGCAGCCGGAAACCACGGAGCTCGGGAAACAACGGCGCCCAGATGGCGGCGCTCTCCGATGCGCCGTGGAGCAGGACAACCGCCGGGCCGCGTCCATGTGAGAGTACGCGTACCCGCAGGCCTGTCCGCGCGAGGTCGAGGAAGAACTCCTCGACGTCCGCGCCGACGGCGGCAAACAGGCTGCTTTCCGCGTCGTGGATGCGCCGCTCGAGGTTCCCGGATGCCCGGGTGTGATGGTTCATGACTTCTCCTTCTGCTCGGCTTCGGCCTTGCCGGGGCCTGTGGTCAGGGCCGCCAGGCCGGCCAGCCACGCTCGTACGGTTCGTTCGTCCTGGCGGCTGAGATCTGCGAGCGCGGCGTGCTCCACCGCGCGTACCCGGCGCGTTGCCGTCTCCAGGCACTGGCGGCCTCGCTTTGTCGGGCGAACGAGCACGACCCGTTGATTCCTCGCGCTGCGCTCAATTAGCCCCGCCGCCTCCAGGCTGAGGACCGACGTGTGCATCGTCTGCCTCGTGACCTGCGAGATGCGGGCAAGCTCGGAGGTGGACAGCTCGGGCCTGGTCCCGAACAGGCTCAAGATCCCGTAGTCCTGCGCGGACAGCCCGAGGTCCTCCAGCTGGCTGTCCAGCAGCGCCCGGAAGCGCTGGTGGGCGAGCCGGAACAGGTAGCCCAGATCCGCGTCCGGCCGAGGGGCCGGACCTTCTGATGTTGTCAGTCTTCCTGACATAGCAGGCACTGTATAAGTTGTCAGCCCGCCTGTCAACTAGAGGGCCGGCGGGAAGCTGATCACCCCAGCCCCAACCCCCGGCACTCCCCGCCCGGCCAGCGCGATCACGCTCGCTGCCGCTGGCGGCACGCTTCTTACGGCACCCATCTGGGTGACACGCAGCCCTGGCCGGCCGCCGAAATCGCAACCTAAATCCGGGCACTCTCCTGCCCGGACGTCTAGACCAGCCATGCGAGCCCACGACAATGGCCAGCTTCCTCGCAACCTTCGCCTGGACCGGGCCGGTCTCGCCGCTGCCAGCCCGGGCAGCCCATCCAGGGCCGTCACCAGCCACGGTCACCGCGCACCCATCAGGTGGCAGCACCCAATCCGGCCCCCGCCAGCCAGCAGCATAAAACCGCAGCTCAAAGGCCATGAAACAGCAACTATTTCCCGGTCAGCGGGTCAACGCTGAATCCCGGAGGTCAGGCGGTCGTGTTGCAGCGCGGGGCGGCCACCGCATGATCATGCTGTGTGAGAAGACAAGATCAGCAGGTGGCCGCTGCGGCCATCGTAGAGGGTGGCCGCTGGCTGGGGAAACTTCATGGTGAGCTGCGGGCGCTGCTCGCGCCGGTGTTCGCGCAGGCCAGGTCGCGGCTGACGGCGTTCGCGTACCTCGGCGCGCTGCTGGCCGAGCCGGGGGACCGCAAGTCGTGCTGGCAGCTGGCCGAGCGGGCCGGGCATGCCACGCCGCGGCGGATGCAGGCGCTGCTGGCCGAGCACGCCTGGGACTGGACAGCGGCGCTGGCCGCGCTGCAGGGGTTCATCGCCGCGCACCTGGGCGACCCGGGGGCGATCGTGGTGCTGGACGAGACCGCGGAGCTGAAGAAAGGCGACCGGACGGCCGGGGTCGCCCGCCAGCATGCCGGGATCACCGGCCAGGTGGAAAACTGCCAGACCGTCGTGTTCGCCGCCTACGTCACCGCCCGGGCGCATGCCTTGTTCGATTTCCGGCTCTACTTGCCGAAACAGTGGTGCGGGGACAAGGAGCGCCGGGAGCGGGCGCACGTCCCGGAGGAGGTGGCGTTCACCACCAAGCCCGCGCTGGGCACCGCGATGCTCACCAGCGCGGCCGGCGCCGGCGTGCCGTTCGCCTGGGTGGCCGCCGACGAAGTGTATGGCCGCAGCTCCAAGCTGCGGAAAGCCTGCGAGAAGGACAACAAGGGGTTCGTGGTCGCGGTCCCGGTCAACTTCACCGTCACGCTGCCCTCCGGGCGCAGGACGACCGTCGCCGCGGTGGCCCGGCTGATCCCGGAGGCGGCGTGGGAGACCCGCTCATGCGGGCCCGGCTGCAAGGGCCACCGCGACTATGCGTGGGCCTGGGCCGCCACCGCCTCGCCGCGGCACTGGGTGCTGATCCGCCGCAGCCTGGCCGACCCTTCTGACCTGGCGTTCTTCTACTGCCACGCGCCGGAGGGCCGGCCGGTGTCGCTGCCCGTGCTGATCAGGGTAGCCGGGAAGAGATGGCCGGTGGAGGAATGCGTGCAGCAGGGAAAGGGGCAGACGGGGCTCGACCAGCACTAGGTCCGGACCTGGCACTCCTTCCACCGGCACACCGTGCTGTCCCTGTGCGCCCAGGCGCTGCTGGCCATCGCCGCCGCCCGCCCGGCCCCGCCTGGCGGCACCCCGCCCGACACCAGCACCACCGGCCAGCCCGCGGCCTGGCGCGACACCGGCAAGCTGCCCGCCAGCGCCGGCGACCGGCCTCCAGGCGATGACCCCGGCCTGGTCAAGGTCAGCGTCCCCGAGGCCCGCCGCCTGGCACGGCTGGCCACCGCGCCGATCAGCCGGACCGCCCGCGACCTGGGCTACGCCTGGTCACGATGGCGACGCCGCCACCAGGCCCGCGCCCGATGGCACCACTACCACGCCCAGCTACTCAAAGCCGCCCCACGTCACCTAACCTCAGCCGACGGAAAGGAGGCCCTCATGTAACAAACCGGGACTGTAGTACCGGGCTGATCCTGGCCAGGCGGCTGAAACGCAAGGCCGCCCAGGTATGGCTATTCGCGACCCGCTTCGATGTGCCCGCCACGAACAACGGATCGGAGAACGCCATCCGCGGCTACAAGCTCGCCGCGAAAATCAGCGGCTGCTGGCGGACCCTGGCTACCTTGCAGCGCCACTGCCGCATCCGCTCTTACCTCACCACCGCCCGCAGCCACGACCGCCACCCCCTCGCAGCCATCCGCGACGCACTCGCAGGCAACCCCTGGATGCCGCCGCACCCAGCATGATCAACTAACCAGGCACCCCTGACTGGTTACCTTGCCGTGGCCGCGGGGGCAGTAACCGTAGCCGCCCTAGGACACATGCCAATGCCATCGTTCTGGCTCGCGGTGCAGCAGGAAGAAGCCCTGCCGTCGGCTGTCCCACTGCTCCCACTCGGCGGGAAGCTCGCCCGGTGCCACGAGTTCGATGCGAGTGGAAGGCGATCCGCATTCCACGCAGGGCGGAGCTGCCACCATTCCCGTCACCATGAAGCCACGGTAAGACACGTGTCTGGCAATTCGCTCTGTTACGCCCAAGTAGCCCTGGCCAGGACGGCTGACGTTTAAGTGTCAGCAAACGCGCAGCCAGGGCACATTCAGGGCACATCACACCGCGATCTGCCCAGAACCAACAAGAACTGCTGAGATCTCAGCCGCAGATCAGGCTACATGCCAGGTACATCCACGCTGGTCGGGAAGGTCCACGCACGAGACCCGGCCTACAGGCCGACTCACCCCTGATCTCGCCCCTAGGGCCGGGTCCGGGGGACTGCATTGGGATGAGTGCCGCACGCGCCATGTATCACATCGACCGGCTGGGCCTCTTCATGAGTAGGGGTGCCATGGCGGATTGTCATCGGCACCGTCCCAGCACTTCATGCCTGAGGGGGGAAAGATGACAGCTGTACAGCACCATCCGCAGCTTCACGAAGCATCAGCGCCAGAACACCCGGCCGGCGAGACGTCAATGCTCGGTCGGTTCGTGGCCCTACTGACCCCGGTGTTCGTGGTGGCAGCTGGCTGGGTGGCCGGTGCTGTCGCCAAGGCAGTGCCAGGCGCGCATCTTGATCAAAGTCAACTGGTGACCTTCATGGTCATTGGCGCGGCGGGCGCACTTACATGTGGTTTGAAATGGCTACACGGCTGGCAGCAACACGAGCGCCTGGTGGCCGAGGGCAAGGAGCGGCCCAGGGGAAAGCCGCGGCGAAGGTAGCCTTCACTTCAGAGCGTTCATGGGTGTTCCAATGAATAGCCATCCTTGCGGCGGTCATCCCTTCGTAGAGGTCGCCGCCAGCCCCAACGGCCGCGGCCCATCTACCTGGCCGGATCACCTTGGCCTCGATGATGACTGGGGGTGCTCCAGTCCGAGGTCTATCGCGGCGTTGGATTTGATGGCGTCTTGATATCGTGGCGCGGCCAGGTGCAAGGGCCAAGAACAACACCGACCATGTTGAGGCCGCCACCGGCATCCGCCTGGGCGATGTCAGCCTGCTGGAGACCGGCCGCGCCCGGCGCGAGGTGGCGGCGGTCCAGCGCCCGCAGGTCTTCGGTGACCCGGACGACCCGGACGCCATGCCGCTGCCGTTCCCGGCGGCCACGGCCCGTACAGCCGCCGCCCTGGCCGCCCAGGCGGGCATCGGCACCGCCGCCAGCCACCAGGCCCAGCAGGCCGCCTGGCGGCGCGAGCACGACCTGCAGACGGCCCGGCTCGGGCGGCCGAGGCACCTCGACTACGCCGAGTTCTCCAACCCGGCACCCCGCGAGACCGGGCTGGTGCAGTTCGGTGACCCGCCGCTGTTCGGCAGCTTGCAGGTCTACTCACGGGCGGGTGCGGCATGACCCCGGAGGAGCAATTTCTGACCGGTCAGAATCTGCCCGGTTCCGGCCCCGATGGCGGCCGCCTGCCCTCGGCCGACGAGCTGTTCAGCACCCGGCCGTCCGCCAGCCCGGCCGAGATCCGCCACGCGATGCTGGCCCAGATGGGGCAGGAGTTCGGATCTAGTCCGAGCCCGAGGACCCCGGAGTACCCCGGAATCCACCAGCTGGCGCAGGACCTGGGGCTGGCGTGACCGAGCAGCTGATCACCGTGTACGTCACGACCGGCATCAGGACCAGCGGCGGCAACGGCCCCGGCGTGCTGCGGGTGCCGCCGGGCGAGGCCGCCGCGCTGGTGGGCGACCGCCGCGCCGTCTGCGGCGACCGGCCCCCGCGAGGCTACGGCGACCGGCTAGACGACGGGCTGCGGCACTGATGAGCAGCTCCCCGCGCCGCGTGCTGACCGACACCCTGGTCAGCTGGGACGTGCCCGGCTCGCCTCCGCTGCTGGTGCGGCACGGCAGCGTGGTGGACATCCCGGTCGGCTCGGCGCTGGAGACGGCTTACGGCGGCAGCAGCAACCTGTCCGCCATCATCCCGGCTAACCAGCGCGGCCAGGGCGACACGCTGGACCATAGCTGGACCGCGAACTGAAGGAGGACCCATGCCCGCATTGCCGCTGCTGATCCCGCCGGGGCTGTTCACCTGCCCGAGGTGCCAGTTTCCCGCCCAGCTGCTGAACACCGGCTCGGTGGCCAACGTGCTGGCGGGCAGGTGCACCCGATGTGAACACAGCTATCAGTTCACGGTGGGCGCTCCGAGCACGACGACCACCGGGGCCGCCAACACCGCTGGCGCGGTGGCGCTGACGGTGGCGGCCGGGGGCGCGTTCACCAGCGGGTCCTGGATCGTGGTCGATTCGGCCAGCATCGCTGGCGGGGCCGAGGTGGTGAAGGCGAGCGGCGCTGGCGGGTCCACCACGATCCCGATAGCGAACACCCCGCTGCGGCTGACCCACCCGGCCGGGGCCACCGTGCAGACGGCCACGCTCGGGCCGCTCGGGCCGATGACCTGAGGGAGTAGACGATGGCGAAGAAGGCACCGGAGCTGGTCAGCGTGCGGCTCGGCAACGCCCACGCCACCTCGGCCGGGGATGGCTCGCCCGGCCAGGTGGTCGAGCTGCCGCCGGACGAGGCGGACGCCCTGGTGGCCGCCGGGTACGCGGCCAGGGTGGCATCATGACGATCCGCACCATCACCCCGGCGGACGGGTCGGCCCAGGTCACGGTCAGCTACGGCGGCAGCCCCGGCGGGCCGCCCAGCAGCGCGACGTTCACCGCCGGGCAGGTCCTGGACGTTCCGCCCGGCAGCGCCCTGGAGACCGCGCTGGCGGGCAACATCACCGCACTGTCCGGCCAGGCCCTGGCCAACGACCAGGCGGGGCTCGACCCGGCGGGCACGGACAACAGCTAGGAGGTCTAGACCATGGCACTGAACCGCTACGTCCTGACCAGCACCGTGACCGTCCCGGCCGGGACGCCAGCCACGGTGGTGGCCGGGGAGCCCGGCACCGGGGGCGCGGCCGGGTTCGGCAACGCATCCACCTCGGCTGGGTTCGGCCTCTTCCCGCAGACGTTCATCGAGGGCACGGCCATCGTGCTCGACCCCGCCGGGCCGCTGTTCACGGCGATCGGCGCGGGCAACCTGCGGGCCTGGGCCGATGGCGAGGCTGTCGGGCATGCGGGGCTGGCGAACTGACGGGCCGCGCCGGGTATGAACCAGCGCGCCGCTGACCTACGGGTAAGCGGTGATCTGGTGCCTCCTACGGCGGTTCGGGGGAGGGCACCCACGTTTCCGCCCGTATACAGACTTCTCTATTGATATCGTCCTAAATAGGACACCCGGCCGTCCTCCCCGCATTGTATGGATCTAGTGGGTGTGGGAGTTGTTACTTAGTCCCTTATGACCGCCTGAGTTGAGCTATCGTTCCTAGCTGGAGTGTTCGGTGGCGGGTCGACAACCCCTGCCCCGCAGAGCATATTAGCTGAGGGGTAGATAGAAGAGGATGCCAAGGTGATTAAGCGTGGTCCCATTCTTGGAAAGCGGCTATTTCCGTTTGCTAATTGTCCCTTTGGTTACCGCTGCGCTAGGGTGCTTCATCCGGTATTTCGGGAAGAAAGTCCGTCGCAACAAAATAACTTTCGAGATTTTTATAGTGTGGCCCGACCTGATGATCGCGGCATTCTTTAACCTTTTGCTCCTTGCGGCCGATACCGCTGCAACGAAAGGAAATAATAGCGATAAGCTAACCAGCATCTATACAGCGACTTTGGCTGTATTGCTCTCGCTCTGGATTGTATCTTTTGTTGCCGCCCTCCCACGCAGGGCAAAGTGGCGCATAATCATATGGACCTATGCATTCCCCTTCGTTGTCGCGTCAGGTACCCTAGAGCTGAGCTTGCAGCTGACTAGCGGCCTGAAAGTGGGGTGATGATATGGCAGGCATCATAGGCGTTGCCACAGCTGTCGTCACCGCGCTCTTCGTAGGAGAACTTGGTGGTTTGATCGACCGCCTAGCAGTCTCCTTGCTCAGACTCGGCGTAAGAGCTGTGCCAGATGAGGTTAGAGATGAGTACAGGGACGAGTGGTATGCCGAGCTACGCGCCGTAGGAAGCGGCTGGGCAAAGCTTCTTTTTGCGACCTCACTAGGACTTCATGCTTTTAGGATAAGACGCATTATTCGGAAGTCTCGCCCCCGAGAGGTTCATGAGGACAAGCAACGTGAGCGACGCTTTTTCTCCCGAACCGCGATGATCCTTGGGTTGATCGCCTCTTTGCTCGGTGCCTTTCTTGTGGTTCTCCTGACGACGACCTCTCTAAAGACGACCTCAATTAGTATTGCTGACTTGATCGCCGCTATAGGGGCGTTGAACGCTATAGTTGTACTATTGGTTTCAGTCTTCGGTTTCTCGCATCGAGGGAACCTATCCGTGAACGGCGAGGAAGATAACAGCCAAAAAGAGCGGACTGATAATTAAGAAGACCGCCACTTCAGCTGTGCCGGTAAGGGCTGCCTGGGGTACTGCAGCCCATAACCTTGTGACTGGACGTTGTGTCAATGGTTGGCGCAGTCCATCGCGCGAGCGGGGCTGAAGGACCGCCACTGACACGGTGACCATGGCCACTGGACATCGAGCTCGACGAGGAAGGCGGCCAATGCTGGGCTCCGCCGCGTGAGCGGGTAAGCGTATCTGATTGAGTGACGGCTCTGGCATGTGGCCCGGCGTGCGCTCCGGGCGGGCCTCCCAAGGCTGAGCCCGGCGCGGGGAGCGCCGGACGCGGTACCGCGTAGCAGCGCCGCCTTGATCTAAGAACGGAGGTCCCTGCTACCTGTCCTTGCCCGAGCCTGGCACGGCCTGAACGCGGCGGCCCCTGGTCTGGCCGCCGCGCGTTTGCTAGCCCTCGGGCAGGAATCGGCAGCTGGGCGTCTGCGGGCGGTCGGCCCCCGCGATCCGCCTGCTGACCGGGCGCTCGGCATAGTCGGCGCGGATCAGGTCGAGCAGGGCATCGCCGCTGTCGGCGGTGAGCATGGTCCCGTCGTCGCGGCGGCGGGCCTCGTACCGGCCGCGCCGCATGTTGATCTCGTACGCCTCGCCGTAATGGTGGATCAGGTAGGCCAGGTTGACGGGCTCGCTCACGGCGTGCCACCCAGGTGATCGGGCCGGGCCTGCTGGCACAGTTCGAGGTGGTGCTCAAGCAGCCCGATACGCTCGGCGGCGGCCTCGACCGTGGTGATGCGGTGCGCGTCTTCCTCGGCGCGGACATGGCTCAGGGCCTCTTCGAGGTCGGCGTCGGCTTTGCTCACCGCGTCGTAGTACGCGGAGTGCGTGCCGTCTGTGCTTGGATTCATGTAGCCAGGGCTCCGTCCTGGTCAGCGCCCGGTTTTGGTGTGCAGCACCGGCCGGGCGCGCTTTGGTGTTGTGGCCGCCTTATCGCTCGGCGTAAACACCCCTCGGAGACAGACTAGGACAGGTGAATCAGCAGACTCAAGTGAATGAAGGCGGCCAGGTCGCGCAGGGCGATCACCAGCGGGAATGATCAAGATGTGCCACGGGGACCAGAGCGGCCGTTCGAGATGGTCGCCGCCGACCTGCGGCGGCGCATCGCGGCGGGGGAATGGCAGCCCGGCGAGGCGCTGCCGACCGTCGCCGCGCTGGCTGAGCACTACGAGGTGTCCAAGGCCACGGTCACCCGGACGCTGCGCATCCTCGCGGACGAGGGGCTGGTGCGGGTGGTGCCACGGTGGGGAACGTTCCGGGCCGGGGGGAGCTAGGCCACGTCAGCAGCCAGCGGGGCCTGATGGCGGGGGTCAGGCCAGAGGCCAGGCCCGAAGGCGCGCGGCGAACGTATGCAGCAGCGATGTGCAGCAACCAGGCCGATATCGATCGGGTGTGGCGACTGAACGCCGAGTCCTAGCCATCGCCAGGTGGAAGACTGCTGGCGCACAAAGTCAGACAGAAGGGTGACGAGATGGTCGGTACGTTCCAGGCCCTCGGAGTTCTGCTGCTTGCGTTTCTTCCTGGTGCGCTCTACGTATGGGCCTTCGAGCGGGAAGCAGGCGGGTGGGGACTCGGAGCTACCGATCGGCTCCTGCGCTTCGTGGGATTCTCGGCAATCTTCCACGTTCTGGTGACACCGCTTACCTATATCGCCTACCGCGACTATGTGATCACAGGTCGACTGGCACAAGGAAGGCCACTTCCACTCTGGCTCTGGCTGGTACCGGTGCTCTATGTAGCAGTCCCCGTTATTGCAGGGTCGGTAGTTGGAGCGGCTACTGCGGTCGGCAAGAGGTGGACCCGGTTCATTGCTGGCCGGTCTCCAGCTCCACGGGCGTGGGATCACCTGTTCTCGGCCCACGACCTCACCGGTTGGGTGCGTCTCAGACTCAAGAACGAGGAATGGATCGTCGGTGCGTACGCCACCAGTAGCAACCGCCGCCTTCGGTCCTATGCCGCTGGGTATCCAGATGCCCAGGACCTGTATCTGGTCGAAACCGCAGAGTGTGAGCCCCAGACAGGAAGGTTCGAACTCGATGACGACGGGCAACCTCGCCTTCGAGGGGTCGGCGTCCTCATACGCTGGGAAGAAGTCATGTACCTTGAGTTTGTTGATAACCGCAGCCGCTGAACTTGCTCAGGAGGGAGATCGGTGAGCGAGGCCCCCACCGAGACCAACAGAGTCCAAAACGTCACCGAAGTCGCCAAAGTCGAGAAGCCCGTCATCGAGAGGGGCGGCTACAGCGCCGGTAGGCGTACCGTCTCGGAACTTCCTCCACCCCCTCCGTCTGTGAGTGTCCAGGACGCTGCTAACAGTGGCGGCGCGCCCGCCGTAGATCAAGCATCAGCTACATCCTCGTCCGACAGTTCCAAGTAGAAACCAGGCGACCGCGTGGAGGGCTGCCGCTGTTGAGCCATCAGCCCAGGCCGGATGACAGGAAATAGGCCCCGATGCCGATGACCAGCCATTTTGCGCCGCGCAACTCCTGGAACCAGGCCGATTCGCACGGTAGCCCCCTGACTGCCACGCCGGAAGCGCCCCGCCAGCCGTAGCCAGCGGGGCGCTCTCGCAGCTCATTCCAATGGGTCAGTACTTCCACTCCGCCAGTGGCTGGCCGTTCAGGTTCGGCGCGTACACGATGTAACCGTGCGGGGATGACACGTCGAACGTCAGCTCGCCGCTGGTGCTCTCGCCCGCCGCCAGGGTCTCGTACCCCAGTTCGGAGCTAGAGCTGGCCAGCGCGTCATAGGAGTTGCCGCCGCCTTCACTGAAGTGGCTGCCGCCGGACAGGGCGTAGAAGTCACCTGAGTAGATGTCGAACCCGCCGGAGCAGCCCTGGTCAGCTGTGGCGGTCACCCGCACGGTGACGAAGTACCCGTTCTGCGGGGCGCTGCCGTAGGCGTCGGCGGGCTGCGTAGAAAGCACCAGCCTGCTGACGGTGACAGTCGCAGATGGCGTGCCGTCCGTGGTGATTTCCTCCTGGTCGCGAGACAATCCGCTGGCCACCACCGGCTGCCCGGCGCGGTCTCCGCTTCGCGCCGTGGGGTGCGCGCAGGCTCCAAAACGTCAGGTTCCGCTTAACGGCGGGTAGATCTCGTCGAGCTGGTCCATCAGGCCACCGAGCCCGTATGACCCGATGGTCGTCTCGTCGGGGCGGCCCGGGATCTTGCCGAGGGGGACGATCGCACGCCACCTGCCGTTCAGCCCCACGGGCACGACGATGGCCACCTCGGGG
>WNGP01013200.1_pt1 | contig 13116 bp, 16 predicted proteins | sample 5407671 | NCBI WGS metagenome assembly WNGP01 (sample SAMN13153381, study PRJNA577476) | soil metagenome | isolation source: 40 cm soil or saprolite under Garry oak tree replicate 2 | place: USA:California | collected 2016-06-15 | reverse complement strand
GAGGAAGACAAGATCGAGCTGCAGCAGTACATCACCCGCGTCTACGGGTCGCTGACTTCGTTCAACGTCCTGTTCAAGGACAAGGACGACTGGTTCATCGGGGCCCGCTCGGCCGCCGGGTCCTGACGGAGAGCGGACGTGCTCCCGACGCACCGGCAGAGGGAGATCCTGGAGGCGATCCGGACCCACGTCGCCCGGCACGGGCGCGCCCCGACCCTGATGGAGATCGCGCGCCGCGTCGGGCTGGCGTCGGTCTCGACCGTGCACAAGCACCTCGAGCTCCTCGAGGAGAGGGGCCTGGTGCGCCGCAGGAGGAAGGGGCGGCGGCAGGCGATCGATCTCCTGCCGCCGGCGAGACGGGGCGCCGCGGTCGACGTGCCGCTCCTCGGCCGCATCGCCGCCGGGCGGCCGATCGAGGCGATCGCGGACGAGCGGACCGTGCCGCTCCCCCGCGGTTTCGTCGCGCCGGGCCGGACCTACGTTCTCGAGGTCAGGGGCGATTCGATGCTGCAGGAGCAGATCCTGGACGGCGACTACGTCGTCATCGAGGACCGGCGCACGCCGAAGAACGGCGAGGTGGTCGTCGCGCTGATCGACGGCCGCGAGGCGACGCTCAAGACCTTCCGCCGCGATCGGGGACGCGTGCGCCTGCACCCGGCCAACCCGTCCATGAAACCGATCGTCATCCCTCCCGAGTCTCTCCAGATCCAGGGCATCGTCCGGGGCCTCCTGCGCCGGTACGCCTAGCGAAAAACCATGGGCAGGGACTGGGGTTGGCGCGTGCGGCGCCACAACCGGGAGTATTTTGGGGACTATTTCTTGACGCTCCGTCGGGCCCATGATAGCCTCAGGAGCTTTCGCTCGATAGGTCGGGCGTCGCATCTCGGCGTGCCGATTTCATAACTGGCGAGTGAAGCACGAACCCACGCTTCCCGCTGGTCCAATCCCCAAAGTCCATGGAGGGACTCGATGAAATCACGCTACGCAGCCCCGCTCCTGCTCCTGCCGATTCTCGCCGCGTTGTCCAGTCCCGCTCTGGCGCAGGGAACCGCCCACATCGCTTTCCGCGGCTGGGGGGTGCGCGCCGGATTGTGCAGGTCTGGAAGCCGTTCGTCGGCGGCAGCGCCGGCCTGATCTACGCCGACCCCGACCGCGGGAGCAGTGACACCAATCTGAGCGTCATGGGAGTGGGCGGCGTCGAGACCAAGCTCAAGTCGGCCACCTCCTTCTTCATCGAAGGCAAGGTCGGTCTCACCAACGACGATCCCGACTTCAAGGCGGGGGTCGGCTGGACCTGGAAGTAGCCGGTCCGCACGCGCCCGGCGGGTCCCTTCCGCGTCAGGAGAGGCTTGACACAGACCCTCGGGAGACTCCTGCGCGCCGCGCTCGATGCGGCGCTCCGTCTCGCCGACGCGCTCGGCGCGCGGGGCGCACGCTGGGAGTGGAAGAAGCAGGCCTGGAGGCAGGCGCTCGAGAACCGGGTCGCCGCCTGGGACAACCTCGAGCGCGGCGTGCGCGCCCGCACGCGGATGTGCCGGGAGTGCCGCACCCTGGTGCCCCGCGGCGAGCGGACCTGCCCGTCGTGCGGCGCCTCCATGTCCGGGGTCCCGTCCGGCGGCATCGGCCGGCTGGTCACCCTGGCCCTGCCCGGTTCCATGACGGTGACCACCCTTCTCATCACCGTCAACATCGGCATGAGCCTGCTGATCCTGCTGGTCTGGGGGACCGGCGGTCTCTCCGCGGGGCCGATGCGGTTCCTGTCCCCGCCAGGCGCGGCCCTCTACCTGTTCGGGGAGAAGGTGTCCTACGGCATCTTCCACGGCGAAGCCTGGCGGCTCGTCACCGCCAACTACCTGCACGGCGGGCTCCTGCACCTGCTCATGAACTGCTATGCCCTCGCGACCCTGGGGACGCTGATCGAAGAGTCGTTCGGCGCGCGTAAGTTCTTCCTGGTCTACACGGTCTGCGGCGTGTGCGCGTTCCTGACCAGCGCGCAGTTCAGCGAGGCGCCGGCCGTCGGCGCATCCGGGGCGCTGTTCGGGTTGATGGGATTCGGGATCATCTACGGGAAGTTCCGCGGCGGCGCCGCCGGGCGGATGGTGGCGGAACATCTCATGCGCTGGCTGGTCTATGGCGCCGTCATGCTGTTCATGCCCGGCATCGACAACCTGGCGCACTTCGGCGGTCTGATCGCGGGAGGCCTGCTGGGAGCCGTCGTCCCTCCCGGCGAGCCGAAGAGCCGCGCCGCAGAGATGACGCTGCGACTGCTTGCCGGCGCGGCGCTCCTCGCCACGCTCGGCTCCTTCGCCGCCATGGCCCTGACATACGGCCGGAACCTCGAGATGCTGCGGCAGCAGGGCCGGCTGGGCGGCTGACCCCCGCCGTCCCCTCAGGCGGCGCGGGTCTCCGCGCGGGGCAGCACGGCGCGCAGCGCGGCGAGAAAGGCTTTCATCTCCTCCGGCGTGCCGATCGACACGCGCAGCCAGTTCGGCAGGGAGGGGAACTTCCGGCCGACCAGGATGTTGCGCTCCCGCAGGGCGGCGATCACCGGCTCGACGTCGGAGCCGGCGTCGATCATGACAAAGTTCGCTTCCGACGGGATGTGGGCGCGGCCGTCCCTGTCGATCTCGGCGCACAGCCACCGCCTCGTCTCGTTGATCGCGTGCCGGGCGCGCGGCACGTGGCCGGCGTCATCGAGGCTGGCCAGCGCCGCCTCGAGCACCGAGGCGTTGGTGTTGCTCCAGATCCGGTGCCGGCGCATCGCCTCGATCGTCTCCTGGCTCCCGACCCCGTAGCCCAGCCGCATGCCGGCCAGGCCGTAGATCTTCGAGAACGTCCGGACGACGAGCAGGTTGGGGACCTTGCCGACCCATTCGAAGGCGCTGGCATAGCGGGCGTCCTCGACGAAGTGATGGTACGCCTCGTCGACCAGGACCACGCTGGTCTTCGGCAGGCGCCCGAGGAACGGCGCCAGCTCGTCGCGCGTGACGATCGTCCCGGTCGGATTGTTCGGATTGCAGACGTACACCAGGCCCGTCCGCTCGCCGCAGGCCGCCGCCATGCGCGGCAGGTCGTGGCGGTGGTCGGCGGTCAGCGGCACCTTCACCGGCTCGGCGCGCGTCACCCCGGCATAGAGGAGCACCGCCTCGAAGGTTGGCTCGGCGGCGACCACATTCTTCCCCGGGCCCAGGAACGCCATGTCGGCCATCCTCAGGATCTCTCCGGAGCCGCAGCCCAGGACGACGTTGTCCGGCGTCACGCCGTGCAGTTTCGCCAGGGCCGCGCCGACCTGGTCCTCGATGGCGTCGGGATAGCGCGCCGCGACGCTCTGCGACCGGCCCATCGCATCGAGCGCCGCGGGCGAGGGCCCGTACGGGTTCTCGTTCGAGTCGATGCGCACCGTCCCCGGCGGAAGCCCGCTGTGCGGGCGCGCCGCCGGAAGGATCGCCGGCGCGGGCGCGGACCGCGCCAGGTCCGGCGCGACCAGCGACGCGCCCAGAGCCGCTCCCAGGGCGCCCGCGAAATGACGACGTGTGATGTCCAGGCCGCTCATGACCGCCTCCATGAGAGAAGTCGTCCCGTCCGCTGCCAGGGGAGACTAACCCCGGCGAGCCGAGGTGGTCAATGACCGCGGATCGGGGGGCGGAGGGTGGCGCGCGATGGTGCCGCGGGACGGAATTGAACCGCCGACGCAGGGATTTTCAGAACGACCCGCGCCCCGGCACCAAATGACACAAACGGTCGAAGTCGCCCTCTTTCATAGGCTTGGCCTTGTCGCTGACTGAGGCACAGGACCGATTCCGACCGATGGCGACCGCCAGGACAGGCACAATTCCGGCACAGTCCGTCTCCGCGTTCGACTACTGGCGGGGCGTTCCGGCACAATTCCGGCACAGAAGGGGCACACTCTCGGCCCACCTTGACGCGCCCGCAGCACCCACCTAGAATGGCGTCACTTAGGGATCACACATCCTCAGGTGCGCCAGGTTGAATTGCGGTGCCCCGAAGTTAAGATTCGACGCTTCTCGGAGACTTCAAGGGGTCATGGTCGTCAGTCTAATATTAAGGAATACGCTTCACGACAGGGAGGACCAGTTCCGTGGCTGTTCCCCGGCCTGACCCTGCGCCCATCGCCGCTCCCCCTGCAACGGCTGCGGGAAAGACTGCGACCACAGCAAAGCAGGCGATTGAGAAGTTGGAGAACCTCCGCGGGACCCGTCTGATTTGTTACGCCACGGGAGATCGAAAGGACCAGGAAACACAGATTGGCGAGGATGTGTTGCCATGGTTTTCCCAACACATGTCACGTATCGGTCCGGTCGAACGTCTGGACTTGCTCCTGTACAGTCGAGGTGGAAACACCTTAACCGGCTTTGCTCTTTGCAACTCCCTCCGGCACTTCTGCAAGCGGCTGTCCGTCCTTATCCCATTTCGTGCGCATAGTTGCGCAACCCTTATCGCGGTTTCAGCCAATGAAATAGTCATGGGCCCATTCGGTCAATTGAGTCCGATCGACCCTTCCATCACGACGCCGCACGGTCCCACGATCGAGCGTGATGGGAAGGTGGCATTCCTCCCTGTGAGCGTGGAGGATGTTGCGAATTACATCCAGCTCGCTAGGAAGGAGGTCGGTCTTCAGACAGAAGATCACATGGCGTCGGTTCTTGCTCATCTCACTCAACGAGTCAGTCCGCTAGCTCTCGGGGCGGTCTATCGTGCGCGAGAGCAGATAGGGATGCTCGCTACAAAGCTTCTGAAATTACATTTGAACGAGAATGACCGAATCGACCGCATCGTAAGGCAGCTCACGCGGGAGTTGCTGTCTCACGACTACGTGATTCACCGAGGGGAAGCCAAAGAAATCGGCCTGCCTGTCGCGGACGCAAACGGCGAGATTGCGGAAACGATGTGGGCAATCTACGAATCGTTCGCCGGTGAAATGCGACTTTCTGAGCCCTGGAATCCAGAGAAGGAGCTCCGTGGGAACCAGTCGGCGAAGCGGACAAACGTCCGGGCTGTCCTTGAGTCGCGCGATCTAAAGCACGTGTATGAGAGTACTTACGAGCTCAAACGAATAACCGTCGTCCAGCAAGGCACGAAAATTGACGCGATCAACGCAATTGCTCTGGACGATGGGTGGCGACCGGCGTAATATTAGGACATCATGACATTCTTCTCCGGTACGGGGTTACCGCCAATCGTTCGGCTCGGAGGTTCCGCCGATGCCGGCCTAACGGTGATACCGGAAACTGCACTGCCGGGCACCGGATCTGGTGTTGTCCTAATTTACCCCCGATTGACCCCCATCCGGGTCATTTCTGCGCGTGCGACGCGTGGAACCCCGCGGACCAAGCCGGCCGAATCAAAAGCGCGACGACGTCCGCGCTAAATCTCTCGATTCAATAAAAAGCTGCAGAATTTTCTCGGCGGCGCACCGGATAGCTACCGGGGCCGGCGTCTCCGCTGATACTTGGAGGACCCCGATGGAGCTGGTCTTCACAGGAGCCTTTCCCTGCCCGATTTGCGAGCGCGACTTGCCGTTCAGTGTCTACGGACTCGGGATTCCGGCGGACATGGCCTACTTCAAGCAGCCTCAGGCGTTAGCGGGAGCACAGGATCACGCAAGACATGAGCACTGGTGCCGTGTGCATCGACTCTGCGCCATCTGCGGAAAACACGTTACGTCGGGAGAATCCGGGGACCTCGACTGCGCTGTGAATGACGGACGTATCCGGATTCATTCCGGCTACAACGACTATTTCCAGAAGGTCGAACGCGGCGACATCAGCCGACTCCTGATCGTTCACCGCGGCTGCCCCACCCGTTGCAACGGGGGCGGATACTCCGACCGCCGGGGGCCGCTGACCTTCCCCTCGGAGCCCTCGCACGGAGGCGAGGATGCCACGATCACCGCTCCCGCCTGAAGCACGCCGGCTGCGCCGGCTTCTCTACGATGACCCGGACTCTGACTGCGTTCGCGGCCTTCCGCTCAAGGGCAGGATCACGGAATCGCTGTTCGCCGATCTCCTGGTGGGATGTCTTCACAGGAACCAGGAGCGTGCCGAGAGATTCCTGGCTCACGATCGGGCGATTCACTCCCGGTTATTGAATGAGCAGGGCGTCCAGGCGATCCGGAAGGCGGCGGATTCGTGGCCCTTTGCGGCGACCCATGCCGAGCGGGCCCTAGCGATCGACAGAGAGCGGCGCCGACATCATGACGAGGTTGCCGCCTGGGCGAAGGCGGAGGGCCGTTTTTTCCATCCGATCATCTGCCTCTATGCGCTTTTCCGCTATCTCGTGGAGCCGCGCCGAGGCGACGATCCGGAAGATCCGGATGCTCCGCTGGAGGGTATCGAGTTCTACGTGAAGACCTACTTCCCGCGTATCCTCAACAAGGCGGGACTGCACCCGCATCAAAAGAAAGTGTGGACGGCCGACAACATCTTGCGCACGTTCCGCCGACGAGGCGGCAAGCCGGCCGCGGACATTTATTCTCCACGGACGATCGTCTCAAGCCCTACCGCCCTGGACCGCCGCCTCATCATCCGCAGTCTGGCCCACCCGATCCAGATCTGGTGGCCTCCCTGATAGGGCGCGCTTTCTTCCGCCTTCCTGAATCCGGCAAATCCGCACCGGCCAAGTCTTCCAGAGGCGGACAGCCCAAGCGCGAATCCGTCTAGGTGCTGTCCGCTAAGTAATCGCGCCACTTTGCTAGCCTCAGGCTCGCGACGGAGACTCAACGCGCGATCGGGCGGATTCTCAAGGCCCACCGAACACTCGCCGGCCTCTCCCAAGTCGAAGCCGCCGCACGCGCGGGAATCTCGCCGGGGACTCTCAGCCTGGCAGAAAGCGGCCACCGGCCACTGAGCGCCGCGACGACGATCAGGGTGTTGACCGTGCTCGCGACGCCGCTGTCGAATCAGCCCAGCGGGAAAGCGGCATGAGCGCGCCCGTCCTGCTCTTCGACGTTCCCGTCCTGGAGGCCGCGGCTGACGTCTGCATCGATCAGCCGGAATTAATCCCGCGACTCCTGGAGGCGAACGGCCGGGACATTATGGACGTCGGCGAATCGCGGAGATACTTCGCGCTCTTGAAGGAGCTGGCGGACGCGCACATCCGGAGCGAACGGCCCGACCGTGAAGTCCTGGCGTCACGCATCGCGGAGGCCAGCGGAACGCCCCGGGAAGACATCAACGCCATGCTCCTGGCGATGCACGCACGCGCAAACCCGTCCGCGTTCCCGCTGTTCGAGGCGCGTCTGCGCGAGCTGCGGTTCCGTCGTCGTCTGGCGATCCTCGGTGAGCACGCCCAGAACAGTCACACGATCACTGACTTGATGAGCGAGTACAAGGCCGCCGGCGGGATGAGTGCGGTGCCCGGGGCCGACCTGTTCGAGGAAATCGACGTCCGGAAGGCGCTCCGGGAGGGCGTGCCGCCGGTCAAGTACGACCTGGCGCCATATCTCGCGGCCGGTACGCTCGCCCTCATGTCGGGCCCGCCCAAGTCAGCGAAGACGTGGATCGCCGTGGCCTGGTCCATCTGTCTGACAACCGGGCGGTCCTTCTGCGGCTTGGTCCCCGAGGGCGAGCACCGCATCCTGTTCCTGGAGGCCGAGTATCCCCGCCAGATCGTCGTCCGGTGCGGCGAGCTCTGCCGCGCGATGCAGGTCAACCCGGACACCGCGCTGGAGCGGATTCGATTCATTCGACCGCGCCGTCGCCTACAACTTGAAGACCCAGCACAGGCCGCCGCGCTCCTGGCCGCCGCTCAGGACTACCGAGCGAGCGTGGTGGTGATCGATTCCCTCCGACGGGTCCACGGCCTCGATGAGAACAATTCCCGCGACATGGCGAACCTGGCCGACGGCGCCTTGCTGCCGCTCCGGGGAGACGGGGAGCGCACCGTCTTGGTCATCGACCATGACAGCAAGGCGTGGATGATGGGCAACCGGCCCAAGTCGCAACAGCTTCGAGGCAGCGGCGACAAGCTGGCGTCCTGCGATGTGCTCCTGCACGTCGAGAAGCACGAGCCCGAGGGTGAGCCCCGGCGGTATGAGCTCACCGTTGCAGCGTCACGGGTCGCAGACGAAGACGTCGCGCCCTTGTGGCTACAAATCTATCAGACCCGGAACGGAGGCGTTCTGGTGGACGTGGGCGAGGCAGTGGGGGTCAACAGGACAGGACGCCAGGGACGGCCACCGACCGCCATCGAACGGGCGCGGAACGTCATCGCCGCGGAGCGGGCCAGGACGCCAGGGCTCAGCTACACCGACGTCATCAAGGCGTGCCTCGCCGCCGGACTCGGGAAGCGGACGGCGGTCAATGCCTGGAATGAGTGCAAAGGTGCAGAGGTGCAGAAATGAATTATTGCACCTTGCACCGTGGCAGGGAAAGCAGGTTGGTGCAAAGGTGCAATCCCCCCTTTAGGGGGGTTGCACTTGCACCTTGCACCTGCCGCGGCGTGCTCTTGGCGGATACATCAGGAAGCACGGCGCCGGGAGAGAGTAAGAGGCGCGGGCAGCCCGACCGCTTCCTGGCGATGCCACGGTCTAGGCTGAGGCCAGCCCTCGTGGGTGGGGCGCACTGGACTTGCAACCCAAGCGCCCGCCGCAACCGCTTGACTGACGCGAGGTTGACCGGCCCTGTGCCCGTCTTGTGCCTGAGTCCTGGCCGCGGCGTGACCGACGCCGGAGGGCCGGAGGGGGTTCAGCACTCTAATGGCAACGGCCCAGCCGCGTGCATCAGTCGTCTCAAAATTTCTACCGCTGGAGCGTGTCTGACCCCTGTCAAGGAAGGCCCAAATGTCGAAGCGTAATTTGACCGTTCTGGAGGTCATGCGCCGGCGCCTACGGGTCGATCCAGAGCTTGCGAAGCACCCGGAGGCCAGGTCGAACGTCTTGAGCCGGCTACTGTCGCTCCAGCGCCGGAACCTGAGCGATGACGACATGGACTTTGCCTTGGGCGCGGTGTTGCTGCGGCTGGACCTGGTACTGGGGAGCGGGAACAGGAGCGCGGAGGCGATTGGCTTGAGAGTGCGGTGCCTGGAGCAGCTTAACAAATGCCGGTCGGCCCTGCGAAGGGCACGCCGGGGAAGTACCGGCGGGATGGGAGGGGCCTCGGCCCTTTGGGACCGCCCGTTGAGGATACCGCCGCCGAGACGACCTGAGCAGAAACCGGCCGACGAGCCGGCAAAAGCCGAAGACAACGCGACCGAGGACATCGGAGGGAGCGATGGTTGAAAAGCGCAAGGGTCCTGGGCTGGCTGAGAGAATGCAGCCGCTCCGCTCAGGAACGCGGAACCAATTAGCGCCCGATCACACCTGCGACGTGAATCTCGAGACCCTCAATGCGCAACAGTGGAATTGACCTTTTGCTCTCACAGGGGCTCGGCCTTCCGATGAGGCGGCAATCGATCGGAGGGCCAACTGTCCAAGGCGGCACGGGATGACCCGCATTCGCCTCAGTCTCTTCCTGCTCCCACTCATCGCGCGGAGTCGCGCTGCGTCTCAGTTCTTTCCAGCATTCGGCGGGCGTGGGCGCACTGACAAGCCTCCAGTCCCCAACGATGACGATGGGCGGCTTGTCTTCCGTCAAGCCGGGTGCCGTCAGCCAAATCTGGTTATCGTCAGGGAAGACGTAAGCGACCTTGACCATTTGGCACGGCTTGATCTCGTAACCCCACAGTGGGAGGACCGAGAGAAAGAGCCTCTGTTCGCTGGCAGGCCAAGAGATGGGCTTCGTCGTGGCGGTTCGCGGATCTTCGGCAGCACACGGACGCGGGAAGAAGCACAAGATCGCTCCAATTATTGCAAGAACCTTCGGGCCAACGGTCGGTTTCATGCTGGCCTCCTGGATGCCTTCAACTGTATGCGAAAACACCATGCAGCGATGCATGACGAGCCGGGGTCCTTGAATCCTGACCTACTGACAGACCGCGAGCGTGCTCGGATCGCGGGCCGAGAAAGCGCCGTTTACGTACTGTCGGCCGAGTCTTCTGTTAAGTCCGTTCACGCTGGCCGTGAGGTAATAGCGCCCGTGACCGACTGGCGGGTCGGGCAGCGTGTCCGCAACGGTGATGACCTGCCCGGGCGTCGAAGTCGTGGCGGCATTGCAGGTCACCGGCTGCGCCTGCGACCAGTCGGGGAGCGTCCGCACATCACCGGCCCAGACTTGCATCGCGTCGGTCGAGCGGAAGCCGTCAGGGTGCGCGGGCGTCACCGCCGAAACCGCCTGGCCGGACGGGACGAAGGTGAGAAAAGTGTCAAACAGTTTGGGCAGGCCGGAGATTTCCAGAATGCCCACGGTGCCATCGATCTCCTGATCCTTTGGTAAGGTCTGTCGGAGGCTCCTGTACATGGGAACCAGAATCCGCCCATTCGTGAGGTCTAGGTAGAGTGGAGTGACGAAGTAGAAAAACGATTCCGGGTTGCAGGAGAGATCTTGACACCTTACGCGGTAGAAACGTGCTACGTCCTCGGTCGTTCCGTCCGGCCTAATTCTCTGCATCAGGGTGCCGTCGCCATCCCCGAAAGACGTTGGGCCGCTAATCAGGAATTGATACGCGCTGCCGACCGCATCTACGCCGATTGGGAACAGAGGGGAAGTACCAAGATAGTAACCACCACCGTTGTTGATTATGCACTCCAGCGGCGGCGGGTTCGCCGAGCAGTAACCGGGTGTCGCGGTGGTCGATGTCTCCCGAAGAACGCCGACCGTCACGCCAGGAGATAGGGCCACGACGCCCTCAGCGATGCTCGGCAGTTGTGCATATGTTGGGACCGCAACCGTGATGGCAATAGCGTTGAGGCAAAACACCAAGGGCATGATGCGTTGCATGATGGTTCTCCCTTCGGATGCTGATTGAGGGGAAGCATACGCTGCGGGCCGCTTCGGAGCAATCCAGCGGCAGCGACTGGTGACCGTGAGGATTGAAGCATGAGCACCGGCACTGACCCGCGACTGAGATTGAGCGCCTTGGTACAGCGACCCGAGACGTCCGGGGGCGTGACCCTCGCTGAGATTCCGGCGCTTCTGGCGCACCTCGCGGGCGTCCAGGTGGTGCTCCTGGCGCGTCTCGTGAGTGCCGGCAACGGAAACGGCGCAGTAGTGAAGGCGCCTGCGGAGCCCGACAAGCTCCTGACGGCCGAGGAAGCGGCGCCGATTCTGGGTGTCACGCCCCGATGGCTGTACCGGCACGCGCGGCAACTCCCGTTCGCCCGGCGATTGTCGCGCAAGGCGCTGCGATTCTCCGATGCCGGGCTCCGCCGGTACATGGCAAGTCGGCGCCCGTGAAGCGTGACCTACGGACAGACAGGCAAGCCGGCGGGATCTCTTGCGGAGAACGCGCCATTGACATACTGCCGCCCGAGTCGGCGATCCGATCCATGCTGACTGGCCGTGATGTAGTAACGCCCCTGTCCGACCGCGGGATCGGGGAGGCTGTCCGGCACCGATACGACCTGGCCGGGCGTCGGACTCGCGGCGGCGCTGCACGTCAACGGCTGTGCCTGCGACCAGTCGGGCAGCGAGCGAACATTGCCGGTCCAGACCTGGAGGGAGTCAGCCGAACGGAAGCCGTCGGGGTGTGCCGGGGTCAGGGCCGAAAGTGTTTGGCCGCCGGGAATATAGGTCAGGAGCGTGTCGAACATTTGCGGGAGTCCGGAGATTTCGAGTACGCCGATCTTGCCGATGCAGGGAAATACACCCGGGGCGCAGTATTGCGCGACGGCAAGCACGATGATTCGGCCGTTCGTCACATCGAGAAAGTAGCCCTGCGGTCCGAAACTCTTTGAGGTCGAACAGTCCGTCGTGAGACAGACGTATCGGAGTATGCGTGCGATATCTACGGTGGCCCCCGCGGTGTCCACTCTCCGCAGGAGATTTCCGCTTCGCCCATCGCCGAAATCTATGAAGTACCCCACAGAGGTGACGTGATAAGCGTTGGCGACTGCATCAACCCCGACCGTGAAACTGCCGGCGCTAGAAGGTGGCGAGCCCCCACATTCCCACGGAGCCGGATTGCTGCCGCACACATTCTGGCCGTTGACATAGAGATCGCTTTCCCGCACAACGCGGACGGTGACTCCTGGCACGAGAGGCTCGACGGCTTCACTGATGCTAATCGTTTGTCCCCAAGCCGATGATGCACTCAGGGCCGCAATCGCGACTGCGATCATTCGCATGTTCCCCTCCGATTAGATGTCTCCGATGCGCCAAGTCTCTGCCAGGAGTGGCCCGGTCTGCAAGGGGAGCGCCGGAAACAGGAAATAACATTGCCGCTCCCGATCTATTTTGTTGACATTCCCTAGCGGTAGGCATAGACTGAGCGTATGGCTAAAAACCGGATGGCGGTAGCACTCGGACGCAAGGGCGGGAGGGCGCGGGCGCGCAAGCTGTCCGCTGCGCGCCTGCGGAAGATAGGCCGTCAAGGCGCGCGGGCGCGTTGGGGCGTGAAGGCGAAGCCTGGCAGGGGCAGGAGGAGGGCGAAGTCATGAGCGGGACAGGCGACAAGGAAGCGCGCAAGCGGTACGGGCTCGGGCGCGTGTATCTCCGAGGGCGTACCTACTGGATTCAGTATTCCTTCCGAGGGAAGCCGATCCGCGAGTCGTCAGAATCGGAGAAGGAACAGGACGCCAAGCGACTCCTGAAAAAGCGCCTCGGAGAAATGGGGCGCGGGCGTCTCGCGGGCCCGCAAGTTGAGCGCACGACGTTCGCCGATCTGGAGCAGATGATCAAGGACGACTACGCCATCAACCAGCGCAAGTCGGTCGCGCGGCTCAACACGTCCCTGACGCACCTGCGGGATTACTTCGGATTATGCCGGGCCGTGGACATCAGCGGGGACCGGCTCAATGGCTACGTCCGCGACCGGCTGCAACAGGACCCGGCGCCGGCCCGCGCAAGTGTCGGCCTGGAGCTTGCGGCGCTCAAGCGGGCGTTCACCCTCGCGCGCAAGGCGGGCAAGGTTGCCGAGCTGCCGCCCTTCCCGACGATCACCGTGCAGAACGCGCGCCAGGGATTCTTCGAGGAAGGCGACCTCAAGGCGGTGCTCGCCAAGCTGGACGACGACATCCGACCCCTGGCGGAATTCGCGCATCTGACCGGCTGGCGCGTGGGT
>WNGP01007551.1_pt1 | contig 13118 bp, 7 predicted proteins | sample 5407671 | NCBI WGS metagenome assembly WNGP01 (sample SAMN13153381, study PRJNA577476) | soil metagenome | isolation source: 40 cm soil or saprolite under Garry oak tree replicate 2 | place: USA:California | collected 2016-06-15 | reverse complement strand
TGCCAGACATTCCCCACCAGATCCATCACCCCAAAGGGACTCGCGCCTTTGGGGTGCGCGTCTACAGGGTCGGGACCGCGCATGGTTCGTGATTTGTCGGGAGCCGGAACTGCCGAAGCATCCCAGTCATTGCCCCACGGATAAAGACGTCCATCTGTGCCTTGTGCTGCGTACTGCCACTCCCATTCATGGGGCAAGCGCTTCCCCGCCCAAGCGGCATAGGCACGGGCATCTTCGATGGAAACCCAGGTCACGGGACGATTGTCCCAGCTTGCTGGATAGCGGCCATCCTTCCAGTCCCGCAAGAAATTCAAGTCATCTGGTGGATGATAGCCGGTCGCGTCGAGAAACTTCTTGAATTCGGCGTTGGTCACAGGAAATTTATCGATGTAGAAGGATTGAACGTGCAGGAGATGGTTGTGAAAGCGCCGCGACGAGTCCTCCCATGGATATTGCACATCCACGCCGTTATCATTGAGACCTTCAATTTCAATACCTTGCACCCGGAAATCGAAATCCCCCTCCGGAATTCTCATCATCCCCGGTGGTGCTGCGGAGGCGGGCTTGGTACTCGTGATAGGCGTAATCTGTTGGGGCAACATGTCCCATTGGTGGGAGTAACTCGCTAGCGGCGTCGCGGTCATCGCTGCCATCTTCTCCATGAGTCTCTGAATAGCCGAAGCTGAAGCCGATGGGGTAAGCAGCAAGGCGCCATAGCCCTTGGCTTCCACGGGGAAGCTCAGCACAACCTGACCTGACCTGGAGCGGGTGGGGGTGAGCTCGGTACCGTGATAGAGGTCGAAGTAACGGAGGCCGCTGACGGCCGGAAGCTCAACTTCCGGGCCGGATACGTCGTACTCGTTACGATTCACAATCGTCCACACTTCTTGCTGCCCCAACGGCCAACGGCTGGCATACACACCATAAGGCAACATCGGGGCCAGGGGTTCCCAGTCCGGGCTTACCAGAAACGGGCTTACCGCTCGTTCGATGGTGGCAACGCGGCGAGTGGCTTCGGCATCTCGAGGGGTGATTCCATTCCAGATTCCCCAGATATTTTCCCAGCTTTCCCAACCTACGCCATTGAAGAAAGCGAACTGCAAGTCGTCTGTTTTGTCACGATTCCACCGGTGGGATATGTTCACCATGTGACGGGTCTCGAGCCACTTGTACTTGTCCACCATGGGAACAAACGGAAACTCGTACTGACCCCAAGTCATGACGTTCCAGGCCAAAGCTTCGTCAGACGGACCACCTTCAGGTTCAAATGCGAGAGTGTGGCCGGTCTTGTCCGCTGCCAGGGAAAACGCCATTGGCACGCCGTCTTGGGTGTCGCCGTTGATGCCGTCGGCGCCGATCTCGGCCATCAGTTCTGCGATGGCTTGCGGCCAGGGCAGGCCAGGATCGCGCGTACCCTGGTCCCACATCATCATGGGAAACAAAACCCGGACGCTGCGCTTGTGAAAATCGGCACTCATCCGGCGCACGCCGGCGAGGCCACCAGGCATGCTGCGAATCATATCGTGCTGGTTGCGGTTGTCGATTCCCATATTTGGGTAAGTCGGCCAGATCAGTACCGCGTCGATTCCGCCGTAGCGTTTTTCGAGATCATCAAGGTATCGGTCGACGGTGTAGCGATGGGCGACCGGATCATAGAAGTAGCGCTCTTCCACCATCATTTGCGGCTGCATGAAGCTGGATTGAATCCACTGGAGCGCTGGGATCTCGTAGCGAGAAGCGTTGTACCCAGTGCGAATCAGGCGTTCTTTGCGCCAATGGCGAATATCGGCAAGCCACTCTGTATGCTCCTTCTCCGAGCAAGGTTTCGATCCGCCCTCCCATGCTCCTCGCATGACCAGACAGCTGGGGGTTGGAATCTGCTGACGCTCGGGCCGGTAATGCGTATCCTGAGCCGATGCAGGGGTGGTCACAACGAGCAAGACTGCTGCACAAAACCGCCCAAATGCCCATTTCATGAATGCGCTCCTGAGCCAAGCTTGATTTTCGACGATCCAATATAAAACGTTTCAAGCCTGATGTCCACGCCCTTTCCCGAATGCCGGCTTCTCCGGGTACCCTTGCGAGAAAAGTATTGGCCAATGCCACGGCTTACGAGGAAACGGAGGACATCATCGTCCAGCTATCACATCAAGGATAAGGAGGAAAAGCGCGTGGGAGCCTGCCTTGTGGATCGTCATCCACAGGCCGGGCTGACATGGCGGCGTGGGCGGAACCGCGCCACGAACATGATTCGGAGATCTAGGATTGACAACGCTCCAGAATCGAATATCATTTGAAAGCTTTCAATCATCGCGATAATTCTTGCCCTTTTGAAGAGGCCGCCCCACCGAGAACAGCAACGTAGTTGAGCTAAGCAATAATTAAGGTGTTAGACACGGTGATCCATGGACAAGCGTGAGTTTTTGAAGGGTTCAGCAGCGGTAGGAGCATCAATCCTTGCTACACGGCATCTCTATGGTGAGCCGCCCACTATCCCGCAGACCTACATCTACAAAACCACAGGCGCATGTGAGCTAAAGGCTGATGTTTACGGTTCAGATGCAAGCATCAAGAAGCCCGGGACCCCGCCACCGCGCCTGGTGACAAGTCGATGGCCCCGCCTCCCTCTTTCTCGAGGTCGCGTCCGGAGCACTCAGCCCGGCATCTCGTGCCGGTCTATTGATTCGCGATCTTCAGGTCAATCTCGATCAGGATGAGTGCGAGACTCTTGGCGTCCCCGGGGCACGCGATTGTGGCCGAGTTGCGCGGCCACCGCGCCCATTTGGTATCCGGGGCTGGTGAACCGATGCCAGCGGAGGATTGCCGTAGAGTCGGCTGACCGGAGATGTGGTCATTCCGGGCACTTTGCCGATTGTGCCCGGATGTGGGCAAACCGGACATTGTCGGACTGAAAGAGTTGCCACTCGCCACCTACCGATCAGATGAGTAAGCGTGCCTCCTCCCTTAGAGCCTAACAAAACTGCTGCTTCACCGATAAAGCAAACAAGGAACACGGACTTCCACTGCAGCTTCGCGTACTCGGCCTGGGCCTGGTCTGGTTCATCCCGCCGTCCAAGACTTGGACGGCAGCGTTCGCGTCGGGAGAATGGTGTTGGTGTGTCAGCGCGGAGCGGTACTGCCTTCGATTTTGGTGAATCTCATGGGCCGGACCATGTCCGTGGCAACGTCAAAACTGGTCACGCGGCAGCGGACGACCGTGCTGCCGAGCCGCGTGTCGTGAGCCCGATACACCTCGCCCATCCGGCCAGCGCCCAGCGCGGAGACGATTTCATACGGCCCGAGTTTCTTGCCAGAGGTGAAGGCCATCCGCGCGCCATTATAGTCCCGACCAAACGGTTCCAACTGTCCCCGAGTTCTGCCCAGGCTAATTCGAGAGGTGTGACGACATCTCAATCGACTCCGCCCGTCAGTGGCGACCGTCGGTTCCCCGGGTCAGGGGGATAGCTTCTCCGATCCTGAATCGCTTGAGTCATATCAAGTCATGATTTATGGAACCACTAGCTGTCTTCGATCGCCACACACGCTCGATGCTTCGGAGCAATCGCAGGCGACAGTCCGATGTGCCACCACTTTGACACCATGCTCGATCTTTTCGGTTCTGCTATTCGGCAGTGCGAGTACTGCGCTAATTCCGACACTTTCCTTGGATGATTGTGTTGGCGCCTCAGTCGTGTATGAAGAAGTCCAGGGTATCTAGCCTCTGCACACCGCATGCAATCAGCTAGATCTGGTGTTAAAAGAGCGCTATCGACGATCAATGACGGGATCGACAGGCAGTCGCGCGTTTTGCGGAGAAGCCACGGTCACCACATCACGCCCGCGCGATTTGGATTCATAGAGGCATTGGTCCGCGATTTTGAGCAACTCGACGGAGGTTGAGCCATGCTCCGGATATGCAGCCACACCTACCGAGAGAGTGAGCTGCCCAATGGTCTGCTTCCTGTACTGAAGCTGAAGGCGCTTTACTTCCGAGCGCAACGCGTCCGCACGGATAGCCGCATTGTGGGAAGATGACTCAGGCAGGATGACGGCGAATTCCTCGCCGCCATAGCGGCAGCATATATCGGTGGCGCGAAAAAAATTGCGAAACAGATCGGCAAGGGACTGAAGCACCATGTCTCCTGCATCATGACCGAAAGTATCATTGAATCGCTTGAAATGGTCGAGGTCGAGGAAAAGAACGGCGATGGATTGCTTCTTGCGGGCAGCTAATTGTATCTCTCTTTCGAGCGATTCTTCCAGGAATCGCCGGTTGAACAGCAGGGTCAATGGATCACGCACCGCCTGTTCACGAAGGGTCTCTCGCAGCTGCAGGCTGGCCAGCGAAAGGGCGATCTGCGAGGCCGCGCTGACGGCCAGTTGCTGACGAGACTCACGAAAACTCTCCCTGCCCGAATCGCGTTGAAGCTCCGCGGCACTCTCGAATTCGAGATGCAACACGCCAACCGTGTTCCCCTGCGCGACCATCGGCACGCATAGACACTCGGAGGTTGAACTCTGGGTCAAATGTTGGCAAGCGATGCCACTTCCAGGATGCCCAGTCCAGTGAGGCTGGCCACGGCGGAGAGACCAACATGCGTCGGGAGGAAATGTCGGCGCTAATACGTCTTTTTTCCCCCACCGAACTGCTGCCTCGATGAGGTCTCGGGACGACCTGAATAAATAGAGCGCCCCGGAAGGAGCGTCAGGGAAGAGTCTCTGCAGAGAGTCAGCAACCACAGCACAGGCTTCCTTAACCGTTCCGCTACACACGAGCAGAGACCCCATTTCATTCAGCGAGGTCATCTGTTTTGTGCGGAGTTCCAACTCCTTCACCAGGCGGTCCAACAACTCCGCATGTCGCCGCTGTGCTTCGCCGGCCCTGATCTGTTCCGAAACATCCTCGTAGATTAAGTATGCTCCCCGTATCTCACCGTTTACCGTCAGCGGAACTCCATGCAGTGCCAGGTCAAGAATTTGTCCGTCTTTGCGCCGTCTTCGCACCGTCCTGTGCAAGGCGTTTCCGGCGAAGATCTGCGGAATCAGTTGCGCGGAGTCCGTAGCTTCATCGTCAGGTATCCCCATATGCGCAATATCAATCGAGGTTAACTCCTGCCGGTCGTACTGAAAGAGTCTCTCGAAAGCGGAATTCGCCAGCTCCACCGAGCCTTTCCGGTCCAGAACGACGATCCCTAGCGGGCTATTTTGTACCAACGAGTCTAAATAGCTGGTTTGTTCATTCAGATCCATTGCCAGGCGCTGCCGCTCGCTGACCTCGGATCCCACGATGAGTCCTACTGCGGAGAGCACCAGCATGAGCAGGGCGACTTTGGTGAACGTGGCTGCGCTGGGGGGAAACCAATGCATCGCGACTACGATTCCAAAATTTAGCGCCAGCAGGCCAGTGACAACTCGCCGGACCCCCTGACGCATCGCAATCCAGATGATGGGGACGAAACAAAGAAAAAAATGGTCGTAACGCCCGTCCTTGGTTCCGAATATCACCCAGAGGACGGCTAATATCGTAAGAATTTGGCCACAGGTCTCTGCTAGCGCAGCAAAAGTAAACGTCGTTCCAGCGGAATGAGCTGAGCGTAGCCGGGAGGGCGTCGGCGAGAGCCAATTACGAACATGCGGAAATACATGGACCAGAAGAAACGGTGCAATACCTACCAAGCCGATGGTGTCCCCTAACAACCACCCCAGCGCGGACGACTTGTATTCGCCCCAGGCAATGCTGTGATCGGCAATCAGGCAGGCGACACCAATCATGGTTGCAACTACAGCGGCCGCCGCACTCACCGAAACGTAGCGGACCACATCTCGTCGGTGACGCAGTCCAAGATCGAGTTGCAGCGGACCGCGCAACACGTATGCTGCAGCGCCATAACAAACAGCAATTCCCACGCTGCCGACCGTACCGCTGAAGGATATGACTGGCTGGGAGTAAATAACCCTGCTAGCAAAAGCATCGGCGAAACACGCCAGCAGAGCGTACCAGGGGCTGATTCCCAACAGCAGCGCCATAACCACACCGATGGCGGGATACCAGGCAACGAATCCAATGCGAGAAAGCAAAATGACTTCAGGACGGTTCAGCAACAGGTATAGCAGCAGGAACGAAAGAGAAATCAGAGCGTGGCGAAAGATCGAGCGTCGTGAAGGCATGAACTAACTTTCAGTTGCCCGATGGGTTCCTGGTCAGCAACGCGAGAGGGTTCCGGTCGAGAGGGCAGCCTTGTCTGTCTGCATGTCTAGACTACCTGCAAGGTGACCTCGCCCGATGTGATATAAGTCACAATTCGAGCTTCTCGCAATTACTTAGGTAATTCCCCCAAATTGCCGCGTACTTCAGACTTGTGCCGAAGTCAGCTCCAGCTTAGGCCATAAATCTGCCGTTCGGCTGTCACGCCATACAATTGCTCCCCTAATTTGGTTTGAAGTTTCATCCGGATCTGCCTTCTGGAATTGCCGGTGCCAGGGAATGAGGCTAGGCTCCATCAGATAGGTGTGAGGAAGTAAGGAACGGGTCCCGTATATGCCCGATTCGGGTACCGCTATGGTTCATTGGGTCCCAGGCCAGTCCGTGAAGCTCTGTCATGCCTTATGTCGGCTTTGCGGGAGGCGATTGAGACTCCGACGGCGCTTGTCGGCGATCGCGGTCGAGTCACAGGCCGGCCGGACATTATCGGATTATCGAAGAGTAGCCGACCTGCCCAGGAGCACGCGGCGCTCGGCTCTTGAGCGCTCTTGGTCTCCATCGTCTTTAAGCAAGCAAATGAAAGAACGTCGTCTGTTGCTGCGCGCGATAGATGCGAGATGATGTGACAATGAGGATGCCTTCATTCAAGCTGACCGACACTTTATTCGCGTGCGCACTTGCGTTCTCTACGTCGATTGCGGGGGCCCAAGTCATCGGCTACGACGAGCCTTACCGTCCTCAGGTGCACTTCTCTCCTCGCGAGCATTGGACAAACGATCCTAACGGCCTGGTTTACTTTCACAAGGAGTATCACCTCTTCTATCAGTTCAATCCGTTCGGTGATGAATGGGGCCACATGAGTTGGGGGCATGCCGTTAGCATGGACCTCTTGAATTGGCAGGAGCTTCCGGTCGCAATCCCAGAGAAGGACGGCGAAATGGCGTTCACGGGCAGCGTCGTAGTGGACCGCGACAACACCAGCGGCTTCTGCACGCCCCGAACTGAGTGCCTGGTTGCGGTATACACCGGTTACCGCAGCACCAGCCAAGGAACACAGCAGACACAGAACATTGCATACAGCCGAGACGACGGACGAACCTGGACCCGATATGCAGCCAACCCCGTAATCGATCTGCACACGGCCGACTTCCGTGACCCCAGCGTGTCGTGGGATGAGAAGGAAAGCCGTTGGTTGATGGCGGTTTCCTTGGCCATGGAGCACAAGATTCGTTTCTATACGTCCCCGAACCTAAAGGAGTGGACGCAACTGAGCGACTTCGGACCCGCTGGCGACGTCGATGGAGCCTGGGAATGCCCCGACCTCCTGCGTATCCCCGGCGAGAATGGAACAGGTGACATGTGGGCTTTGAAAATTGGTCTCAATCCGGGCGCGCCGCAAGGCGGTTCCGGCGAGCAATATTTCCTTGGCAACTTCGACGGGAAGCGGTTTACGGCGTCCAGCGAGCCCGGTTCGCACGGATGGACGAACTATGGCAAGGACGACTACTGCGCCATCAGCTTTAACGGGCTGCCGAATGGCGCGAAGCCGATTCTCATCGGCTGGATGAACAACTGGCAATACGCTTCGCGACTGCCGACCTCTCCCTGGCGCGGACAGATGAGTGTTCCAAGACGGCTCTCGCTACTGAGGGACGATGCAGGATTGGCAGTAGTGCAGTACCCCGTTATCGCTCCTCTCCGTGCAAATCATTCCGACATCTCTACGACAAAGGGCGGCAGTCTCTCAGGTAACATGCAGGCCCCCTTCGAGTTAGACTTGCAGTTTGGCCGAACATCTGAACAAGTCTTTGGCATACGCATCTACACCGACGAGCAGCATTGGACAGAGATCGGGTTTGATCAGCCGAAGCGAGAGTTCTACATCGATCGCACAAGGTCGGGTGTGGCTATTACACCGGACTTTCCGGCGAGGACAACGGCTCCGCTGATCGTAAGTCGCTCCTACGACTTCAAACTCATCATTGATCGCTCATCCATAGAGGCTTACGCACAGAACGGCACGATTGCTATGACGAACCTGATCTTCCCCGCTTCACGAAACAGCAGGGTTGCACTCTTTTCTTCAAGCGGAAAGGCAGTTTCAGTAAGGGGTGACCGCTGGAAGCTTCGTTCGATCTGGAGGTGAGACACATGGCCGAGTAGGTCTGTGCGTTCAGGGGTGCAAGAAAAAGCACGTTGGGGCAACAGTTCGTCGTCTCCGCGTCACGCGAAGTCGACAGTCGCCCGACCGCGCTGGGGGATCGAGGTCAAAACTGTGCTCCCCATCACGGGCGAACAGGAAGTGACAGGATAACTTCGTGGTGGCCGACCATCCAACCCGAATCGCCCCGGCAGACTGGTGAAAACATAAACTGGGGACATTTCTAGTGTGGCATGCCAAGTCCGAGAGCACGAATTTGACAATGCCGTCGCGCAGTTCTCAGCTGTTGCGCCGTAAACCCATCGAGGAACCTCACGGGTCCGACCTGGCAGAAAATTATCAGCAAGCTTAGCGGGCTATCGGACAAGTACCGTATTTCCCAACGGCTGGCACATCAGTTGGACACAATCGAAGTGTAGAGAACGTTCGATTCTCAATGACAGAGCACCTAATCTATTCGCCTCGACTGGGGCAATATTCTGCCGAGCTTCTCTGATCAGACGTACACGCGGCGCAGCATTTCGGCGGCGCTCTCGTCGAGCAATTCGGCGCGCCGAACCTCTTCGAAACGTGCCAGCAGGGCATCGACGCGAATCCGCTTCTTCTCGTGTCGTTAGCTTGTCGCGCCGGACAATGGTGTCGGTGAGCGCAATCACCTGGTCGGCGCTTTTGGGGTCAAGCGCAGCCGTGTGCTCGTCGAGAAGCAGCAGCTCCGGGCGCAACCACGTTGCCATGAGCAAAGTTAGCGCCTGCCGCTGGCCCCCTGAGAGTGAGCCAATTGGATTTTTCAGGCGATCTTCAAGGCCCATGTTCAGCTGGCTTACACGATCACGCATTTGGCGGAGCAGATATTGCCGCAGTGGCCAGCCCAGCCGCCGTGGTTTCCCGCGGTACGCGGCTAGCGCCAGATTTTCTGCTATGGACATGCTGGCCGCTGTGCCGCTAAACGGATTTTGAAAAACGCGCCCGATCAGTTCCGCTCGCTGGTGCTCAGGCCACTTGTGGATGTCCGCACCCGCGAGGGCAATCGAACCAGAATCGACGTAAAACGATCCGGCTACGGCATTGAGCAAGGTGGATTTCCCCGAGCCGTTCGTGCCGATGATGACTACAAACGCTCCGTCATTCACCGTCAGGTCGATCGCCTGCAGTGCGCGCATTTCGTTAGGCGTTCCAGGATTGAAGGTTTTGCTGACCGCGCGGATTTCAAGCATGGGATGACCGGGGCTTAAGCGCCTTAAACCGTTTCAGAAGCCCGGGAGTTACAAGCGCCGCGAAAACGAAAAGCGCCGTGATCAGTTTCAGGTCGTTCGGATTCAAACCTAAGCGCAGTGCGATTGCCACCAGGAGCCGGAAGAGGACTGACCCCATCACCGCGCCCGTGATGCTCAGACCAAGCTGCTTTGTGCCCACCAATGCCTCACCAATAATGACACTCGCTAGTCCCCAGACCACCATGCCGATGCCCATCTGCACATCGGCAAAACCCTGGTATTGCGTAATAAAGGCTCCGGCTAAGGCGACAAGGCCATTCGAGAGCCCGAGCCCAAGGATAATCATGTTTTCATCATTTACTCCCAGCGCGCGGACCATTTCGTTGTTGTCTCCGGTGGCGCGCATTGCGGTTCCAAGATTTGTCTGGAAGAAGACGTACATGACACAACCCGCCAGCACGATGAACAAGAATGAAGCCGACAGAAGTGACGCTTCCAGTGCGGTGATCTCCCATCCCATCACATTCAAAGTATTGTCGCGCGTCAGCGCCATGCCGACCCGTTCAGCGTAGGTCGATAAAGTGAAAGATCCCAGCACCGAAATATTGCTTCTTCCCATAATGTGCAGGTTGATGGAATACAGGCCTGTCATCACCAGAATGCCAGCCAGCAAGCCGTTAATGTTGAATTTTGTCGCCAGCGTTCCCGTCAACGTGCCGGCAAGAAAGCCGCCGGCAAAAGCAGCAGACGTTGCCAGCACCGGATTGACGTTATGAACGAGCAGCATTGCAGCCAACGCGGCGCCAAGCGTGCTCGATCCGTCTGCGGTGATGTCGGGAAAAGCAAAGATTCGAAAGCTGATGAAGACGCCCAGAGCGACCAACGAAAAGATGAATCCCAACGTGAGCGCTCCCAGCAGAAGACTCATGCCGGGTTTTCCACCGTGATGTTAGAAATCGGCGCGATCCAGCATGCGCCACGAACGAGTTCGCTCTGACCGCTGCCGGATAGGGCGCGATCGTCGCTTAACAAGTGAAGAATACCTTCCAACGTTTGCCCCTCAAAGAGCGATTTGATTGAGGCCTTCCATTCAATCTGCCCCCGCTGCACGGGACGATAAGAGAACGCGGCGGCATGGAAATGGCCAGCAACTGGGAACCCCGAGGCGTTCGGGAAGCGACGAATTACGGGTGCGAGAGCGCCGCCACTCCCGCGCACCCCGATGCCCGCCAGAAGGACGACGCTTTTGGTGTAGGCACGCTCGGCTGTGAAGCTGAGCCAGTCGCGAATCCGGGGAAATTCGAAAACATTGGGTTCAGAGGCGGCCACAACCGGCGAGCGACGCAAAGCAGCTCCGATCAAGCCGGCAGACTCCGCAATCACGACCATGCCGATTTGTTGCGAATCGGAAAGATCCAGACACGACTCCAGCAAAAGACTGAGCGCTACAGGCTCATCGCTTTTCTTCGCCTCAAAACGGATCAAGCGGCTGAATGCCTGCGGGCTGGCTCCCTGGCAAGCAATCCCATAGCAGACTTGAACCTCTGGAAGCGTTGTCCCGCCAGCCCACAAAAAATCGGGGACGTTGGTTCCATCGGTCGGCAGGTAGGCGACTGCCCCACTGGCGGCGATGAATTCTCCAAAGCGTCCCTGACAATCTTCAAAATGCTCGCCAAGCGCCCCTAGTCCGATCGCGAAAGCGGAGTCGGAGAATTGCATGGTGCGGCAGTGCTGTTTGGCGTAACCGCAGCGTTCGAGCAGGGTGGCATCGCCCAATCGGCGGCACTCTAACTTGGATTCGGGATCGAGTGGATAGACCTCGTATATGGTTCCGGAACGCTCAACCTGCCTGATTGATGTGGGTGCTGGCGCTTCAACAGCAAAACTCTGCCTAGACTCATTCGTCGGCAAGGATTCCGGCATTACCTTCGCGACAAGTACATCTTCCAGCTTCGACAGCTGGATAACTTTCAGGACGTTACGCGAACAGTTTGAGACTGAAAATGATCCCTGAATGCTCTTCAAATCCTTGTAGAGCCTTACCAGGGTGCCAATTCCGACTGAGCTCAAGAAGGCCACTTGTGAAAGGTCTAATTGAATATGGTGCGAACCTTGCCGGATTTCCTGATCAACGGCTGCGGCAAGATGATCAGCCCAATAGCCGTCGACGCGTCCTTCGACCTTGAGTTCGACCGTCTCGCCACTCAATCGTTTGGTGATCTGCATCTATTTCACTTTGAGCTGGCAGCCTGTTGTTTGGTCTGGGCCAGAACTGTCCTGGTGTGTACACCCGTGTCGTCAACGACAACGTTTGCGCGACGAAGGATATCATCTGGAATCCGCCACTGCTGCTTGAGATCCTTCACCGCCGTCGTATTCACGACGAAATGAATCGGGATTTCGTTCGTGACCGGTATCTGAGTCGGATCGGCTCCACGCAAAATTCGCGACGCCAATTCTCCCGTTTGTTTGCCGATCTGGTAAAAATCAGCGCCGTAATCAAACAGGGTCCCGCGATCCGGTTTACCGGGTGTGATACTGAACACCGGAATGTGAGCTCTACGCCCGACCAAAACCACTGAGTCGGCCGCAACACTGACGGTCACATCGCCGCCTATCCATAACGTTTCGGCTCCTCGGGCGACCAGCGAATCTTCGGCTTCGAGCACAGAATTTGAATTTTCGACATTGGCCTCGAGTAACTCAATACCCCATCCTTGGCAGACCTCTCGCGCTTTCTCGACAAAGGCCCGCGAATTAGCTTCAGCCGGATTCCAGGCCACGCCTACTTTCCTCAGATCTGGGAACATTTGCCGCGCGATTCGGAAAGCATCTTGTACAGGAAGAAAACTGCCAATGCCAACCAGGTTGCGCGGTTGACTTCGCGGATTATCGCGACTGATCCCCACCCCGGCCACTACCGGATCGGCCACCAGTCCGAACACTTGAACCGTTTTGCCGTTGCGATTCGCGTTCGCAACTGCTTGCAACGACAAAGTGCTCATTGTAAGGAACAAGTCATAACGGGCATTGACCATTTCCTTGGCGATGGAATTTCCGACAGAAATATCGCCTTGCGCGTTGAACCTGTCTATGACGATCGTTTTGCCGTCAACGAACCCGTTCTTGGCTAAACCGTCTATGGTGCCCCGCGCGCCCTCATCCAGCAGCATTGTCGAAGCGTGCTGGAGAAGCCCGACGTGCGGCACGCTCCGGGCCACGGCGGTTCGCCGTCCAAGGTCGGAAAGCAGCAGCGCCACAGAAGCCGAAACGATCAGAACGAGACCCAAAAGGAGACGCTTGACAACAAATCGCATCTGCGAACCTTGCGAAGGAAACATTAGAGTCTGGGCGTAGAGTCTACCATTGTGGTGGATATTTCGGCTCTTTCCACGGGTTGCTGGAGAAACGAGGTTTTGTTAGAAGTTCTTAGGTCTGTTTCGAGCTTCTCGTTTTAATTTACGAGTCGGATGAGGTAACCGTGCACAGAGCGTTTGCCAGTGTCTTCCTTGTAATTTTCTCGATAGCAACCATCGTTGTT
>WNGP01017345.1_pt1 | contig 13119 bp, 17 predicted proteins | sample 5407671 | NCBI WGS metagenome assembly WNGP01 (sample SAMN13153381, study PRJNA577476) | soil metagenome | isolation source: 40 cm soil or saprolite under Garry oak tree replicate 2 | place: USA:California | collected 2016-06-15 | reverse complement strand
CTTCTTTCGGCCGTAGATGTCGGAGATGATTCCGAGAGGAATGGATGTGAGAACGACGGCGATGCCTTGGACTGAGATTAGTAGTCCTGCTTGTACAGCTGTGAACCCGACAGTGACAAGCCAAGCTCCGAGGACGATGTAGAGGAAACCAAGTCCGAGGAAGATCGGAACGAATGATAGAATGAGCATCGTGACGGTTGGCGGGATTGGGCTGGCTTCTTGGTTCGCCAAGCGATCTTCAGCACTGGGCTACTAGTTCCCACCCGATAAACCAATGGGACACACGCGGGAGTGCCGACCAGCATGCCATGGGGTTGGCCCTGCTCAATTGTTCAGAGCTTACTTGTCCGTGTTCGCGTCAATGACAATTGGTCTTGTTTATCCAGATTTTGTCTTCTGCCCCCAGGGCGAGTCCTTGTTCGTGTTCGATCTATTTCCGTTTGATCTCCTCGAAGAGGTTGCACCCAAACCACGCGAGGAATGTTACGAGGGGTGTCCCCAATCGAAAGTTCTGCAGGCACACCGAAGCAATTCGGGGCATGCCATAGCCTGAGGTGCATCCGGAATGCTTAAGTTATCTCCAACTACCAGCAGCGGTCTGAAAATAGGCGAAAAACATGGCCAAGAAAATACTATACTCTTCAGTCCTACTGCTGCTTGGCACCATATTCCTCATCCCTGCGACCGCCCCTGCTCATGGACAGTTTACCGGCACCGTTTGCATCATTCCAACCAGCTCAAGTTCGTGTCCTTCTAGTCCCGCGACAATTGGGGGCACAGTCGGGACCCAACTACGCGTGTCCGTCTTCATCCAAGGCTCCGATGCACTGAACGGTGCACAGGTCATACTCCTGGCGGATCACACGATAATCAAGCCTGCAGGAGCAGACATTACAGGAACTGTAGTGCCGGGCGGGTCTATCCTCCAAGAGTGTATTGGGGGAGTACTCATCCAAGGCAACGTCTGTGACTCCCACGACACAGCTGACACGATAGACGTTGCGGTTGTAGCTGGACCCGGACAAATCACTACTGCACCGACAACCGGTCTGCTCTTCACAGCGATATACAACGTTACTGCCGCCACAAGCGGAACCCCGATCGGATACCAGACTGGCTGCGCGCCACCCACGAGCGTCAGTAACACCTGTATCACCATCACAAATGGCGGCCTCAACCCAGATCCAGAGAATGCACAGACGGCTGTCTTCACAACTGGAGACTTCACAATATCCGCGAATCCAGCGAGTCTATCCCTACGGCGCAGTTCCCAAGCAACTTCGACAATAACTCTGAACAGCATCGGCTTCGCTGGAACCGTAAGCCTGGCGACGACAGTATCCCCCACGAACAAAGCACCGTCACAGTCGCTCAGCATGACCGCAGTAACTCTCACCTCGGGAGGAACAGCCTCAGTGACACTCACTATCACAACCGCCAAAAACACCGGATTCGGAACCTACACGGTAACGGTCACCGGGACCAGCGGCAACATAGTCAACTCGGTCACAGTAACTGTAACAGTTACACACTAGACGCGCAGTAAACCTTCTTTTTTTCCCTCTTTTCTTTGCGTCATCCCAGACTTGAGAGCGCACCGGGAATATGGTGAACTAGGCTTAGAGCGCGCGCTTTTGCAGTAGCGTGATCGGACGCTTCGACAACTCCGGCTTCGAGGTCATAGAGTTACGGACACTCAATAAGCACTCACTCTTAGGCGTTAGAATATTTCGATAGGGTCCTTTTTATCCGGATTTTGCAAACCAGATGCAGGATAGACAGTTTCCGTTCTGCCACTGTATGCCCTTCAAGCGCTTCTGTAGTTCAGACTCAGGTCCAGACATGATGTTTCAGTGTTCGACCGAGTGCGTTATCAAGGTTCACACCTAAACTTGACGACGACGCAGCCGAAGTAGAATTCGCTCAGCCATCTGGGGAGGAGGACGTGTTTAGGAGCAATCATCACGATTCTTGATTGATTTCCCTCTCCGAAGGGTTACGTTTTGTCTCAACGCCTCAATGGTCTGCAGCAGGTAAGGAAGCTGCTCTTCTTGGCTAGAGTAGGGAGAAGGAGACGGAAGCCAGCTTAAGCATGGAAACCCGATTACGAGCCAAGAACGCTTGACGTTGCTACAAGCTAGGGACGGCTTTTTGCCGCTTACGTGTAGTCTGGTGCGCCAAAGAACGCGGACATTATTCCGACGTCATTGATGTTTACTGTCCCGCTTCCGGTGACGTTGGCTGCTGGGTCATAAAATGGGCTTCCAATGCTGCGGTCGAAGGTCGCAACTACGACTCCGAAGTCCACAATGTCTACGATGCCACGTCCAGCGATGTCAACCTGTCTAGTCACCATCATGGGCGCAGACCATATTCCGTTCTTCAGACTCACTGTCACGTCTGCCGAGAGACTATACGGGCTGACGGCTACGTTCAACAGGAATCGAGTCCGGTTGTTGCTTACTTGCAGATTCGTGACGATGTAAACTTTTGAAAACAACACAGCCCCCGTAGTGCTGTTTGTCGCAGCGAGCGAGAGTGTCCCAGAAACAATCCCGGAGCTGACTTGCAGACTGCCAGTGACCGTCACTGTGACTCCCTGAAAACTGCTCGTCTGGTTGATCGAGATTGACGGGTCTGAGCTGGCGACGAACGGCTTCATCAGTGGATAATGATCCTGGTAAACCCCTCCAGGAATCGAGTAAGGAGTATCTCCAATGCCATCTGGGCTAGGGCAGATGTTCTGCTGGGGGCCGCTACAATTATCCACTCCCGTATAGTTGGACCAATAATTGCCCCCGCTCGGATATCCATTGTCAAACGAATCACCCGGCTCCGGATCGTAAATACAAGTGAAACAGGACCCGAAGAAATTGTTGTGGAAGAAGTGAAGACCGGTCGACCCGCTGAGATAAAACATGGGAAAGTTTGTGCTGAAACTGTTACCTGTGATCGTCGCATTAATCGATGAGGCAACATCCAGACCCCGGTCCTCGTTGTAGAACCGGCTCCCATCAACAACCATATTGTTAGACCCGGATAGTATCATTCCATACTCAGCCCCACGATCGAAGTAATTAGGACCAATAGACGAAAAGTCGCTGTTCTCGACGGTCACATACGAGGACGAGTACACATCCAAGCCCTGGTAATGGTTCTGTGAAGCGTTCACATTCTCGACCAACACGTTATGCACCCCCACCAGTGTGATTCCAACCTCGGTGCCATGAATCGCCAGATTTGATAGGTGAGCGTTTGAACAGTTGGCGATGATCAGCTCACCGACCGGCACGCTATCCAGCGTGAGACCGGAGCCGCAACCATCATAGAAGTAGAGCGGCCTACCATTAACCAGGTTGTCGCTCGTAATAGTGTAGGAGTTCTGGACCGTGCTCAGCCCAGATATTTCCAGGCCTCCATTACTGAAGCTGTTCCCGGATACTACAGTATTGCTCGAGCCGAGCAAGTGCAGGGCGTAAAACGCTGAACCTCTGAAACTGTTACCGATCACAGTCACGTTGTTTGAGCCGGAAACGCGCAGCCCGTCTCCCTCGCTCCATGGAAACGAGTTGCCACTCACAACGACATTCGTGGAAGATACGACGTCCATCCCGTCTCCTCCGCACTCGTTCGGACTACCGCTACCTGAACTTGCGGTATTATTGGCGAGCACCACGTTCCGGGACGAGGACACGGTGATAGCCGGGTCGCAATACATGCCGACTGAAGAGCTCACCACCCGCCCGTTAGTGACATTGTTGAAAACGATACCTCCGAATCCGTTGCCAACAGCCACATTCTGTACGACGAAGAATGCTGTGGTGTTGCTGATACGTATGGAACCAAAGTCTGAGATGATGCTCCAGCCAGAGATCAGATAGGGATCAGTCCCAGTACCGCTTCCCCCGGTGACCCCGTTCGCAGCCGTGAAGCCGGCGTTCCCGTAGATCAGTATGTTTCCGTGTGAAACAAGCGTAGAAGCTCTAAGCTGGGGAGAGGAGATGAGGAGACCGGAGACAACCACTAGGCATGTTAACAGAAACGCGCTGACGGTCCTCCGATGAACGAACGGGTGAAAGATTGAGACGCTCCCAAGTTTTCTCGGAACATTTGCAAATAAGAAGATTCCTGACAAAACGATATAGCCCGATATCCGGCGATATCGAAAAGTCTAAGAAATCGCCACCCTTTAGCAAGGGAAGCCTAGATAGTTCATTCAGGCGGGCGACGTGATAGTCCCCTGCAAAGCGCCTTGGAATCCGCTCAGAATCGAAAACCTGTCTATCGCCGTGCTAATCTTCCCTATATTCTCGTCGCATCCGACAGGAGCCCAACGAACCTGACTGAAACACAAAGAATGAAATCGCGAAAAAATACTTAAGCCTTGAAAAAGACGAACAAGATTCCATGAAACCTGTCCAGAAAGGCACGCAGAGGTTGGCCAAGAGCACAACCGCGACCAGCAAGGCATTCACTGAGGAAGAACGGGGCGCGATAAGGGACCGCGCCGAAGAGATGAAGGCTGGCAAGGGGGAGGGGGAAGGCGCGGTGCTGGCGAAGATCGCCGAGATGCGAGAACCGGATCGCACCATGGCCAAACGGCTCCATGCTATCATCAGAGATAGCGCGACCGGCCTCACGCCGAGACTCTGGTACGGGATGCCCGCGTATGCCAAGGACGACAAGGTCGTATGCTTCTTCCAGGCAGCGGCGAAGTTCAAGACGAGGTACGCGACGCTGGGCTTCAGCGACAAGGCGAACCTCGACGAAGGCAACATGTGGCCGAACGCCTACGCACTGCTCAAAATGTTCGGGGTGTTTGCACGTAGTCTTATCGGTGTTTTCGTTCTGCTCTCCTTGACATATTCGACAAGCTCGTAGGACTATACAGGCAACGATGGACGAGGATGAGGCTGATGAGGGGTCTGAGGTTAAGAATAGTATCAATGCTTGGCGTCAGTCTGAGCGGAAGGTCATGATCGAGACGGTTCAGGATCTGATCCAGACTTCTCACAAGTATGCAAAGTCACAGTATACTCCTAATGCGCAGCGGGTCCGGTGGACCAAGCTGGCTGGTCAGTTGATCTGATACAAGGGTCAGATCTTGAAGAATTTCAGTCTTGAGGCTATGACGATTCAGCTTGAGGCTCTGCAGAAGAGGATGATTGAGTCGGAGGAGCAGAGAGAGCGTCAGAGCTATTCTAGGAATTATCAGACAATAGTCTTTCCTAAGAAAGAAGAGAGAAAAGCGGAGGAGGCGCAGAATGCGGAGACCTCTGAGGCTTCCAAGGCTGACGACCCTGAAGATGCCAAAAAAGCAATGTCCGGAGCGGTTGGTTAGCTGAACAAGATTCTCTTGGACAAGGGCGGGATCGTCTGGACCTTCCCGAGCAATCCGAGAATACGAAGACCCCACAGATCCAGTGTCTGGCCTCGCTAGTTAGACTCGTTCGTCCTCGGCGGAGGGTTATTGGAAACTCTTCACGTGTCGTGCAATTCGGGGAAACTTTTCCAGCAGTTCACGATCTACGGTATAGAAAGGGGCGTGGAGAAGGATGGACATTGCGATGTAGGACGCGTCATAGATGGAGATATCGTGTCCTAGGCTGAGATGGGCAGTCTCGGTGTAGACCTCTCCTTTGGGGCTCCATACGTCGAAGCCGTATTTGGAGAGGGATTCTGCTGCGAGTCCCAGCTCCCTTTCGTCGTAGAGCTTGCTGTATCTGAGCGCGTTGAGAGTCTCGTAGAAGAGTAGGGAGGGGACGGCTATTCCGAGTCTCCCTTTAACGAACGAGTCTCGAAGACGCCTAGCGTTCTCGGAGTATTCTTCGTCAAGGAACCACTTCGCGCAGACCGAAGCGTCCACTACCGCCTTCTGCCTCTCCACTCTCTGATCACCCTCGCGCTGTCCCATCCGATGGGAGCTTTTCTCCGGAGTTTCTCGTTGAGCAGAACGGCCTCGGCAACATTTCTCTCCTCTTCTTGCTTGATCCGCTGAGAAATGACCTCTCTAAGGTAGGCACTCCAGTTGACTCCCGCAGCGTCCATCTGCCTCTTCAATGCACCAGGAAGACTGATGCTAGTACGGGTCATCTTGCCCGAGCCTGAACCCCGGCGAGCCATTCTAACAACCATTGATATTACTGATAATACGGGTATTACTTAAGGTCGCCTGAAGCATATGACTACACCCGCTTGCCAGCCTGCAAGTTGCGCCAGCCCGTCGCGTTTGACTACCACGCGTAAATAGTCCAACGGGAGCAAGTACTCTTGAATAGTTTGATCAATGATAGACGACGTCTAGGCGGGAAGGTTTCTCCTCAGCTGCTGAGGGAGGCTCGCCTGAGACAGCGGGATGGAGAATGGCTCAGCTCCGCGGAGCAGCTGGTCCTGCGCAGATATGGTGGAAAGTATGTTGCAGCAAGGAGCAAGAGGATACTGGCGGCGAGTTCTACGGTGAAAGCCTCTATGCCAAGCTTGACAAGCTGAAGCCAGGGATGGTTCTGATAACGAAGGTCGAAAAACCTACGCTCCAAGTCTATCTCTGAGTTACCTGTTGGTTCTTCGTTCGTAAAGCCAGAGACCTGCAACCCCAGATTGGTAGAGTCCTGAGGGTGCCAAGAAAGTCGCCTGGAAAACGCCTGAGAGTCCGAGTCGATGATAAAATCGGCTGGACCCTAAAGAGATGGGAACGGGGTTGTTGATGGGTCCCTGTTAAGATCCAGCTAGCAATAGAGCATCTAGAAAAACAAGGTATGCAGGCCAGTCTCGCGACGTAGAACTGCCTGTGATTCTAAAGTTTCCTGATTGCTAATAGAACGTTTCAGAAACGGGTTTGTTATGCCGCTTTCTCTAGCACGATCTCGATAGTCGAGACGTTTCGTGTGTCTCCTTCTTCTCCCAATACTTCCGAGGCGATTCGTACTTCTTTGATTGTGAGTTTTCCCTGGAAGAACCGCCGCCGGACCACTTCCACAACATCCACCGCATGGCTAATCGACTGTCCCCGAGCCTTGACGGTGAGAGTGTTCTGGCCGCTGTTGAAATGCATCATAACGGCAGTCGCATAGGCCATCAATGGCTTCTTGCCGATAAACACGGTATCTGGTGGAATCTGGCCCCGAGGCCTCTCTTGTCGTGGCCTTTCTTCACGTGGTCTTTCTTCTCGTCTTTCTGGGGTTTGTTCTGTTCTCTCTGTGCGGGGCTCGTGATGTTCACGTGCGGGTTTGTGCTCTACTTTCTCGCTCATTGTTGTGGTCTCAGTTGTCAATCGAGTATGCTCGAATAACGAGCACGGAGCTAGGCGTTGCGTCTTAAGGGTTTGCTACCATCGCGACGAAAACAAGGTAATAGAGAGGAGAGAAAAAAAAGAGGATAAGAGCAAAGGGGTTTGGTGAGAGCTTCTCTGAACTTGACCCTGCAGTCCTGGCACTGGAAGAGCCCGATTAGCACGTTCTTCTTCGACTTGCCGCCCTTGAGCTCCCAGACCTTCGCCGGCTTCGGAACATCAGCACCGCACTTTGGACAGACCACCTTGTAGAACTGACTCGGGGGCGCGAGGCCGACCGAGGACAGATCCGGTGAACTTTGAATGCCTGGAACAGCTTCTGTGCCTGGTATCGCTGGTTGGACTTGTGAGGTCTCTGTTGTTGTTACTTGTGCGGATGCGTCGAGTGTGGGAATATCGTCGACGACTTTGACGACAAGCGCGTCAGCAACATCCTCCGCAACATCTTGCGATGGAGCGAGGTTGAATGATTCGTCGAGAGTGCTTGAGGATGCGATGTCCGATGACGCTACTGGAGCAGTGACTGGAGCTGTGCTGGCTGCGAGAGCGTTCAATGGAGCGCTTGGAGCGTTGGTTGTTTCTGGAGTAGGAGATCCGGTTCCATTGCTCTCTGGAATAGCTGGAGCTGGACTTGTTGGTTCCGGATTCGCCTCGACAACACTGCTGGGAGTAGTAAGTACTGACTGTGCTGGGCTTTGCACCGGGGGCCATTGTGGCTGGCTTGGAAGGGAGGGCTTCGCTTGAGCGATAGCGCCTATTCCGACCCAGCTGACGGTCGCTGGCTTGGTTTCTGGGTATGTCTGTTTGAATTCTCCGGGGAATAGTGGTTTGGTTTCGATGTGGCTGAGGGTGTCGATCATCAGTTTGATTTCTTCGATGCTCTTGAGATTGTTCTCGAGTAGGCCTTTGAACTCTGTGCGCTGAGTCCGATACTCAGACTCGTTGACATCGCCAGTGACGAATTTCATTTCTAGATTCAATAGCCGTTGTGGTGTTGTGGCCATCTGGTCCTTTGTCTGTTTCAAGTGCTCGTTGAGGGTGTAGCCGAGTACGTTGATCCGGTCTTGCAGATCGGAAGAAGCTCGTCCATATTCCTCGTGTATAGTCCGCATCTTTTCTTTGTAGCCGTTGATCTCAGTTATCAGTTTCTCTATGGTCAGATCGTTTAGACCCATTTTTTCTACCTAGGATTCCGTCATCTATGAGGTAAAATGGTAAAAGCGTTCCAACGCAAAAACAGCCGATAAGAGAGCGTCAAGAGTCCGATTTTCGATACATGATAACAAAAACAGTGTCAATGATCAGACTGATCGCGGATGATTCTAAGCTAGCAAAGATAAATCAAAATTGTGCAAAACACAAAACCGATCCGCGTTTTCAGGATCGCATATAAACCAAAACCGTCTTGTGGACCCCACAACAAGCACCGACATAATCCGTCGAACACACGTTCTCTATTGCCTAGCCTTGAAAGATCAACATCGCCACCTGTTCAAACCACACCTGGCCATGTCAAGAATTCAATTGGCAAAACCTGCCGCCAACCGGGGAAACAAGAGGAAGAAATTCCCACATGTCCTACAAGTCCATGAAGAACTGGGACCGCGGGAGCAGAGAACCACTGCTCTCGAAAATAACAGAGCGCGTCCACCACCAAGAACCCCTCAAAGAAAGAATCAGCCAGGTCGTCTACAAGCTGAAAGTACAACAGAACAGGCTCGAAGGAGCCAACATGAAGACACAGCAGCACGACAAGACGCTATTCGACAAGTGCGTACAGGCACAGATGGTCCACGACACCGCACGCAGCACAATGTACGCCAACGAGATCGCAGAGATCCGCAAAATGGCAAAGATCACACTCCGCAGCGAACTCGCCCTCGAACAAGTAGGCCTCCGACTAGAGACAATCCAGGAATTCGGCGACGTCGCAGCCACAATGGGCCCAATCGCAGGCGTAGTAGCAGCCATCAAAAACCAAGTACAAGGCGTCATCCCACAAGTCGGATACGAACTTGGCGAGATCTCCGAATCACTCAACAGCGTAGTCATGGAAGTCGGCGAAGCAACCGGACAGAACTACGATTTCGAAGCCTCCGGAGCAGAGTCACAGAAGATTCTCTCCGACGCCAACACCATCGCAGAGACAAGGATGCGCGAAAAATTCCCGGAGCTACCATCACCCGCTCTCGGCACACTCGAGAGCACGGTACCGAGGTAGCCCGGACCAACCTTTTTTGGAGAATATGATCATGCCCATAACCCTTGAACAGATCAGAAGATTTCTCGGCAGACCCCTACAGGACCCATACGGGAGAACCTTCGGCAAAGTCGTAGGAATCAACGCCAACCTCAAAGACGAAATCACAGGCGTAGGAATAGAAGTCGGAAACGGCGAATTCGTACAATGCCCCGGCGACCGGGTAACCATCAGCGCCGACACGCTCGTACTGGCACCCACATGGAAGGTTGAGGCAGAAGAATTCCGCAAAGAATTCGACGTAGTCACAAGACGACTAAGAGCCCTCGACGAACTCTTCAGTGTCGGCGACATCCAGAAAGACGTCTACGAAGACATGAGAAAACAGCACGAAGACGCCATCAACGAACTCAAATCCAAACGAAAGTCGATCCTTGACACTCTAAGCCAGAGAAGCAGCACCCTCAACATACAACTCCGACAGCTCCAGACCCACCTTGCGGGGAACAAGATGTTCCACGCCTCGGGAGAATTCGATGACCAGAGCTACAAGGCGGTCAGCGATGCGATTGACACTGGCCTAGTCCGGGCAATGGCCGAGCGGAAGGAGGTCGACTCAATCTTCGGTTACCTTTCCAAGCTAGACTCCTCCAGTTCCACCGTCCCAGCGCCTACGGTCCAGACACCCGCAGCCGCGCCCAGTCCCGCTCCATCTGCTCCAAACCAGCCGAAGGACCAGGTCATGGTCCTTCATGTACGAGAAACCTAGGGGGTTTCGTGGCCTGTTTAGAAGCCTAGAGGAAAAAGTCCACCCAATTCCTCTGAAAGAGCGAGTGGATCAGGCTCTCTATCGGCTCGCAACCCAGAAAGAAAAACTGGAGCACATGTCATCAAGGCTCCAGCAGCGAGACAAAGAGATGTTCCAACGCTGCATAGGCGCACAATTATCGAAGGACAACGCCCACGCAGCCCTGTACGCTAACGAGTGTGCTGAGATCCGAAAGATGGCACACATCACGCTAAGCAGCGAACTCGCACTCGAACGAGTCGTCCTCAGACTCCAGACAATAGAGGAGTTCGGAGACATCATGGCCCAGATAGCGCCAGTCATCGGAGTCGTACGCGAGACCCGAGGAAGAATAGCAGGAGTCATCCCCGAAGTCGCAACCGAACTCGGAGAAGTGAACAACATGCTCAGCGACATGGAACTCGAGACAGGAGAAATCCCAGACCAAGCATCCGACGTTCAAACCTCCAGCGATGAGGCGAAAAAGGTCCTCGAAGAATCCAGCGCCATCGCATCCCAGCAAATGAAAGAACGCTTCCCAGAACTACCCTCGCCAGAACCCAGGCAAGCAACCGCCGTCCCAAGACAACAGGCACCCGAGACCAGAATTCCCATCGCAGTCACCTCTGGCGGAGTCGAAGAAGAGCCAGAGTTGCCTCTGGAAGAGCGAGTCCTAGACTACATCAAGAGTCACAACGGCGAATTGAGCCTGAATTCCGCCTCGGAGGAACTGGCTGTTCCCGCCGATGAAATTCGCGGATCTCTCCAGAAACTGAAGGATGACGGCAAGATAGTCATGGATTAGGGCGAGGCCAATGTCGCCGCGTCCCGTCACGATCACATGGAGGAAAGGCAGATCTCAGCTTCAGAAGAATTAGAATCCTTAGCAGTAAAATATGCTCACGAAGCGATAGAGCTTGAGAGAAAGGGCTCCAAACGAATCGCTGGGACAAAGTATCAGCGAGCCATCGAGGTTCTCCTGAAGCTCTGCTCACTCTATCCCAATGCTCCACAGAATAAGGTGTACCTGGAGCACGCCGAAGCCTACCGCAAGCGGGTCCAAGAACTACAATCAGACTCCGAACCAATCGCACATCCATCTGACTCCACCGAAACAAAGGATTCGAAGAATATCAAGTTCGACCAGTGGGTCCTCACCGAGAAGCCTAACATTAGCTGGGACGATATTGCAGGTCTCGAAAAGCCGAAGCGCGCGATAGAGGAATCAGTTGTCTTCCCGGTCCGGCGTCCAGATCTCTTCCCGCTCGGATGGCCTCGCGGAATCTTATTCTTTGGTCCGCCAGGATGTGGAAAGACCCTGCTCGCTGCCGCAGTGGCGAGTGAGATCAAGGGAGTTTTCTTTTGCGCAGACGCAGCCTCCCTAATGTCCAAATGGCTTGGAGAATCAGAGAGGAACGTCTCTCAACTCTTCGTGAAGGCGAGAGAGAGTTCCGAGAAGGGTCAGCCCGCAATCGTATTCATCGACGAGATAGACTCCCTAATGGGAGTTCGAGGGGAAGAAGTCGGCGGCGAAGTCCGCGTCCGGAACCAGTTCCTGAAGGAAATGGACGGGATTCTGGACAAGAACAAGAAATTCCACGTCTACCTAATCGGAGCGACTAACAAACCATGGGTCCTCGACGAGCCCTTCATCCGCAGATTCCAGAAGAGAATCTACATCCCACTGCCCGACATCAAGACACGAATGGACATGTTCCAGATCTACACTCACGATCTAAAGCTGGACAATAATGTCGATTTCGCGGAACTCGCTCGAATGACCGAGGGATACTCGGGCGGAGATATCAGAGACCTCTTCCAATCAACCCAACTCAGAGTCGTCCGGAACTTCTTCACCCATGGAAACGTGAACGATCTCAACTCCGTCCCAGACGCAATCACAATGGAAGACTTCCAGTCAATAATCACCGGCCGCCGACCCAGCGTTTCACCAGGAATTCTCAAGCGATACTACGACTGGGACGAATCGTTCAAGGCAAGCTAGGAGAGAGGAAGAGTGAACTTGGATGGAACTGACTTTCGAATCCTCGCAGAACTCGTAGAGAACTCCAAACAGTCCTACGTCGAGATTGGCCGAAAGCTCGCTCTCCATCCCAACGTAATAGCTTACAGAGTCAACAGACTCGAGGATCAAGGCATCATACGTGAATACACAACCCTTGTCGACTTCTCAAAACTCGGACTATCAGAACAGGTCGTCGTGGCGGCAAACTTCCCCTCTGACTCGTCGAGAGAGGACATCATGAAGCAGATCTGTGAGATTCCAGAGACAGTCAACGTGATCAGTTCTCTCGGAACTCCGGAAGGTCTAGTGTTCATCGTTGCTCGAAACAAGGAGGATGTCAACGCGGTGCTCGGGAAGCTTCGATCGATGAACCTTGACATCGACTTCGCCTCCTCCGTAATCCGGACTTACGATGAGGGCCGTTTAGGAACTTACTTCAGGGCTATGGCCGGGACTGACGAGAGGTAGCCGGCTATTGGAGAGACCCAACTGGGCTCCAGTCATACTCTCAGGAGCACTCCCAAGAGAACTGTCAGATTTCCTAGCAATCGCGATTCTAGCCCTCGCAAGCCTCGAAACCATCTTCGCCCAGATCCAACAGCTCAATCAGACCGGATGGTTCGCAACTCTCCTAGTCTTAGTTCCGCTAACCTGCGCTCTGGCGGCTCTATCCAACTCATCCCGGACACAGAGAGAGGAGCTTGCACTATTCGCCTACGGAGGCGCCGGATGGCAGATTCAACTTCGATATGTTGTCCGGGGATGCGTAGTGGCGATCATCGGACTCCTACCCGTGTGGTTGAGATTCCTAGCAACAG
>WNGP01007397.1_pt1 | contig 13125 bp, 14 predicted proteins | sample 5407671 | NCBI WGS metagenome assembly WNGP01 (sample SAMN13153381, study PRJNA577476) | soil metagenome | isolation source: 40 cm soil or saprolite under Garry oak tree replicate 2 | place: USA:California | collected 2016-06-15 | reverse complement strand
TCAACCGGGCCTTTACCATCGAAGCGACCTCGAAGCTGGTTCAGCCGATCCTGGAAGCGCGCGGCATCGAACTCGGCACTTTCTTCAACGTCGAGGCGGTGTTTCTCGACAAGAAGATTGTGACCTCGATCGAGGGCGAGGAGCTCCCCTATGACTTACTCGTGCTGGTTCCGCCGCACCGCGGGGCCCAGGTGATCGAGGACTCCGGACTGGGTGACGAGCGCGGCTGGGTTCCAGTCAGCCGGGCAACGCTCCAGCACGAGAAGTTCGACACCATCTTCGCCATCGGAGACGCCACCAACTTGCCGATCTCGAAGAGCGGCTCCACGGCTCATTTCGAGGCGCCGGTGGTGGCGAGCCAGATCGCGGCGCGCATCCGCGGCACGGCCGCGAAGGAGAACTACGGCGGCCGGGTGATGTGCTTCCTGGAGACGGGACACCACCAGGCGACGACGATCCGCTTCGACTATGAGCATCCCCCTGTCTCTCCGCAACCCTCGCTGCAGTGGCACGTCGCCAAGTGGGCCTTCAACCGGCTCTACTGGCAGACCGTCCCACAGGGCCGGGTGGCCTGAAGGAGGTGAACACCATGGAAACCGTGACCATCACGCGACGCCTCGATGTGAAGGGCGCCAACTGCCCGATCCCGATCGTGAAGACCGCAATCCAGATGAGGCAAATGGCGTCGGGCGAAACGATCGAGGTGCTGGCCACCGACCCCGGGTCGGTGCCGGATTTCAACGCCTGGAGCAAGACGACCGGGAACACATTGATCGAACAAACCCAGGACGCCGGCATCTACCGCTTCGTCCTGAAGAAGAGGTGAGTAACCGATGAGCACGATTTCTACCGAACTGCCGAGCGTTTCGATCGAAGCCGCGATGCAGCAAACGCCGCCTAAGCTCGAGCCGAAGCTGGTCATCTTCGCATGGAGCGGCGAGCTTGACAAGATCTGGCCGACCTTGATCCTCGCCACGACCTCCGCCGCCATGGGTCAGGAGACGACCGTGTTCTTCACCTTCTGGGGTCTCTTCCCGCTGGTCAAGAACGACGTCCGGATCACTGGTGAGAACTGGATGCAGAAGATGCTGTCGATGATGAACCGCGGCGGCATCGACCACTTGAAGCTGTCCAAGATGAACTTCGTGGGCGCCGGCCCGGCCATGATGAACAGCCTGGCGAAGAGCCACAAGGTGGCCAGCCCGGCCGAGCTGCTGGCGCTGGCGAAGGAAATGGGCGTGAAGTTGATTCCGTGCCAGATGACCATGGACATGCTGGGGCTCAAGCGCGAAGACCTGATCGATGGCCTCGAGGAGCCGGCCGGAGCGACGACGGCACTGCTCGCCGCGCAGGGAGCGTCGACGCTCTTTATCTAGCCGTTATTTCCCTCCCCCGCTCGCGGGGGAGGGCACGAAATTTGAGACGACTTTCAAGGGTCAGCCGGGTTTCATTGGCCAGCCTGCCGCGTCCGCCAGCGGCGGTGGTAAGGCGGGAGCCCTGACAGCGAGCCTATCGACGGTCTCGGCCAGGCTGTCAACCGAGCGCCAGTTGGGTACTCTGGCGACCTAGTGGTCCGACCTCGAGGTCCGCTTCCAGAATAGGCGTCGCCGAAGCCGTCCCGACCAGCACCCAGGCGATGGGACGGATCGACGTCGATCCGTTGCGGGTGGCGGGCTCTATCGACATCTCAACCAGCCCGCCGGGCAGCTCGTCGCCGGGATTCGCGTCGGACTCGAGCACCAGGCCTAGCGCGCGGGTGTGAGCCTTGCGCGCCATGGCAACCAGCCAGTCGGGCGGTACCCTGTCCAGGGCCGGCTCGACCATTCCCGTCGGGAGCGGCATCTCGACGAAGTAGCGGACGAAGAAGTTCATAAGATGACTGTGGGCGATCCCGACCCGCAGCGCATGGGACCAAGGTCCCGGCTCCTGCGGGCCCTGGGTGGCCCGGCTTGGAACGAAGAGGGCCAATACCGAATGAAATCCGCTGCGAATCGGAACGACCAGTTGCTCGATTCTGTGCTCGTCCTTGCGTCGAACCTGTCGATTCAAGTCGTCCTGCAACGGATCATCGAGCTGGCGGTCAAGCTGACGAACGCGCGATACGGGGCCCTGGGTGTGGTCGGTTCGGACGGCCGGCTCCTGGATTTCATTACCACGGGCATCACGCCCGAGGAACGGCTTGCGATCGGACCCCTGCCGGTCGGCGAGGGGATCCTCGGCGTCTTGATCAGGGATGCCAAGCCGTTGCGCCTGCGGCGCATCACAGACGATCCGCGCCACGTCGGCTTCCCAGCCAACCACCCGCCGATGGAGTCCTTTCTCGGCGCGCCCGTGCAAGCCCGCGGGAAGGTTTTCGGCAACATCTATCTCACGCAGAAGATGGGGGCACCGGAGTTCGATGCCGAGGACGAGGCTGCGCTTGTCGTCCTCGCGACCCATGCCGGCGTCGCTATCGAGAACGCGCGGCTTTACGAGGAGGCCAAGCGGCGAGGTCAGTGGCTGGAGGCAGTCCGGGAAATTAGTTCCTCGATCCTGGCCGGCACCGAGATCGATGACGTGCTCCAGATCATTGTTCGCCGTGCCCGGGAGCTGGTGGACGCGGCGACGGCGACCATCGTCACGCCGGCGTCAGGCGGCGACCGGGATTCCCTCACGATCAAGGTGGCCGACGGTGCCCGTTCGAACGAGCTGGTCGGGTTGGCGGTACCCACCCAAGGATCGGTCTCGGGAGACGTCATCGGCAGCGGTCAGCCGGCGGTACTTACGGATGCCTCGAGGGACGGTCGGACCTACCAGCCCATGATCGCTCTCGGGAACATGGGACCAATGGTGCTGGTTCCCCTCGTCCTTCGGGGCCGGCCGTTCGGAACACTAGCCGTGGCCAACGCCGTCGGTGGGCCCGGTTTTGACGAGGAGGCCGTCCGGCTCGTCCAGACGTTCGCCGATCAGGCATCAGTGGCGCTCGAATATGGTCGGGCCCAGATTGAATTGAACCGGCTGAGCGTACTCGACGAGCGCGAGCGGATCGGCCGTGAGCTTCACGACGGCGTCATCCAGTCGCTCTTTTCGGTGGGCATGGGCCTACAGGCGACCGCAGCCCGCAGCCGCGATCCCGAGGTGGAATCGCGTGTCGAATCGGCCGTGGTCGAGATCGATCGCGCCATTCGTGACCTGCGCAATTACATCTTCGGCCTTCGCCCCGGCATCCTCGCCGATCGCCAACTGGAGCAAGCGCTCGAGGATCTCGCGCGCGAATTCGAGGAGAAGAGCGGCGTGACCACCGTCACGGACATCGACGGCACCGTCGCCGCCGAGCTGGCGCCGCGTGCCGCCGACCTGGTGCAGCTCACGCGCGAGGCGCTTTCCAACGTCGGCAAACATGCGCAGGCAGCGACCTGTCGGGTCAGCCTTCACAGAGATGGCGTCCAGGCCATCCTCGAAATCGACGACGACGGGCAGGGCTTCGACCCGGCCGCCCCACACACCGGCCTGGGGCTACGCAACCTGAACGAGCGTGGGGCAGCGATCGGCGGGCGGGTGATCGTCGAGAGCAAAGCCGGCGAGGGCACCACCGTACGGTTCACGATCCCCATCTGAGTCGCCCCTCCTGGCGGAGGGCAGAATAAGGGCGGTAACGTCCCGCTGATCTCGGGACCTGCGGCCCTAATGGGCAAACGCCCTCCCCATTAATGATGAGGTCGTCATGCAGGCTCACGTTGGCCCCTCCACCCTTATGCCCCTGCGGGTCATGATCGTCGACGATCACGAAGTCGTCCGAAACGGGATCAAGGCTTTGCTGGCGGAAGAGGAGGGCCTGACCGTCGCCGCTGAGGCTGGCGGGGTACGTGAGGCCGTCGACCGGGCGGAGTGGGCGCGACCCGATGTCGTGGTGATGGATATCCGGCTCCCCGACGGGAGCGGGATCGACGCCACCCGGGAGATCCGCGCCCGCCTCCCCAACACCCAGGTATTGATGCTGACGACCTTTGCCGATGACGAGGCCCTCTTCGCCTCGATCATGGCCGGGGCCGCGGGCTACGTGCTCAAGCAGGTGAAGGGCGGCGACCTGGTGCGCGCCATCCGGGCGGTGGGCGCCGGGCAGAATCTCCTCGATCCGGCGGTCACCAGGGGTGTCCTCGACCGACTTCGCAGGGGCAAGCATCTGCTCGGCGATGAGCGGCTTGCCCGGCTCTCCGCCCAGGAGGAGCGGATCCTGGGCGAAGTGGCGGACGGCAAGACGAACCGCGAAATCGGTGTCGACTTGAAGCTCGCCGAGAAGACCGTCAAGAATTACGTGTCCAGCATCCTCTCCAAGCTGGAGGTGGCGCGCCGCGCCGAGGCGGCGGCGTATCTGGCCCGGCATACCCACGCGGCCGGATGAGAACCATCGTCGCCAGCCCACCCTCAAGGTAACAGAGGACGGCGCTCGGCGTTGACCAGCAGGTCAGCCTTGTCCGGCGCCAAGGCCTCAGGAGATTCGACATCGACTACCCTCGCTGACCCATAGGAGCCGAGCGCCGTCCTCCAGGTCACACTGATACGGCCGCGGGCATAGGGCGTGTGGTCCCGCTCGCGACGGACCGCATGCGCCAGCCGGTATGACTGCAGTGCGTCGGGGACGAGATCCTCAACTGGACTCATCCCCGGAGCAGGTTTCGCTGCCGGTATTGTCGGACGCCGTCAGGGAAGGACGAAGACGACGCCTTCCATGGCCGCCGGGTATTCCGAGCTTCCCGGTCTGGCTTGCACACGCTTGATCTCCGCGTTCCACGTCGCGTGCGCATCGCAATAGTAGGGATAGATGCCCGGTTTGTCGAAGGTGTAGGACGCATTGCCATTAGCCGGGACCACGAACTTGAACTGGATGCTTACTCCCGGATCGGTCAGGACGGTGTGGGCGTCACTGTCAAGGTTGGTCCACGTTACCTGGGTCCCCTGTTTGACTGCCATAGACAGCGGCAAGAAGCGATCGGCTTCGGGCATGACGATTTTCGCCTTGCCAGCGGAGATGGGCAGGCTGTCGCCCGCGACCAGGATGATCCCGTACATGGAGATGGGATATGCGTCCGCGCCTTTGTTGGCCTTGATCAGACCGGTCGTCCGATCGTATCCAGAATGCGCGTCACAGTAGTAGCCATAGATCCCGGGCTGGGTGAATGTCTGCTTGACCGACTTGCCAGGCTCAACAAGCAGCTTGAAGTCGACCGGATCGGTCGGCATGGAAACGACGGTATGGGCATCGGCATCCTGGTTGGTGAAGGTCACCGTCCCGCCGGACGCGATCTCCAGAAGAAAGGGCTCAAAGCGATCGGCCTTGGGGATCGTGATCGACGCGGCGCTCGGAAGGCCGGCACTACTCCCGCCGGACGATCCACTCGAGCCACCGCAGGAGGCGGTAAGAACGGCGACGGCGCCGAACAAAGCCAGCGCCGAAACGCGACGTGTCATCGACAAAATTTTCATGCGAGCGCTCCTTAGACCGGGATAGAGCGAGTATCCGGTGTGCCGATCGTGTCCGAGCGGGTCGTGAGTCCTAATCCGAGCAGGACGAAGGTCCCGCCACCTGTCAGGGTCGCTTGGCGGTCGTGATGGGCAACACGGCGTCATACGAGGTGCTGGCCGTTTCCACCACTACGGTCAGCGTCCAGCTTCCGGCCAACGACAACCTCGTGCCCTCCGCCGTGTAGATGCCCTCACCAAGGCCTCGCAGCTCGAGGACGGATTCGCCGATCTCCGGGTGAGCAGGGAGGTCAAATAACAAGAAGAGGTGGGCGCCGCTCGCCGGCCTGCCCGTCTTCGCGTCGCGAACGGTCACGGTGAACCGGTTCACGCCGGGGTAACCTGGGGCGGCATCCAGGTTGACCCGGACTGCGGAGCTGTAGTCGGTGCCCTCAACGACGAGATGCGGGAAATTCTGTGCTGCCACCACCCGAACGAAACTCGGAGGTGGCAGCGTGGTAAGAAACGCCGCCGCAACCATGATCACCGCCGCCAGCACCAGTTCGCCTCGAGATATCCAGCGCAGGCGGGGAATGCCATTGACGCCCATGCGCACGTAGCGCCAGCGGTTCATCGCCGCAAGCGGCGCGATGGTGAAAAAGAGCGCGGTCTTGGCGAGCAGCAACCAGCCGAAGGTCGTCCCAAACAGGTTCGACCAGCTGCCGACCTCGTCGATCCCGCGAACGAGACCCGTCAGGATCATGGCGGCAAAGGCGACGCCGGCGACCAGTGAAAAGCGGCGCACCGCGCGTGCCTTTTGCGCGGTTGGGAGACCGCGGATTCCGACGAGCACAGCCGCCAGCCCGCCGATCCAGACCGCGTAGCTCGATACGTGCAACCAGTGAATTGGGATCATGAGCCAGGCGAGTGGACTGGAGGCTGCGTGGCTTACGGTGGCGTTTGCCACCATGGCGAGGGCGCTCAGTCCAGCGCACGCTACGAGTGCCAGCCGCCGAAGGATCCCCCGCAGCCTCCACGCGGCCAGCACGGCCAGTCCCGCCAGGATGATCGGCAGGACGACGAATTCCATCCCGTGTGCTAGCGATGTGCCAAGGAAAGTTGACCAGTCGACCCCGGCATTCTCACGAGCGGCCTCGGCGACCATGAAGGCGCCAGTCAGAGCCAGCAGATCACCCACACCGACCAGGAGCAGCACGGCGAGCGAGAAATCCTGAAGGGCGAGGAGGGCGACCCAGGCGCCACCCAGGAGAAGCCCGTAACCAGCGTCGAGACCCCACCGACCCGTGACCCCGAGTGGTGACGGCGGGGCAGCGGGTGGAGCGACGGCCAGTGGAATGGGCGGCACCGGCTGGGCGCCCACCGCGAAGGCGAAGACGCCGGTCGCGACGTGACCGTCGATCGCCGAGACGGTGCGCCAGCTGACCGTATAGACGCCATCGATCAGTTGTGGCAGTGTGATGGCGACAGTCGTGGGCGCGCCGGATACGGCTTGCGCCGGCCCGCCGGCGACCTGGCGTCCGCTTGTGTCCAGGATCTGGATCTGCGAAAGTTTGGGATCCGGTGCCTCGGTGAAGGTGATGATGACCACGCTCGGTGCGTGCGCAAGCGTGGCTCCGTCGGGAGGGTCCGAGACGCGCACCAGGGAATGGGCATCGGCGCCGACGCTGAGCGCGAGCGTGGCGCCACCCGCCAGCAATGCCGCCGCGAACAATTGCCGCACGCTGGCCGACAAGCCTAGCACGCGTTGACGACGTGCGTGGCAATGCCGGCCTGCCTGTCATGACCGCCGTTGATCGCAGGGTTGCGAGGGTTGGGAAGTCGGTCGGCGGTGACGGCGGGGCGATCGAGGGAGCCCGGATTGGAGGGCCGAAGGGCCGTACTTCTCTGGGACTTCCGCCCCTGTCGGCGGTTGCAGGCGAGTGGCAACCTCGATGGCAGGAGGAAGCTCATGGAAAGTCTCGTTGTGTATGACTCAAAGTTCGGGAACACGAAGAAGATCGCCGAGGCTGTTGCGGAGGGATTGCGCTCGCACGGCTCGGTCCGCCTCCTCGGACTCGATCGACTTCCGCCCCACGATCTCGGAAAGGTCGACCTTCTGTTCGTTGGCGGCCCGACCCAGGCGCACGCGATCAGCGCGCGGATCCGACAGTTCCTTGATGCCTTGGAAATCAGGCCAGCGACTGGCATGGTCGCCGCCACCTTCGATACCAGGTATAGGATGCCGACCGCGATCTCTGGTTCGGCTGCAAAAACGATCGCCAGAAAGTTGCGTCGCGCAGGCGTTCGAATATTCGCTCCGCCAGAAAGCTTCTTTGTCCGCCAGGAGGGCCCACAACTGGAACAGCACGAGACCGAACGCGCCCGGGCTTGGGCAAAGAATGTCGCTGACCGCCTGGTGTTGAGTCACTGGTGTGCGGCCTGACGCGCGTAACTGACCAAGGAGGTCCTTAGGCGACGCTAATTACGCGTAAAAAGGTGACAGCTAAGAGCGAACAAGAGGCGGGCAGTCACGAAGCGGGCGCAGACTCCGCATAGGGTCAGCCGGCCAGCCGGATCAGCGACTTGATCGCGCGACGCTCGTCCATCGCCTCGTACGCCGCGACGATCCCGTCGAGGTTGGTTTCGAAGTCGAACACCCGACCGGGGTTGATCCGCCCCTCGAGAACGCCGGTGAGCAGCTCCGGGATGTAGGCGCGAGCCGGCGCGACGCCACCTCGCAACCCGACGTTGCGGTAGACGACGCGATCCACGACCGGGAAATCCACGCGGTGAGGCGCGCCGACTACGCCGACGACTGAGCCGGGTCGCGCGATGGCCATCGCCGTCTCCAGTGACTGGCCGGTGCCGACGCACTCAAGCGCGGCGTCGACCCCGATCCCGCCCGTCGCCTCCTTTACCGCCTCGGCTGCCGCGTCGCCCCGTTCGGGCAGGATGTCGGTGGCACCGAACTCGCGCGCGAGCGCCTGCCGCTTGGGGTTCCGGCTCAGGGCGATGATCCGCTCAGCGCCCAGTCGCTTGGCCGCGATTACAGCGCAGAGACCGACGGCGCCATCGCCGACCACGGCCACGACGCTGCCCGCTCCGACGCCGGCACTGACCGCGGCGTGGTGGCCGGTGCACATGACGTCGGCGAGCGTGAGCAGCGAGCGCAGGATGTCGTCGGAGTGGCCTGAGCCGGGCACTGGGACCAGAGAGCTGCTTGCCATTGGAACACGCACTGCCTCGCCCTGGCCGCCGTCGCGGCCCCCGCTCCCTGGGATGTACGCGTGAACGCACTGCGACGTCACCCCGGCCTCGCAGTTCGGGCAGGTGCCGTCGCAGAAGACGAAGGGAGCGACCACCATATCGCCAAGCTTGACGCCGCGGACCGCCGAGCCGGCCTCATCGACGACACCGATGAACTCGTGGCCGATCGGGCCCTCGTCGTGAGGCGACTCGCCCCGCCAGTACCATAGGTCGGAGCCGCAAACGCACGAAAGGACGACCCGGACAACGGCGTCTGTCGGTTCCTGGATGACAGGATCCGGCCGCTCGCCGATCTCGATCGCGTGAGGACCGTTGTAGAGGGCTGCTCGCATATTACCGGCGAGGACCTCCTACCGCTGAGCGGTCGAGCATCCGCATTTGCTGCTCCTTGTAGTGATCGCCGAGAGCTGGTGGCAGAACCGCGGAGGGCCGATGTGACAGACGTCCCGCGCAAATTTCCGGCGTTGAAGTCAACGAAGTCAAGTCTAGGAGGAGTGCATGCTCAAGCAAGTGACGTACGTGACCCTCTTCGTTCGCGACCAGGATAAGGCGCTCGACTTCTATATCAACACCCTCGGCTTTGAGAAGCGTGAGGAAAATCCCGCCGGCCGGGTTCGGTACGTAACGGTCGGTCTCAAAGGTCAGGATCTGCAGCTTATCCTCTGGCCGGGCACGCCGGGCAAGGCGGATCCGACTGCAGGGCCGATTCCCGGTACCTGCATCGTCGAGACGAGCGATCTCCAGGGCGACTTCGAGCGGCTGAAGTCACTCGGTGTCGAGTTCGTCGAGAAGAAGCCGGTCGTTTACCCCAACGGCGGCGGGTACGCGAATTTCATCGACCCTGACGGCAACCGACTTTCGCTTCGGGGGTTCTAACAGTTCGCGGCTGACAGACCATGAGGGTCGTTCCCATCAATACTCGCAGGGGAGGAAACATCCAATGAAGGACACCCAGACGTCCGCCAAGAGTACACCGCAATCGAAGAGACGTTCGACGGGATTCACGGACGAGGAACGCGGCGCGATGAAGGACCGCGTCAAAGAGCTGAAGGCGGCCGCGGACAAGGCGGACGGGGAAAGCGACGTGCTCGCGAAGATCGCCGAGATGCCGGCACCGGATCGCGCCATTGCCAAGCGCCTCCATGCGATCATCAAAGCCAGCGGGCCAGCCCTCTCACCGAGAACCTGGTACGGGATGCCCGCCTATGCCAAGGACGGCAAGGTCGTCTGCTTCTTCCAAAGCGGGCAGAAGTTCAAGACGAGGTACGCGACGCTCGGCTTCAGCGACCAGGCGCACCTCGACGAAGGCACCATGTGGCCGACCGCCTTCGCTCTGACGAAGTTGACCGCCGACGACGAGGCAAGGATCGGCGCGCTCGTGAAGAAAGCGGTGAGCTGAGGACTGAGCTCGACACCGGGCGCCTCAGCACCGATTTGCGACTAAATGTTGCCCTGCACGAGTTTGAGCACAAGCAACAGCAGCGCCATCCCAATCAGGACGACGCCGGCCAGTTGCTCACCGCGCTCACGGAGTTCATCGCCAAGTCTTGATCCGACGCGCATTCCGATCTGCGCGGCCAAGAACGCCTGCACTCCGAGCCAGATGACCGCGACGACCAGCGGAAGTCCCAGCAGTCCAAGGCTGAATCCGACGGCGAGCTCGTCGACGCTGATGGCCAGCCCCAGATCGGCCGAGGAATGCGATCGCCGTCCAACCTGCGAAATCCCCAATGACGTGACCAACTGCGCCGCCGATCAGGAAGCCCACGATGGGCATGCCTGCCTCAAATGCGGCGAGGATCAAGCTGGTCGGCCCACGACGGTTGGCCGGGATACCGGCCACTCCGAGCGCGGCTGCCAGCGCGAAGGTGTCAAGCCCGAGCGGAAGAATTATCCCCGCCAGGAGGAGCAAGTGGCGAGTCATGAGGACTCAAACCTACAGAAGGCAGCACCGATCGGCCCGCAGCGGCCGTCCCTCTGGTACTGTCCGATCTTCTGGACGGCCCACCTGGTCGGTGGCCGACGACCCTTGCCTGTTTAGGCGCTGCGGGCCACCGCTTGGTTGCGGCCCGAGAGTGACCTCTGCAGAAGCCGGTTGATGTCGCTGGGCGAGATGATGCCCGTTAGCCGCCCGTTGTCGATGACCAGGGTGCGCCCTTCGCTGCACCCGTCGGAGACTCCGAGCAGGTTGGCGACCGGGTCAGCCGGGCTGGCCGTGGACACCCGATCGAGCGGACAGACGACCTCTTTGACAAGCGTCGTGTTACGCGCGTTCGAGGCGACCTGCTTGAGAGCGGCCATGGTCAAAAGCCCACTCAGGCGGCCGCTCGCATCATGGGTTGGAAAAGTCGAATGCCGCGAGGTCAGTATGTAGCCGTGCAGCGCCTCCTCGACGGTGATGTCATCGGGAGCCTGGACGGGGTTGGGCGTCATCACATCGGCGACGCTGATCCCAGAGAGGGCCTGGCGGATCAGTGCGCCGGTCTGTTCGGACCGGGCGGCGCTCAGTAGGAACCAGCCCAGGAAGACCGACCAGACTCCACCGAAAAGGCCGCCCGCCGCAAAGAAGGTGACGAGACCGTAGGCAATCAACAGGAAGGCGAAGGCCATGCCGATGCGGGCGGCGATATTGGTGGCACGCAGCCGGTCACCGGTGCGCAGCCAGATCAGCGATTGCAAAATTCGGCCTCCGTCGAGCGGGAAGGCGGGGAGGAGGTTGAACACCCCGAGCAGGATGTTGATGTAGCCGAGCCAGGCCAGGGTGGCGGGCACGAGGCCCGCGCTGGCGCCGCCGCCAACCGCGACCGAAAGGAGGAAAAACACCACGCCAAGCAGGAGGCTCGTGAGGGGGCCCACAAAGGTGATCAGCGCTTGCACGCCGGGGGAGCTGCTCTCGCTGCTAAACCGGGAAACGCCGCCAAATAGCCACAACGTGATGCCCTCGACCCGAACGCCGCGTCGCATCGCAACCACGGAGTGAGCGAGTTCATGGGCAAGCAGCGAGGCCAGGTACACAAAGGCGGACACCACGCCCGCGGTCCAGTACGCGCTAGACGTGTAGCCCGGCGCGGCGGACGGCAAGATCCCGGTGGCAAGGCTCCAGGCGATCAGGGCACCGATGACCAACAGGCTCCAGTTCAGCCCCACGTGGATTCCCGCGATGCGGCCAAGGCTCAGGTTCTCGTTCATGTCATTTCAGTATCCGCTTATCCGAGACTGAACTCCTCATCGAATCTGGTTTGCCGCCGAGCAGCTGGCCATGGCGGCGGTCGCGCTTGCGGTCCGATGAATTCGAGCCACGGACGGAGTCTTCATATTCGGCACGCATTACCATGAACTCGGAAGGAGCACAACCATGAAGACCGATTGGACCACCACGACGAAGGGCACCGGCCAGTACACCGAGGTCAACGGCATCAACCTCTATTACGAAACCCACGGGGCCGGGCGCCCGCTGATCCTGCTCCACGGAGGACTTGGGTCGGGCGAGATGTTCGGGCCAGTTGTTCCACTGCTCGCGGAGCGCCACCAGGTCATCGCCGTCGACCTCCAAGGACATGGCCGTACCGCTGACATCGATCGACCGATCGATGTCCGGCTCATGGCCGGCGACATCGCTGCACTGATCGAGCACCTCACGCTGGCCAGCCCAGACGTCGTGGGTTACTCGCTCGGCGGCGGAGTGGCGCTGCAGACGGCGGCGCAGTACCCGGCGAAGGTCCGCAGGCTCGTCGTCGTGTCAGCGAATACCCGGCCCGACGCGATCTATCCGGAGATGCGCGCGCAGCAGGGCCAGGTGAGCGCGGCCGCCGCCGAATTCATGAAGGACACGCCGATGTACCAGCTGTACCAACGGGTCGCGCCACGCCCTGAGGACTTCACGCGGTTACTGACCAAGATTGGGGAATCGATGTCGAAGGACTACGACTTCACTGAAGAGGTCCGCGGCCTCCAGGTGCCGACGCTCATCGTCGCTGCCGATGCCGACATGGCGCCGCCGAGCCACTACGTCGAGGTGTTCAAACTGCTCGATGGGGGCCTGCGGGACGGCGGCTGGATGGGCGAAGGCCGGCCGAAGGGCGGGCACGCGCTTGCGATCCTGCCGGGCCTAACCCACTACAACATCTTCAGTTCGCCACTTTTCGCGGCGGCTACCCTCGACTTTCTCAAATAGCAGCCCACCTGACGGGAGAGCAGCATGCGCAAGGTCCATCAGGCCACCTCCTGTTCGCGTGCCGGAGCGAACTCTCGGATCGCGAGTGGCTCCAGGTCGTATCCACCCCACGGCGTTTCCCGCCCATAGTGGGTTGAGAACCACCGGCCAAAGTCCGTCACCGCGGTGTCTCCCATCAGGTTGCCCTCCTCGTCGTAAAGGAAATGGCGAGGAAATGGGCTGGCACCGAGCAACCACCCGTCCTT
>WNGP01003534.1_pt1 | contig 13131 bp, 13 predicted proteins | sample 5407671 | NCBI WGS metagenome assembly WNGP01 (sample SAMN13153381, study PRJNA577476) | soil metagenome | isolation source: 40 cm soil or saprolite under Garry oak tree replicate 2 | place: USA:California | collected 2016-06-15 | reverse complement strand
GATCCGGAGCGGTCGCGGCAACTTCCTCGAAGCGATGGCCGCGGGCGTGGACGACTTCATCACGAAGCCGGTCATCCCGGACGAGCTCGTCGCACGCCTCAAGGCGGCCGAGCGGATCCTAGGACTGCATCACGAGCTGGTGACGCTGGAGGGGCTGCTGGCGATCTGCAGCTACTGCAAGCGGCTGCGCGACGAGCGGGGGGACTGGATTTCCCTCGAGCGTTACATGGAAGGGCGCTCGACCGCGCAATTCAGCCACGGCATTTGCCCCGATTGCTACGAGACCCGCGTCAAGCCGATGCTCGACCGCTGAGAAACCCCATCGTGCGGACGCACGTAGGACGACCAGGGAGTCCCCTCATATGGACTTGAGAAGGTTCTGGCTTGGCTGGCGGCGCGACATCCTTCGCTTCGTCGGTCTCTGCGCGGCGGCGCTCTTGCTGGCGTCCGTGATCAACCACGCCACCGCAAGGGCGCGCCGGGCGCGCCAGGACCTGGCGGGGCTGCTGCCGCGCGGCATCGGCGACCTCGCGGGAGGGCTGGGGGAGGGGGCAGGGGACGTGGGGGATGACGACGGGGATTCGGCGGCTGCCTCTCACGTGGCGGGCGAGACGTGGACCTATCGCGCGCGGGTCGCCCCGGGGCGGTGGGTCTGGGTGCGCGACCGGACCGGATCGGTGACGGTCGAGCCCGCCCAGGGCGAATCGCTCGAGGTCACCGCAGTACGGACCTTCGGGCACTCCGACCCCGGCTCCGTGCGCGTCGTCGCTGTGCCATCGAGCGATGGCATCACGATCTGCGCGCTGTGGGGGAGCCGGACCAACGTGTGCGGTCCTGGCGAGAAATACAGGCAGCACTCCGTGTCTCACAACGACGTGCATGTGCGCTTCCGGGTCCGGCTGCCACGTGGCGTGGCCGTCGGCGTGACGACGGTGAGCGGTACCGTCCGCGTCGTGGGCGCGAGCGCGCCGGTCGTCGCCGGGACGGTGAACGGGGACGTGGACGCCGAGACGACGCAGGGCCCGGTGAACGGCTACTCGGTGAACGGGAGCATCCACGCCGTCATGCGCGGCTTCGCCGACACCGGTGGGGTCAAGCTGGCCACCGTGAGCGGGTCGGTGACCGCGGAGCTCCCGGCGCAGGTTGACGCCACCGTGAGCGCGAACACCGTCAACGGCAGCATCGAGAGCGACTTCCCGCTCGTCGTCAGCCACAAATTCGTCGCGCACCACGCCTCCGGCACGATTGGCGCCGGCGGCCGTCGCGTCGACCTCAACGTCGTCAACGGCTCCATCCGCTTGAAGAAGGCCGGCTGGCACCCGTCCCACTAGTCGTCGGCTGGCGGCACTATACTGTAGCCGTTGATCCACGCCCATCTGATCGTCAATCCCGCCGCGGGCGCCGGCGCGGGCCGGCGGCACGAGGATGCGGTCGTCCGCGCGTTCCGGAGTCAGGGGTGGTCCGTCGAGCTGGCGCGGACCGACGGGCCGGGCCACGGAGCGCAGCTGGCGGCACGCGCGGCCGAGGACGGCGTGCAGCACATCGTCGCGGTCGGCGGCGACGGCACGGTGCACGATGTGGCGAACGGGATGTTGCGGCAACGGTCGCGCGCGTGGTTGGGCGTGGTCCCCGTCGGCACCGGCAACGACTTCGCGAAGCTGGTCGGCGTGTACGGCCACGCACCGGCGCGCGCCGTCGCGCGGCTCGTGGCCGCTCGTGCCAGGCGGTTCGACGTAGGGCGCGTGGGCGACGAATACTTCGTGAACACGATGGGCCTGGGGTTCGGTCCCGAGGTCGTGCGTGTTCGGAACGGCCTGCCGCGTCTCACGGGCCTCCTGTCGTACGTGATCCCCGTTCCCAAGGCGTTCCTCGGGTTTCGCCCGCCGCTGTGCGAGATCTCCTCAGCCGAACACCGTGAGCGGGGGTACGTCATGATGGTCGAGGTCTGCAATGGGACGACGGCGGGCGGCGCTTACCGGTTCGCGCCGGGCGCGGACCCGAGGGACGGCTACCTGGACGTGTGTATCGTGCGGCGGATCTCGTTGCTGCGGTTTCTCGCGGCGGTGCCCCGCGTCATGCGCGGCACCCATCTCCGCATGAAGGAGGTCAAGCTATTTCAGACCCGCGAGCTGGTGCTGCGCGCGGTGGAGGGCCCGCTGCTCCTGCACCTGGACGGCGAGCTTCGCGCCCCGACAGGCGCTTCGTGTTGTGTCCGCGTGGAACCAGGGCGACTGAACGTGCTGGTGGCGACGTGAACGGGGCAATCCGGCGGTCCGGCGGTCGGGCGGTCCTGGCCGGCACGATGCTCGCCGTTAGGTTGACCGCGTGTCCGTCTGACCGCCTGGCCGCCCAGGTTCGCGACACGACGCAAGCTCCGGCCCCGACCAGCTCGACCGTCGCAGACAGCTCCAGGTTCATCAAGCCCGGCGCTGCGGCGTGGCGCTCGCTCGTACTCCCGGGCTGGGGACAGGCCGCGAGCGGGCATCACGTCGCGGGGGCACTGTTCACGACCTGGGAAGGCGTCACGATCATGATGACGCTGCGTGCCGTGCAGGAGGAGCACTACATGCGGGCGTCCGGCTCCGCCAGCCTCGACTCGAAACGCCAACAGGTGCAGGACTGGATCGTCCTGTGGGTCTTCAATCACCTGTTCGCGGGGGCGGACGCCTTCGTAGCGGCGCACCTCCAGGACTTCCCGAAAGAGCTGAAGGTGGAGGCCGCGCCGCGTCGCATCGGGATCAGTCTGCCGCTGCCGTAAAGGTCCGCAGCTCGATCCGATCGCCCGTCACCACGGCATAGCGGTATCCGTCGAGCCAGGCCCCCGGGTTCAGATAGGCGCGGCCGTTCGCGAACCGTTCCAGAGCCGGTCGGTGGGTGTGGCCGAGGATGACGAGCTCGAGATCGGTGCGGCGGGCCAGCAGGTCCCGGGCGTACTGCGTCTGGGCGCGCGCCGCGCGATCGAGCACCGCGGCGTCGCGGGTATTGTCCGCGAGACGGCCCGACAGTCTGTCCGCGATCCAGAAACCCAGGTCCGGGTGGAGTGAGCGGAATAATCGGATCGTCATGGGATGGCGCGTCACGCGGTGCATGACCTTCGCGGCCCAATGCTGCTCGGTGAGACCGTCGCCGTGAGCTACGAAGGTCCGACGCCCTGCGACCGTGAGCTCCGCCTCGCCGGCGTGAAAAGCGATGCCGAGGTCCTTGGTGAGGAACTCGCCACCCCAGCGATCATGGTTGCCCCCCACGAGGGTGACGGGAAGGCCCCGGCGACGGACGGCGTGCAGGTGGGCGACGGTGGCGAAGTGGCGTCGCGGGATGACGCGGGAGTACTCGAACCAGAAATCGAACAGGTCCCCGTTGACGAGCAGCGCATCCCCCAGATCGGGGACGGCCTCGAGGAACGCGTGAAACGCGGCTTCGGCGGCGGGGGCGGCCTGACCCAGGTGGGCGTCGGCGACCACCACGACGCGGGAAGACGGGGAAGGCACGGCCCCAAGCTAGTGTCGCATTTGACTTTTGAGAAGCAGGGCGGGATTTTGCCCCGGCGTGATCAACTCGACGACCCTGCGCGTCAACTATTCCGAGACGGACCAGATGGGCGTGGTCTATCACGCGAACTACCTGATCTGGTTCGACCGCGCGCGTACGGAGCTGATGCGCGACACGGGGCTCACCTACCGGGAGTTGGAGCAGCAAGGCATCTACCTGGCGGTGTCCGAGGTGAAGGTCCGCTATCGCGCCCCGGCGCGTTACGACGATCTGGTCGAGATTCGTTGCTGGGTGCGCGAGCTGGCGTCGCGCCGCGTCACGTTCGGCTACGCCGTGCTGCGGGCGGGGACGGAACACGTGCTCGCGACCGGCGAAACGTCGCTCATCTCTCTTACCCATGAGCACACGCTCACCAGGATTCCCGAGCATGTCACCTCCCTGCTCACGCCGATCGCCGATCCGGTACGCCTGTAGGGCTGCCGCGCTCGTGTGGAGCGCGGTGTGCGGTGGGACGGAGGGGCTCGCCGCGCAGCAGCCCGGCCCGGCGCAGGTCGGTGAGCTTGCCGGTCTCCTCGCCGTGGCCGATGCCCGCGCGTTCGATGCCGCGCTCGTCGGGACGGCCTTGCGGGATGGGGACGCGAAGGTTCGCCGGCAGGCGGCCCTCAGCGCGGGTCGGAGCGCGGACCCCGCCGCCGTTGACCTGCTCGTCTCCGCGCTCTCCGATTCGAGCCCGGACGTCCAAGCGGCCGCGGCGTTCGCACTCGGCCTCCTCAAGGATCCGCGGGCGGTGCAGCCCCTCCTGGCACTCGTGCGGTCAGTCCCCGAGGTGGCGCAGGGGGCGCCGCAGGTCGAAGCCGTCACGGCGCTGGCGCGCATCGGCGGCGCCGAGGGGGCTGGCGCCGTCCAGGATGTCCTGGGCAACGGTACCACGCCGGGCGTCGCCACGTCCCTCGCGCGGCGCGCCGCCCTCGTCGAGGCCTGGCGGCTCGCCGTACGAGCGCCCGTGAGTGCGCTCGCGGCCTACGCGGAGGACCCGGACCCGGCCGTGCGCTGGCGGGCCCTCTACTCCCTGGGTCGGACCCGCGCCCGCCAGGGAGCGGCGGCCCTGGTGAGCGGGTTGCAGGACCCCGATCCGCAGGTTCGCGCCGTGGCCGCTCGAGGCCTCACCCGCGCCCTGCTCGACACCGCGCACATCGCCTGGCGCGGCGTCGCCGACCGGCTTCGCCCGCTGCTCTCGGACACGGCGCCGGCCGTGCGCGTCAACGCGCTGCGGGCACTTGCCTCGTTTCACGACAGCGTCCTTGCGGAAGCGGTGATTCCGCTCGTGAACGACGGTTTCGTGAATGTCGCCGTCCAGGCCGAGACGACGCTGGGCGTGTTGGGAGGAAGCGCGGGTGTTGCGCTGCTGGAAGGGCGGGTGCAGAGCGCCGTCTTCGCGCTGCGGCGCCAGGCCGTCATCGCCCTGGCGCAAGCCGACAGTGCCGCGGGGGTCCGCGCCGCGGACGCTCTGGTCTCGGACCCCGATTGGCGCTGGCGCGGCGTGGCGGCCGAGGCGTTCGGCGCGGCACGGGACCGTGGCCGGCTCGAGGCACAACTGGGCGACGCCGACGGCCGCGTCGTCGCGCAGGCGCTCCAGGCGCTGGGGCGCGTCGTCGCTGAGCGGGACCTCTCCCTCGCGCCCCGCGCCCGGACGTTGCTCGAACATCCCGATGCCGCCGTACGGAGCGTTGCCGCCGATCTGCTCGCCCGCCATCCGGACGTGGCCGATGTTGACCGCCTGGTACGAGCGTACGCCCGGGCGGCAGGCGACCCCTTCGACGACGCCCGCCTGTCCGCCGTGGCGGCCCTGGGGGCCATCGCGGGCGCAAGCGCCGACGGGCGGCTCCAGGTCGCCACACGCTTCGTCGCCGTCGTGCCGCGCCCCGACGACTACCTGGTGCGGCGGCTCGCGGCCGACAAGCTCCCCGATGCGGCGCAGCAATGGGGGCGCGGCGGGCCGATCGCGACCGGGCGTACCGATGCCGACTACCGCGAGGTCGTGCAGCGCTATCTGCTGCCTGCGCTCGCCGGTCAGGCGCTGCCGCGCGTGACGCTCGAGACGGACCGTGGCAGCCTCGTGGTGGAGTTGCTCGCCGACCAGGCGCCGCTGACGGTCGCCGCCTTCCTCGGCCTCGTGGATCGGCGGTATTTTGATGGATCGCGCTGGCATCGCGTCGTCCCGAACTTCGTCGTCCAGGATGGCGACCCCCGTGGCGATGGGTGGGGCGGCCCGGGATTCGTGCTGCGCGACGAGCTGAATCCCACCCGGTACGAGGCGGGCACCATGGGCATGGCGTTGTCGGGCCCGGACACCGGCGGCAGTCAGTTCTTCATCACCCACTCCCCGCAGCCGCATCTCGACGGCACATACACCGTGTTCGGGCGGGTGGTCGCGGGGGCGACGGTCCTAGCGGGGATCGCCCAGGGCGACCGCATCCGGAGTATTCACCGGTGATCCCCGGGCGCGCCTGCCTGATTCTGCTTTGCCTTGCCGCCTTCGGTGTTCCCGGCGTCGCGACGGCGCAGCTCGGGTCCTTCGGCCAGAACAAGATCCAGTATCGCGCCTTCGACTGGCACGTGCTGCGGGGCGAGCACGTGGATCTGTACTACTATCCCGACGAGGAAGAGCTGGGGCGGGTCGCCCTCGCATATGCGGAAGAGAGTTACGCGGTCCTCCAGCGGCGCTTCAACCACCACGTCTCGCATCGCGTCCCGCTCATCATCTATGCATCGCACACCGACTTCGAGCAGACGAACGTGCTGCCGTTTGTGCCGCCGGAGGGCCTGCTCGGCGTCACCGAGTTCTTGAAGCAGCGCGTGGCCCTCCCTTTCACCGGGAGCTACCACGACTTCCGCCACACGATCCGCCACGAGCTCGTGCACGTCTTCCAGCTGAGCCTGTCCGCGCAGACGCTCCAGCGGTATCCGCGGATCCGGCACGCGTCATTCCCCTTGTGGTGGACCGAGGGACTGGCCGAGTTCTGGTCGGTGGGGGAGGACACGCGGGACCAGATGTTCCTGCGCGACATGACGGTCTCGGGGCGGCTGCCCTCGGTCGGCGACCTCATGGAGGCATACGGCGCGATCGTGTATCCGCTGGGCTCGAGCATCCACCGCTTCCTGGCGCAGGCGTACGGCGACTGGCGGATCGACGCGATGTACCAGGAGCTGTGGAAGTATCCGACCTTCGAGGAAGAAGTCCTGGCCGTGTACGGCCGACCGCTGGCGCAGCTCTCGGACCAATGGCAGTTCTGGATGCGGCACCGCTACTATCCGGCGGTCGCGACCGGCGAGCCGCTGGCGATCAAGGCTCGCCTGCTCACCAAGCTCGCTATCAAGCCGGTCGCGTACCGCACGCCCGGGGACTCCGTCGCGGCGATCCTGTATTTCTCGCCGTCGAGCGGGTACACGGACATCTATTCCCGGCCCCTCACCGGCGGCCGCTCCCGCGTCGTGGTGAAGGGGGAGCGCACCGACCAGTTCGAGTCGTTCCACTTCTTCGAATCGCGCCTCGACGTCTCGGCCGCCGGCGTCGTGGTCTTCAGCAGCAAGTACCTGGACCGGGACGCGCTATTCTTCTGGAGCCTGGCGCAGCGCCGAGTGGTGGGGCGCTACGAGTTCCCGCAGCTCGTGTCCATTCTCTCCCCCGCCTGGGCCCCCGACGGCCGCAGCGTGGTGTTCTCGGGGCTCGCCCTGTCTGGCTATTCGGACCTCTATCGTCTCTGGCTCGTCGACGGGCGGCTGGAGCGCCTCACGTCCGACCGGTACCAGGACGTCGACCCCACATTCAGTCCGGACGGCAAGAGCATCGTGTATTGCTCCGACCGGACCGCGTTCGGGACGGGAGGAGCCCGCAATCTGTTTCTGCTCGACCTCGCGAGCGGGACCAGCACCTACCTGACCTATGGCGACTGGCACGACGACCAGCCGCGCTGGTCGCCGTCCACCGGGCGGATCTACTTCTCCTCGGACCGCGACGGTCTGCTGCAGCTCTATTCGATCGATGCCACCGGCCGCGGTCGCCGCGAGACGAACACGCTGAATGGCGCCTTCGATCCCCAGTGGGTGGAGGGGGAGCACGAGATCGTGTTCGGTGGCTTCGCCGACTTGAGCTTCAATATCTACGCGGCGCCGCCGGCGTCCCCCACCGATTCGACCGCGTTGCCGGTCGCGCTCGCGCCCGACCGCGCGCCGGCGAGCTGGTCGTGGACCGAGCTCGCGAACCCGCAGTACGCGCGCGCCGACGCATCGCCCTATGGGCAGAAATACACGCTCGACTTCGCCGCCGGGGACGCGTTCGTCGCGCCGGGGCTCGGCTCCGCCCAAGGCGCAGTGTTCCTGTTCAGCGACATGCTCGGCGACCACGAGGTGTTCTTCACCCTGTCGTCGTTTCAGGGGCAGGGACTCGGCAACCTCCTCGACAACGTCAACGGGTCGGTCTTCTACCTCAACCAGGCGCACCGCGTCAACTGGGGCGTCGGGGCATTCCGGCTGCGCGGTCTCTTCTTCGAGGGAGACCTGCGCACCGTGTTTCAGGAGACCTCGGCCGGCGTCCTGGCCCAGCTCCGCTATCCCCTGTCGCGGTTTCGGCGCATCGAGGCGGTGTACAGCGTCGAGCACTCCGACCGCTTCGATATCGCGCGCGCCGACGGCTTCGACGCGGGGTTGACCGACATCCATCGCGTGGGCTGGCTCGCCTCCAACTATTTGAGCTACATCAAGGACAACACGCTCTGGCTCGCCACCGGCCCGATCGACGGCGAGCGGCTCAACTTTACGGGGGGCCTCGCGAGCGACATCAGTCACGGCCGCTTCGACACCTGGGTGGTCACGGGCGATTGGCGACGCTATTTCCGCACGTCGCTCCGCAGCGCCGTCGCCCTGCGCGGGCTCGGCTACTACGCCGGTGGCGATCGCTCCCGGCCGATCAACATCGGCGGCCCCTGGGCGCTGCGCGGCTACCCTATCTACGGCTACGTGGCCGGCACCCGCGCGTGGCTCGTCAACACCGAATGGCGCTTCCCGATCACCGAGTTCCTGTCGATCGGATTCCCGTTTGGCGTCGCGCGGTTTCCCGGCGTGCAAGGCGCGCTGTTCACCGATCTGGGCCGCGCCTGGAGCGCCACGAGCGCGCAGCGGGGCACGCTGGGAAGCGCGGGTCTGGGTCTGCGCATGCCGCTGGGCCCGCCGTTGGTGCTGCGGCTCGACCTGGGCTACCGGTTCCACTCGGGGGCCCTCAGCGGGTACGCGCTGCCGTCGCAGAGCCGCGGGACCAAATTCGTGGACTTCTTCTTCGGGTTTAACTATTGAGCCGGCAACAATTTCCGCTTGACCGCCTCAAGGCGCTTTCCTACATTGCCGCCATTGCCGCCTGTGCGCTCCTGGCGGGGTGCCCGCCCCACATGGCGCCGCTCGTCGCCGTCGCGCTCGCCCCCGCGGATCGCGCGCAGGCGCTCGTGTGGACGCGGCGCTCGCTCCCGGGGCGCGATACGGCGATTCGGTTCCGCTTCCGCTACGAAGACCGGCGCCGCCGCTGGGGCGGGCGCGGGACGGCGCGGGTGGCGCCGCCCGACTCGCTGCGCTTCGACTATGTCGGACCGCTCGGCCTGGGCGCGGGGGCGGCGGTGGTGGTGGGCGACTCCGCTGTGTGGGCGGACCCCGAGGAGAACTTTCGCGCGCTCGTGCCTGCGGTGCGGATGCTTTGGGCCGGGCTCGGGGTGGTGCGGCCGCCGCAGCCCGGCGCGAGCGTCGCGGGCGGCGAGTTCCCGTCGCGTACGATCTGGCGGTTCGTCGAGGGATCCGACACGCTCGACTACGTCGCCACCGACGGTGCGCCGCGGACGCTCGAGGCCGAGTGGCGGCGCGAGGGCAAGCTGCTGGCGCGCAGTCGCACGGAGCTCGCCGGCGCGCAGCCGATCAAGGCCCGCATCGACTTTCCGGAGGGTCCGGCACGTTTTGAACTCACCGTGGTGGGGGTGGACACGACGGTCGTCTTCGCGCCGTCGCTGTGGCGCAGTCGGCATTAGCGGCGTCCTGCTCGTTCTCGCCGGTTGCCCGTATGGATTTGCGGGCGGCGGGCTCCCGGATATCAAGACCGTGGCGATCCTCCCGTTCGACAATCAGACGCCCGAGCCGGTGCTGACCAAGGAAGTGAACGACGCCATCACCGAGGCGATCCAGGGACGGCTCGGCCTCCGGCCCGCCGCGGAAACGCGCGCGGATGCCGTCGTCCGCGGGCGCGTGCTGCGCTACGATTCCGATGTGCCGATCGCCTTCCAGCCGGGCCTGGGGCGCGCCGACGTCACCAAGCGCCAGGTCCAGCTCACCGTGGATGTCGAGATCGTGGACCAGCGCAGCGGCAAAGCGCTGTGGCAGCGCCAGGGCCTGAGCGTCGTCGGCGAGTACACGCCGCCGCAGGTTGCCGACGGCCGCAAGATCGCCCTGCAGAAGCTCGTCAACGAGATCGTCGACGGAGCGCAGTCCCAGTGGTGACCCGGGGAGCGAGCTCGATCGGGTGCCTCCTGTCGCTCTTGATCTTCGTCGCGCTGCTGTACTACGGCGTGAACATCGGTGAGGTGTTCTTCCGCTACTACCGGCTGCTCGACGACATGGACTCCCAGGCCCGGATCGCGTCCGCGCTCGATAACGGGACCATTCAGCGGCGCCTCGCCACCACCGTGCAGGAGCTCGGCCTCCCCGACTCGGCGGCGCGCGTCGTCGTGCGCCGCAGCACGTCGCCGCGGCAGATCACGATCGAGACCGCCTACAGCGAAACCGTCGTCCTCCCCTTTTTCACGCACACCTTCCCGTTCCATCCGACGGCGACTCAGCCACTCTAGTGGTCCTCGCCGTCCGCTTCTTCACCGTGCTCGCCGTCATGCTCGTGGCGGGGAAGTTCTCGGGCGCGCTGTGCGAGCGCCTCCGGCAGCCTCCGGTGCTGGGCGAGCTGATCGCGGGCATCCTGCTCGGCGGCAGCGTGCTCGGCGTCATTCCGACGGCGCCCGCCGATCCTCTCACCCCGGTGCTCCAGCTCCTCGCGGCCGTGGGCGTGGTGGTGCTGTTGTTCGAAGTCGGCCTCGCAGCCGAGCTGAAGACGATGATGCGGGTCGGACCGGCCGCCGCGGCGGTCGCGGTCGTCGGTGTGGTCGTGTCGTTCCTCCTCGGTGTGCTGTACTGGCTCTCGCCGCTGCACCGCGCGGCGTCCTCCCTCGCCGGTCTTACCGTCACGGCGGCGTTCGTCGGCGCGACGCTCACGGCAACCTCGGTCGGGGTCACCGCGCGCGTGCTCGCCGACCTCGGCTGCACGCAGACAGTCGAAGCACGTCTGATCCTCGGGGCGGCGATCATCGACGACGTGCTCGGACTGGTCATCCTCGGCGTTCTCTCCGGGCTCGCGGGCGGCCGCCCTCCCACGGTGGTAGGGATCGCGCGCGTCTTCGTGGTCGGCGTGGGGTTTCTCGTCGGGGCCATCGCCGTGGGCCTCGTTCTCGCGCCCCGCATCTTCACGCTGATCGAGCGCATGCGGGTGCGCGGCGTGCTGCTGGTGTCGGCGTTCGGCTTCCTGCTGCTGTTGGCGGCGCTCGCCGACCGGGCGGGCTCGGCCCTCATCATCGGCGCCTTCGCCGCCGGCATCATCCTCTCCGGCACCAATCAGGCGCGCACCATCGAGCAGCAGATGCAGCCGGTGGCCGACATCTTCGTGCCCATTTTCTTCTTGTCGATCGGGGCGGCCGTCGATCTGCGCGTCCTCAATCCGCTCGAGCCCGGCAACGCGGCCGTCCTCGCCGTCGGCGCGACCCTCCTCGTGATTGCCATCGTGGGCAAGCTCGCCGCGGGGTGGGCCGTTCCCTGGCGGCGCTTCAACCGCTGGGCCGTGGGGATCGGCATGGCGCCTCGCGGGGAAGTGGGGCTCATCTTCGCGAACATCGGCCTTGCCGCGGGCGTGCTGTCGCGCGAGTTGTTCAGCGCGATCCTCCTCATGGTCATCGGCACGACGTTGATCACCCCGCCCCTCCTCACCTGGGCGTTCGGGCGCTGGGGCGGGACCATGAGCGCCGGGTCGGAGTGACCACGGCCGCCAAGATCCGCACCGCCGCGGAGGCGGCTGCCTGGCGCGCCGCGCTGCCGGGTCCCGTGGTGTTCACGAACGGGGTCTTCGATCTGCTGCACGTCGGCCACGTCACGCTGCTCGAGGCGGCGCGGGTCGAGGGGAGCGCCCTGGTGGTGGGGGTGAACAGCGACGCCTCGGTCCAACGCCTGGCGAAAGGCGCCGGTCGGCCCCTCGTCCCCGAGGACGAGCGGGCGCGACTCGTGGCTGCGCTCGCCTGCGTGGATGCCGTCGTCCTGTTTGACGAGCCCACGCCGCTCGCGCTCATCCAGCGGCTGCGCCCGGACGTGCTCGTGAAGGGGGCAGACTACCCGCGCGACCAGATCGTGGGCGCGGGCGAAATCGAAAGCTGGGGCGGACGCGTGGTGCGCATTCCCCTCGTGCCGGGCCACTCGACCACGGCCCTCCTCGCGCGCCTCCGCGACGTGGATCCCAGCCCATGAAGGTGCTCATCGCCACGCGCAACGAGGGCAAGGTCCGTGAGATCCGGGATCTCTTCACCGGGCTTCCCTTCGAGGTTGCGTTCCCCGCCGACCGGTTCCTCGGGGCCCTGCCCGAGGAAGCGGACATCGAGCGCGGCACCAGTTTCGTGGAAAACGCGGTGGCCAAGGCGCGCTATTTCGCCAAGCGCGGCGGGCTCTCCACCATCGCCGAGGACTCAGGGTTGGAGGTGGACGCCCTCGGGGGCCAGCCCGGGCCGCACTCGGCGCGGTTCGCGGCGCTGTACGGGACCGGGGGAATAAGAAGCGAGCCAGCGGGGGCCGCGGCCAACAACGCGCTGCTGCTGGAGCGATTGGCCGAGGTTCCCGAGGAGCGCCGCACGGCGCGGTACCGCTGTGTCGTCGCCTACCTCGAAACATCAGGGGCGGCGCCGCAGCTCGTCGAGGCGACCTGCGACGGGCGGATCCTCACGGCGCCGCGCGGCGGCGGGGGGTTCGGCTACGACCCGTTGTTCTGGTCCACGGACCTCGGGATGACGTTTGCCGAGGCGTCCCTCGCGGCGAAGCAGCGCGTGTCGCATCGGGGGCGGGCGTTTCGGGCGTTGATCGAGGTACTGGTGCGACGCTCCAAGTAGCTTCTCGGATCGCCGTCTGCTATGGTGCGCGCGGCGTGACCGTTGTGGTCGAGGCGACGAGCTGTGTCCGCGGCATGTAGTGCTTCCAATCGGCGGCCAGTCCCGTGTCCCGGAGCTCGAGCCGCAGGCGGATCAAGTCTCCATTCGTGTCCCGACTGTACCATGTGAAGACGACGGTCTCGATCCAGGCGCCCGGCTCCTGGATGGGGCGGAGATTCAAGAGCACCTGCCGCTTGTCCGCGCCGCGCCGCCACACTCGGCACGCCGTGCCCGTGCTGCTGGCGGCGGTCGAGCTCGCCGGCGGATCCATGCATTGGTCGGCGAACTTGTGAAACGCGACCGTGTACGTGATCGGCGACGTTTCACCAGGGCGGAGGGCCGCGCTGTCGGGACGTGGCCCCCGGCCTCCGCCGAGATCCTG
>WNGP01003533.1_pt1 | contig 13132 bp, 14 predicted proteins | sample 5407671 | NCBI WGS metagenome assembly WNGP01 (sample SAMN13153381, study PRJNA577476) | soil metagenome | isolation source: 40 cm soil or saprolite under Garry oak tree replicate 2 | place: USA:California | collected 2016-06-15 | reverse complement strand
AGAAGAGATCAAGCGGGTTATCGATGAGCCAGTCTTGGATCAGGAGCTTGAGGACGCCAAAGAGAACCAGACCGGTTCTGCCTTGATGGAACTGGAGTCAACCGAGGGAGTTGCCAGGACAAGCCATAATCTCGTCCACTACGGACTTGGATTGGACTATTTCGCCAAGCGGCGCCAGCTGTTCCGGAAGATCAACAAAAGTCAGCTTCAAGAAATGGCTGGGAAATATTTGCAGCCGTCACGGACCTCTAGTGTGATCGTTGGACCGAAGGCCAAGGCGTAGCCATTCTCCAAACCCTAAAAGCCGCCCGTCTTTTTGGTAAGACTATGGATGATCCGGCGAAAGAAGTATCAATAGACGAATTCAAGAAGCTTGAGATCCGAGTTGGGCTAGTTGTGGAGGTCTCGCGAGTTCCGCGAACTGAGAAACTCTACAAGGTTGTTGTGGACTTTGGCCCTCAGGGGAAGCGGCAGACTGTAACCGGCCTGGTTGGTTATTACGCGGCGGAGGAGCTGATGAACAAGAGAGTGGCATTCCTGGTGAACCTCAAGCCAGCGAAATTTGCGGGGGAGAAATCGGAGGGCATGCTCCTGGCCGCCTCAGATGGCGAGAAACTGTCTATTCTTACGATCGATAGGGATGTACCGAACGGGTCCAGAGTCAGCTAGGATACAATTACTGTCATTATGCCAAACCAGTGGATTGAGCGCAGGAAGAAGGATCAGTACTACAAGCTGGCCAAGCTCAAAGGCTACCGTAGCAGAGCGGCCTACAAGCTTCTCCAAACATCGAGAACCTACAAGCTCTTGCTTCCAGGTCACAAAGTTGTCGACCTCGGCTCCCAGCCAGGCGGCTGGCTGCAGATTGCGCGAGAAGCGGTTGGACCGGAGGGCTTGGTCCTCGGAATAGACATCAAAAAGATCGAACCCCTACCCTATCCGAACGTGAGGCTGATAGAGGCGGACATATACTCTGAAGACTTACCGCGGAGAATAGTTTCAGAGCTGAAGGGACCTGCTGACGTGGTTCTGTCAGACTTGGCACCAACAATCATTGGAGCATGGGATGTTGATCATGCTAGACAAGTAGATCTTGCAAGAGCGGCACTTAGAATAGTGCAGGAGGTTCTCAAGCAAGGGGGAAACGCGTTCATCAAACTCTTCCACGGACCCGAGCTCAGAAAGTTCCAGGACGAAGCTGACGAGTATTTCGAGAAAAGCAGGTTGTTGAAACCGAAAGCGAGCCGGCCAGAAGCTTCTGAAGTATACTACCTTGGTCTTAATTTCAAAATGAGGTGGATTCCTCCTGAGCCAATACCGTGAACATCCTAGAATAGTGTTCGTGACAGGCGCTCCGGGAGCTGGAAAAACGACCCTCATGCAGCGAATCCACGATCACTACAAGAACAAAGGGCTCAGAGTTGATGGCATGGTTACAAGAGAGGTGAGAAAAGGCGACGAGCGCATCGGGTTCAAGATAACCGACCTCTCTTCAGGCGCTGAAGGTTGGCTCGCCAGAATGGGAGACAGCGTTGGTCCAAGAATAGGCAAGTACAGTGTCGATTCAGAAGACCTTGAAAAGATCGGTGTTGGTGCGTTGAAAGGAGCTACAGAACGCTCCGCTGATCTCGTTCTCGTGGATGAGATCGGACCCATGGAAATGACGAGCAGCGCTTTCAGAAGCACTTTAGCCAAACTCCTGTCAGCTGGGCGAAATATGATTGCAACGGTCAAGTATGGGTCGCATTACCCCGAGATTGAGAGGTCGCCAGGGTTCTCTGAGGCAGTGAGATTCGAAATTTCGCGTGACAACCGTGAGGATGTGATACAGAGGATACTATCGATCGTCGACGCGTGGACGGAACGGAGCTAGCGTTTCTTGCGGGTTTGTGGCGTGGATGATGCTGGTCGTGGTCCCGTGATCGGTCCTCTAGTCATTGCCGGTATCAGGATCGAGGAGGATAGGCTCGACCAGCTTAGATCGCTTGGCGTGAAGGATTCGAAGAAACTGTCGCCGGAAGCCAGAATGGAACTTTCCATCGAGATTCCGAAGATCGTCGATGAGTATCACATTGTCGAGTTGGAAGCGGGTCATCTGGACCGAGTAGTAAACCGTTCTCCAAAATTCCAAGGACTCAACCTGCTAGAAGCGAAAGCGATGGCGGATGTGATCGAGAAACTGAAGCCTCACATTGCATATGTCGATGCCTCGGATACTCGACCCGAGCGATTCAAGAACAACATTCTAGAACGCCTAAGCTTCAAACCCCAACTGGTCTCCGAACATCACGCGGACGAAAAATATCCGCCTGTCTCGGCCGCGAGCATCCTCGCGAAGGTCCGAAGAGATTCTAGAATCGAAGAGCTAAAGAAAGAATACGGCGAAATTGGATCAGGGTACGCGCACGACCCGATAACCGTCCGGTATCTTAGCGAGTACTATTTGGCAAATCGAGATTTTCCACCGATCGTAAGAAGATCGTGGAAAACGCTCAGAAACCTTGTCCGAGAAATCTCCCAGTCAAAACTAGGTTGACCTGTTGATTGGTCTTCGACGGCTCAGGCAAATGCCTTCTCGCTCATCTATGGTCCGAGTAACTTTGACCAATCATCGCCGTCTGACACCAAAACTAATGGTGTCCGAATTAAGGGCATCGGCTAAGCGAAAATCGCAATCCAACTGACAAGTAGTACAATGAATTTCATCGCTGGTATCAATGGAGGTAGTACCAATCCTATAGTGGCGAAAAAAGAGCACTTTATCTCAATAATGGCTTGCCATCATGGTTCACCTAATCTACTCTGATACGTCGTTCGTTTCAATTCAGGTTTGAGAGGTTAATTGATCCCACCTTTTAGGTTGCCTCACGCCGATTATTCACGAATCGGCTTGCTACGCGAAGCAGATTCCTAGGACCTGAACCATTCTGGGTTCAGACTTACACAGACGCCATATGTCGTGGTAGGCTTGATAAGGTGCATCGCAACGTTTTCCTTGGTACCGACCGCCCAAGGAATAACGTCTTCTGACACGGGTAAATATCGACGGTCACCAAAGTAGGTTTTCACAAGTTCCTTAACGTCTGGATGCAAGATTCGATAGACTTCGCTTTCGACAACCTTTGTAGAATCAAGTTCAACCAAGTTAGACATGAGAAAGCTGGAACGAAGCCCGTTGGAAAACGGTTCTTTACTCGAGGAGGCTTTGGTCTCTTCAATGGTTTGACTTAATGAAACGGCTTGAACTCTAGCGAGGCCCTGCGCAAGCCTTCTGAAGTGCATGCCAGTCATTTTCCCTGGAGTCTTGATTAGACGTGGGTCATAACGTGGTCCCGCCATTCGCATATAGTCATCGAACGTTCTGTTCTTGTAGATCGCCAGGTTTCGCAGGTCGACGATAAGGGGTTCAAACTGGGAATTGCCCAGCTTGTAGCCAATGCAAGTGTATTGGATCAGGTTGCGCAGTCCCTCAGCAGTGTTATTGCTAGCCTCCTTAACTCCATGATATGTGAGATGCCCAGCACAATACCCGAGAAACTGACGTATTTCCTTGGGAACACCGGCGACTCCCATTTTCTCAATCCTACGGAGAAGCATTCCGCCAAAAATGGTCCACTTAGTTCTATGAATAGACCTCAGCGTGTCAGGCGCGTAGGTCCACTTCCCAGTACTTTCAAACGTGGCCCTAAGCCAATTCACACGGTTTCCGTTTGCCCGAAACAGTGCATCTGGTGCTAGTTTGAGTGTGGGGACTTTCTCGTATCCCATCTGCGGCAAGAATCGATGGAATTTCCAAGTTGAACGTCCAACAGGAGAGCGCAAAAAGAATATGCCGTTTAGACAAAGAAAGGAATCCAACAGATGGAATGCTGAAGTGTAAGCAGCCATGTTTGCGAGAGGATCATAGTCTTTTGCCTCCAGCAAGGAATAGGCACCGTAATCTTCGATGCCCTTCAGGAACTCAGCTATTGCTTCTCCTAGGACAAACGTCCCGAAGAAATCGCTCTGTCTAGATGTGATATTCCCATTTCTAAATTCGAAATTCGGTAGGAAATCCGGATCCCAGTTAAGAGAAAGTTCTATTGCCGCTTCGTCCTTCGTTCCAAATGCCCGTCGTTCGAATTCCTTCCGGAATTGCCACAGAGATTCGTAGTCCTGAGCTATACTCTTGGATAAAGCAATTGATCTAGGTGCATCAACGGCTGGACTCGTTGAAGCCGGTGAATCTGGAGTCGGATAAGAGGAATTGCTTTCTCCAAACGCACCCATGAGAAGCTTCGCTCCAGTATCACAGCAAATGGCCGATAGATAACTCAACCATCGCAGCCACGACTGCCTACTCCCACAGTTAGCAAGGGCGTCACATGGGTTCAACCAGAACCAATAACATCCGACGTAACCCTACCTCAGCAGCTGAGCCCCGACACAACTTGGGCCGAGCTCAACAAGTGCAAATTGTAAGTTAGCAAGAGGATCTCCAAGTCTCTCAACCACGCGGGACCAGACCAAAGACTAACGGGAGACGCAATGATCCGATTCAGGTACGTCTACTGATGCATCAGCCACCAACAACATGTCGCGCCTAAAGCCCTCAGAGAGCTGCGGGACCAGCTGCGCTGCAAGATCGTGAAGCTCCACCTCACACTCTTCGGACAAATCGGCTTTCGCAAGTTCTCAACGTGGATCAACTCTGAGGCACGTGAAGATCGATGGGAGAAAGGTTGAGGCACGACTAGGAGATTCAAGAGCTCTCAAGAATGGGATAAGAATCCATATTGTCACGCATCTCCTTTATCGTGGATCCTAGAGTCGGGCCTGCAGATCGCATTCACTTTCACCCATCTTTCCATTTATATTGAGCATCGCGACACCACCCCTCATGCCTGCCATTGACACACTTTCGCTGAAGGAAATACCGGGCATGGCAAGAGATGAATCAGCAACCAAGACCCTTTTTGAGAATCAGTCCAGGGTCCCGACTCAACACAATCTCTATCTGGGGGATTCCCGCAGAATGGTTGAACTCGAAAACAATTCTGTTCAGCTAATTGTCACGTCCCCTCCCTACTGGGTATTGAAGAAATACGATCTCACTGAAGGACAGTTAGGCGGAATACAAGATTACCGTGAGTTTCTTGCTGAGCTGTCGAAATCGATCGCAGAATGCTACAGAGTTTTGATTCCCGGCGGCCGGTTTGTTTGCGTTGTTGGAGATGTTTGCCTTCCGAGGAAAAAGATGGGAAAACATGTGGTGTATCCTCTTCACTCCGATATCACAGTCCTGGCGCGAGATGCTGGTTTCGACAATCTGACTCCAATTCTGTGGTACAAGATAGCGAGCGCGAGGTATGAGGCCAACACATATTCCACTATCCTCGGCAAGCCCTACGAGCCAAACGCCGTCGTAAAGAATGACGTTGAGTTCATCCTAATCCAGCGAAAACCGGGACCATATCGGAAACCAACATCAGAGCAGCGCAGGATTAGCTACATCCCGAGAACGTTCTACGAGCAGTGGTTCAGGCAGATTTGGACCTTGAAAGGGACATCAAGCAGAGAACATCCGGCACCCTTCTCAATGGATTTGGCGCTCCGGTTGGTTCGAATGTATTCGTTCGTAGGTGACACGGTGCTCGATCCCTTTACGGGTACTGGTACAACAATGCTGGCTTCGATGAAAAGCGGAAGGAACAGCGTCGGCTACGAAATTGACATGAAGTTCGCGGGAGTCGCTCAAAGGAGACTGCTCGACGAGAGTACGAAGCTCTTCGTCGGTCACAAAGTCTCTTACGATGTAAGCAAACCGAGCGAGATTCCAAAACCTGCATCAGCTCTTTAAGCTCGTATCCGAGGAGTCCTGTCCGCGCCCTAGTTGTCTGCGGACAAACAATTTGTCAATTATCTCAAGAACGAGATGTATCATCCTCGGTCTTCCGCACACGGAGATAAGCTATGCAGACTCGTTCTCAAAGACCTGCTCGACACGTGTGCCCACTTTCAAAGGGCTGCGAAAAGTGGAAAAGTGGTCTATAAGCTTAATCACGTGATTGACCAAGGGTCTCCGACCCAATGGAACCTGGACATTGTCGTTGGACCTCCGGTCACTCAAACCCAGAAACTATTGGATGGCGAACCCATTGCGTCGGGAGAACCGCGGGAAATCTGGTTAGCTGTAGACGCCAAGACAGTGATGACTGAGCATGGCAAAACTCGTCGAAATAGACAGCGGGACTTAAACTCTCTTCACGACATTCTTCACCGAAAGGACCCGAAGACGATAGTTGGCGGTCTTGTTGTAGTAAACATTGCGGAGCGCTTTAAGTCTCCCCTACGCCCTGAAGTCACTATTCATCATAACGTCGAGCGGCTTGTTCGAGAGACAATTGAACTGTTCACCGGTCTGCCTCGCTCTAAGGATGGCAAAGCAGGTCTCGACGCACTGGGGGTAATAGTCGTTTCTCATTCTAACCTCACGGAGGACGAAACCGAACTCGTTACCGACGACCCAGCTCCCCAGTTAGGAGATCCTGTCCACTATGATACGTTCCTTCGAGATATCTGTGAAGTGTTCGGTCAAAGATTTGCTAACTGAGCCAAGGCATCTGGAAAACCCGAACTCATTGCATCGCAGTAACCATGCGAGTGATGTTTTACAGATTCTGGTTTTTCCACTTGACATAGAGGTCTCTGGTTTCTCCCCTCGATAGGTAGTTTGGAGATTCATGGATCAACATCGCGGTATCGCCTATTAGTTCATACACTGGCTTTCCCAATGAAAGCGCATGCTCGACTTCCTTCCCAACGCCTGCTGTCACCATACCCATTAGACGAGAGAATACCAAGGCGTCGCACGACTCAACGAGCTCAAGGCAGTAATCCATTCCCTTCAATGCTTTCTCTGGGTTGTCTTCGTAGTCACCAGGATCTACTATTCCATGCGTAGGGAAAGACTTTCTGATAATGGCAAGCTCTTGCTCCTCTAGAGTAGTGTAGTACGTGCACATAGCATGTGAATAGTAGACTCGCATCGCAGATCTCCAGTGACTACGAAAAACTTATCCCTTGACTTAGATCCCAGAGACTGGACGGACAGACGTTGTTGAACTCACACGCCTTACACTTCCAAGGGTTCTTTGTGGGCAACGGTTCTCTATTCGACAGCCAATACTCTTTCGCCCAATCTACTTGTCGGAGTATTGCCTCTTTGTTGAAAGGGACCAGATGAACACGCGCTCCCTTGTAAGCTTCTTTGATCAGCTTTGATTCTTTAGAAGGCAAGGCGTGCATCGCGATAGAAAGGAATTCCTTGCGTTGTTCTTCAGTTGCGGGTTCCTTTCGTCGCCATCGCACGATAGCGAGGGTGAGGTCACTGCAATCAAAGCCCATGCCATCAAGAATCAGTCCGTAAATGCCAGCTTGGAATTCTTGGTCTTGATAGAGAATATTTGGGTCACCGACCGTGGTCTTGAGCTCTACAACGAATGATGGTCTGCCTTTCTCGAATATTATTGCGTCGGGTCGACCGGCGAGAATGATGCCGTTCACGAGAGATGCGAGTGGGAAAGACGCTACATAGAGGGGCTTCTTGTCGATGTTCTTGACGACCTGGTCTCCTGTTGTCTTACGCATTGCGAGAATTTCCTCATGGAGGACATCTCCCTCCGTCTTGGCTTCAGTTTGGATATCGCCCTTAACGAATGAGTTGTCAACCTTGAGTTCACAATAATACTGGCCGGCCATCGCTGAGGCGGGTATGAATGGTAGGCCATGTCTCAACGGGACTGGACTCTGAGGCAGACTACGCGACGCATCGAGCAGATTCTCTCGCCAATTCTTGTTCAGGATTTCTACCCTCGCCTTCTTTCAGCTAGGACCGCGCGAGTACCTCTACCACGGAGCCTCGCGACTCGATGAAGCTAGCCATTCTACGTGAACGGCTACTAAACAGGCCGACACCTTCAATGAATCCGATTCCATCTGCGAAGGTTGACCAATCTCCAACTAGGACCAATTTCATCCTGCATCTTGATGTGGCCACGTTCAGCACTTCTCTAACACCAGTCATTCCCAAGTACCCTTTCTTGTTCGAACGAACAGTTTGAAAAATTACTACGTCAGCTTCAAGACCCAAGCTTCTAGTTACGGTTGTGACGTTCTCTCCGGCGAGACCGTCCGCTGAAAGTGCCTGTTGAGCCTCAATTACTTGCCCCTTCTGAGGAGCAAGAACGAGGAGCCTGTTAGGATCTGTCGTATCGAGGCCAGATTGCCGGAGGGTCTTCACGATTTCTCGTGTCACTTCCACTTGCAGTCCGTTACTGTAAGCTAAACCAAGCTCTTCTCCTCCCCTGACGTCTGCAAAGGTAAGGGGTTCTGTAGGATCGACTATCTGTCGGAAGGTTCCATGGGGAAGATTACGGAGCTCTAAGCGACGGTTGCGCACTTCGGGCGGAGAGTCGAGTTTCCCCTCGTAAAACACCGCTGAGGTCATGTCAACGTTTGGCTCGGGCAACCGGTAAGACATCCGAAGCATCGAGACTGCTCTAGGGCGACTCTTGCGTAATCTTGAGAGGATTCCGGACTCCATCCCGTTTGGACTTATTGGTCTGGCTTGCATATCGTCGCCTACGATGGTTATGGGGACGGGTTCAGATCGACCAGCAACGGCGTGTTCCATGACCTCGAAGCCCTGTTCGGGCCGAGCCTGAGCTGTTTCATCCAGGATGATTCTCTCCGCTGAGACCACCGCTGGACCCGCTTTCCAACTAGAGTGAAGAGTTGTGAATACTATGCTTGCCTTGTGGATTCGCTTTGGGTCGTTCGTGTGAATAGGCAAGATATCCTCTGAAACAGCAGGAGTGTACCCGATTCGACAAGCCAGTTCCTTGAAAGTGTCATCAGTTCCTCCACCCTGAAAATGTAGGAATCGAGTATAACGTGCTACAGTGTCGATGGTCTTGTTCCCGAAGGCTCCAACAACTACGGGTCTCTTGCCTTTGTCAATGGCTCCTAGTGTCTCGTAGGCCATCCCGAGAGACTTGCCCGTACCTGGAGGTCCCTGTACGCCTCCAACCCCCGTGCTAGAAAGTCGATCCTGAAGGATCCTACGTTGAAACTCGTCTAGTTCGAATGGGGCGCTCAGTCAGAGACCCCCAAGAAGATTCGGGCGATTTCTTTCACAACCGGCGATGCCCGCCGCTGAATGAAGTCTAAAGACGAAAGCTCTCGCTTGGTGAGATCAACCTCTGTCCTCATTGCAATGAGTGGAGAATTAGCCGCGAGACGAGTAACTTCTGATGCAGGGTGACTAGTAATCTTAACCTCAAGGCCATTGACAACAGAGGCCTGAATGGATCCTCTGAAGTTCATGCAAGCCAGAATCGGTCTATTCGGTTCAAGAACTACCAGTTGAACAGGGTCCCCTTTCAAGAAGGTCCGCGTCCCTTGGCTTCGACTCAATACGATGGACCCGGTGCCTTTGTCGACCGCACTGATTCGATAACCTGACTCGGCAATACGCAATCTTTCAAGCTCTTCGAGCGGCTTCTCTGAGACCATGAAATCCCATCTGTGCGAAATCTGGCGGAAATCCAAGACCCTATACCTTCGCTGCCAGAGCAATCTTCGTAGCTCGTCCTCATCTGATGGCAGACTTCCATCTCGATGCATTCTTTCCAGACCCTTGTAGAAATTGCATTCGTCAGGACGTTGGCAGACCCAGCAAGCCTTGGGAACTCTAAGTACCTGAACGGTTTCTGTGGATGAGGAGGTTAACGCTGCAAGGACGTAAGCCCTAGCCTCCCGCACTATTTCCTGAACTCTTTCCGTTGGTCGAGGATAGCGGCGTCCACCTGGATACAAGATCACCAGCTGATTGTGAGTGAAGTCGGATTCTGGACGTCGATTCCGGTAATTGGCAAGCATTCCGTTGGCCACGATTTGGAAGTGCTCATACCCGTGACTTCTGGGAGCTTCGTCATCATATGACTTGTAGTCGATGGTTGCATAGTCAGTATCCCACTCAGCTAGGGCGTCGATTCGACCTTGATGATGAGACTCAGGATTGGTGATTTGAATCTCTGTAAGAAATCTGTCAGGTGGACCTCGATCGGACATAAGTTCGGCGAGGCCTTCAAGCATGGCTTGCAGTCGCGTCTCTGCCAGGGTGAGGAATTCGTCGATGGTATGAGCGCCTTCAACGAATTTCTCTCTCCACGTCAAGAATATCTCCTGTTTTGCCGGTTCTATGGCGAGCTGAAGGTGTTTCAGACGTGAGCCGTTGGTTGTTGTCTTCCAGGTTTCATGGATTGCACCTCCGCTCTTGCTTAACACGTCATGTACCGCCCAGCCAACGAGGCCTCCGAATGATCCGGAAGTGGGAACACCGAAAATTTTCGGAAGCCGGTACTTCCAACCGCATGTTGCGGCCGTAGAAATGTCTGAACTCATGGCAAGATGAGTAGTGCTAGAAGTCACCTGGGTACTGCTCAGTCTACTCACCTACCGGTTCTCCTCCATACTTTGCAGCGAAGACCTTTCCTCCATATTCACTGCAAAGGGATTGAATCAATGAAAGGGCCCTTTCCGGGATTAAGATCACGGACTTTTGGAGACGTCGGCCACTTACTACTGTTAGAAGATGCTCGAGACGATAGTAGAACATCCTGTTTGGCTTTTCCAGGAACTTGTAGGAAACAAGCAGGAATTGTCTATCTAGGGACTCTTGTTCCCCATATTCCTGGACGTACTCTGCTAACCAAGAACCGGAGGGTTTTGCGGGCAATTGGACATTCCGCCTTTCATTGGATCAAGGCCGAAGAAAGATATAAGGATTGCACTATCTTTGCACCAAAGTGCGGTCGTAGTGCGTAGCTGGTGAAGAAACAGCTAGTAATTTACGTAGCGAAGGCTACTCTTTTCCCAAAAAGTTCAGGATTTCCTTGTAGGGCTGGTCTCGCTTGGTTTCCGAGAAGCTGTCGTAACTCAATTCTAGGACCCGAGGGAATGGCCTCTACCTACTCAATGCCGCGTGCAGGATGTTTTCCGAAAAAAAGGATTAGAGTTCGCCGAAGCCCATCCGATCAAAAATCCGAAGTCAGACGCTTACAACTTTCCGGGTCTGCTCGCTCATTTTACCAGTTCTGACCTCGAATCCGTGTTGCGAGCTTTGACAATGCGCCGAGACTCGTTCAGGAGTCGCTATCATGATGATACGTCTCTTATCGGGTGAGGCCTCTTTTTTCTAGTTCTTTTAGTCGTTTTTCCCAGTCTTTGAGTTGTAGGTCTCTTAGTATTGTGTTGAGTACTTGTGCTGTGTAGGTGTGTATTTGTGTCCAGTGATGGCGTTCTGCAAGGGTTAGTTCTGGGTTGTTCATTTTTTCCTGTGAGGCCCGGAGGCTTTCGCGTAGCTGGTAGACCAGTTCGTGCCGCAGCCTCTCCAGGCTTGGCAATCTCCTACGTTTTTTCCTAACTCTCTCGACAAGACCGGTATTCCCATTCTCCTTATGGTCTAGTCCATCGTTCTCCAATCTTTTTCTGATCTCCTTTTTCCCGTGCTTAGGCGTCATCTCCCGTAGGCTGTGTCAATGCTACCCTGGAAGAACGAAGAGACCCCGTGATCGACGAGGCCTCGTCTGACGCCTTTCTCTACAGGACATTGTCATGGCTCGATTCACTTAAACGATGTCGTCCCAGAGGCTCGTTTGTCGACGACGACGTTAATCGTCGGACAAGGACGAAAAAATACATCGACTCAATGGAAACACCTTAACGGCGAGTATTGGTTGGCAGCGAGAATGTTTGTTAGTGTGAAGAGTGTGTGATCCATTGTTGAAAGGATCTAAGAAGCCGGATATGCACCGGGATGATGTGTATCCGTGGGATCGGACTAGAGGCCAGGTGAGCAAGTGCATTTACTGTAGGGCTGATTGTCTCTGGGCTGTGTGTACGGAGTGTAGAGATCTGATTGCGCGGGGGAAGCCTCCTAGGACTCCGGTCTATAGACCGGCAAAGAAGGGTCTGTATCGTCGTCACACGTTCGGTGGCGAAGTTCGATGAGCATGCTCGTTTTCGTTTTTGGCGACAGTATCGCGCGTGGGGTCTTTACGATGATCGTGGAGGATGGGTCGGGAGGCTCTGGAACGGTCGTTCACGCCTCGTCTATAATCTTGGAGTAGACGGTGAAACCTCGGAGGATGTCAGCAAGCGTTTCTTTGCAGAGGCCAAGGTTCGAGGGGCTAACAAGAACTCGATTATCGTGTTCGCTGTGGGAGTCAACGACTCCAGCCATATGAACGGCTCCAACAGGGTGAGCTTAGACGAATACGTGCACAACATGGAAGGAATGATCGACCGGGCCGGGGAACATTTCACAAAGAAAATAGTCTGTGTTGGTCTCGCCCCAATCGATGAGTCCAAGACAGTGCCGTTCATTCTTGAAAAGACCCTCTCCTTCTACTCCACTGATCGTCATGAGTATGACCTAGCACTCGAGAAGATGTGTAATCGGAAGAATGTCACCTTCGTACCGCTTAGGGACCTCAAGTTTCACGATCATCTTTCAGAGGACGGAGTCCACCCGCTATCTTCGGGTCACGCTATGATCGCTGAGCGAGTTCTCCAGGTCCTGACCAGGCTTGGCTAGGGCGTTAGGACCGCCGGGAGTTAAGCTTCAGCGACTAAGGCCTAGATAGGCACTGGCGCATGCAATAGCTAACCCGTTTTAGCGAGCATATCCGATCCAACAGGATTCGGTCCAGTGTAGAAAAACGTCCAAGCCTCGAACGCTGAAAAGATCGGAAAGACGTTAAACGTCTGACAACGGCATTTCCATACACTCCTCAACGGAAATCGACGAAAAAACAGTCGACCACCCGGGGTAGGGTCCCGAAATCTCGCGGGACAAGGCAGGCGCCCTGAGGGTGCCAAGGAAATCGCCTGGAAAACGCCTGAGCACGCAAGTCGATGATAAGATCAGCATGACGACAAAGAGATGCGAATGGGGTTATTGATGGGTCCCTGTTAAGATCCGGCTAGCAATACAGCATCTAGAAAAACAAGGTATGCATGCGTGTCTCGCGACGTAGATCCGCCCTAGTCTTCTAGAATCCGCAAACCCGAAACGCCTCCGCCATCA
>WNGP01013501.1_pt1 | contig 13134 bp, 12 predicted proteins | sample 5407671 | NCBI WGS metagenome assembly WNGP01 (sample SAMN13153381, study PRJNA577476) | soil metagenome | isolation source: 40 cm soil or saprolite under Garry oak tree replicate 2 | place: USA:California | collected 2016-06-15 | reverse complement strand
GCGGTACTGCCCCACATGGTAGTGGATAATTCGTACTTCTCTCCCCTTCGCTTGACAGGCCATTGCGACTCTCCTTATGATACGGGAACGATCCTTGCCACCCATTTCAAATAGTGAGGATTCTTATGAGCCTTCATGTGTACTCGTTCTTGCTCACGCTCTTCCTCATCCTCTCGCTGGTGCTGCTTTGGTGTTTTTGCAGGCTCAATCTTCAGCCTTCCCATTCACCAGCAGGGAAGAGACGTCCTCTGGTCCACCGTCTGCTCAAGCCCCGCACCCCGCTTGATTGCCCCATCTGTCGCCTCAACTCCTCCAGTGGGGGACCTACCTCTGCACCAGTACGCCCCTGGCCTGAGGTGAAAAGCCGACGGGGAGCTCCCAAGCGCATACCGACTGAAGGCTTCGCCTGACCCAATCAGCAGTGCCTATACTTCGGGATCACGGATTCATACATTCATGCGCTGGTTGGAGACGGTAAGCCGCTCGCCGAAGGGCTGGATGCTTCCGCGGCCGAACGGGTCTTCGGCTACCGTCAGGCCACGATCACTACCTGGCTAGGGCGCGCTGGGAAACACGCTCAAAGCTTCCACGAGCACTTTTTCTGTCATCTCCAGCTTCGGTATGTCCAGTTGGACGAACTGCGCACCAGGCTGCGCGACTCCACACAGGTGCTGTGGCTCTGGCTGGCCATCGATCCCCTCACCAAGCTGCTTCCGGTGCTTCAGCTCGGCTCCCGCACACATTCCATGGCCCATCGGCTCATCCACTCGCTCCGACAGTGCTTGACTCCTGGCTGCCTCCCGCTCTTTACGAGCGACGGCTTAAATCTCTACTTCTACGCGCTCACGGCCCACTTTGGCCAGTGGCTCGTGGTGGGTCGTCGAGGGCGACTCGTGCGCCGGTGGCAGGTGGATCCAGGCCTAATCTACGGCCAGGTGAAAAAATGCTATCGGCGGCGCAAGCTGGTACGTGTCTCGCACGTGATGCGTCTAGGGACACTGGCTGATCTCTCGGTCGCCTTACAGGGGATGGGCTTCACTGGGCAACTGAACACCGCTTTCATCGAGCGGGCGAATCTGACCATCCGGCATGGGATAGCCGCGCTGGCTCGTCGCACCTGGGCGACAGCTCAGCAGACCGCACCGCTTCTAGCTCATCTCGAGTGGTGGCGAGCCTATTATCACTTTGTGCGCCCTCATCAGTCACTGCGAGTGGCGCTCGTACAACCACAGGAGCGAGGTGGCACCCTGGCGGCGCAACGAGACCTCCAACGGACCCCTGCGATGGCCGCTGGTAGAACCAACAAACGTTGGACAGCGCGCGAGGTGCTCTCGTGTCCATTGTTGCCGATCTCCACTTGAGAGGCATTCAAGCCAGAGGTGGGTGCAGGGGCATGTTGTGGAGCGATGGGTGAGGATGCCCACAGAAACACTGAGTGGAGCCTCACTCCATGATGAGATGGCTGCTCACTGACGAAAAATAGCCCGAAGGGGGTTTGGGGATGGCTGAGCGAATTATCCACCATGTCCAATAGCTGTGCCGAGCCGCAAAACCAGGATAGCTCTCCTAACGAGTCCCCTATCTGGCGCATGCGCTGGTTCATTCTCATCATTTTTGCAATGTGCCATCTTGCTTCTATCATCTTCAGCATTGCTGCGCTAATTATGACTAAGAACCTTGTCACTTTGGTTATCCTTGGGCCGCTTCTGTTGGCGATGCGCCCGATGATACGCTACCTCTTCCCCCAGGGTGACAAACAACCTAAAAGGGGAGGAGGGCCTTAGTCGATATCCACTCGGATATATATACGCACTTTTTGTTGCCTGCTCCACCCTCCCACGTTCAACTAAGGGCTATCCATGTTAAGCGAGCAGACCAGCCTGTAGAGAGGTTTTCCATTGCAGAGTTTCTGGTTTTGTGGTGGTCGGAAAGAATAGTATAGCATTCAGAAACTTTGAGCAATTCGAGCTGAGATGAGGAGGCAATCGAATGGGTCCCACCATGTACCTCTATGAGAAAGCGCGTGAAGAACATTACCATAACCTTCAACACGAGATAGCAGAGAAGCAATTGCTGGTGCATCTGCCTAGGCATCATCTTAGCAGGCGTGTAGCTGGCAAGCTCGGCGTACTGCTGCTGAAGCTAGGTGCGCGGCTGAAGCAGTTCGAGCAAGCACAGGTCGCACGAGAAGCACGTATGAGCCGAATTGCAGAGAGAGCGAGCCAGATGAGATGGGAAGTGTAGAAAGGAGTCTCTTCAAGACGTAAGGCTCAATCTTTCTAAGCACCGCTGTAGCGGTAGTTTGTCGACTCGGGAAATCGTGCCTGATTTTGGGCGTATAACCTGAGCAACTTGAGCTCAGATTATCACTATTGGATGGGTTTAAAGTGAGACAAAATCCTGAGTCCACAAACTACCGGTAGTGCTGCGTTCCTCATTGGTGATAAACTATAGAGAGGAGAACAAGCCAAAAGGAGGAGCACAGAGATGCCCAAGCAGGTAAAAGCGCGAGCAGCGCAAGATACGCAGGAAGAACGCCTGGTGCGCAAGCTGGCCGGGAGCCACCACGCGCCCGCTGATTGGAAATGTCACGCCCAGATGGTGCTCTTAAGCTGGGCTGGCAAGACACCCAACGAGATCGCTGCCGAGCAGGGTTGCCATCCCCAAACGGTGCGCATCCATCTGAAGCGGTTCACACTCGAAGGGGTCGCTGGCCTGGGGATGCGGCCCGGATCAGGGTGCAAGCCGAGGTTGACGGAGCGGGAGCGCAGCCGGATTCTCGCCCTGGCCAAGCAAGCGCCGCCTGGGCACCTGGAAACGCAAGCCGATGGGACGATGGTGGCCCGAGACGAGGAGGGTTCAGCGCAATGGACGCTCAATGCGCTGGCCCAGGCCGCCAAAGAGGCCGGGATCCTGGTCAAACGCAGTCAGATCCGGCGTATCTATCTGCGCGAAGGCGTGCGGTGGCGTCGCACCCATAGTTGGGGCGACAGTCATGATGAGGACTTCATCCCAAAAGGACGGCGGTCGTCTGCCACTATACCGAGCCGCCCAAGGGCTCGACGACCGTCTGCACCGACGAACTTGGGCCAGTAGTGCCACGCACCTTCCCCCCAGCGCCTGCTTGGTCCGCCAATGGGCATCGCATCAAAGCGCCGCTGGATTACAGTCGCGGCCCCGAGAAAACCTGGGTGTATGGAGCGTTGCGCGTGCGCGATGGCAAGGAACTGACCCAATGCGCTGCCTCGCGCAACTCGACGAACTACATTGCTCTGCTTCGGGACATCGAAGCCGACAATGCGACGGGCGACATCTTCATCATCACCGACAACCTCTCCAGCCACAACAGTGCCCAAACCCGCGCCTGGTTGGCCGAGCATCCCCGGCTCCATCAGGTCTTCATTCCCACTGGGGCGTGCTGGCTCAACCTACAAGAGGGCTGGTGGCGCCTCTTCCGACGCGATGCTCTGGCTGGACAGAGTTTTGCCAACCCTGATGAGATCGAGCAAGCCACTCGCATCGCGACCGCTCAACTCAACCAACGCGCCAACCCGTGGATCTGGGGACGGCCGCCCAAGGATCATCGCCACTATCGCCGCCTCTTTTGTTATCGCCTTTAAGGAACGCAGCAGTAGGATATCCCGATCTTACGCATTCTCGGCGTCTCGGACAGGCCTGTATGGTGCTCCTGTACCAATTTGCTGAAGCTGTCTTGAGGACACAGCACTCCTGCGTAATTGAAAGTACCTTTCACCCTGAGTTTTTTCCGCCAGATCTGCTCCGCCTGCAGCAGCGTTGTCCCTTTGTACCCCTTGAAATTCGCTGCCTGGCAGACCCTGCTGTTCTGGTTGAGCGGTGGAAACGTCGTCGCGCCTCTGGAGAATGTCATCCTGGTCACCTGGAGCATCTGGTATGGGAAGAGGTATGTTATCCTGGCAAGGAGGAGCAAGCCATCCCTCTTGCTCTGAATGGTCATGTCATTCAGCTCGATACCACGATGTTTGAAATGATTGACTACGAGAGACTTTTCTTGCACATACGAAATCTTCTTTCATAGGATGTTGCTTTCACTGTCATTCGACGGGGAATGTGGGCATTCTTCTTAGAAGATGGACTTTGGGACAGTGCAGATGCAAAACACAACGGTAATGGCACAAGGGAAGGCAATGGAAGTGGTTCCTTAAACGGCTGTACCAAGGAGCTAATATAGCTCTGTGTAGAGTACCTCACATGCGGTTGTATTGGGTACTCCCCATCATATACAATCAGGAGGAACAGGAGGAAGCATCTCGACGGTGCATCACATGCTCCCTGTAGAAGTGGCATGCCACTTCACGGTCATAAGCTCTTGCCCCACCTTTGCTAAAGGCACGTAGATGTGTTTCTCTTCACAGAAAAAGACAGGGGAGGTATCGAATGTTTCGCCGGTTTTTCCCGCGCAAAGACAAAGGACGCGCACCCGATCCCCAGAACACAGATCAGCCAGGCTTAGCCAGGCCGCTCGATCCCGCCGAGGCCGAGGAAGCCAGGCAAAACATCGCGCAGTTTCTACCGCATCCTGAGAGTGATGATGGCGTGCATCGCATGGCCCTGCGCACAGGCGAGCAAAAGCTACCTGACGATCCCGATGAGCTGGCGTATGCCGGCGACCAGGGCGAGCACGCGGAGCTGGCCCGGGACGCGCTGCAAGCGGGCGACCTGCGACGCTCCATCTATCATCTTGCCCTGGCGCTGGCCAGCGATCCTGAGAACGAGGAATGGCTGGCGCTGCTCGATCAGTGGATCGCGGCTGCCGGTCCACGCGCACTTGAACTGGTGCCTCTGGAGGACAAGGAGTACTTCACTACCCTGCAGGCCAGCCAGCGCCTGATGCGGATGGGCAACACCCCAGGCCACCGCATGGAGGTCATCCCCGTCGTAGGCAAGCATTACCACGCGAAGGTCGCGGTCCACGCCTACATCCTGGTCGCCCAGGACAGGATCAAAGAGGGGGTGTCGCTGCTGCTGCAACTGATGCAGGTCAAGCCAGAAATTCCCTACATCACCTGGCTCATACGCTGGCAGAACCGGCCAGGCTTTGTTGACGCGCTGGAACCCACAAAGGTCGCCGCCATCGCCGTACAAAGCATGCAAAAATATCCTGGCGGCTACCTCTTTTCTGAAGAAGCTCGTGTGGAACTCAGCCGGCATCTGCCGCTGCTGCGCGCCAGCTACCTCGTGCTCGCGCAGCAGCCGGCGGATGAGCATTTCCTGACCACAGCCTTTGCGTACGCGGCAGTGCTGCGCAAAACCGGTGCGTTTGAAGGAGCCGCCAGGGTCGCCAGGACGCTGCCCGCGTCCTATCAAACGCGTGTCTCGCTAGCTACGGCGGAGGAGACCCTGGGCAACCTGGAGGCCAGCATCGCTGCCTATCGCGAGGCGCTGGCCTTCGAGCCCAACGATGTTGCGGTGCGCAATGATCTGGGAGCACTCTATCTTAACCAGGGCAAACTCGCCGAGGCGCTGGCCCTCTACGAAGAGAGCGCCCGGCTCGATTCCAACGATCCCTATCAGCAAGCCCACGCCCACATCGCCTACCTGCGCTATCTGCAGGCGCCTTCGCCTGAGCAGCTTCAGCATTTGCAAGAGCTGGCTACAAGCCAGAAAACAGCGAACAGGCTCCTCTATCTCTTGCAGGTCCCCTATGTGGGCAAGCTGCCAGAGCCCGGTGAGGCGCTGATCAATCTGATGCGTGCAATCAAAACCAAAAGAGCAGCGGGCGAGGCCCGGATGCCGGCTGATGGCAAGGTCAAAGCTGGCTTGAGCTCGCTCGAAGCGCCCAGTGCGCACCTGGCGGCCAGGCGAATGCTGGGCTCCTGGGGTTTCTCCTTTGAGCTGGGGGTCGCCGACGTATTCACCCCTGATCCGCGCCTGCCGCTGCGTCCGGTGGAATACCAGATCTGGCGCTACCATGAAAATGACCCTGAACCGGCCGTCCCGGCTCCTGATCCAGCTACTACGGAACAGATCAGCGAAGTAGCGCAAACGCCCTACGTTCTGCTGCGCTGGTATGCCCAGGCTCACATGCTTGGCCAGCGCCTGGGAGAAGCGGCGCTCACGGATCTGCTGGGGACAATGGTCCATCCACCGGCCACGCCCGCCGGTTGGGAGGAATGGGACTGGATCACCGCCGTCCAGATCGCCAGCGCCCTCACGATCGCGTCCCTGGGCGATGATACTGCCTGGGAAGGCTCGCGGCGCAAGGCTGCCCTGACCTCGCTCATCTACGGTCCCACCGACTGGTCAGGAGCTGCGGCCCTCATAGCCCTGGCGGTCCTGGCCGGCCAGAATACACGCATCACCATCGCATTCGACCATATCTGCCGCGACCTCTGGAGCCTCGGCCGGGGCACCGCCGAGTGGCCGCACGAGCAGGCCATGGTCTTTGGCCTGCTTTTCGTCAACCACTACAGTAAAGAGGCCAGGACATACATTCAGGAGTATTTTGAGCGAATGCAGAAGGAGAGCAAATAGAGTTATTCAGTTTTATTATCACCAGCCTTTTTTGTGTGATAGCTTTCCAGCCCCATGTTCTCAAACAAATCAGGGGAGCCATCCACAAGTGGCTCCCTGTGTTGGTTTGTGCAAGTGGGGGTGAGAGAATTTGAACTATCCATCATCACCATGTGATTGCGTATGGATACGTTCGGTGAACCTGACGCCGCTTTGTAATCTCCGCGCAGCTGAGATGAGCATATGATATTGATGAGTTTATTCTAAAATTAGCCTGGAAGTTTCCATCCTTTTAAGGATGTTTTCTAAAGTTATTGCGGAATTTCTGACTTTTCTAACGTTCTGCCGGATGGCGCATTACTCCGTGCCATTGAGCAACAGAACCGTCGCTCCTCAGAAGCATTTTCGCTTGCTCTGATGAGGACACTCTCCTCCAGATATGACATACTGAAAAAGAATAGACAAGTAAAAAGCATGTAGGAGCCTGCTATGAGCACTGAATCCCCCCCTGATGCTGCTGCCCGCCGAGCGTTTCTCTCACAGATCGAGGCGTTGTTGTCCCAGTCAGCAATAGCCTGGACATCCATCGAGTACCGTACGCTCCCCATCTATAAAGGTGTTGGCCTTGTAGTCACTGCTCCTGGGATGCCGGGCGAGGCTCATATTCTGGCCGTGTCGCTCTATAACAGGCGAGCGATAGACTATGTGCGGTTTCTTGGGACAGGGGTCCCACACTACCAATTGCTGATAGAAACTGAGAAGGGGGGTTCCGCAGGCTATTGTGTCTCCTGTGATCCGACCGCAATTGTCTTGGCTCTCTGTGCATGGGCGACGTCGCGGCATCCTCCGACAAAAAGAGCACTCGTTCCATTGAACGAACACGATTTGCTTCCTCTGCGGCCTAGAGCGATGATCCAGGCTTCGATCCAGCAACGGGCGCAAGTCCTGCTTTCGCGTGGCGTGGATCGATGTGGTGAAACCATGATGGGGGAGTTTGGTCTTGCTCATGACAGCGCATTGCCGCAGTTAGAACAGGGATTACCCACTGCAGCACGGGAGCGACTCGAAGAGGATCTGCATCACCTGGCGTCCGATCTGGTACTGAGCCATTTCCCACGCCAAGAAGATGGACGTCTCCCATTGGGGGTCACTGTGCTGCTTGCATCCTATGAGTCTCACCTTTCCCAGAGTCGGGGTCGACAGATGTGGTTGATTGCGTGCGCGCCGAAGCGACGCCATGATCGACAGGTCATCACGCTCACTCTTGCCTCGCTCATTGGCATGAATCATGCCTACCGCTGGGATCAGGCACGCTGGCTGTGGGATGTGAGACATCATCCAGCTTCTGAAGAGGTGCGCTGGGGCGTGTCAGGATTGGCTCTGGACAAGTTGGGGCTGGATCGGCGAGTGGACCATATCGCTTTCTTCGCCAAGTGTTGCGCACAGCCCAACCCTTCCCTGGCGGATCGTGTCAGTTTGTGCCTGCTGCTGCAAGATGAGGGTCGCCTTGAAGAGGCATTTTCGCTCTTTGATGTTGAGCTGACTCTCGATGTGTTGAAGGTGTTGTATGGCCAGCCGGTTATTGATAGTCCTTCCGGTGGTCACTATATGAGCAAGGAGAGCTGGGCCGTCCCAATGCTTCAAGCACTGCGCCATGCGGCGCCCTGGCGTTTTGCCTCCGCTCTGGCAACAGGAAAGCGTTTACGCTTACTCTGGTTTTCTCAGCAAAGGCAGCAGCGGAAGGCTTCCCTAATGCTCACCTGGGCCAACAAACGGATGAGAACGCCAGCCTTAGAGATCGAGTGGACCGCATCCAATAAGTTACTAGCTGAAACAGCCTGGAAGAGACCGCTCGAACTCGATCTCAAGCGATTTTATCCCATGCTTATAGGCTGATGTGTTAAAAATGTCGGAAAAGCTGTTGTCGCAACCCCGTGAAGCATTTCATTGCTCTTATTTGTGGGAGAACCAGTATACCAGGTATTGGACATCGTTGCCGCTTTTCTGTACATGAGAAAGAAGAGTATGTCAGGGACAGAACGCAGGTCTGGAACTACTAAACAGTTTCCCTTGGTCATGGCTGTATCCTGGGCAGTCCTCTCTAGACATCTGGCATTGTGAGAACATAGGAAGAAGGAGAAACGATCTATGTTATGGCGGCATGGCGATGTGTTAATTGCTACTGTTGAGCAGATCCCGGCAAGGGCAGAACGACAGCCTACACTGGTGCTGGCCCAGGGAGAGGTGACAGGACATAGCCATCGCGTAGAAGACGCAAGAAAGGCACAGATCTGGAAGTATGGTGCGCAAGTATTTCTGGAAGTGCAGAACGAAACAAGAATTGTGCACCAAGAGCATAAGCCTCTTATCCTGCCTCCTGGCTTGTATCGGGTATGGCAGCAGCGTGAGTACACCCCTGAGAGCATTGTGCGCGTGAGAGATTAGATGATAGCGAGAGGCAGCATGCTATGACGGATCTGATTCCTGCCGATAAACACGTTCTGAAGCATGGGAATATTCCGGCGGGAACGACAGTGGAAGGGGACCTGGACCTCTCTGGTCGTTGGGAATTGCAGTCTTTGCCCAAGCGATTAACCGTCACGGGGCGCTTAACACTCGATGGGTGCCAATCACTGTATGCATTGCCTCGTGGCCTGCGTTGCTATGAGCTATCCGCGCGAGGTACGCCGCTCTTGACTGTGCCGGAAGATATCCAGGTCACGCATCGCCTGGATTTGAGCATCTGTCAACAACTGGAGGAATTACCCAAAGGCTTGCAAGTGGCTGTGCTGATCTTACAGGACTGCACCTCACTGCAGACATTACCTGACGCACTCGATAACTACTTTCTGGATATAACACGATGTGTGCGTCTCACAACGTTCCCACAGCAAGGCCGGGAGCGCATAGGCCGTCTGACTGCCAGAGAGTGTACTGCACTGCGGGAACTGCCGAGCTGGTTGCGCGGAGTTGGGCAACTCGATGTGAGTGGCTGTCGCGCCTTGCGTGTCCTGCCAGCACACTTGCAGATCACCGGCTGGCTGGACCTAGCCGACACGGCGATTACAGCACTTCCGGCGTCAATGCGAAATACTGCATTGCGATGGCGCGGTGTCAGCATCAATGAGCAAATCGCCTTCAGGCCGCAGGAGATCCAGGCTGATGACGTGCTCAAAGAGCGCAATGTCGAACGTCGTCGTGTCCTGCTGGAGCGCATGGGGCAAGAGCGATTTATCGAGCAAGTACAACCAGAGATTCTGGATACGGACACCGATCCGGGGGGAAGGCGACGCTTGCTGCGCATCGCGATGGCGGACGATGAGCCGCTGTTCTTTCTGGCGGTTCAATGTCCTTCGACCAGCAGGCAGTACACCCTCAGAGTACCACCGGCGATGCGTACCTGCCATCAGGCGGCGGCCTGGGTCGCAGGTTTTGCTAACCCCGATGACTATCGGCCAGTTGCCGAGACATAAAAACTGTGGGGAGAGAAGAAGACTCTTTTTTCTCTCCCTTTTTCTTTTACCAGATGCGGCGAGCCGGAATGCGCTCTAAAATTCCGTCTCCGAATACTTCATCCAGGTGCAATTCTGGCATATGGATGTAGCCGATGTGGCAGTGGCAGCTGGCATTGGTGCAGAGGCGTTCAGAGAGGCACTGCTCAAAATCAGCATCGTAGATATTGCCAATCGGTGTTTTAATGAAGTGGCAGCGTCGCACCACGCCATCTCCATCCACTGAAATGACGCTATGGCCCGCGTGACAGGGGTGTCCCAGGCTGGCATAGTGCCGGGTATTGAGGGGAAACAGTGGATCGATGTTGCTCAAGTCGCGCATCTCATCGGGGGTGTAGTAATCTGGAAGGCGCTTGTAGGCGTTGATCCAAAGATACACCTGCTCTGGCAGTGCTTGGCGCAGCGCCTCGATCTCATGCATATGCTCCTTTAGACCAACGATGCCAACGCTAAAACGAACATCACGCGCGATCAGCTCCTGGCACTTTGCCAGGAAGCGCTCGCGCTTCGTTTGACTGGGATGGTAGGTCGTCCAGAGCGCGATTTTGGACTTGTCGCAGCGCTCCGTCCAATCGAGACGACAGGAGAGGTTGGTCTGAATAGCTACTTTCGTCACCTGCGGCAAGGCCGAGAGACGCACAAACGCTTCCTGATACCTCCTGCGTACCAGTGCTTCGCCCCAAGGAGTGAAAAAGACGGCGATGCGGTCCTGAGAACGCGAGGCCACCCAGTCCAGAAAGCGCTCCAGGGCATAACGGTCGTGCTCGTGCTCCTCATAAGTCTCGCGATGTTTGGCAAAAGGACAGTAGTCACAGCCGTAATTACAGCTCGAGAGCGGACCACGATAGAGAATTGAGAGCCTCATTGGATGGTATACTCCTCCATTAACTGACGGACATGCAGCGAGTAGAGCCAAGGGCCGATGGTATCCGAGCGCTCAAGCCCGGCTTTGGTAAGTGTCATCACTTCAGCTGCGATTGTTGCCAGCCCGCGGTCCAGCAACTCATAGAGCATGGAGAGATCTGTGAGTGCCAGCGAGCCGAAGCGCCGCTGATAGGCGAGCAGAGAAAGTCCCCCGGCCTCCAACAGCGATTTGAGCACATAGCGGCGGCGCTGTTCTTCACTATTGAGGACGTAGCCATGGCGGGCGAACGCAAAGGCATCGGCGGGTGTCGCCGCATAGGTATGGAGAATGGAACGGATAGGAGCAGCACCCACCGCATACTCGTGGGAATAGTGATGTGTCCGTGTATACGAGCGTGCGCCGCAGCCGAGGCCGATCATGCCATCATCCTGGACACAATAGACTGGCCCGGTCTGCGCAGGTGCATGCGCGCTACGAAACATGCGCATAGAAACCTGGGTGTAGCCTTCTATGAGGAGCAATGCGCAGGCAGCGCGATAGCAAGCAAGGCGGATATCCTGTTTGCCGCAAGGGGGCGTGACATCGGTACGCGCCAGGCCCGTGAGCGGACGCACATAGAGCGGGTAGAGGTACAACTCCTCCGGGTGATAATGTAGAGCCATGCGCAGCGAGGAGAGCCAACTCTCGACCGTCTGACCGGGCAGGCCATAGATCAAATCGATATTCAATGTCGGAAACGCCAGGTTGCGGATCTCATCGAGCGCCTGCTCAACCACCGCCGTCCGCTGTGGGCGGCCAGCCATGCGCACCTCGGACTCGACGAAGCTTTGCACGCCAATACTGATACGGTCAACACCATGCTCGCGGAGCAGGTGTAGCTTTTCGGATGTCGCTGTGAGCGGCGATGTCTCAACCGAAGTGGGGATGGAACCGGGCTGAACGCAAAACACCTTCTCGGCAATGGCGAAGAGACGAGCAAGGTCTGTGGTAGCTAGAAAGGTTGGCGTGCCACCTCCGAGCGCCATGCGCACCACGCGTAGTTCTCCCACAGCGCCTCGCACGCTTTGCGCCTGCCGTTCCAGCGCCTCCAAGTAGCCTGCCATGAATTGTGCCGCAGGATCGACCGTTGTGAAGAGATTGCAGAAGCCGCAGCGCATTTCACAGAACGGCACGTGCATGTAGAGAAAGACCGCATCGCGGTTCTCATGTTGCCAGAGATCTGCTACTGGCACCGGCTCAGGAAAGGCGCGATAGGCGGTTTTGTGCGGGTAGGCATACGTATACGAGATATACGGCGTGCCCTCAAGCAGTTGCGCAAGCATTGACACGAATTAGACTCCTTCCTCTTGATCGGGGAGAACAAACTCGGCATAGGGCACCAGCCAGACCACCGGGTGAGCGAGGCGGTGCCCATAATAGCCATCCTCACCGTAGGCCGTACCATGATCGGAGCAGAGAATAACCAGGGTGGGTGCATGACGCAGCATGGCTGCGAAAAGGGGCGGGAGCTGCGCGTCAACATAAACCAGCGCGGCGGCATGCGACTCAAGAGTATCTTGCTTGCTCGTATTCCCAGGCAGGTAAAAGTAATTGGGCTGATGCAAGGCTGATATGTTCATGAAGAGGAACAGGCGGTGCTCACGAGGCAGGCGGCGCAACAATGAGCAGGCGAGCGCCACCTGGTTCTCAGTTGAGTGTGGATCGGTGACACCCAGGGAGGGGTCCCAGTAGCTTTCGTTGAACAACGAAGGAAGCACACTACCAAGCTCACTCTGTTTGTTGAAGAAGCCGACGCCTCCGATACAGATCGTATGATAGCCGAGCTGCGCCAGGCCGCCAGGGAGATCGGGCGCGTCGAAGACCAGCGTTGTCTCAGTGGTGGTTTCACTGCCGGGAAAGCGGGCGGCGAAGAGGCGCGGATGAGGTCCCGGCGCAATGGGCGTCGGGAGGAAACCCGCGAAGAAAGCATGGTGGGCCGCATAGGTGAAGCTCGCGGGCGAGTGGCGTGCTTCCCAGCCGGTTGGGGGCAGATAGCATGTGAGGGTGGGAAGGCGTCCCTGCCGGAAAAGCTCCTGCGCCACATCATAGCGCAGCGTATCGAGTGTGATAAACAAAAGATCATGCGAGCCTAGTGCATAGTCACGCGACCTTTTCGGGAATAACCAGATGAGGTTCATACGCAGTTCCATAATAAGCACAAACTCGTCTCGCCAACTGTTTGGCAGTAAGTAAGTCATTCGGTTCAACAACATTGCGTTTGCCGTG
>WNGP01022528.1_pt1 | contig 13140 bp, 14 predicted proteins | sample 5407671 | NCBI WGS metagenome assembly WNGP01 (sample SAMN13153381, study PRJNA577476) | soil metagenome | isolation source: 40 cm soil or saprolite under Garry oak tree replicate 2 | place: USA:California | collected 2016-06-15 | reverse complement strand
CGGTGAAGGGCATGCGGGAAGCTACTGCGGCGGCGCGCGCCCGGCCACGAACTGCGCCGTCACGCCCGGTTTCACCTGGATGCCGAGGCGGGAATCGAAGAGCAGGGCGCCCCGCAGCGAGTCACCCGACACGATGGCGCCGAGCCCGCCGAAGGGGCCCAGCTCGGCGGGCCAACCGTAGATCAGCGCCTGGTCCGGCGCGCCGACCCAGGTCACGGCGAGCGTTTCGGCGCGCGGCTGCGCGAACGCGAGGGCACCGCGAAACCGGCACACCGTCCCCACGACGACGCTGGTGGTATCGAGCCTCACCTCCGCGAGCTTGAAGCGGTCGCCCAGCTGGGGGAGGGTCAGCGTGTCGCCACGGGTCACGCGCCAGCGCCCCACGTATGCTCGCGACGCCCGGCGCACCAGCCGCATGCGCGACGCAGCGCACGGGTTCGACGGGCCGCACGCGGCGATGAGGGCGAGCGCGAGCGCGAACCTCACCCCCTGCGAGCGTAAAGTCACGGCGACACGGTGTCCGCGGCGCGGATGTGCGCGCTCGTCGAGTCCGCCGCCCGCATCGCCGCGCCCACCCCACGGGCACCAGGGATGTTCGAGGTGGAGAGGATGCTGTCCCGCTGGCGCTGCGTGAGGGTATCCGTCGAGCCTGAACCCGCGTTCTTCCCCTTGTCGCCGCCGCATGCTCCTAGCGTGAGCACCAGGACTGCTGCGAGGCACGGCCTCCCCAGCCTGATCATCTCGACTCCTTTCGTGCGACGTGTGACGTGCAACATGTGACGCATCACGCGCCCCTCAGCATCCGCCGCACCACGACCCCATACGCAAAGAGATTCACGACCAGCACGAATGTGCCGAGCGCCGCTTGCTTCGGGGGGGTGAGGCCGGCCGGGTAGAGGAGCGGGATGATGTAGTGCTCCACGAAGCCGCCGCGGTAGCCCGCGATCCCGGCACGGTCCCGCAAGGCGTTCTCGAGGGGAGTCAACGGGCAGACCCACCCGCCGTACTCGATCGCCGCGCCCCACACCGCGGCAGGGACATGCACCCACGCCACCCAGCGCCAGCGCCAGACGAGGAATCCGCCCAGGACCACGAACGCCACGAACAGCGTGTGGGCCAGCACGGCCGCGTCGGCGAGCAGCCGATAGAGCATGCGCAAGGCCGCTAGAACCCGAGGGTGCGCTCGGCCGGCTGGAACAGGTCGCCGATCTTCTCGGCCGTGTTGGCCGCGACCTCGAACAGGCTGGCGAGCGCGAGCTGCTCGCCCGCCGTGAGCTGCCCACCGCCCGTCTTGGTGAGCGTGAGATTGCTCGTCGTGCCCGAGAGCGTGGCAAAGGTGCTGCCGTTCACCTTGAACGAGATGTTGACCGCGCCGCTGCCGGTCGCGTCGGAGGCGGTCACCGTGCCCACGATCTGCACAGTCTCCCCCGGGCGCGAGAACGTGAAGTCGAGCGTCAATGTGGTGGCCCGTGATCGCGACGCTGAACGTGAGCGTCTTGTTGGCCGCTCCGCCGAGCCCGTTGGTGATCGTGCCCGTGACCGAGGCGCTGAACATCGTGCTCGTACCGGAGCCCGAGAACAGGTAGTCGAGATAGGTGACTATCCCGTCCGTCACCTGAATGTGCAGCCGGGTCGCGCCGCCCGAGCTCTCATCCATCAAGTCCACGTAGCCGATCTGCTGGAGGGGTGTCGCGGGCTGATCCGTCAGCGGATTGATGGCGTAGAGGAGGAACCGGATCCCGTTGCTCGGGCCGCCCGAATGTGAGAACAGCGTGTACTTGTTCAGGTCGGTGTTCCAGGTGAACACCGAGCCGAGCAGCGTGTCCGGAAAAAGGCCCGTGGCGGCTAGTGAAGCGAGACGCGACACCACTTGGCGGAGCGCGCGGCCTTCATCGGCCAGGGAGACCAGGGGCGCCAGGCGCAGCGCGCCCACGGCACCAGTGATCAGGGGAGGAGCGGGAGTCGCGTTGATCTGGCTGCCAAGGGCCTGGAAGCTGGCCACGACGGGGGAGGCGAACGCGCTATCGAGCGCCGCCGCTTGGGCGGCCGTCGCGAGCGGATCAGCGAGCGATACCGGAGCCGTGGCGGAGTTGCATGCGGAGAGCGCGAAGCAGCATCCCAGCAGGGCGCTCCACAGCACCTTGTGACAGGACGGCATGTCCACCTCCTAGGCGATGACCCCGCCGCCGAGCAGGCGGCCGCTCGCGTCGTACAGCGCGCCCGACTGCCCGGGAGTGATGGCCCGCACCGGCTCGAGCAGCGCGAGCTGCAGCGCGCCGGGTTCGAAGGCATGAACGGTGCCGGGGACCGCTCTCGCTCGATAGCGGCACTGGACCCAAACGTCGTCGCCGGGGCCGAGCGGTGGGGCGAGCCAGTTGACCTCCTCCAGTGACACTTCGTGTCCGAACAGATCCTCCCCCCGGCGGATCACCACCCCGCGCGTCTCTGGGCGAATGTCCACGACGTACATCGGCTCGGCGAAGCCGCCCGGCAAGCCGCGCCGCTGGCCCACCGTGTAGCGGGCGAACCCGGTGTGCTCGCCGACCACGTTGCCACCCACCGTGACGAGGGGCCCGGGCGCCAAGGCCGGCGCGTCCGCCGGGAGCTGCCGCTCGAGCACGGCCACGTAGTCGTCGTCCGGCACGAAGCAGATCTCGACCGACTCCGGCTTCTCGGCGGTCACCAGCCCGAGACGCCGGGCGACGGCGCGCGTCTCCTGCTTGGTCAGCTCGCCGACAGGCGTGAGCATGCGGGCGACCACGCCCCGGTCGATGCCCCAGAGGAAATACGATTGGTCCTTGGTGCGGTCGATCGCGCGGTACAACGCACCATCCCGCGCGACGACGTAGTGGCCCGTGGCGATGGAGGCGCAGTCGAGGGCGTCGGCGTGGTACAGCAGGTCACGGAACTTGGTGAAGGAGTTGCAGCGCACGCAGGGAATCGGGGTGCGGCCCCGCGCGTACTCGGCGACGAAGTTGGCGATCACGTCGTGGCCGAACCGATCCTCGAAGTTGAGCACGTAGTGCGGGACGCCGAGTCGGTGCGCCACGAGGCGGGCGTCGGTGATCGAGTCGAGCGAGCAGCAGGGACGGTCGGGGACGTTGTCGCCGTAGCAGAACAGCTTCATGGTGGCGCCGATGACGTCGTAGCCCGCCTCCACCAGGAGCGCGGCGGCGACGGACGAATCCACCCCGCCCGACATCGCGACCAGCACCCCCGCCCGACATCGCGACCAGAACGCGCTCTCTCATCGTACCCCTCCACCCCAGTGCGGAGTGCGGAATGCGGAATGCGGAATTGCAGGGCACGGTCCGATTCCGGATGTCGGCCGCACGGCTCGAGGGTCGCCCGTTCCATTCCGCATTCCGCACTTCGCATTCCGCATTTCTATCACCGGTGCAGCACCGCGGACAGGGCCCGCACCTTCTCGACGATCTTGGGGAGCGCCGCGGCCACTGCGTCCACGTCTTCGGGCGTGTTGTCCCTGCCGAGCGAGAAGCGCAGCGCCGCAACGCCCAGCTCGTGCGGCACGCCCATCGCCGTGAGCACGTGCGAGGGCTCGACCGCGCCGGTGCTGCACGCCGAGCCCGAGGAGCAGGCCACGCCGGCGAGATCGAGGTGCATCAGCATGGCCTCGCTGTCGGTGCCGGGAATCGAGACATTGGACACGTGCGGAGCGCGCTCCGCCTGCCAGGCGTTGACCACCGCGTCCGGCACGACGGCGAGTAGGCGTCGCTCGAGCTCGTCGCGCAGCGCCGCCAGCCGGCGTCCCAGCTCCGCCTGCTCGGCGGCGGCCAGCTCCGCCGCCCTCCCCAAGCCCACGATGCCGGGCACGTTCTCCGTCCCCGGACGGATGCCGAACTGCTGCCCGCCGCCGTGGATGATCGCCTCGACCGCGTGCCGGTCGCGCACGAGGAGCGCGCCGATGCCCTTGGGGGCGCCGATCTTGTGGCCGGAGATACTGAGCAGGCTGACGCGCGAGTCGCGGAGGGAGACGGGGATCTTCCCGAACGCCTGCACGGCGTCGCTGTGGAAGGTGACCCCCGCGTCGTGACATCGCGCCGCGAGCTGGGCGACGGGCTGCAGCGTTCCCACCTCGTTGTTCACCCACATCACGCTCACCACCCCCACCCCCACGCCGCGAACCAGCGCCTCCTCCAGCGCAGCCGTCTCCACCACTCCCGACGCGTTCACCGGGAGGAGGATTTCCTCACCGCCCAAGTGCGCGACGAAATGTGCCGCGCCGAGTACCGCCTTGTGCTCGACGGCCGAGACGGCCACGCGGAACGGGTCGCCCCGGTCGCGGGCCGCGAGCGCCGCGCCGACCACCGCCAGGTTGTCGGCCTCGGTGCCCCCCGAGGTGAAGATCACCTGGTTCGGCTCGGCCCCGAGGCTCTCGGCGATGGCCCGCTTGGCGGTCTCGATGCCGGCGCGGGCCGCCCGGCCGAAGCGATGGGCGGACGACGGGTTGCCGAACGCCTCGGGCCCGAGGAACGGCAGCATGGCCTCGAGCACTTCGGGACGCACCGCGGTGGTGGCCGCGTGGTCGAAATAGACCGGACGCTTAGGCATCAACGCGCAATCTAAAGCTCACAGCGACGCGACGCCAAGCTGCAGTACGTCCCCGACTTCGAGCGTCTCGTGACAGAAATACGGCTCGCCGTAGGGCTTGCGAATGAGCGAGCCGTAATGGGCCGACTGCACGCGGATCAGCTCGTACAGGTCTTGGCCGGTCGGGAAGATCTCCCCCGCCGCCTTCGCCCCGTGGAACTGTGACGCATAGCAGCGGATGGCGCGCAGCTTCTGCTCGAAGCAGTCGGTGATATCGACCACGAACGACGGCTTGACCGGGTCTTCGCGGTAGGCGAGGGCGTAGAGGACCTTGAACGGGCGATGCGGCTCACCCGGGGCGTCGTATTTCGCGAGCCCCGTGGCGTCCCACGGGGAAGGGGAGGATCACGACGCGGGGTCTGGTGGCGCGGACGAGCTCCACGACGCGGCGCCGCGACGGCTCGTCGTTCGCGAGGTAGGCATCGCGCAGCTCCGCGTTCAGGCGCAGGTGCACGCCGAGCGCCTGCGCCGCGCAGTCCGCTTCAGCGCCGCGCGTCGCGGCGTCGCCTTGGGTGCCGGTTTCTCCCTGCGTCAGGTCGAGAATCCCGACGCGCTGGCCGGCCCGCGCCGCCTTGGCGAGGGTGCCGCCGCAGGTCAATTCAACATCGTCTCGATGCGCGGCGATGGCGAGCAGATCGACGGCATTCGTCGTCACTCGTGTCGCAGAGCCTCCACCGGATCGAGCCGCGCCGCCCGGGCGGCGGGTGCGATCCCGAACACGATGCCGACGCCGATCGACACGGCGGTCGCGACGCCGGCGCTCCACACCGGGACGTGCGTCGTGAAATCGAGCAGCCCCTTCAGGGCCTCGCCCGCGCCCAGGCCGAGCGCGATCCCGATCACGCCCCCCAGGAGCGTCAGCGTCGCCGCCTCCACGACGAACTGCGACAGGATCGCGCGCCGCGTCGCGCCCATCGCCTTGCGCAGGCCGATCTCCCGCGTCCGGCTGGTGACCGACACCATCATGATCGCCATCACGCCGATCCCGCCGACCATCAGGGCGATACTGGAGAGCACCAGCATGACGAGAAAGAACGCGGACGTCAGGCTGTCGAAGATGCTGAGGACCTGGTTGGAGGTCAGGAGGTCGAAGGAGTTGGGGTCGCCGGCGCGCAGGCCGCGCAGGCGTCGCAGCTGCAGCGTCGCGGCGTCCATCGCCCGGCTGACGGAGACGGCCGGCCTGGGCTTCACCAGGATGATCAAGCCGTTCAGCTCATCGAGCAGGAAGCTGCGGCGGGCGGCCTCGAACGGCACGACTGCGGCGATCTCCGGCGTGCCCGGGACCTCGAAGATGTTCGTCGGTCGCCGCCACTCGCCGATCACCCGGAACGGCTGGCCGCCGATCCGGAGGAAGCGCCCCAGCGGGTTCACGGACCCGAACAGTCGGTCTACGGTCCGCTGCTCGAGCACCACGACCGGCTCCCCGGCGCGCTGCTCCGCGGCCGTGAAGACGCGGCCGTCCTCCAGCGTGCCGCCAAGAATCTCCTGGAAGCGGGCGTCGGCGCCGAACACGCTGAGATGCTGCGTCCTCGCGCCGCTGTACTCGAACCGCTGGAATACCTGCGTCCAGATCGCGGCGTAGTGAATCTCCGGGAGGCGCGCGATCGCCGCCGCCTCCACCGGCCGGAGCTTCGGCCGGATGCGCACCTCGCGGGGGAGCGCGTCGGGATTCAGCGGGGTCTGCGAGAAGTAGCGCAGGATGCGGAACGTCGTCGGCCCCACGACCTCGAGCGTGTTGACGATCTGCTCGCGGAACCCGGTCACGATCGACGCCATCGCCATCACGGTGGCGATGCCGATCACGACGCCCAGGATCGTGAGGCCCGAACGCAGCTTGTTGGCGCGCAGCTGGTCGAGGGCGATCCGCCAGCTTTCGCGCACCGCGTGCAGGGCCATCCTACTCAGCGCGCAATGCGTCGATGGGGTCGAGGCGGGCCGCCCGGATCGCCGGGTAGGTGCCGAAGACGATGCCCACCACGATCCCGAGGCCGAGCGCGACGCCGATCGACCACAGGGTGACGCGCGCGGGGAGAGGCGAGGCCGCCTCGACCGCTGCCGCGAGCCCCGAGCCCGCGACCAGGCCGGCCGTCCCCCCGAGCAGCGACAGCGTCACCGACTCGGCGAGGAATTGACGGCGAATGTCGCGACGCGAAGCCCCGAGCGATTTGCAGATCCCGATCTCCCGCGTCCGCTCCGTCACGCTCATCAGCATGATGTTCATGATCACGATCCCACCCACGACGATGCCGATGCCCACGACGGCGGGCACCACGGTAAAGATGACGCGGGTCAGCTTCCCCCAGAACGCGATCAGTCCCTCCCCGGTGTCGACCGTGAAATCGTCCTCGGTGCTCGGGCGCAGGTGGTGCGCGATGCGCATCGCCTCCTCGGCCCGCAGCATGCCGTCTCCCACCGCGGCAGCCGTTGGCATCTTGACCGAGATCACGGTCGTCTTGCGGCGCCCGTACAGCATTTCGAAGGTCGTGAGCGGCAGCATCACGAACCCGTCCCACGACTGCCCCAGCACGGTGCCCTTCTTGGCGATCACGCCCTTCACGCGCAGTTGGAGGCCCTGCACCCGGATCGTCCGCCCGACGGCCTGCGCCGGGCCCCCGCACAATTTCTCCGCGACGTCGAATCCCAGGATGGCGACGAAGCGGCGCTCCCGCAGATCGACGTCGCTCAGCGACTCGCCGGCGGCCACCTGATAATCCTGGACCACGGTGAACGGCGCCGTCACCCCGAACACGACGACGTCGCCTACCGTGCGGTCGCGCCACTGGACGTCGGCCATGGGGGTGGGCCACCCGGACTGCAGCGCGATGGCCTCGGCGTCCGGCAGGGCTCGCGCCACGTACGGCACGTCTTCCGGCGCAATGATCGGCCGGCGCTGGATGCGCCGATACTCCTCATCGTCGATGAACCCGACCTGGATGGGATCGCGCCGGATCTGGAAGGCGTTGACGCCCACGATCGCGCCCGCGAGCCGCTCCCGCACGTAGGCGTTCATGCCTTGAATCACCGCCACGACCGCGACGAGGAACCCCACCGACACGATGATCCCGAGCAGCGTGAAGAAGGAGCGCAGCTTGTGACTCCACACCCTCTGCAGGGCCAGGAGGATGGCCTCGGTGAGCGGCATGGCCAAAAGCTACACGTCACGCCTCCCGTTTGAACTGGGGCTCCAGCCTCGCCAGGATGTGGACGTTCCGGGCGAACCGCGCTACCAGGAGAGCCAGGAGCACGGCGCCGAGGAAGGCGGCGACGACGTTGCCCACGGACGCGAGCGTCGACCAGGCGGACCGCGGAACCTCGCGCGACAGGGCCAGCGCCGCGGTCAACCCGATCAGGACAATCCGCGCCTCCGTCGGGCCGACACGGCCGTATCCCAAACGGAAGCGGCCCAGCACCTGCGATTCGAGGTACACGTTGATCGAGAGCCCGAGGTAGAGCACGACGAGCGCGAGCGCGAGCCCGAGGTGCACGTAGTGGGAGAGGCCGATCCCCGCCCCGATCACGGCGGTGGAATACGCGTCGGTCATGTGATCGAGATAGTAGCCGTACCTCGGGCGCTCGCGGCCGCGGACGCGCGCCAGCGTGCCGTCCAGGCTATCCCCGAGCCATTGCAGCACGAGCAGGGCGCTCGCGGCCCACAACCAGGCAGAGTCGAAGCGCGCCAGCGCGTACGCCGCGCCCGTGCCTGTGGCCGCCAGCACGCCGAGCACCGTGAAGTGATTGGGACGCAAGGATAGCGGGATCCCGGCGGCGAGCGCCCGCAGCAGGCGGCGCTCCGGCTCGGCGAGGAGGAAGGTCAGTTCACGGGTCGGCGCGGCCATAGGAGCCCCCCAAGCGACGGAATCATGAGCAGGATGAACAAGCTTGCGAGCAGCCAGGCGGGAACGTGGACCGCGAGCCCGAGCCAGGCGAGCAGCAGGTAGCGCGGCAGCCGGCCTGCCGCGACGGCGGCGAGGTAGGGGCCGAGGGGATAGCGGCTCCTGAACGCGAGCGTCTTGAACGGGAAGAACGGCAGCGGCGTGAGGCCGGACAGCGCGAGGATCGCGAAGGGCGCCCGGCCGAACAGGCGCGACAGGCCACCGCCGGGAACGCCCCGTCGCGCGGCGAGCCGCTGGACCAGGGGCACGAACAACCGGTGATCGACCCAGGCCGCCGCCACCGTGCCCGCCGTCGCGACCAGCGCCGTCGTCCAGATGCCGAGCCGCGCGCCGTACCAGATCACGACCGGCTCATGCGGCACGACTGCCAGGGCGACGTTGGACACGAAGGCGTACGCGAAGAGCGCGACGAGTGCGGGGATCATCGGGGGTGCCTGCGCAAGATCGGGGCCGGGGCGGGATGCGGGATACGAGATGCGAGATGCGGGATGCCGTGCCTCTCCGACACGTGACGCCCGCGTCTATTCATATCGCAGCGCCTCGACCGGGTCGAGCCGCGCGGCCCGGGCGGCGGGATAGAGGCCGAACCCGACGCCGGTCAGGGCCGAGGCCGCAAGGGCCACGACCACGGACCATGCCGGTATGTTGGCAGGAACGGGCGTGAGCCGCGCCACGCCCAGCGCCAGCACGCCGCCCGTCGCCATGCCCACCGCGCCGCCCACCAGCGTGAGCGTCGCCGCCTCGACGAGGAATTGCCACATGATCTCCCGCTTGGTCGCTCCCAGCGCCTTGCGAACGCCGATCTCCCGGGTCCGCTCGGTGACCGAGATCATCATAATGGCCACCACGCCGACGCCGCCCACCATCAAGCCGATGCTCGACAAGACGATCATGGCGAGAAAGAACATCCCGGTGACCTGGTTCCAGCTTTCAAGCAACTTGTCCTGCGTGACGATCGAGAAGTTGTTCTCCTGCCCCGGTTTGAGCCCGCGCATCGCCCGGAGGGTTGCCACCACCTCGTCCATCGCGCTCTGTTGCGGGACGTCCGGGGCGGGCCCCACGGCCAACCGCATCCAGCCCTTGAAGAAGGGCACGTATTTCACGAAAGCACCGTGGGGGACTCCGGCGAACGGCGGCGTGACGCCGCTGAACAGGCTGGGCGGCGGCGTGTACACGCCGATCACCTGGAACGGCACCCCGGCGATCTTGATCGTTCGCCCGATGGGGTCCCGTCCGCGGAACAGCTGCGCCTCGAGCTTCTGGTTGATCACGGCAACTTGGCGACCTCCACCGACTCGAGGTGGAGGTCCCCGAACTCGATGGTCGCCGAGCTTTCTTCTCGGCGCGTGACGTAACGCACGGAAGGCAGCTGGGCCAGGCGGTCGGCTTCGGCTTCCGTGAGCGCCGGGTTGCGGCGCCAGGGACTCGATTCGTCATCGCCATCTGAGATGTTCACCCCCGCGCGGAAGAAACGCCAAACGAGGAAGGTGCGGGGCGCGATCTGCTCGAAGGTGTTCGACACGCTGCGGTTGATGCCGCTGATGAGCGCTGCCATGACCATGACGACCATCACGCCGATGGCCACGCCGAGGATCGTCAGGGCGGCGCGCCCCTTGTTCCCCCGGAGCGAGCCGAGCGCGATGCCGACGCCCTCGAACAGCGCGGTCGTGGGCTACTCCTGCCGCAGGGCCGCGATCGGGTCGAGCCGGGCCGCTCGAGTCGCGGGGTAGACCCCGGCGGCGACGCCGACCCCCGCGCCCAGGAGCACGCCCACCACGATCGACCACGGCGCGATGCTGGCCGGGAGCGGCGTCGTGGCGGCCACGAGCCCCGCGAGCGCGACGCCAGTGGCGACACCGCCGGCGGCCCCTACCGTCGAGAGTGTCGTGGCTTCGACCAGAAATTGGCGCAAGATATCGCGGCGCCGCGCGCCCAGCGCTTTGCGGATCCCGATCTCGCGCGTGCGCTCCGCGACGGCCATGAGCATGATGTTCATGATGACGATGCCGCCGACGACGAGCGAAACCGCGACCAAGCCCGGGAGCGCGACGAACAGGACCCGGCTGATCTTGGCCCAGAAGTCGAGCACCTCGTCGGCCGTCTCGAGCGTGAAGTTGTCCGCGTCGCGCGGCCGCAGATGCCGCCGGACGCGCATGACGGCCTCTGCCTCCGCCATCGCCTCCCGCATCTCCGCCGGCGAGTTCGCCTTGACCGCCAGGGCGTCGATGACGCCCGGCGGGTTGATGAAGCGCTTCACGGGCGAGCCCGCGGGGGCGACGGCGAACTTGTCGAGCGACAGCCCGAAGAGATTCCCCTGACGCTCGACCACCCCGATCACGCGGTAGGGCAGGTCCCGGATCCGCACCGCCCGGCCGATCGGGTCGCGTCCCTCGAACAGCTTGTCCGCGAGCTCATACCCCAGCACGACCACGGGTGCCCCGGCGCGTTGCTCTTCCGCCGTGAACGCGCGGCCGTGCTCAATGGTCAGATCCTTGATGTCGAAATAGCGATCGGTCGCGCCGGTGAGAAGCACGTCCTGCGCCGCGCGCCGGCCCGCGGCGATCCTGACGCGCGTGCTCGACTCCCAGCCGGTGGTCGTCGCGACCGTCAGGGCCCGCGCGACCGCCTCCCCGTCCCCCAGCTGGATCCGCGGCCGCCGGACCCAGCTGCGCCACGTCGAGTCCGTCACGTTGCCGAGCTGGACGTCCGGGTACTGGCGCAAGCGGAACGTGTTCACGCCGAGCACGGTGCCGGCGAACTTCTCGGTCATGTAGCGGTTCATGCCCTGCACGACGGACACCACGGCGATGAGGAACATCACGCCGATGAAGACGCCGATGATGGAAAAGGCGCTCTTCAGCTTCTGCGTCCGGAGGGTCCGGAAGGCGAGTCCGACCGCCTCGGCGAACCGCACTCAGAGGGCCTTCTTGGCCTTCGTCGAGTCCGCCTTCTCCTTCATGCGCCGGACCCGCCCGCCATCCTTCAAGTCGCGGATCGCCTGATACGGGCCGGCGGCGATCGTCTCGCCCGCCTTGAGCCCGTCCAGCACTTCGAAGAACTCGTCTCCGGCGATGCCGACCTTCACCGGCCGGAAGGTGGCGATCCCCCGGTTCACGACGAACACGCCTTCCGTCTCCCGCTTGCGGCGCGCCATGGCGCTGGTGTCGGCGGGCCGATCCTCCGTAGACAGAGGCGTGTTCTCCCGCACCGTGAGGGCGATGATCGGGACCGACAGCGCCTGGCGGCGGGTGTCCGTCACGATGCGGGCCGTGGCGGAAAGGTCCGGGCGCACGTCGCTCGGGGGGTGGTCGAGGGTGACCTCCACGTCGTAGTCCACCGCCCGATCGTTCAAGCCCGTGGCCGTCGATGCCGGGGTCTGCGTCGAGCTGTTGGAGATCTTCGTCACCCGCCCGGTGAACGTCGTATCGGGGAACGCGTCGATCGAGACCTCCACCGAGTCGCCGATGTGGAGCCGGACGACGTCCGTTTCGTCCACCCGCACCTTTGCCTGGATCACGGAGAGGTCCGAGACCGTCATCAGCAGACCGATGTCCTTGGAGAACGTGCTGGGGACGGCCACCTCGCCTTCTTCCACCGCGAGCCGCGTCACGCGCCCCGCCATCGGGGCGACGAGGTGCGTCTTGCGGAGATTGTCGCGCGCTTCTTGGACGGCGGCGCGCGCTTGATCCACCTGGTGCTGCGCCGCCGTCAGGTTCGCCTCAGCGACTTCGAACGCCGTCTGCGCCTGCTCGAGCTGCTCCGGGGCGACCAAGTTGGGGCTCTGGTCGCGCAGCTCCTGGGTGCGCCTCAGGGCGCGCTGGGCCTGGTCGCGGTTGGCGCGCGCCTGCACGACCTCGGCCTCCGCGGAGGAGTACGCCGCCTGGGCGCGCTGCAGATTGGCCTCGTACACGGTGGGGTCGATCTGCAGGAGGAACTGCCCCTTCGTCACATGGTCGCCTTCCCGCACCGCGATCCTGGTGATGCGGCCGGTGATATCGGCGCTCAGGTCCACCTTCTTCTTCGGCTGGATCTTGCCGCTCGCGGTCACCGCGGCCACGAGATCGCGGCGCGCCACCTGCTCCTGCCGCACCTCCGTGCCGCGGTCGCGCTTGGCGCTCACGCTCGCCACGACCAGCCCGACGAGCAGGAGCGCGCCGGCGCCTCCCGCGAGCAGCTTGTTCCGCTTCGACATGCGAGACTCGTCCTCTCCTAACGGAGGTGCCGGCCGACGGCGGCTTCCAGCGCCGCGACGGCCCTGTGGTGGTCGTACACGGCGCTCACGTAGTCGAACTCCGCGTTCAGCTGGGCCACCTGCGCGTCGAGCAGCTCGAAGAACGTGCCCGAGCCCACGCGGTAGCGCTCCGTGGCGAGCTGCAGCTGCTCGCGCGCTGCGGCGCGGCTTGTGTCCTGGATCGCGACGGCGCGATAGGCCGTCTGCAGCGTGAGGAACGCCTGGCTGACTTCGGTCCGCACGGCGAGGCCCCGCGCCCGCACCGATTCCGCGAGGTCGTCGCGCTGCGCCTTGGCCTGCGACACCTGGAGCGGGCGCGCGAAGTTGGTGAAGATGGGAAGCGTGATCGTGAGCCGCGCCTGGAACGGCTGGTGCGTGAAGTGGAACGGATACAGGGCGTTCTGG
>WNGP01009706.1_pt1 | contig 13141 bp, 13 predicted proteins | sample 5407671 | NCBI WGS metagenome assembly WNGP01 (sample SAMN13153381, study PRJNA577476) | soil metagenome | isolation source: 40 cm soil or saprolite under Garry oak tree replicate 2 | place: USA:California | collected 2016-06-15 | reverse complement strand
GCCCACGCTGGCTATTCTCTTTAGTTTTCTCTACGGAGGTCAATAAAAGGCCGAGGCAGCCCTGTAAATTTGAAAATTAAATGAGGTAGTTTCTTCATCGTTAGTAGGGGGCTTGTCTGCCCCATGGCCTCTATTTGCTCCTTGTTTCCCTCATCGATATGAAAGCCTCAAACGGCTTGAGAAGCCAGAGGAAAGCTTTTTTCTCAGAGGAAGAGCTTCGTTGGGTTTTTCTGCTTGCTTCCTCAGAAAGTGATGAAAGGATCGCCTCAAGGAATAGTGAAGTTGAGCGTAGCTGGGTGGTCGTACCTGTAGCTTGTCTGGTTGCTTTACTTGCAGAGGTGGGGAGTGGGAGAAGAGACTCCAGGTGGAATTTCTTATAGTCTTTGCTTGCATGAGCGATTGTTACGTGTTTTGCCTGTATTGATTGGTGATGTAGTGAAGGACCGGTTCAAGTGGTGGAACGTCCGGGCATGTCCAGGTCTTGTGTACATGCTGAATGCTCTTATTCTTTTCTTGAGTTCATTACAGTCTATTCATGTATTCAAATTTTTATGGAGTTTTTATGGAAAAGGAGCAAGAGTGAGCTACACTATGGTCATCTGATGAGGTGAGGGAAGAGGATGGGAATGAGCCTGGTGTTGAAAGGAGGAGACGATGGCCTTGAAGTGGTTGGAAGAACGTTGGGAGAGGCTGCTTTCCGCACTCGAGCCGCTGGGGAGAGAGCAAGAAGAGCAAATTCGTCAGCGGATGTCGAGGCGGAAAAGGACTGGTGGCGTCAGCGTCCCAGGGTCAAAGAGCCCAGTTCCTTAGCAAAACCGATGCGCCGCGTCGCGCAACCGCATCCGGGAGATCCTGCTCGTGCGGGAGGATAACTGGTGGATCAATCCTAAATCGGGAGCCAAGGAACACCTTGCGCTCAAATACATGAATTTTTCGCGGCGTCGAGTGGACCCAGATCTCCCTTCCCAAGTGTGGTTTCTGCATTTGCAGTGGAGCGACTGCGGCTTAGCAGTGGAGCGATGGGGGCTTTGCAAGAGAGCGATCCCTGGATTGCAGAAGAGCGGAGGGCTTTGCAAGAGAGCACGTGCCAGCAGAGGGCCTGGCGGGGCTTGCTCTAAAGGGAGTCACCAGCCCATCAATGCAGGGGAGGAAGCTGGAAGAATTCTTATAGCCATCATCTTCCTGATGGGATGCAAGGGCTCCCGATTATGTGGGTGTGGCAGCCTCCTGCGGGAGGGTGAAAGGCTGTCGGAGCAGCAGCCTGCCGCTGCCGTGGTGCATCACGGTGACGAGAGGCCACACGTAGATCTCCAAGCGCAGAGGATTGGGGGAAGGATTGCCAAGCAGAGGCATCACGTCGTGCCAGCAGAGCGTGGTGTCGCGGAACTCAGAGAGGAGACTGGAAAAGAAGGGACGCAAGGAGGCCTGGGCCTTGAAGAGACGCAGGGGGGTGAGACACTCCTCAAGTGGTGGGCTGCCCTGCTCGATGCGGGTACAGCAGGCGAGGGAGTGGGCTTGCCCCCAGTAGCCGATCATCTGGAGCAGCAGACGAAAGCGATCCTGCATGGGAATGGGGAGGTGCAGGTAGAGAGTGAGTGGTCCTTCTGTATGAGCCATCTCACGCGAAATGGGAGCACAGCTTTGCTGCTGGGTTTTGTCTTCGATTTTATAGGCGTGCAGGACATGGGGGGTGAGTGCTACGCGCTCTGGAGGACGGATATGAAGAGGCAGAGCCGTGATCAGTGGAAAGAGGACGGACTCAACATACGCCATGCCAAAGACTTCGATGCCCGTGCGGATGAGCGCCAGTCGGACGGTTGCAGGTCCTGGAGTGGGCAAGGCCCTGGCACTGGTGATACTGGTCATAGGAACACGGCAAGAAGAGAGTGCGGGCAGATGATACTCAGCCCGCAACCAGATGAGGGGGGATGTTTCCATGAGAGGGTTCCTCCTTTGCTTCTCCATCGATTCCATTAGCGCGAACCGTCGTTTGCTGTGCCTGACATCAGACAAGCGGCTGGAAGAGCTGGGAGGGTGTGTTCGATCAAATGACGCATCTGCAGGTGGAACGCATCGATGGTCTCGAACGGGGAAACCAGACACGTTTCGCTTTGGAGAGCAGAGAGCCGTGTGATGAAATCGTCTTGAAGAGGCGAGTAAATGGGAGCCCGGCCCGTAGAGGGACAGACGACCATCGCCCCTCGGAGTCCAGTCAGGTGGGGGAGCATCGTGGCGGTGAGCGCTCCCCCAGGGCTGAGCAAACAGTCGCGCAGAGCAGTAAGGATAGCGCGATGTCTGCGCCCTCGTTCCTGTTCATCATCCATGACGAGTTTCCATTTGTCGGTATCAAGACCGATGCCGGCACATTTATAGCGGATGCAGAGGGCATATTCTCCCGAACGGGCGCTCATTTTCATGAGCATCTGGCCCTCGTCTTTTGAGTCCCCGACGCGGGTCATTAACTGCAGGGTTTCAGCGTGTCGCTCTGGAAGTGCCAGAGCAAAGGAGAACTCAATGAGCGAATGTTTGCTGAGGCGTTGGCGAGCTTCGGTCGTTCCGGAACTTCCCGCGTTTTTGGCCGTGACGAGAAAGCCATGGGTATCACAGAGGCCACAATCACGCACGACCTGCTCGATGGTCAGATTCTTGTACTCGGGCTGGTCTGTGAGTGCGGCCGCTCTGCGTCCGTCACGGACCTTGCAGGCAGGGCAGAGAGGGCAACCGGCAGCTTCGAGATATTCAGCTAAGAGCGCCGCGTGAAAATGTTTGGCGATATTGCCACTGCAGGCGTCGGTTTCTGTGCCGCAAGCTAATAACTGGCGGCGAGGCAGGAGGCGATTGGAGCCATTGCTGCCCGCGTTGCTGATGCTCTGGGCTTGCCACGCGACGCGAAGACTCCATGAGACTTCATAAATCGAAGAGGTATGAGACTCATTCATGGTCGTGCGTTCCTTTTCTTGCTCCATTGAGAGAAGTGACAGTGGTTGCAGAGAGTGTCTGGAAGGGTTCTTCAGTGGCTTCTCCCGTTTCTGCACCCTGGACTGCCAGGGCAGCCAGGAGAAGGGAAATGACGCGCGTCAGCCTTGCGACATCCAACTCCTGCTCGATCAGGCGAGGGTAGCGTAAGGCCGAGAGCACAATGAGGAAGCGAGCAATTGTTTGGACACTCGATTGCTCAACATCCATCAGTAAAGCGCCTAGATCGTCTTCGGTGGGGACGACCATAAATCTGGTTTTGGCGGTCGCCACCTGACAGTGTTGAGCAGTGTGTGCGAGGATGTGGAGCAACTGGTCAAGGGTGGTGACCGTTTCCAGGTCTTCAACCAGATCACGTAGTGCGGCTGCATTGGAATCACCCAGGAGCCGCAAGGCGTGTCCAAAGCGGAGCGTCCCGGTTTTTTGTTCAAGCGCTTTTTTGAGGAGCGAAGGAATAGATGCATGCATGGAGGTGATCACCTCTTTCACTTCTTCAAGTCGATAAGGACGGATGGTGTCTGGTGCCATGTGAACACACCGTGCAACATCAAGCAGATGGGTGGTCCAATGGCTCAGTGATCTGGTCGAGAGTGCATCAACGAGTGCATCGATCTCACATGCGCGATGTTCCGGAGGGCATGCGAGCTGCATTCGCCAGAAAGAGAGGAGCGGTTCGCGAGTCTCACCTGCTCGCTCTGTCAACCAGGTGAGATCAAGAGATCCTTGTCCTCGTGGAATGGATTGCTGCATCCCCTGTGTTTGGATCGTCTGATAGCAGAGCCCTGTCCACTGGGTATGGCCCGTATGAATGGCGTGATGGGCATAGGATAACCCCTGAACAAGCACGGCCTGGGATGCTTCGAGGCCCGCTTCGGTGAGCAGAGGCAGGCGTGAATCGTGGGTCAGCAGAACGGTTTCAGTTTTTGGCACGTAGCAATTGACCAGATCACCGCCCACGCGGTGAGCCCGTAAGAAACGGGCTGCGCCGACAGTTGCCAGCAAGACCGCAAAGCGTGTTCCCCCAATCGCGATCTGTGTTTTGTGAGAAATGAGTCCGTCGCTTCTTGGCCGGTGAGTGGAGTAGCTGAAGGATGGATCAAGCATCATCACCAGAGAGAGATCTCGTCCTCTGTGGGCATCTCTAGGAACTGGCAGAGCAGGGATGCCTGGCTGGTAGTCGTGCAGGAGGCGTTCGAGCCAGCTAAGTGCGCCAAAAGATGGCTCTTTGGAAACCAGCTGTTTCCATCTGGCGAGCGCGCCACGCACTTTTTTGAGAGCTCGCTCGAGAAGCGTCTGGTCCTGTTGAGCCTTTTTCGAGAGATCTGCCACGGAGAGGATCCGCACGCCAGGGGTGGTGAAGAGGACGGTGAGCAGCCCATCGAGGTTGGCAAGGGGAAGAGGCGCTTCCACAGGCTTTGCGGCTTCGACCTCTTGTGGCGTGGGTAAGGAGAGGACCTCATCGAGAAGAGCGAGAGAGCCAGAAGGTGGCGCGGAGATGCAGCCGATCAGTGTATAGGTACAGCTTGTCTCCCGCACCGCGATCGGCTGGCTGCAGGCGTGCGCGAGGAGAATGGCTAACCCATAGGCATGGAGCAGATCGAAGAGTTCTGCTCCCGTTTTGACAAGACACCACTGCATAGATCGATCCCCCTTATCCAATGGTGACCCGTATGGCACCCATCCCGCGCTCAGTTGCTGCCCCCACTCCCGAGAAGAAGGCGAAGCGGGAAAGCGCTGTCAACATCACGGCAAGGGCTGGGACGGAACTGCGAGACTGATACGAGATCCAGCCACGAAACCCGAGTTGGATGCATTCATCAAGCAGCACCTGGCAGCCGTGCAAGCGATAATCAGCGAGCACAATACTTCCATCGAAAAGCCGAGCCCCGAAGTCATGAGATGCGAGAGGCAGAGGAGGTCCGCCAAGCGCTTGCCAGCGTTGTGCTAATGCTGTAAAGATCTGGCACGGGACAGGAAAACGATATCCCGCCTCTCTCGCGGTGTTCCCAGCGTTCGGCAGCATCAGTGGTGTGCCCAGATGGAGTCTGACGGTCTGTCCATAGGGAGGAGACAGGAAGTCAGCCCAGCTCGAGAGTCCTACCCACGGTGAGTGTGAAAGGAGAACCTCCTCAACCAGATAGCGACGGGTTCCAATCCGAAGGGAAGGCTGTGCGGTGAGGCTGTCCAAGAAGCATGGAATGGCGAGACGTGCCGTCTCGGTGAGCACAGTGATCCGTAGAGAGGGTCGCCTGTGCTCATCCCAGAGGAGCGAGAACTGAGACGGAGCAGGACCGGCGCAAATCTTTTGGAGGTGCTGGAGGGCTTGCGTATCCTCGACGAGATGGACCGATCTGGCATGTGGCTCGGTTCCAGTTGTTTGCCTCTTTGTGGTCTCGCGTTGGGCGAGCGTCACGTCCAGGTCCCGAAGGACGAGCAGCAGGGCAACAAAAGACATGATTCACCGTTCCTTCCTTATCGATGGGCGCGATAGCTGCCATCGCGCCGGGCTAATTCACGGGCTCTTGCCTCGCCGAGCATCTCTCCATCAAGAGAGACCCAGATGACGGCCTCTGTCTGCTCTGACCGGCGGATCGAAACGCTTGCTCCAGGAAAGAGGGTGAGCAGATCATCAGCGTAGTGCAAACCATCAAAGAAGACCTCTCCACAGGCACTGATGCACGCGTGATGTGATGGGAGCAAGGTTCGTAAGGCTGGAACGAGACAGGCTGGATCGCTTTGATATCCCATCAACGGTCTAAAGCGATGATTGGCCTGTTCTCGCGCCCGTAGAGGGCTCGTGCCATAGGCTCTATTGAGCATGCTATCGAACGCGAGATCCACCTCCCTCTTGGCGGAAGGCCCTGAGGTGAGCAGATCGTTCCAGGCCGTTCGCAAGTCCTCGAGAAGGGGCACGGCGCTTGGAGTCCCCTGCTCGATCCTCACCCCAAGCGAGGCACACGCAAGCGTGCATCTGGGAGAGAGCGTCTCTGTGGTGATTAGGCAGGAGGGAATACTCCGGAGCAGTCCACCTGCGCCAGATGGATGGGGACAACGTACTGCAACCAGAGCATCGTAGAGTGAAAGCGCCGCAAGGTCCCTCAACGTTTGCTGAGGTCCTACCCGGAAAGCGAGCACAGATGGGGTGGAGATGTCGAGAACAGCAACCAGGGTCTGCTGTCCCTCGTGATCTTCTCGTGTGCCAAGAGGGGAGTGCGCAATGGCTCCAAGCCACCATTGAGCTTGGCACGGCTTTGTGGTGACGCGGATCTCGTGCTCCCGTTGCGTATCGAGATACAGACAGATAGCCCAGATGGCTTCTTCATGGATCGGCGGCCTATTGGCATGGCGAGCCTTCGCGGTGACGATCCGAGTCACGATCTGGATACTGCGTTCCACCCTCGAACAATAGAGTGCTTCAATCCACTGATAGACGGAGAGCGTGATGCCTTGGAACAGACGCTCGATCTCAGTGGGATGCACCAAGCAGGCCTCCGGCCCACAGAGGCGCATCAGCTCATGCAACCGAGCAACAGGAACACTGCTTGGAAGACAGTCCGTTTTGCTCCCTCGTGCCGCACGCAAGAGAGCCTGGGCGTGAATCCTCTGACACACCTCCGGGAGCAAGGGACCATTGAGCATGGAGGAAGAACAGAAAGGACTGGTCATGGCTTGGATGCCTTTCCTTTTGCTTTCTGCCGTTCTTCAGAGATCCGTTCATAGTCCCCTTTTTGGGAAGACTCGGCAGGTGAAGCCGTCGCCGTGGATTGGGAAGATTGCGTCATTGTCCAGAGAGAGGCTTCGTTGATAAGGTCTTGCGTAATAGAGGGGACCTGCTCATCTCGTGCCATTTGACTGGCAGTGGAGAGCAGACTGTGCAGGTTTCGCAAGGAGGGATTGACCTTGTGCCAGATGACCGTTCCCATCTCACGATCAGACCCGTTCACTGGATCATAGTTCCAGTGAGGAAAAACGAGCTTTGGGAGGACGAGATCGAGCACTTCCTCCAAAGTCAGTGGAGTGAAAGACATACGCAGTCCTACACGGCTGGAAAATTTCTGGTGTCGCTCGATCACACTCAGAATGTTGGGGAGTCCGACAAGGACGATGCGACATCCAGTCTTATCGAAGAGATGGCGTAATACCTCAAAACTATCTTCGTTGAGCCGATCAGCTTCATCAACGACCAGCAGATGGAGACAGTTGCGCGAAATCGCTGCGGCTACCTCATCAGCCATCTCATAGATATTGCTTCCCCGTGATTGTTCTAACAAACTGTCAAGAATGGTCTTGGCAAGGGCGCGAGGAGTGGAACGAGGCATGACCTTGATTTTGATAGCCGGAGGCAACGCCGTCTGTGGATGTGGAGCCAGACTATCGAGATAGTATTGAGTGGCGATGGTCTTGCCCACGCCTGCCAGCCCCGTAATCACTCCCATCGTCGGGGAACGGCGCTCCGGGTCTGTGATGAGCCGCATAAAGGAGCGACAGCGCTTGACATTCTTCGTCTCAATGACGGGCTGACCTTCTGGCAAATGATCTTCTGCAAAGGGATTGGTCGTCATACCTGTTCCTGCTTTCTCTGTGCTTGCTCGCGTGCTGCCATGCGTTCCAGGAAATCTCCTTGGGGTTTGGTGGCAGGAGGTCGGCTCGGCCTTGATCGAGAGAAGGGCGATCCCTCGGAAGGGAGGGGAGACACGGCCACATCGGGAGAGGGCACTGACTGCGTGGACTGATCACGCTGTAAGGAGGCAATTTCCTGATCAGCCAAATCTGCCGCTTCACGTGCCCTCTTGATGCTGCGACGGAGATGCTCTTTCTGCTGCTGTTTTGCCGTTCCTATATCCTTTTGGGTGTCTCCACGAACTTCTACATGCTTGCCCACCAGCTCAGGCAACGTGGCATGCCAATAGAGGCGGCTTCGGTAGGAAATGCCATCCTTGGCGACAATCCTGTCGGCTGCCTCTTTGAGCAGGAGATCGAGGTCTCGGGGATGTGCTGGTTCAGCATAACAGTGCTTTTCCCAGTAGAAGAGTGGGGTTTCCTGCGTTTCACTATGCACTTCGTGGTGATACTGGTGAATAAAGTTCCAAAAAAGATCCTCCAATTGGGAGAGGGTGAGTTTTGCCTGAGCTTGGGGGTTCCGCTCCTGCGTGTTGGAGGCAACATAGCCAGGCAGGTCTGCCCACAGGCGAGTGTTGAGTGTCCCAAAGAAGCGCTCAACAATTCCCTTTTCTTGGGGTCGATGCGGCTTGCAGGGGTGGAGGACGATCTGTAGGGATTGCGTGAGTTGGTAGACATGGTGCGCGAGTAACTCATGACCATTGTCGACCCAAATTTCGTGTGGTTTGCCGCCATACGGTTTGGTATCTGACGTTAAGACCGCTTCCCGAATAGCAGCTGCTACTGTATAGCGGTCGGGATGGTCGTACCCAAAGACAGCGGCCATGATTAATCGAGAACGACTATCAATGCAGAGCGTCAGCCAGGGGCGAACCTCTCCGCTTTTTGTTCGATAGGGTTCACTGCGCAGATCCTTAACCAAGATGTCCACAGGAGTGTGGTCGATCTGATACGTAATGAGAAAACTCTCCCGTCGGGTCTGTTCCATGCGCATGGTAGCCTCATAGCGATTTCTAAAAGCATCATCACGTCCGTCCGCCAACAAGACTACTGGCCGATGCATTTCAGCACAGATCTTGCGTACCTGCCACTCGCTTGGGGCTGGTTCGCCAAGCGCCTGGGCCTTCTGACAGACGGCCTGATAGACCGAGCGAACAGATTTGTCCACCTGAGAGAAGCGAACGCCTCGGATAATCTCTTTCATTTGATCGGTAATCCTGTGGTGCCCGTTTTTGTCTGAGCGTTCTTTTGGCACAAGTCCTGAGAGTCCAGCATGACGGTACTCTTTGAGATAGAGCCAGAGTGTGCTGGGTGCAATGCCTGCCTTCTTGGCTTGTGCCTCGACTTCTGCGCGTGAGACCTTTGACTTCGTCGCGAGGTCTCCAAGGCACTCTCGACGAGAGAAGGTGGTTTCGAGTGCTGAGGGATCGAGGGTTCCAAGGGCAGGCAAGGGCCGCGCCTGCTGCTTGCGTTTCGTTTTTGCAGGATCATGTTCTTTGGCTAAGCTCCACCAACCACCGACCTGATAGCGGCGCACCCAGCGTTCTGCCGTGCGCAGAGACCACTGATGTCGCTTTGCAAGCTTGGAGACGTATTCATCAAGATTGCACTCCTCTGGAATGGCGTGTGAATGCACGAGTTCATCCAGCCATCCTAGTCGTTGGGTAATCACCATCTGTGTTTGAGTTGGCAAAGCTGTCCAGGGCATCCAGTCGGTTGGGACAAGTCCGTCCAAACCCTGGTGCTGATACGCCTGCCACCAGGTCCACAATACCTTGAGTGGGACATACGTCTCAGCCGCGCGTGCCTTGAGACAGTGATAATCGTAGATCGGGGTTGCACCTGCCCCGAGAAGGCGGAGACGACGCTGCGCTTCGGGAAGCACTCCCGCGGGATCCTGGCCTTCCATGGTTTCCTCCTGAAGAAAAATGTGATGACACCTGAACCTTCCGAATGGCCCAAAGGGCGCGTGTAAGTGAGCGACCAAGACTTCCTGCGTGATCCTTGCCCACGATGAGATGGGTCTGTCTCCAGACTCACACCCTGAAAACGCGAGAACCGCGATCAAGTTCTTTCCATTTGAGTGCCAGATAGTCTCATGCCCCTGATTTCGGGTTGCATCAAACGCGAGAGCCGCGATCAAAAGATTGCATTAGGCGAAGGAGATATGGCCAGTCGTTTCTAGTATGCTCCTCAAACGCGAGAGCCGCGATAGAGTTCTTCCTAGCAACGCTGTTGGCGCTGTCCACGTCAACCGATAACCCGCACATCAAACGCGAAAACCGCGATAGAGGTCACTTCCCACTCTGCCATCCCATTCGGAGAGCACGACCTTTCACTCCCTGCTGGGGAAACCTGTACGAGATACTCTCCCCTCGCTTCTGGGAGAGCCTGGTCTGTTGTTGTATGGGTTCCAATGGCGAGAGTCGTGTGTTGAGAGAGACCCGATAGACATTCATGATTGCTCCATTTCTTACAGAAGAAGACGAGATGGCTCTCACTTCTCCTTGTTCTCTATCCTGACTTGACCCATGCCCATTGTCGTTTTATATCCCACTCCTGCAAAGCGAGCAAATGCTGCAAGATATGTTAGTTGAGTGGCAAGCCTCTCTTCTTGAGGGAGACGATAGGTGCATGTTCCAAGAAAGCCTTTTTGGGTATATTTTGGATACTGCAAGGTACACGTGGAAAGATCGCACTCCAGAACAGTGATAGCATTGGTCATAACCTCTTGCAGGGCTGTTTGTGAAAGCGAGAGAGAAGCGGGAGCATAGCAGTTCCAGGTGCGTATCAGGCTTCCCCACACCAGCCTTGGTTCTGGTACCAATGCAAAGGAGTGCTCATTCGTGTTGAATGCTGTTGGACTGGTAAAAGACAAGGTGATTTCACGAAGTGGAGACAGGGAAGCGAGTTCTTGCCATGTGGTTGTCCCTATCCAACCTGTCACATCAACGGTTGAGATCAGGCGAGTAAGGAGCAATGTTGCTTCACCTAATCGCACGGTACATGGCCCCCTTTCGAGGAAGAGCGTGCTCAGGCAATGCCAAAGATATCCGCCATCTAGCAAGGTGATTCGTATCTGATAGGTGACGCCTTCTGAAACGATCACACGATGGTCCTTTCGCTGACCTCCAAGCAGCGGCGAAAGGGTGAATGGACGATGACCTCCTTCTTGATGGAGTTGTCGCGATTGCGCCGGGTCAATACGCATGAGAAGCTGATGGAACATCGCGTGGGTCAGATGCCCTGTGGTGGCAGGCAAGGATGCATGATGGCGTGCTTGCAATTCGAGCAGAACGGAATAGAGTATTCCTTCTGGAGAGTGTATTGGACAGGTCTTCATGCGAAAAAAGAGCCTTTCTAAAAATCAGCCTTTTTCTTTTTCGTCACCATTCAGGGATCTTATGAAGTCAGTATACGAGTAACTGCAAATCCAGCTGTGGATTCTGGAATTGCAAGAGAGCAGTGGTGGTGGTATTTTAGAGCAAAGCCAAAGGACCGGCCCTTCTCCTTTTCGCCATCTAGCGGACACGGGCATCATTGGAGAAAACAGGAAGGAACGGTATCCACCGGTTGTCCACAGAGTATCCACCATCGAGGTGAGTTCTCCACAGCGTTATCCCCATTTTGGCGTGAAAGTGGTGGAAAAAGGGATTGCCATCCTCTCCTTAGTTCAGGTACACTTGTTCCATAAAGACTTCTCACTATCGGTTGACGCATATTTCATCGCTGGGTCATGGTTCGTTCGCACGATAACGATAGGAGAAGTTCGCATGGTTTGTCTTTACGGGACCCTTTCTCCCTTTCAGCGTGGAAAAGCGTTCACCCTCCTGGTGTTGCAATCTGCACAGATGCGCGCAGCGTCCGCACACCGCTGGCGGGCTTCCATTCTCCTGGATGCCCGCTAGTTCTCGGCATCTTGTCGCTCGTTGAACGTCGTCTGTATCTCCTACGCTTCAAGAGGAGGAACCCTATGCCAGCCCTGGCCCCAAAAAGTGCTGTGCGGGATCAAACGGTGGCCCCGGATGTCGCCACCGAGGTGCCGCCATGGATTGCCCGTGCCTCACGCACCCAGCCAACGTCCAAGCTGCCAGAGCGAAGGCGGCGTACTCTCTCTCGTCAGCCCTTCTGGCTGTTGCCTGTTGGTCTGGGCATGATCCTGATGCTGGGCATCGTGATCGTGGGATCGGTGGTGCTGGGATGGGCGCAGACGGTTTCAGACGACCTGCACTATGGGCGTCCCCGCACCTTCCAGATGGACGCCTTTGTGGGGCATGAAACCGGCAGCACGCCCAGCCACTTCATCGCCCTGAATTTGCAGGGCCAGATTGAGATTATTGAACTGCCCGGCGGGGATGCCACCCATGCCAGAATGTATGTGGGACCCCACATCTATGGGCCAGGAGCAGATCTGGTCCCGGTGACGGTGCGCTTCGTAGAGGGAGTGCAGCCTCATCATCCCGATATGCTCATTCTCTTCAGCGCCATCGGGTGGCGCGATGCTGCTGGTTGGGTTCTGTGTGGAGAACATCGCCGTCAAAACTCATCAGTAGAGAGCAAGGTGAGGGAATGCGAGGGCTTGATTTTTGGGGGAAAATCGTGTATACTTGATTCTGTTAGCTAAAAGAGAACCATTGATTGGTTCTCTTTTTTTGTGTCCATCTGTTCTCTTCCCCCAGGTATCCTGTCTCCACTTCTTCTGCTCGCTCTCCACTTTTTTTCTCAGCACTGCCCGTTGCGGCGGATCTTTTGGTCTGCAATTTCTTATAGACATTAACTTCATCTCCTTTAATCCTAAAGTGATGTGATGTATTGACAAAACAAAAGATTTTGTGGTAGACTGGAAGAGAAAGAAGAAGCATTGTAGTGTGCTCAAGCCAGAAGGTGGGAGCTTATGAAACAGTGGTTAGCCGAACGCTTGCAGGTCTTGTTGCCGAGGCTGGCTGTGTTGGGGAAGGACCAGGAGGGGGAGATAAAACTGCTGTGTGAAGAAGAGATCGCGTCCTGGCGCTCGCGCCCCACGATGAAATCGTTGCGGTCGCTCAATACGCCCATGATCGATGCGCGTAATGCCATCAAAGAACAGTTGGCCGTGACCGAAGACAATAGCTGGCTCAATCCACGCACGGGGGAGCGGGAACACCTCGCCCGGAAGTACTTGAATTTCTCCGAGCAAGAGTGGGCGGAGATGCATGCGCTGACAGAGGATGGTCGCCAACAACGGTTAGAGGGACAGCAGTTGTTGGATGATCCCGATGCGATTGTGGTGCATGGGGCGGAGCTGTTGCGGAGCGGGCGCTGGGAAGATATTACCGTGGGCTTGGCGGTGACCACTGGACGGAGGCTCACCGAGATCCTGAAGACGGCGGTCTTTCATCCCATGAGCGCCTATACGATCCAATTTGAGGGGCAACTCAAACAAAAGGCGGAGTTACTGGCTCCCTATGAAATTCCAACGCTGGTCGAAGCCGATCTGGTGATCGAGGCGTGGCAGCACCTGCGTTCCCTGCTCGATTGTCGAGCGCTGGAGAATGGCGAGGTGGAA
>WNGP01003529.1_pt1 | contig 13142 bp, 9 predicted proteins | sample 5407671 | NCBI WGS metagenome assembly WNGP01 (sample SAMN13153381, study PRJNA577476) | soil metagenome | isolation source: 40 cm soil or saprolite under Garry oak tree replicate 2 | place: USA:California | collected 2016-06-15 | reverse complement strand
ACCCCGCGTGCATCCAATTGCGCCAGGAGGTCCTTGCTATTGATGGACTTTTTAGCGGCAGTACGGCTCTGGCGGCGTCCAGCACCATGGCAGGTAGTACCGAAACTTTGCTCCATTGAACCTTGAGCACCGACCAACACAAACGAGTAGCGGCCCATGTCGCCCGGAATCAGCACAGGCTGCCCAACGCTCCGGTACTGCTCCGGTACCGCGGGATGTCCAGCGGGGAAGGCACGGGTCGCGCCTTTGCGGTGGACGCATAGGCGCTGCACCTGCCCATCAACCTCGTACTCCTCCATCTTGGCGATGTTATGACAGACATCGTAGACGAGCGGCATATCTTTAGCACGAGCCCGCCGCCCGAAGACTGCCGAGAAGGCCTGCCGCACGCCATGCATCAACAACTGGCGGTTAGCCCAGGCAAAGTTCGCGCCGCAGGCCATCGCCGAGAGGTACGACTTACCCGCGTTCGACTGCAAGGGTAGACAGGCTAGCTGCCGGTCCACCAGGTGGAAGCCGAAATCGTGCTGCTTGGACTCGGCCAGCCTCACGTAGTCCTCGGCAACCTGGTGGCCAAACCCGCGCGAGCCGCAGTGGATCGTCACAACGATTTGGCCGCGCTGCCCTATACCCAGCGCCTGAGCAGCCTCCGCATCATAGATATGATCGATGGCCTGTACCTCGCAGAAGTGATTGCCCGACCCCAGGCTTCCCAGTTGCTTCATACCCCGCTGTAAAGCCGTGCTCGACACGGAAACAGGGTCAGCGCCAGCCAGGCAGCCATGCTCCTCGGTGACTTCCAAGTCTTCCGCGAAGCCATAGCCTTCCTCTACCGCCCAGGCAGCCCCGCGTACCATCACAGCTCGCATATCCCCGGCGCTCAACTGGTGCATGCCCGCCCCGCCAACGCCTGACGGCAGATTATTGAACAGTTCATCGGCCAGCTTATCGACCCTGCCGCGAATTTGCTCGTGGAGCAAATCGGTGGCAAGCATGCGAACGCCGCAATTGATATCGAAACCGATACCGCCAGGTGAGACGACGCCATACTCTGCATGGGTTGCAGCCACACCACCGACTGGAAAGCCGTAACCCCAGTGGATGTCGGGCATTGCCAGTGAATGGCCAATGATGCCCGGCAAGGTCGCCACATTCGCGACCTGCTGTAACGCGTTATCCTGCAGGATCTGCTCAATCAATCCATCATCTGCATAGACCATGCCGGGTACATGCATGTCTGGATTGTAACGCTTTGGTATACGCCAACGGTATGTATCGACACGCTCCAAGGGGATTTTTTCCTTTGTATTGCTCATCAGATCCTCCCGCTTTTCTGCACTACCTGTCTTGCCCGCACCTTCTCAAGATCTCGTGCAGGGCTTCAATTTCGTCGGTGCTCACTTTTCTTCGATGCCGATTCACGTATTGATGCTCCTTTTCCCTCTTGCACCAAGCGAACGCTCTGTCTACCTAGTGATCATCACCTGGCATCATGATACCCCATCTCACGAGAATGAAGCCAACGCTATTTTACACAGTGATTTGAGAGATTGAGAGTGTCATATATCAAAGATGATGCGAGCCTTGTACCCGTCATCGCCAGGCTCCACAGCAGCTTCGTGCCAGGTGACGGCCTTGATTGCGCTGCTTAGCTCATGACGCTGTGCATCATAGGGTTCGCCAGACGCACGGCCCTTCAGAGATGTTTCTGTGAAGGCGTCGATCTCGAAGGTGCGAAAGAGGAGGTATTCGGTGTCGAACAGGAAGATGAGTTCGTTCAACCACGCGATAAGGAGAGAAACGATATCGTGGCCCTCCACCGCAATTTCCCGGCTGACCGACTCGCGTATCTGCTCTGGTGCGACCACCAGGCTCTCCATGCCTTGAGCTGCATGGATGAATAGCTCAGGAAGTGTACGCCCGAAAGCATGTATGCCGACATCGGCGGTATGATCGAACACCTCATAGGCTCTCTGCTCCATCACTCCCTGCCTCGAAGCACAGCTCCGCAGAAACCTGCCGTAATGCTACGTTTGACTTGCATGGCTGTACCTTTCCTTTCTTCTATGAGGTGACTGACTCTTTTGAGATATTATCGACTGTTTTGTTGTTTGTCAATATCTCGTATTGCGTCACGTAAAATCTCTGAGGTAACCACCACAGAGCGTCCGCTAGAGCCTCCTCGTACAGGTGCGTGTGACGGTCTTCCTGCCGAAAGCATGACATGCTATAATACGCACGCAGGAGGTAGTCAGGGATGCAATCACAAGAGATCGAGCACTACCTGGCCGAGCTAGGGGCAGAATTAAAGAGCCAGGGCATCAAAAAGCCCGTTCGCATGCTCCTTGCGAACGCACCACGGACCACTGATGATATTGACATGTTCTGGGTAGAAGAAGGCGAAGACTTCCAAAAAGCTCGTCTCGCAATGCGAGATGGCGTACAAACCATTGCCAGCAAGTATGCACTCCCACCACGTTGGTTCAATCATCTCACACAAATGCTCATCTATGAAAAATTATCATGCCGAGAGGCAAATTATGGAAACGATACGGGCCGTTGCATGTGTATGCCCCTCCCAAGGAGTACATGTTAGCTCTGAAAATCATGGCGGGACGTGATAAAGATATGGCGGATTGCAGGATTCTCCTGCTACAAACAACCATTAGAACACGTCGGCAGGCCCAAAGGGCGTTAGATCGCTATATCCTACCCGGCGCACTAAAGGACGGAGCCGAAACCATCGAGTACTCACTGAACGTGCTGTTCGGATCAGAAAGTAAGGGGGAGCCATGATGCCGAAAACGATTCAAACCATGGCAAGGGCTTACCGACACATCTGTGCAGGAGAAGACCCCTGGACTGCTCTTGGGAACTTTACGAACGCATGGTATGACTACGCAAAGGACATCCGTGCCGCCTTAGTAAGTGAACCCTTGGGAAAGCCCGATCACGACATAGAGCATTTCCGCCATTGGGGAGCCTTTTGCGCGGCCTCCGTTGAGTTCCTCTGTGACCGCTATGGAGTACTTTGTCCGGAATGGGTGCAGGAACCATACTACACGCTATCCACCCCGTGGTACGGGGACAACATAGTAAACCTTGCCGACACAGTCATACTACAGCATCGCATGAAAACCACCCCAACTCCTTTTGCTCGGCGTAATGTCTTTTGCGGCAACCGACTCTATCAGAATAAGTATGAAATGAACGAGTGGGTACAGGAAGCGCGCATCAAAGGCATGAGCAATCCTCGCGACATCTGGCACTATGCCCGCCAGAAAGAAACGGCTCTTCATGGAGCATGACTTGACACTTATCTTTAACCCGCAACAGCAATAACCAGTATACCAGCGAATATCAGGACAGCGCCAACCAGGCGTACAGAACCAAATCCTTCACCCAACCAGCGCCAACCAATAAAGGCTGCCAGGACAATGCTGATTTCGCGGACGGCACCCGCGTAGCTGACGCGAGCAAACGAGTAAACATAGAGGACAAGCCCATAGGATGCCACCGAGAGCATGCCGACCAGGATGATACGCGGCCAGTTTGTGCGCCACTCTGCGCCTACCGCGCGAGACCCATAACGTAGCAGGAGCGCGGGCGCGATGAGCAATGCACTGAGACCAAGGATAACGACTGTATAAGGGGCAGAAGGAACAAGGTGTACGGCGGCGCCATCGATAGCGCTGTAGATCGAGATGCAGCAGGCAGTAGCCAGCGCGACAACGACACCCATCATGCTTGGCGTGGCAAGCTGGCGTTGTGACCACCAGGCCGCGCCTCCCACTATGACCAGGCCGAGTACCACCAGGATCAGGCCGGCCAGGCCAATAAGCCGGGGACGTTCACCAAGAAAGAGCGCCGCCCAGACGACCAACAAGGCAGGAGCTGCCCCACGTGCCAGTGGGTAGACGAGCGAGAAGTCATCGATGTCGTAGGCACGAGTCAGACCAACGAAGTAGAGCGCTTCAAAAAAGGCGCTGCCGGCGACATAGGGCCATATCTGCAAAGGGAGTGGGTGATTGATGATGAGAAGCGGAGAGAAGCAGATTGCTCCTACCAGGATCGCCCACCATGTGAAGACCTGCTTTTGCTTCGCACGCTTGACGAGCAGATTCCACACGGCATGCAGCACTGCGGCCGCGAAGAGCAGTCCCAGCGCGGCAAGTGACATACTTCCCCCTTTTCTCTACTCTCACTACACCCACTACACCTACTACTCTCGCTACTCTACTCGCCCCGTGTATGCGCCCAGAATTCCAGCAAATCGCTTTTTGTCACAATGCCTTCCAGCACATCATTATCCATGACAGCGACCGCCGATTGCCCGCTGCTGAAAAGCGTATAAGCCTCCTGGGCAAGGGCATCGCCTGCCAGTTGCGGGAACGGTGGACCCTGTAAGTCACGCACGACGGTCGATGCCAGTGGCTCACCGCTGGCAAGACGACGCAGCAGCAGGTTCTCCGTGAGACTTCCTACCATATGACCTTGTTCCATGACGGGAGTTTGACTGATGCCGTAGCGCCGCAGCAGCTCGACGGCATCGGCGATAGAGTCGGTTGGAGCAACACTGACAACAAGCGGCATCGTACGGGCATGGGTGCGGCGATAGGTGAGGACGTCGCGCAAGATAGGTTCGATTGTCTCTGCCTGTACAAGCATATTGTTTTCGCGCATCCAGGTATCGTTAAACTGCTTGCTCAGGTAGCCACGCCCCGTATCGGGTAACAGGACCACGATGACATCATTGGATGTCAACCGGCGGGCATAGGTAAGAGCCGCTCCCAGGGCAGTGCCAGCCGAGCCGCCCGCGAGAATACCTTCTTCACGCGCCAGGCGGCGTGCCCAGTAGAACGCAGTGCGATCATCGATACGAATCACCTCATCTACGACTGTCGGATCGTAGTTCTGCGGAAATATCTCCATGCCAATGCCCTCAACCTTATACGGCCCGGGCGTATCGCCAGAATAGACAGAACCGGGAGGGTCTGCTCCAATGATTTTTATCTTTGCATCCTGTTCTTTCAGAAAGTGCGCAGTACCGGAAATGGTGCCACCGGTGCCAATGCCGGCCACGAAAGCGGTGATACGACCGGCGGTATCGCGCCAGATCTCTGGTCCCGTGGTAGCATAGTGAGTCGCTGGATTGGCAGGATTGGAATATTGATCGGGGCAATACGCTCCTGGAATCTCGTTGGCGAGCCGGTGCGCTACATTTTTATAGTGATCTGGCGAATCATGTGTCACACTGCTGGGACAGATGATTACCTCGGCGCCATAAGCACGCAGGAGGCTGCGCTTCTCCTCACTCACCTTATCGGTCATAACGAAAATGCAGTGATAGCCCTTGATGGCAGCAGCAATTGCCAGCCCATGGCCGGTATTGCCACTGGTTGGCTCGACAATAGTACCGCCGGGACGCAGGAGGCCCCACTTCTCACAGTACTCGATCATTGCAGGGCCTATACGATCTTTCACACTGCCGCCGGGATTAAACATCTCCATTTTTGCCAGTACCAGTGGCTGTATGCCGCTGGTGATTCGATTGAGGCGTATCAACGGGGTATTGCCTATTATGTCGAGCATTGAGTGGTAATAACGCATCTCACCTGCAGCGGTTGCTGTCTTCTCATCCATTGCTGTTCCTCCGCGCACTATGAACCATAGAAGCGGGCCGCGCTGCCCATTCCTATCCAACAGCGTCAGTATAGCATATACGCGCCAGCAGGATTAAGCCAGCACGATCTTGATTTGATCGACGGATGAAGGGAGATGATCAGAACCAAAGGGGAGTTGTATGCGCACAGCCGCCACGCCAGCTTGCGCATTGAGGTAAGCCAGGGCTAATGCGGACGAGGCGCCTTTAATAGATTGACGCCACTGGCCTAATTGCTGTGTGGAGAAAGCATACATCCAGCGTCCATGTACTGATACGCTGAGATAGATCAGACCATTCTGTCCTCGTTGTACCACGCGAAGAGTGGTCACGGAAGGCTTACCCTGAAGCTGGTAGTTGCTGCCAAGGCTTTGCGTAGCTTCTTCCCCAAGCAACTGCGCAGCCATACGACTGGCTGTATAGTGGTTATATGCAGAGGATGTTGCCGAGACGTTGACCTGGACCATCGCCTTGTCTACTTGTACGCCAACCGGGTAGTTCGACGATACGTTGGTGTTATATACTGGCGCCCCGGCCAATACTTCGTTCCTTTTTAGCTGCCTGCGAAGCTGCTGCAATGCCTGTTGCTGCAAGCCTGGACCCAGCGCTTCCCTAGTTTTGTCCAGGTCAGCCTGCGCCAGCACATGTATCGAGTGGGCGTCCACGCCGCCTGTGAAGGTTCGTGGATTGCTCACCGACAGCCCATCACAACAGGCCGTATTTAGAGTACCGGCAGGAATATTGCCATCCATGCCGGCGCTGACTGCTGCTGCATGGCCTGAAGCGCTACCGTTTTGTCCGCCATGTAGTGGCGGCACATTTACCGATTCCGTTAGCCGTATTTGTATGCCCACACCGGTATTGAAGACAATCCCAGCAGGCACAAAGACGAATGATTCCCCTCTATTCTGGAAAAGCACTGATCCTTTCGCCCGTGCTCCTGGTAGTAACTTTGTTCCGGTTGTCTCAGTAAGGCGACCAGCCGTAGCAACACTATTCAGACTGCGTAATGGGATAACACGAGTGGTCGGGTCAGGACTGCTGACCTGCGGCGAGGCAGTCAACAAGTAGGTATTCTGTAGTATTTTGCCTGCTGGCGTGATGGTGACTGTAGCAACAGGCGCGGTACCGAACAAGGGAAATCCAGAAGGAAAGAAGCTGACATCAAAGACCCGTGGCATGAGCAGCAGAATGAGAAGCACGATAGGAACCGCCATTGTAGCGAGCATGGGGGCCGTGAGCAGCCTGCGACCGGCTTGCTTTGATCCTACTATGACGCGTCGCCTTACGGGTCTCGGGGCAACTGGCGCGATATGTCGTGCGCGCCCTTTCACGGGTAGAGGCAGTGGTGCTTCCTGTGCAAGCAGAGGTCTCGAGACAGGATGATCTGAAAATGAATCTGGCTCGTCCAGCGGCAGCACATCTTCATAAGCGGGAACACTTTGTCTAATCACAGGTGGACCCGCTACTGCAGCAAGGAATGCCTCGCGCAACTCGGCTACACTGCCGAAGCGGTCCTCGGGATGCTTAGCCATAGCGATACGCACAACCTCGCCCAATTCGCCAGGAATGGACGCGTCTTGCTCACAAGGCGACGGAATCGGCGCGTGCAGGTGCATCTGAATGACCTTGATCTCGTCGGGATCATCGTAGGGAAGCTCACCAACGAGCACCTGGTAGAGCAGCACACCCAGCGCGTAGATGTCGGTGGAGGCAGTGACGATGCCTCGCGTCTGCTCAGGAGCCATATAGTATGGTGTTCCCGGCACCTGGTCCAGGGGAATGGGCCTACCCTCCTGCTCCGTTTGTGCATGCTGGGAGATACGTACAAGGCCGAAGTCAGCCAGGTAAACATGCGGTGGCCCGCTGCGGCGCTGCTCTAACAAGACATTGGAGGATTTGATATCACGATGGATCAGGCCTTCATCGTGTGCATATTCCACCGCCTCCAACAACTGCAGATAGATGTCGGAAACTTCGCCCAGGCTGGGAAGACTGCGATGGAGAAAGCTGGTAAGGGTGCCTCCCTCGATGAAAGGCATGACAAGGTATAGGAGACCCTGTTCTTCGCCGAATTCGATAAGCGGCAAGATGTGAGGATGGTGCAACCGCGCCACTGTGCGGGCCTCGCGCGCAAAGCGACGACGCATTTCGGGATCGTCGGCGTAGTTCCCAAGAATAACCTTGATGGCCACGCGTCGACCGAATGCAGTCCGCTGCCTCCCCTCATATACAGCCCCCATACCACCTACACGAATGCGCCGGATGACATCGTAGTTACCAAGCTGCTTGCCTTCCAGAGCCAGCATTACGGGTGCTCATCCTTTCCCCACAGATGATGTCGGTGTGGGTGTCGGTGCTACCGGTGAACTTATCGGCACGCCGGGACTACCCGGCCCGGTCGTCGGAGTAGTAGACCCTGGTAAACCCGGCACACTCTGCACTACGATGGTAATCTGAGTGGGGTCCGTCGGCAGCGTATTCCCGTCACCACCGCTCAACACGATATCTGCCTTCGCTATCCCCTGCTGTTTCAAGAGCAAGGCCTGCGCATCTTGTTTGCTTTTACCAGCAATCAATTTCGCTAAAGCGCGTTTCTGCGCTTCGCTGAACTGGAAGACCCAGATTCCTTCGGCCTTGACCTGTATCAAAAGCGTCCCTTTCTTCGGATCGGTTACCATAACCTGCGTCACCATTGTAGTCAGATTACCCACCAGCGCGTAGCCGGAGCCAGGAGTCTTAGCCGCCTGCTGCTTAAGCAAATTTGACGCGATCATTTGCGCCGCTTGCTGATCGTAGACTTCGCCGGAACAGGTGACTTTGACTGTTACCATCACATTCGTTGCCCTGTCACCAGCCTTATGATCGGAGGTAATGCTTGGCGTGCATTGCAGAGAGTGCACCAATTGTTCGTTCGGGTGTATCTGCCCCTTCACGGAACTCTGCGCCTCTGGCGTGAGCGTATTCTCAAGCGGTTTGGCCGCCCCATCGATGTCGCTCTGTTGCACTACAGTAAAGTTTTGCGGGTCCTGCCCGCCGCTAAAAGCGATGAGATTCCTGGCAAAGATCGAACTGTCAACCGAGCAACAGGCTTTATTGATCGTCAACGATGCAATGTTGCCACCTGGCCCGACCCTGTCGGCGTGAGCGGAGGCGCTCGCCACACCGGTATGAATATTGGGGGGTGTCCCCGTCGCCTTGGGAATGTCTACATTGCGGTCTGTGACTATATGTATGCCATTGGCGAGGACAAAGTTCGTGCCGGCATTTACTTGCTGGTCCACAAACGCGCTATTATAAAACGTAATCGTCCCTGTCGCCCGGGTACCGCTAGTCTGCCTCACACCGGTCGCCTTTACCACCTTGGACTGGGTCGGCGAGGTAGACGACAACTGGCGGGCCTGCACCTGGCGCTGGCTGGGATCGGGGGTTCCCGTCACACCGAAGATCTCGTAAGTATTTCTCTGATCACTGCTGGCCGGGGTGATGGTGACGGTGGCCGAAGGCGTGATGCCAGGTACCAGGCCCTTCAGTGGACCCAACACAGCGGGATTAGCATAGGCGATGAGGCTATAGATAACCCCTCCAGTAAGCAGGAGCAGCACAACACCTGCTGCTGCCCAACGCCAAACCGGGCGGCGCGGCCCTCCAGGCCCGCTGCCACCAGTACCAATAGGAGTACCACGTGTCGGCGGCACGACGACCCCGCCACGGGCTGTACGGCTCATGGCTGCAATTCCCCCGGCAGTACTGGCCGCGCCCACAGCGGCCATCTTATCAGAGTTTCGCCGCCTGGTTACCGTGCTGGCAGGAGCAGGCGGTATATTCGGCTCGACCGCGGCTACCGGGGTAATTACAGGCATAGGCAGTTTACCCGTACTCCTGCCGTGCTGCCCAGGAAGCTCGATAATCTTTGGTTCGGGCTTGTTCTCTGCCTCGGTGGGGCTAAACGACGGTACCACTGTATTCGCCTGCGTGGGAATGTCTTCTGACAGGACATTGTCGCTGGTCGGTCCAGCAGTGTTGGAAGGAGGCAGTCGATCCCAGTCTCCAGGGTCGGTTGAGGCAGACGGATTACTCCCACGGCTGGCAAGTGTCTCCATGCCCAGGGCGGCAGCTCCTGCCGCTCCAGCAGCGACCGCACCTGCACCGCTATGCGTACCTTGATGAACCGTAGTATCATCGTCTTCGGAAACGGCCTGATTCGATGGGGGCGCCGGTATACTGGGAAGCGGCTGTATTGATTCCTCTTTGCCAGAAGCAGCAGGAGACGTGGCAGCGGATTTTTGCCACGGTAGAGACCATCCCTTTTTGCTGCTGCCATTGGGCCGGTCGAGGTCCTGGAGGGACCTGACATAGTTCTCCAGCGAGGAATAGACCGGAAAACGGCGCTGGCGGGCAAATTCAGCGGGGCCGGGGCCACTGGGCGCAATAAAGACGAGCTGCGTCTTCAGGTCGCGCCTCATGCTCTTGAGACCCTCGAAGTCCGTCGGACGCTGAAAGGCTTTGTTTTGCTCCGGCAGCACTACAGCCACCTGCTTGCGACCGAGCTTTTCTTGCGTCAGAATGGCGGCCAGCACGCTCTGCCGGTCATCACCAGGAGCCACGTATATGATACCAATATCTGCCTTACGAGAACTGCTCACACCCGGCAAGTCCGAGCCATCGCCCTGTCTCATCGTCTTTTCCCTCTTCCTTCCTGAAAATGGCATATTCTTGCTGATGTTGTCATTTTACACTATAGAGCCGCGATCGAAAAGGTGATACGTGCCAACTATAGGAAATGAACGGAGAAAGCAGTATTTTGCGCGTCTGCACTTTTTAGCCGCCTGACCCGGTGGTAGAGGTTGGTGTCCCCTGATACAGTAGGGGTACTAGATATAGTCGGACATTGGCATCAAGTTAACAGTTTACATGTAGCTCGCAGGGCAGTCACAAGTCGCCACATAGTGCTTCGTCAAGTTTCATTTGACGGCTTTTCGTAGCGCCTGAAATGGCTTGACGACTTGTTCAACGCCAAATATCTCACTGTCAAATGAGGTTTGACGAAGCACTATGGGGTACTGGATATGGTCGGAGTGACTGGCACAGTTGGTGTATTCGACACAGAAGGGCTACCTGGCGTGTTTGTCGGCGATGCGGGAGCCCGTAGTCCAGCTACTTTCAGCACCACAATGGTGATCTGAGCAGGGTCTGACGGAAACGTGTCTTCATCGCCGCTGCTAAACTGGATAGCTGCTGTTGTCACCCCCTTCTGCTTTAGGAGCAAAGTCTGAGCATTTTGTTTACTCTTGCCGGAAAGCAGTTTTGCAATCGCCTGTTTTTGTGCGGCACTGAACTGGTAGACCCACACACCTTCTGCCTCAACCATCAAGGAGAGCGTGCCTTTTTTCACATCTGTCACCGAGACCTCCATCATGCCAGTCACCAGATTACCAACCAGCGCATAGCCAGGACCCAGGTCACGAGCCACCTCTTGCCTGAGCAAATTCGCTGCCATTGATTGCGCTGCCTGGTGATCGTAGACTTCACCAGTACAGGTTACAGCGACAGTGACGGTAACGCTTGTCGCCCTATCGGCTGCTTGATGATCGGAAGTTATGCCGGGCATACATTGCGGGGAACTGACAAACTGTTCACCCGGGTGAAACTGCGCTTTCAATGATGCTTGCGCAGTCTGCGTGAGCGATGCCTGGAGTGCGTTTACCACACCATCGATGTCGTTTTGTTCCACAAAAGCATAGCTATATGCATCCTGACCGCCACTAAAGGCCGAGGTATTCTGTACAGTCACGCCTGAAGTACAGCATGGAACATTGTTAAAGTCGAACGCGGAGATATTGCCATTTACACCATCATTGACAGCGCGTGCGGCAACGGTTACGGAGCCTTCCCTCGGGGGCGCGGCAGCAGGAATCAGCGCTTCTTCATCATTCACTACTTGGACTCCATTAGCATCCGTCAGGATGCTACCAACTGCGATGGTTTGTGAATGGGAAAAAGCATTATAAAACGTCAGCTGACCCTTCGCCTGTACACCCGGAACATGCCCCACACCCGTTGTCTTGACTGTCTTCGACTGCGCGGGTGTTACAGCGGCTATCATACGCGCTGCCACCTGGTGTTGAGCAGGGTCAGGGGTCAACGTCACTGCGGATATTACAAAGGTGTTATTGTGAACCTTACTTGCAGGTGTGATCGTCACTGTGACTGGGTTTGCTACGCCCGGCACAATTTTAGCAAGGGGACCCAGCAGAGAGACGCCAAAGAGGCTGGAGAAGACCAGTGCAAGAATCAAAAGCACCAGTAGCAGAGCAGCAATCAACCGGACGCGTCTCATTCCATGGAGAGCAGACCTGGCTACTGGACCACCTTCACCCTGCCCGCCTGGGCTGTTATCTTCTATCGTTGGTATAGCAGCAAGTGTTGGCACGTCCTCCTCATCAACTGCTACGGCAGGCACACTACTATTAGCAGAAGGAGCGGGAGCATCCGTTTCTGGATTGGCAGCAAGTTCAATTGTATCAACAGAGGCGACATCTGTGTCACCGGGAAGATGCTGTTGCTCCGTTTCAGCACTTGAGGAAGCAGGCGCCCGTGATGATTCAATAGGGAGCGGTTGCGGCGCAGTTTCAGCAGGAGGAGGTTGGGCAGCAGGTGGTGGCAGTGGCTGCTTACGTTCAAAGCTCCAGCCTTTATTACTTTCCTGTCTTTCGTCTTCCTCAGCCATATCTTCATCCTGGAGAGCTTGCGCATACTCCTCCAACGAGGAATAGACCAGGAAACGGCGCTGGCGGGCAAATTCGGCTGGGCCATGACCGCCAGGTGCAATAAAGACGATCTGCGCTTTCAGCTTACGCCTCGTGCCCTTGAGGCCATCAAAATCCACCGCGCTCTGAAAGGCTTTGTTTTGCTCCGGCAACACCACGGCTACTTGCCTGCGACCAAGTTTGTCCTGCGTGAGAATAGCAGCCAGTACAGTTTGCCGGTCATCCCCAGGAGCTACGTAGATCAGGCCAATTTTTGTCCTGCGGGGATCATTCGCGCCTAAAAGATCAGTGCCATCGCTCTGTCTCACTGTCTTTCCCCTTTTATTTCTTAAAATGCCTTACTTTTGCTGATGCAGCGATATTACACTATATCGAAGAAATCGAAAAGATGGCTATATGCTAGCCAGTAGTGGACATTTATCCTTTATCCACAGAGGAGGTAGGCGTGGATGTTAGTACAGTAAGACTTCTGGGTCTTGTACCTGTCAGTCCTGGTACACTCTGCACGACAATGGAAATTTGGTAGGGATCCATCGTTAGGGTATTTTTACCGCTTCTAATCATAATATCAGCGCTTGCAATACTTTGACAGCTGCCAGAGTTTTATCATGAATATGTTCACCCAGGTAGACATCACCAAAGCTCCCACGGCCCAGAAAGCGATTCAGGCAATACTCACCAAAGCGTTGACCCACGCGCTCTGCCATCTG
>WNGP01003527.1_pt1 | contig 13146 bp, 13 predicted proteins | sample 5407671 | NCBI WGS metagenome assembly WNGP01 (sample SAMN13153381, study PRJNA577476) | soil metagenome | isolation source: 40 cm soil or saprolite under Garry oak tree replicate 2 | place: USA:California | collected 2016-06-15 | reverse complement strand
ACCGCGATCCCGGTTCCCGTCAGGCGCTCGTTCGCGGCGGCGCTCACCGCCAGGGCGATGCCGAAGTCGGTGACCATCGCCTCGCCTTCGTGCAGCAGGACATTCTCGGGCTTGATGTCCCGATGGATCACGTTGTGCGCATGCGCGTGGCCCAGGGCGGAAGCGACTTGCCGCGTGATGCCGATCGCCTCCTCCACCGGGAGCTGCTTCTCGCGCTCGAGCTTGTGGCGCAGCGATTCGCCCTTGACGTAGGGCATGACGTAAAACAGGAACCCGTCGGCGTCACCGGAGTCGTACAGCGCCAGGATATGAGGATGATTCAGGCTCGCGGCGATCTCGACCTCGCGCAGGAAACGGTCGGGTCCGAGCTGCGCCGCCAGCTCGGGCCGGAGCACCTTGATCGCGACGGTGCGGCGGTGCTTCAGGTCGCCCGCGAGGTAGACGGTGGCCATGCCTCCGCGGCCCAGCTCGCGCTCGATTCTGTAGCGGTCCTCGAGCGCGGCCCTGAGGCGGGCAACTGCATCGGCCACCAGTAGCTCCGAACGTGAAAGGGTCTCAAAGATGGGCAGGGCCCTACGCAGGGGCCAGGCTGGCGTGGTCGATCTTGCGGGACCTGGTTCGACGCCTTATTCAGGCGAGGCGCTTACAGTACCACTTTGCGAGAGAGGGAAACCCGCATGCAGAAGATCGTCCCGTTCCTGTGGTTCTTCGACGGCAAGGCCGAAGAGGCAATGAGTTTCTACGTGTCGATCTTCAAGAATTCGAAGGTCCTGAACGTCACGCGCTATGGCGCGGCCGGGCCGGGACCGAAGGGGACGGTCATGTCCGCGACCTTCCAGCTCGAGGGACAACAGTTCTACGCCCTGAACGGCGGCCCGCAATTCAAGTTCACGCCGGCCATTTCGCTGTTCGTGAACTGTGAGACGCAGCGGGAGGTTGACGATCTATGGGAAAAGCTGTCGGCGGGCGGCTCAAAGGACCAATGCGGCTGGCTCACGGACAAGTATGGCCTGTCGTGGCAGATCGTTCCCACGGTGCTGGGCAAGCTGCTGGCAGACAAAGACCCCGAAAAAGCCAACCGGGTGATGAAGGCATTGATGCAAATGAAGAAGCTCGACATCAAAGGCCTGCAGCAGGCCTACGACCAAGGCTGACTCACAACCGGTAGCCGACCAGCGTGCCCGGCGCGGTCCGCAGGAACAGCATGCCGGCGACGTCGTCCACCGCGTACACGGGCTCGCGCTCCTTGCCGAGATCCACGCGGGCGCGCGGCTGTGCGCCGTCCTTGTCGATCTGGAGAAGGACGTTGCCGTTCCCATCGGGGGAGCGAGTCAGCATGAAGACCGATCCGGGGACGGTGAGCGAGGCCCGGAATCGTTTCGACGCGAGCGCCGCTGCCTGGTGCGAATAGCCTGTGAGCTGCGCTCCGCCCTGGGAGTACGCCGTCGCCAGCTGCCCGGTGATGCGTCGCGCCGTGGAATCCGTGGCGGTGCGCGACGCCTGGGCGAACGCGTCGCCGTACGCCGACGCCGCCGCGCCGTACAGACCGGCGCGCACCGCGTTGATGCGATTCAGCGCGCGCAACAGCCCCGGCAGCTGCGGGGCGGGGTAATAGGCCTGCTGCTTTACCTGCCCGTCCCGCGCCATGATGACGAGGTTCTGGGGGGAGATGAGGACGATGCCCCCGGCCCGAATCTCCATGTCGGTCGGGTCCTCGCCGCCCTGGAGCTTGACCTCCCCGCCTAGCGCCTTGAACGTGCCGGCGTTGCGATCGACCGCGTACAGCCGGTGGTCGTGGCTCGCGAAGACGTAGAGCGTGGACCCCTCGACCGCGTGATGCAGGGAATAGCGTGCGGCGTTGTAGTCACCCGCGCTCAACGGCTTGCCGCTCTCGATCGCGTCCTTGAACCTGGGCTCTCCCGAGGCGAGGTCGATGACGTTCACCTCGGCGTTGGTCGCGGCGTCGGGTCGCGAGATGTAGAGCAGGCCCGCCGGCGTCAGCTCGACGTACTCGAGCTGGCCCTTGATCTTCACGTCCTTCTTCAGGCGCACGCTCGCCGTCGCTACGTCCAGCACGTTCACGAACGTGCGCGATTCGGCGTCCACCGCGAGCACCGCGGAACCGCCGGCGATCATCGCGTCGGTAACAGTGCCGCGCATGTGCACCGGCTTGGCGGCGATGGTCGTGCCATCTTCATAGCGCGCCACGTTCAGCCCCGTCTGCACCACGCCGTTCACGATGCGCACGTTGCCCGTCGCCTGATCCGGGGGTGGCGATTCCGGGAGGATGATGATGCCATTCGGGTGCTGGACGATTCCATGCACCCAGCCGTCGATGGTCGGAGGCTTGGGCCACAGGGCTTGACCGTCGGCGAGGCGGTAGGCCATGAGACGGTCGTCGAAGCTCACGTAGATGCGATCGGGTTTGTCGAGCGACGGGTAGAGTCGCACGTGGCGAGCGGGGTTACCCGCGCGCGCGGTGGGGAGGGTCGCCGACCACCGCACCGCGCCGGTGCGGGCGTCCATCCCCTTGAGACCCATCAGCGTGTGGACCACGATCATGTCCGGCCCCGCCTGCAGCACCTCCAGGGACGTGCCTTCGGAAGCCATACGCTGCAGGCCTTGCATCAGGCCGCCCAACCCCCGCTTTGGAGGCCCGGTCTGCTCGAACAACGCTTCGTTCGCCCACCGCTGATCGCCGGTCACGAGGTCGTACAGCGCCACGACCGACGGCCCGGACGCGCGCTTGCCGTGGACCAGCAGGGTGCCGCTCTGTGGCAACACGCGGCGCGTGACCACTTGCGCCAGGTTCAGGCGCCGGGAATCGAAGACCACCGCGCCGGTGACGGGATCGAACATCAACAGGAGGCCCGGGCGCGCGGCTTCCATGAGGAGCGATCCTTCGACCATGCGCACGCTGTCGGGCGGCAAGCCGCCGAGCTCGGGCTTCTCCCATGTGACCAGGCCGCGATCGATATCGACGGCCGCCAGCGACGCGTCGGTCGAGACGAGGAGCGCGCCCGCCGGGGTGACCTGCTGCCAGCGGATGTCGCCCCGCGTCTTCAGGGTCCACACGGCGGTCGCGCCCGACGGGGCGGGAGCGGCTTGCGCCCGGGCGGCGGTGCAGGCCGCAACGAGCAGCCAGAGCGTGAGGAGCGTGCGACGAGCAGGGACGGCGGCCATGGGATCCTCGGGTGGAAAGGCGCCCCTATATCCCCCCAGCGCCATCTGGAATGCAAGAGCAGAGAGGTTAAGCTTGTCTCTCTTCCTCAGTCGTGAGGTCGGCATGCGTTGCACCGTTTTGGTCGCCGCCCTGGCGACTCTCGCAGGACCGCTCTCCGCGCAGGCCACGGCCCAGCGCACGCCCGAGCAGCTGCGCGCGTCCTACGACGCGCACAAGGGCGACTTCGACTACCTGCTGGGCGATTGGGAGTTCAGCGCGGTCAGCCGGCAGTACGGCACGATGCGCGGCTACTGGAGCGCCGTGCGCCTCACTGAGGGTCAGATCCTGGACGAGTATCGCATCGTAGGCGATAGCGCGCAGACGTACTACGTGACCAGCACGCTGCGCGCCTACAACGCGGCGCTCGATCGGTGGGAGCTGGTGTCGACCGAGGGTGGGGCGGGATTGCAGAACATCGGAACGGGACACCGGGTCGGTGCGGAGATGCACATCGAGCAGACGTTCGGCGCCACGAGCGCGAATCCATCACAGTGGCGCATCCGCTATTACGGCATTCAACCGGATCGCTTTTCGTGGGCCGCCGACCGCTCCACGGACGGCGGCAAGACGTGGACGGCGAATTTCCAGACGATCGAGGCGCGCCGCATCGGCCCGTCGCGCTCGCTGGGGCCGCTGGCACCCGCGAGGCACTGAGCGATACGCGGGACGCGGGCGGTGCTACAAGCGGGCTGCGTGAGCTACGGTTGGCGCGTGAACACCGCGCGCCACCCGCGGTCGAGAGGCGCGAGCGTGAAATGGTCCTGGTCTACCAGGTTCAACGCCAACGCCTGGGGCGGCTGTGGACCGAGGGTGGAGTCCGACTCAACGGCACCAATCGCCTGGAACGTGACGAGGGGCTCGGCAGCATCGAGCGTGCCCGTCATGAACTCCGGTGCCGCCGTGGCGCTGTAGACCGCGGAGGCGAAGAACCGCTCGCTCCTTGGGTCGAAGCCGATGATCCCCTGGTCTTGGGCGTCAGAGTGATCGAGGTCCTCCGTCCACTGCAGCCGCATCTCATCGAACAGCGGCTTCACGACTCGTGTGCCGGACGCGTCGGGCGCGCCGTCGAAGTTCCCGGCGAATCGGATCTCGAACCGCCAGCTGCCCACCAGCGCGCGGAGAACGCTGCGAGCCGGCCCCACCTGCGACGCCGCGGGAGACACATTCGGAGCGTGTCCGACCCAATGCGCCACCGGCCCGCCGCCCTGGGCCGCGACCCGGGGCGCCGCACCGGCGCCCATGGCGAGGACCCCAGCCGCGACGTATCCCGCCCTCAACCGAGCACCGACTCGCATAGCCCACCTCCCGTGGTACCGTCCTCCTTCGCACGAGCCATGCCGCGGTCCAGTACGACCCCGCCTGGTGCAGTGTCGCCGTCGGAGCGGTCGCCCCGTGCGTCTCACGACGAATCCTTGCACCTTGCGACTCATCTCGCGACATATTTCCTGGCGCACCCCTTCCACGGAGCGCACCGTGAACATCGTACGCCGGACCGCCTTGTGTGGCGCCGTCCTCTGTTTCGCCGTCGTGCTCGTTGCTCCCGCGCAGTCTTATCACCTGGCGAAGACCGTGACCCTCGGTGGGGACGGCGGGTGGGACTATCTCGCGCTCGACACCGTGGGGCATCGGCTGTTCATCGCGCGCCAGACGCGCATCCTCGTGGTGAACCCCGAGACAGGCACGCTGCTGGGCGAGATCCCGGGACTCGATCGCGCGCACGGCATCGCGTTCGCGTACGACGTGGGCCGCGGCTTCGCCACGTCCGGCGCCGACAGCAGCGTGGTCGTGTTCGACCTCACGACGCTCAAGGTGCAGGGCAGGACCACGGCGGCCCTCGACGCCGACGCGATCCTCTACGATCCGGTGTCGAAGCACGTCTTCACCTTCAACGGCGATTCACATTCGTCCAGCGTGATCGATCCCGTCTCGGGCCGCAGGATCGGCACGATCGACCTTGGGGCGGGTCCCGAGTTCGCCGTGTCGGCGGGGGACGGCAAGCTGTACGTGAACCTGGAGGACAAGAGCGCCGTGGCGGAGATCGACGCGGAGGGAATGAAAGTCACACGTCAGTGGCCGTTGGCCGGCTGCGAGTCTCCGACGGGGCTGGCCCTGGATCGCGTGCACCACCGCCTGTTCAGCGGCTGCCGCAATGGTGCCATGGCGATCTCCGACGCTGTAACGGGCAAGGCGATCACCACGGTCCCGATCGGCAGGGGCGTTGACGGCTGCCGCTTCGATCCTGGCACGCAGCTCGCCTTCGCGTCGAACGGCGACGGGACGCTGACGATCGTGCACGAAGACGGGCCGGACGCGTTTCGGGTGGTCGCGAACGTGGCGACGCGGCGCGGCGCCCGGACCCTGGAGCTCGACGAGCGCACGCACCGCGTGTACACCGTGACTGCGGATTTCGGGCCGACACCGGCCGCGACCGCGACTCAGCCGCGGCCGCGTCCCAGCATCCTGCCGGGGACCTTCGCGCTGCTGATGCTCAATCCCTAGCTGTCGTGCTCGGGGCGCGGGGTGGCGACCGGCCGGCCGCGGTTCGGTGCGCGGCCGCCGCGCTCCCGCGGCTCTTGCGTCCGCAGCGCCACCCGCAGCACACCGGTCTCGAGGTCCACGTCCCAGCGTGCGATACGGGGCTGGATGAACTCGGCGAGGTTGTCCACGGTGAGGGTATCGGCGGTGGCGTCCAGGAATTCGAGCACGTCGAGCCGCAACGCCACGTAGGTCGTGCCGCGCTGCCCGGCCGCGAGCCGGAGCCGCACTTCGTCGTCCAGCAACCGCCGCACGGACCCCTGGGTCACGGCGAGCACCCGCCCGATCAACCCGGCCAGCTCGGCGCTGCCACGCTGCGAGCGGCGCCGCTCCAGCGCGCGGGCCGTGGCGGGCTCGCACAGCTCGAGCAGCTGGCGCTGGACCCCGGCCTCGGGCGCCCGTGGCGTGCTGGTGTCGTCGTCACGCTCGGCGCGCGCATAGCTGGCCAGCTCGTTGCGACCGAGCCGCAAGAACGACGTCATCTTTTCGTATACATCGGTGCGTCCGGGGAGTGGCGGGCGCCGGGCCCCTGTGATCAGATCGTTGACATACGCCGTGGGAACCTGGAGCGCTTCCGCGAGCTGTTCGGGAGAGCGGCTCATCTCCCGCAGGCGCTGGCGGAGCAGCTGGCCTAGCGTGGCAGGTCTCGATGCCGGCGTCGATGTCATTCGTGCTCCTCAGAGGGAAGGCGGTTAGGGGGGCGGCGAACCTAGTAATGTAACAGGTTTGGGGTCCAATTAGGTGGCCTCCGCTATGTTTTCCCCATGAAGCAGCTCTGTATTCCTCGCTACGGACCGCCCGAGGTGCTCACGGTGCGCGAGGTCCCCGACGCGCCGGTCACCGCGGGGGCGGTGCGCATCCGCGTCCACGCCGCGGGAATCAACTTCTCAGACCTGCTCTCGCGCCAGGGTCTCTACCCCGACGCGCCCAAGCCACCCTGCGTCGTCGGCTACGAGGTCGCCGGGATCGTGGACGTCGTGGGAGACGGCGTCGGCATGCCGCGCGTCGGCGAGCCGGTCGTGGCGTTGACGCGGTTTGGCGGCCAGAGCGAGCTGGTGGTCGTGCCCGCGGGGCTCGTCTTCGCCCTGCCCGCCGGATGGAGCTTCGAGGAAGGCGCGGCATTTCCCGTCGTGTACCTGACGGCGCATCACTTGCTGGTGCGCGTCGCTGCCGCGAGGGAGCGCGACACGGTGCTCGTGCATGCCGCCGCCGGCGGCGTGGGGCTCGCCGTGGCGGAGCTCGCCCGCATCCTCGGGCTGCGGGTGATTGGACTGGCCTCCGCCGCCAAGCATGCGCTGTTGCGGAGCTACGGAGTCGAGCCCCTCGACGGGCGCGACGCCCGCTGGCCCGACGCGGTGCGTCGCCTCGCTCCCCGCGGGGTGGACGTGGTGCTCGACGCGGTCGGGGGCGACTCATGGCGTCGTGGGTATGCGTTGCTCGCGCCCACCGGCCGGCTCGTCTGTTACGGGGCGTCCGAGCTGTCGTCGGGCCCGCGCCGCAACCTCCTCAAGGTCGTCTGGAAGGTGCTACGCTGGCCGCGGTTCGCTCCGCTCGCCCTCATGAACGAGAATCGCGCGGTGGCCGGCGCCAACATCGGGCACCTGTGGGACGCGGAGCAGATCCTCCGGCCCCAGGTCGAGACACTGCTCGGCTACGCTCGCGAGGGCCGCATCCATCCGCGCGTCGATCGGGCGTTCGCGCTGTCGGAAGCCGCCGCCGCGCACCGCTACATTCACGAGCGGCGTAACGTCGGGAAGGTCGTGCTCAGGCTCGACTAGCGGTAAGTTGTCTCGTGCGCAAGTCCGCCGACCGCACAACCAAACTGCGGCACGACAGCGTGCCGATGCGCCTCTACCACGAGTCCAAACAGCTCGGAGCGTGGGACCCGCGCCGGCTCGACCTGCGGCAAGACGCCCGCGATTGCGCCAGGCTGTCCGTGGCGGAGCGCGACGTGCTGCTGCGGCTCACCGCCTTGTTCCAATCGGCGGAAGAGAGCATGACCCGCGACCTCCTGCCGTTGCTGATGACAGTGGTACGCGAGGACCGGCTCGAAGAGGAGCTGTTTCTCACGACGTTTCTCTCCGAGGAAGCCAAGCACACCGAGTTCTTCCGCCGCATCGTGGATGAAGTCTTCGGAGCTCCGGGGGAGGTGTCCCGCTACCTGTCGCCCAGCTTCCGGACGCTGTTCTTCGACAAGCTGCCCAGCGCGATGCGGGGACTGCTCGCGGATGCCTCCCCCACCGCGCAGGCCGGCGCGCTGGTCACCTACACGCTGATCGGCGAAGGTGTGCTCGGCGAGGCGGGCTACCACGTATTCACGAGCGCGCTCGCGGGCCGGGGCATCATGCCCGGCTACCAGGAAGGCCTGGGGCTGGCGCAGGCCGACGAAGAGCGGCACATGGCCTATGGGCTGTTCGTGTTGTCGCGGCTCGTGGCGCAGGACGACGCCGTGTGGGGCGTCATTCAGCGGCGCATGGATGAGCTGCTGCCGGACACGCTCGGCGTGGTGAGCGAGTTCTTCCAGGCGTACGACGCGATGCCGTTCGGGCTGACGCTCGAGGGCACCATCGAGTACACGATCGCCCGGTTCCACGGCCGCTGGGCGTCGCTCGAAGAAGCGCGCGGGCGAAGCCGCGGCCAGGACGGCGTAGGTGGAGACCCTGCCGTACGGGACGTGCTCGCGTGGGTACGAGAGCAGACGCAACCGCACCCGGTCGAGGTGCGGCTGGACGGGGCGGCCCCGATTTACAGTTTCCGGATCGGGCCCGAAGCGACGCCGGCGTTGTTGATCACTCGGGAGGTGCTCGACCATCACGCGCCGGCCGAGATCATCGCCGCCCTGATCGCGCACCAGGTGCCCGAGCGGTTGCGGGGGCGCGGAGGTCTGCGGCTCACGTGCTTGCGCGCCGGCGGCAAGATCGTCATCCAAGCCCCCGGTCCACCGGTCTAGCGCGGGTGTCCCGCCCGTGGCTTCCGCGCCACATCTGCCGCGCGGGACCCACTGTCGCACGCTGCCCCCGTCGCGCGCGAGCCTGTCGAGGCCACGGCGCGCTCGTTGCAACGCCTCGACACGGCTCCTATGAACGCCACCAGCAGCGTGCGGCCAGTGGTGCTGATCGCCGCCCTCGACGAGCACCCCCTCGCGAAGGTGATCGAGCGCACTCGCTACTCCGTGATACAGGTGGACTCCGGCGCGAAGGCCGTCGAGCAGGGGCGTGAGGTCGCGCCCGACCTCATCCTGCTCGACGCCGAGCTCCCCGACATGTCGGGCATCGACGCGTGCCGCTTACTGCACAGCGATCTACGGATCGGCCACAATGTGCCGATCCTGATCCTCGCTTCCGACAAGCCGACGCCGGAGCAGCGCGTGGCGGCCCTGCACGCCGGCGCCTGGGACTTTCTCCGCGCGCCCCGGGATCCCGCAGAGCTGTGGCTGACGCTCGAGACCTACGTGCAGGCCAAGCAGAACATCGACATCGCGCTGGCCGCCGGCTTGGTCGACCCCGCGACGGGTCTCCACAGCCGGCCCGCGCTCGCCCGCCGGGCGCGCGAGCTCGGCGCGCTGATGGCGCGGGAACACGGGGCGCTCGCCTGCGTCGTGTTCGCGCTGGGCTCCGAGCCCGCGATCCGCAAGGTGGCCAGCGCGCTGGTGCACACGGCGCGGCTCTGCGACGTCGTCGGGACGATGAGCCCGACGGAGTTCGCCGTGCTCGCCCCCGGCACCAATCACGCCGGGGCGGTGAAGCTCGCCGAGCGCGTGGGCGCGGCGTTGAGCGAAGTGGCCAGCGAGGGCACGGCGCTCACCGCGGGGACGACGCTGCGGGCCGGGTACGATGCCGTGGGGAATCTCGCCTACGCACCCATCGACCCGGCTGAGCTGCTGGCGCGTGCCACGGCAGCGGTGCGGAGCGGCCAGCCTGATCCCGGCAGCTCGTGGGTACGTCGCTACGACGCCGGTCCCGCGTCCGCTGAGACCCCCGGGTGGACGCCGCGCACCACGCCCGCCGGCATCGTGCTCGACAACAGGAGAGTCAATCGATGAAGGCCACTCGCTGCTTGCGCCTCGCCCTGCTCGGCGCTGCCGCCGCGCTCGGGCTGAGCTGTGGCGACTCGACCGTAGGCGTCAGGTCGCGGGCCCCCACGCGAGCCGAGCCCCTGTTCGGCTTGCCGATCGACCCCCCGGCTCCGAGCGTCAGCCTGCTGCAGTGCACGGCGCTTCCCCCGGACTCCGTCACGCAGACGATCGGGCCCGAGGGCGGTGTGATCCAAGTCGGGGGCCACGCGCTCGCGATCCCGCCCGGCGCGCTCAGCGAGCCGGTGGCGATCAGCGCCATCGCGCCCTCAGACACAGTGAATCGCGTGCACTTCGAGCCTCAGGGCCTCACGTTCGCGCAACCGGCGTCGCTCACGATGAGCTACGCGAACTGCGACGTGCTGGGGTCATTGCTGCCGAAGCAGATCGCCTACACCACCGACGCCCTCGCGATTCTCGAGCTGCTGCCGTCGCTCGACGATGTGTGGGGTCGGACGGTCACCGCCCCCCTCGGCCATTTCTCCGATTATGCCATCGCCTGGTGAGGGCCGTGCGGACGTGATGCGGCAGGGCGCGGACCTGCTGCACGAGGCGCGGGAGCGCGAGCGCGCGGGATGCATCCCCGAAGCGATCGCGCGCTTCGGCGCCGCGATCGCCGCCGCCGAGCGGAGCGGCGAGCAGACGGTGTTGGCCGAAGCCCTGCGGCGGCTCGCGGTCCTGCGGCACCACGGGAACCAGTCCGACGAGGCCCGGGCGCTGTGCCGGCGCAGCTACGAGGTCGCGCGCCAGATCGGCAACGAGCTGCTCGCCGCGGAAGCCCTGAACACGCTGGGCGGCCTCCACCTCGCCGCGGGCACCGTCGAGGATGCCCGGCGGACGTTCCTCGAAGCGCTCGAGCTGGGCGGCTCGAGCCGGGAGCTGCGCGCCCGGGTCGAGCAGAACCTCGGGATCCTCGCCAACATCCAGGGCGAGCTGCGCGAAGCCATCGCGCGCTACGAGCGATCGCTCGAGGAGTACCGGGGCGCCGGGGACGAGCAGGGGTGCGCGATCGCGTATCACAACCTGGGGATGGTGAGCGCGGACCGGGGACGGTTCCACGCGGCCGACTGCTACTTCCAGGAAGCGCGAGGCCTCGCCGAGCGGGTCGGCGACCAGCACTTGCGGGGGCTGTGTCTCGTCAACCATGCCGAGGTAGACGTGGTGCGCCAGCGGTTCGAGGACGCGCGCCAAAAGGCCGAGGACGCGCTGGCCGTGTTCGATCACATCGGGGCGCGCGACGCCAAGGCCGGCGCGTACCGCGTGATCGGGATGGTGTACCGTGAGACCGGTCGTCCGGCCCTCGCCGAGGCGCGGCTGCGTGCCGCCATCGAGCTGGCGGTCGCGGCCGGCTCCCTCCTCGCGGAAGCGGAGGCGTCCGGCGAGCTGGCGCTGCTGTATCAGGCGATGGGGCGAAACCAGGACGCGCTCCGCTTGCTCAACGTCGCCCACGGGCTGTTCCGTCGCCTCGATGCCCGGGTGGACCTGGTGCACGTCGGCGGCAAGGCGGCGGAGCTCGAGGCCACCTACCTGGCGGTCGTGCGCGAGTGGGGCCGCTCGATCGAATCGAGTGACAGCTGCACGTTCGGCCATTGCGAGCGCGTGGCCCAGCACGGCGTGGCTATGGCGCGCGCGCTGGGGCTCGACGACGAGGCGGAGACCACGATCCTGCTCGGGGCGTATCTCCACGACGTCGGGAAGGGGCGCGTGCCCCACGAGATCCTCCACAAGGCCGGCCCGCTCACGCGGGCGGAGCGCGAAGCGATGGAGCTGCACCCCGTGTGGGGCAGCGAGCTGCTGGCCAACGTCGAGTTTCCCTGGGATCTGAAGCCGATCGTCCGCTGGCACCACGAGCACTACGACGGCAGCGGCTATCCCGACCGGCTCATGGGGGACGAGATCCCGCTCGCCGCACAGGTGGTCGGGATCCTCGACGTGTACGACGCGCTCACTACCTCCCGGGCCGGCCAACCCGCCCTCACCGCCGACCGGGCGGTCGAGAAGATCCTGGAATGCCGCCGCTGGTGGTCCGAGCGGGTGGTGGCGGCGTTCCTGAAGGCGTTGGCGCCCTCCCTCGTCCCGCACGGTTGACGCATCGACGTTTGTTGATGTAACTTCGGGCCGGTGACCACCTCCCTCCTGCCCGGAACCGATGCTGCGAGCCGACGGTTTCACGCCTTGTCGGACGCGACGCGCCTCGAGATCGTCGCGCTGCTCTCACACGGCGAGCGCTGCGTGTGCGAGCTGCAGCAAGCGCTCCACGCGGCGCAGTCCCGCCTGTCGTTCCATCTCCGAGTCTTGAAGGACGCAGGGCTGGTCACTGACGCCCGCGAGGGGCGGTGGATCTATTACGCGCTCAACCGCGCGGCGCTCGACGAGATCGCTACGTTCGCGCAGGCGGTGAGGCCCGGGAAGCACGCCGGCAGCTGTCGGGCCGCGTGCTGTGAGTAGCGGCGCGCGGGTTTTTTGGCGCAGACATATCAACAGAACTTGATGACCATCATCGCTCGGGAGGCGACGCATATGGCCGGGGAGACGATCAAGGAGACGGTGCAGGCGAAGTACGGCGAGGCGGCGCTGCGCGTCGTGCGAGGGCAGGGAAGCTCGTGTTGCGGCGATCCCATCAGCTCCAACCTGTACGACAGCGCCCAGACGGCGCATCTCCCGGAGCAGGCGCTCCGCGCGTCGCTGGGCTGCGGCAACCCTACGGCGCTCGCCGAGCTGCACCCCGGTGAGGTCGTGCTCGACCTCGGCTCGGGCGGCGGCATCGACGTGCTGCTCTCGGCGCAGCGCGTCGGGCCGCAGGGCAAGGCCTACGGCCTCGACATGACGGACGCAATGCTCGCCCTCGCCCGGGAAAACCAGCGGCGGGCCGGCGTCGCAAACGTGGAGTTCCTGAAGGGAGACATCGAGCGCATCCCTCTGCCCGATGCCTCGGTGGACGTGATCATCTCGAATTGCGTCATCAACCTGGCCGCCGACAAGCGCACGGTCCTGGCGGAAGCGTTCCGGGTCCTCAAGCCGGGCGGCCGATTCGCGGTCTCCGACGTCGTCGTCCGGGGCGAGATCCCGGCCGAAGTGCGCCGCAGTATGGAGCTGTGGGTGGGGTGCGTCGCCGGCGCGCTCGAAGAGCGGGAGTTCGCGGGCCTCCTTGCCGCGAACGGTTTCCAAGGTGTAGAGATCGAGCCGACGCGCATCTACGCCTTCGAGGACGCGCGCGCGGTCCTCGCCGAGGCCGGTCTCGATGCGGGCATCCTCGCCCGCGAGGTGAGCGGGCGGATCATGGGCGCGTTCGTGCGGGCCCGGAAGCCCAACTGAC
>WNGP01017807.1_pt1 | contig 13149 bp, 11 predicted proteins | sample 5407671 | NCBI WGS metagenome assembly WNGP01 (sample SAMN13153381, study PRJNA577476) | soil metagenome | isolation source: 40 cm soil or saprolite under Garry oak tree replicate 2 | place: USA:California | collected 2016-06-15 | reverse complement strand
AAACGGGGCGGGTTCCCGAGGGCTCGGCGCGACCGGCTGCCACTTCGGCGCGCGACTTCAGATAAACGAGGTATCCGCGCGATCTTGCACCGTCGAGCGCGCCCGGCTGCGCGGCCCAGCCGCCGCCCGGCGCGATCACGGCGGGCTCATTGCCGAGCGCCGCCTCGACTTCCTTGCGTTCCATCTCCCGAAACGCCTGCTCGCCCTTCTCGGCGAAGATCATGGAGATCGGCTTTCCTTCTTTGCGGATCAATACGTTGTCGATGTCGACGAATCCCGCGTGCAACCGCTCGGCGACCAGCCGGCCGACTGTGCTCTTGCCGGCGCCCGGCAGTCCGATGAGCACGATGTGCCGTTTCATGACGCTGCGTCCTTGGGCGTGCGCGCGCGGAGGTGCGCCAGATACCCGTCCACGTTGCGCTTTGTCTCGCTCAGCGCGTCGCCGCCGAACTTCTCCAGTAACGCCTCTGCCAGCACGATCGCCATCATCGCTTCGGCAATGACCCCCATGGCAGGAACGGCGGTCACATCGGAGGTTTTGAGCGGCGACATCAGGGTGGAAATCGGCTTCATCGCGACCCGCACGAGAAGCGGCTCGCCTGTGCTCATGCCGCCTTCCGTGCCGCCGGCGCGATTCGTGGCCCGCGAGAGACCGGGCATGATCTCGTCATGGACCTCGGAGCCCTTGCGGCGCGCCGCCTCGAACCCGAGTCCCAGCTCGACGCCTTTCACGGCCGGAATCGACATCAGCGCCTGCGCGAGCCGCCCGTCGAGCTTCGTGTCCCATGAGACGTGCGAGCCGAGGCCCACGGGCACGCCGAGCGCGACCACCTCGACGATGCCGCCGAGGGTGTCGCCGGCGGCCTTCGCGGCGTCGATCCGCGCCACGATCTCCCGCTCGGCGTCTGGATCCAGACAGCGCACCGGGCTGCGGTCTGCGGCCTCGTTCAAGGGCCTCGGGACTGGGGACTGGGGCTTGGCGGTGACACCTCCCAGCTCCGCTACGTGTGAACCGATATCAATGCTGAACTCGCGAAGCAGTTTCTTGCACACCGCGCCGCACGCGACGCGCGCAACGGTCTCGCGGGCGCTGGCGCGCTCCAGGATATCCCGGGCATCCAGGCGATCATACTTCAGCGATCCGGCGAGATCGGCGTGGCCGGGGCGAGGCCTCGTAACCTGGCGGCGCCGGCCCTGCGGATCGGGTGTGGCATCCGCTTCGGGGGCCATCACGTCCTGCCAGTGCTCCCAGTCGCGGTTCCAGATCAGCATGGCGATGGGGGAGCCGAGGGTCTCGCCGGCACGCACGCCGGACAGCCACTCGATGTGATCGGATTCGATTTTCATGCGGGCGCCGCGGCCGTACCCGCCCATGCGCCGCTTCAGCTCCACATCCACGTCGGCGGCAGAGATGGCAAGGCCCGCCGGAATCCCCTCGAGGATTCCTACCAGGCCTCTGCCATGCGATTCGCCGGCCGTCGTGAACCGGAATGTCATTGCGTGTCCCCTAGCCTCCTATAACAGCCGAGCCCGACGTGCGTCGGGCTCGTGTGTGTTGCACCCGGGCCCGAAGGCGCCGGCTTACTTGATCGGCAGCGGTGGCCCCCACATCGGGTGCGACGGGTTCGGGTTCGTGACCACCGGCAGCTCGATCATCACGACGCCGACGGGTGTCACGCCGAACAGCCATTGCCGCGTGTTTGCCAGATTGCGTGCGACGCGCAAGGGCCCGATGATCGGATCGCGCACCACGATCGTGCCGATCTGATTGAAGAAGAAGGTATCCCACACGTCAATGTTGCCGTCGGCCCGGGCCGAGAATGCGATGCGGTCATTGGGGTTGCCCGAGCCGCCGAACGTCGGCGTGCCGGGGGAGCCCGCCAGGAAGGCATGATTGTAGTTCATGTCCATCCCGAACGCGCCGAGCGGTGCGGGAGCGCTCCCCTTGAGCTTCATCCCCTCGTCGAGGAAGTAGATCGAGTCGGCGCGGACCATGTTCGTGCCGCCGTTGAAATTCGTGGCGACCGAGTGGATCGAGACGCCGGTGTTGCTGATGAAGTCGCTGACGTCGATTTCCGGCGTCACGCCCCTGTCGATGTGATTCTCACCCGAATCGTCGGTGAAACGGACCGCGGTCGAATCCGACGTAAAACAGTGCACGGCCGTGTTGAGATGCTTCAACTCGGCTTTGGTCGTATACCCCATCACGCGGGCGAAGTCGGTCTTGATGTTGCCGCCCTCGCCGATGATGGCGTGGGTGAAGTTCCCGGAGTTGCGCACGTAGGTCGAATCGCCCAGGCCGAAATGCGAGAGATTGACGGTCACGCCGGCGCAGGCGGAGAGAATGACTTTCTGCTGGTTGTAGGGGCGGCCGCGCCGGATCTCGATCCGGAGCGTATCGCGGCCGATGCTCGTGAGTGTGCTGTCGCCGGCCAGCTCCCAGAAGAAGTGGCCGAACAGCTGGTTGGTGTCGCTCGAATTGATCAGCTTCTCCATCCGCAGCGTCGCCTTGCCGGCGAACGGCGACGTGCTGCTGAGCGTCGGCGTCGTCGAGTAGATCGCGAAGATGGAGTCAGGGGAGTAACAGTTGGGAGTCCCGGTCGCCACCCGGCACACGGTGCCCACGTACTGCGGCCGATCGGAGACGTCGAACAGGTCGATCTCTTCGCGCAGCGGCGCGACGAGCACCTTATACGTCTCGATCAGGTAGTCGGGTAGATCCTGGCGCCAGGCGAGGCGCCGCACGCCGGCCCGGACGTCGATGACCGACAGCTCGAGGCCGCCCGCGTTCGCCACGACGATCGTGTCGCCGTAGTGGCCGAGCGTGTCGCGCGGCCACAGGGCGATGCCCCACGGTACGGGACCCGCGGTCGGAATGCCGGCCGCGACGAACGACGTGTTGGCGACCTGGAAGATCTCGACGCGGCCGAGCGTCGGGTTCGTGAGATAGAGGCTCGAGTCGTTGCCGTTGAAGATGGCGTCGGCGATGCGGCCGCCGAACGGCAGCGGGCGCGTGATGCCGGCCACGACGACGATCGTGTCGATCAGCCCCTGCGGCGCCATGGGCGCCTGATACGACGGCGCGATCCCCTTGCTCATCCGGATCGGCGCGCTCGGAATCAGCGTCGTGCTGTTGGTGAACGAGCAGTTCCGCGTCGCGGCGCCATCGCACGCATACCCCTTCACCACGATGGTGTGGGGGAGCGGCTGCAGGCCCTGTAATCCCAGCGAGAAGTTGCGTGTGATGTCGCTGAGGTTGCCGGCGGCGACGTTCACGGTGTCGAACTTCATCCGCACACCATTGCCCGTATCCACTTCGAACCCGATCCAGGAGATGGCGCTCGGATCCTGCGCGCGGACGTGGATGGTGTCGTCCACTTCGACGCGATCCGCGACCCGGTGCGCCACCACCGGCGGGGTATTGTCGGTCGCGACCGACTGAATCGTCACGGTGACGACGCCGCTAAAGCCGCGCCGGCCCGCCGAGTCCTCCGCGAATCCGACGATGTTGAACGTCCCGCTCGCCGGCACGACGACCAGCGTGTCCACGTACTCGACCGAGTCCGCAAACGGCGGGCTGAACACGATCGAATCCTTGGGCGGTGAGGTCGGGTTGGTCACGCTCCCCGCCGGCGCCACGAGGTAGCCGATCTTCGTGATGCCGCCGTTCTGCACGGCGATGACGTCGACCGGAATGCCCTTGCCCGTCGACGCCAGCGCGCCCACGGACGGCAGCACCAGCCGCACCCGCAGTGCCTGCACGTTCGACAGGAAGATCGTGATTGTGTCTTCGGCGAAGTTGCCGGCGCCATCGGTGGCGCGACCGATGATCTGAATGCTGCCGCCCGCGCCGGAGCCGGAGGGAAACGTGATCGCGTGAGCGACGGCGTAGGTCTTGACCTGACTGCGGAATGTCGTATCGAGCACCGCGATGAGGCCGCCGCTGAACGTGAGGTCGACGGTCTTCAGCCCCAGGTTGTCGATGGCCTGCACGGTGAAGCGCAGCCCGCCGGCGATGTCCTGCGTATCGCCCGCGGTGTTCGTGAGCGTGATGACCGGTGACGTGACGTCAGGTTGGATGCCGCCAATTCGCCGCGACGTCTCGCACGCGTAGATGGCGAGCGCGAGCGCGCTGATGCTCAAGAGTGCGGTACCGCGACTGACGTGCATATCTATCCTCTCCGCTCCGCTCCGCCCCGGCGCTACTGCCCGCTGGGTGCGACGAGATCGTCGATGATGTGGGGCGTGATCAGAATCAGCAGATCACGCCGATTTTCCGTTTGCGACGTGAATCCGAACAGCTTGCCCAAAATCGGCAGATCTACAAGGAACGGAATTCCGGACTTTGTTACCGTGACCTCAGTCACCGTAAGTCCGCCAATTACGGCCGTTTCCCCATCGCTGACCAGGATCTGGTTATCGGCCTGCTGCGTCTGGAACGTGAATCCGATGTCCACCGACGCCGGACGCACGCTCGAGCGCTCGGCGTGCACTTCCATCAGGATCTGCCGGGTGCCCGTGACGTGCGGCGTGACGCGCAGGTTGATACCGGTCTGCTGGAACTGCACCGTCGCGCGCGGCACGTTGGTACCGGTGCCCCCCGCAGCGCCCACGGAGCTCACATCGATGACGCGGATTGGCACGCGGTCGCCGACGAGGATCTCGGCCTGGCGGTTGTCGAGCGTGGTGATCGTCGGCTCAGCCTGGATGTCGGCGAGCTCGACGTTGCTCAACGCCTGCACGAATGCCGTCAGATCGAAGTTGCCGATCGCGGTCGAGAAGATCAGGTCGAGCGCCGGGTCGATGACTTCCTGGCTGGCGTTGCCGAGCGCGGAGAGCGAGTTCCCGCCGAGCGAGATGATGTTTTCGTTCGCGGCGAAGTTTTTCGTCGGCACGAGCGCGTCGGGCACGCCGTCGAGATCGGTGTCCACCGGCTGGGCCGAGCGCGGATCGGGACGCTGGATCAGCCGGTTGAAGAACTGCGTCTGCGAGCCGAGGTCGTATTTGACGCCGAGATTCTCGATATCGGTCCGATCGACGAAGATGATCTTCGCCTGAATCGAGACTTGCGGCGTGCGCTGGTCGAGCCCCTTCACGAACTCCACGACTTCGTCGATGCGCGAGCTGACTTCGGTGATCACGAGGGAGTTGCTCGTCGAGTCGGCAACGGCCTGGCCCCGCTTCGTCAGAATCGACGCGACGGACGGGACGAGCGACGTCGCCTTCGCGTAGTTGATGCGCACGAGCCGGGTCGTGATCGGCACCGTCGAGTCGGCGCGCGCGAGCTCGACCTGGCTGACGACGTTGAGGATGGCGCCCGGCAAGGTCCGGACCGCGAGCCCCTGCGACGCGAGCACGGCGTTCATCGCGAGGTCCCACGGCTGGTTCTTGATCTCCGCCGTGACGTTGCCTTTGATGTCCTTTCCGAGGATGATCGTGCGGCCACTGAAGGCGGCGAAGCCCGCGACCACGTCTTCGATGCTGGCGTTGTCCCACTGCACGGTGATGCGGGCCGCCTGCGACTGCTGGACTTCAGCGCTGTGCGCCGTCAGGTACTCCTCGATCGACATCGGCCGGCTGGGCATCGGGGTCGTCACCCGGGCGGCGGCCTCACCGCCTGAGCTCCGCGCCGCTTCGCGGCGCGGCGGAGCGGCGGGAGCAGGGGCTGGCGCCATCGCGACCGTGCTGCTCGACCACGCCGCGAACGCGGTGCGTTCGCTGCCGATGCGGACGCGTACCTGGCCGGCCGCGCGCTCGATCTGGTAATCCTTGAGCGCATCGAGATCGATGACGACGCGGACGACGTCGGGCTTGAACTGCCCGTAGCGCACGTTCCGCACGCCGCCGCGGTTCTGGCCGTCGTACAGCGCGACCGGCGCCGAGAGGCGCGTGCCCTGCAAATCGATGACGAGCCGCGCGGGATTCGAGAGGGTGAAGTCCTGCACCAGCGCGGCACCGAGCAGGTCGATCACGACGTCGTTGTCCCCGCAAGGGCCCGGGGAGCAACGACGGCGAGCAGGAGGGCGACGCGAGTTAGAGCCTTCATGGTGTTTCCTCCTGCTTGGCGAGCGACAGCGTCTCCTGCCGCTCGAACCCGAATTCCTGCACGGTAAATACGACCTCGCGGGGCCGGATCTGTGTGACCTTCAAGCGCCCGATGATGTCGCCCGCTTTCACCCGGTAGATGCGGCGATTCGTGATGTCGCGCAGCACGGCGACGCTGCGCGAGGCGAAGCGGCCGTCGTACACGACAGTCGTCAGCTTCAAATCGGAAATCAGCGGCCGCACGTCGCCGGACTTGAGCAGCGACATGAACGGATCGCGGCCGCCGCCTTCGTACGCGAACACTTCGCGAATCAGGGACTGGGGCTGCGCGGCCGTCGTGTCCCGCTCCGGCCGCTGCGCAGCGGCCGAGGCCGACACCAGGGCGAATGCGAGCGCCATCGCTGCCGGCGCGGAGTTAGCTGCGCGCACGAGGCGCTCCGGCAGCGGGCTTCGGCGGCGGCGGCCCGGCCGATTTCACGAAGGTGCGAATCGAGAACTCGGCCAGGAGCAGCGCGCCCGCCGTGTCGCCGAGCAGTTTCTGCACCGCCGGCGTGGCGGACGACAGAATGACGTCCTGCGGCACGACGATGCGCGGCAATGACGCGACGTCGGCGAGATACTCGCCGATCTGATCGTAATGGCCGTACACCTCGAGCCGGTAGCGATAGGTATCGAACGGCGAGCCGGGCTCGGGCGTGAGCGGCTGAATCTTGCCGAGCGTGATGCCGCGGACTTTGGCTTTGGTCGAGACATCGTCGATCAGCGTCGGGACTTCGTTGCGCTCGGGCACCAGGCGCCGCATCAGCTCCAGCGAGCCCTGGTACTCTTCCACGCGCCGGCGCAGATCCTCGATGCTGCCGCTCGCAAGGTCGGCCTTGGCGGCGGCGACGATCTTTTCGAGGCTGTCCGACTCCTGGTTCGCCGCCGTCAGCTGCACGATGTCGGGGTTGTGCTTTTTCGTCCAGAAGAAGTAGCCGCCCGCCCCCGCCACGAGGACGAGCAGCGCCATGATCTGGCTGCGTTGGTCGGTCGGTAACAGGGCCATAGGGCTTACCTCACCGATTGCACGAGCGGGATCGTGCGGATGTACACCGAATCCGCCACGCGATACTTCACCGTCACGTTGAACTCCGTGACGGGACGGTCCGCTTCGATCACCGTCTGCGAGCTGGCCGGCGTCACGTCGGTGAACCACGGCGACGCGGCGAGTTGTCGCAGGAACGTCGTATAGGCCTGGATATCGACCGTGCGCCCTCGGATGGCGATGCGGACCGCCGGAGCACCGGTAGAATCCCGCTCGACGGTGACGGGACCGTTCGCGGGCGGCGCCGCCTGTCCCGGTGCGACGATCGACGAGACCGACATGATGCTGGTGATCCAGGTGTAGGGCGGCAGCGCCTTCGTCGCCTGATCCAGGACGTGCGGCCAGATATAGCGGTCGCCGTCGATGCCTTTGATCACATTGATCTCGAAGAGCAGCGAATCGCGAACCTTCTCGGCCTGACGTTTCTGCGCAATCACGATGTCGTAGCGGCGCTTCTCGGTGCGCACGCTCTCGAGCCGCGACTCGGCGGCGGCGAGGCGGGCGCGGTCGGTGATGAAGAGCAACGCCCCGCCACCACCCACAACCACCCAGGCCGCGATCGCGCCGAGCAGCCAGGGATCTTTGACCTGCGCGATGAGGCCTTTGAAGTCCGGCATGGACAACTTCATGCCGGCGCCCTTCGAGACCTTCTTCTTTCCTGGGAGTAGGTTTATCTCAATCATGCGGCGCGCCTCAGCGCCAAGCCGACCGCCAGCATCAGCAGCGGTGCGACTTCGTCCACCGGCACGGTCTCGAACACGTCATCCTTCACGCGCAGCCGTTGGACCGGATTGGCCAGCTCGATCGGCACTTTGAGCCGCGCGCCGAGCACTTCATTCAGGCCCGGGATTCGCGCGCCACCGCCCGTCGTGTAGACGCGGGACAGACCACCGGCGGAGCGGGACGCCGTCGCGAGGAACGCCGCGGCGCGCTCGACCCCGACCGAGATCTCCTCGCCGCGCTGCGCCACGTAGCCGGCCAGGTCGGCGTGTTGCGACTGGCCTTGGATCACCCGTTCCGCTTCCTCGCTCGCGAGACCCTTTTCGCGCTGCAGGTCCTCGCGGAATCGCCGCGTGCCCACGGAGAGATCGCGGGTCAGCACGGGGATGCCGTCCTCGAGGATATTCACGTTGGTCACTTCGTGACCGATGTTGACGAGCCCGACGACGCCTTGCATCGCGTCGGGGTGGTTCAGCTCGAAGGCATTGTGAATGGCGAAGGCATCGACGTCGATGACGGAGGGATCGAGTCCCGCCTCGCTCAGCAATCCAACCCTGCTCTCCACCAATTCCCGTTTGGCGGCGACGAGCAGCACATTCATCTGCAAGCCTTCGGCATCCGGATCGAGGATCTGGAAATCGAGCTCCACGTTGGCCATATCGAACGGCACGTGCTGCTCGGCTTCCCAGCGGATGACCTCGCGGGCGTCCCCCTCTTTCATCCGGTCCATTTGGATCTTCTTGACGATCACGTCGCGGCCGCCGACGGCGGTCACGACCGATTTGCGCTTGACGCCGGCGGCCTCGAACAAACCCCGAATAGCCTCCGAAACGAGGCCCGGGTCCATGACTTCACCCTCGACGATGGCGTCGGCCGCGACTTCGGTTGTCGCAACTTTGGTCAGTTCGGGCTCGCTGCCGCCGTGGTCGATGACCACGAGCTTGATGATGCCGGACCCGATATCCAGACCGACTGAGGTTTTTTTGCCATAGAGACAAGAAGGGGCGAGGGCAAACTACAATAGGCCCCGCCCCTTATCCTGTCAAGCCTCGAATCGACTTGAAGCCGAAGCAACAACTGTTGCGCCTACAGCTACTTAGGCCACTTTTAGTAGAGCTGGACCCAACCCCGGGAGCGCATCATCGAGATCGGACTCGTGCCCTGTAAAGCCGATAAGATGCTGCAGCTAGAGTAGTTCAGCGTCGCCTTACCACTCAAGCTCTGGATCGACAAGTCAGCGTTCTTTGCCAAGACGCCACCCCAGAAGTGGGCGTCAGTGCTACCACCACCCGCGGTTTTCAGATCGCCCTGGACGATGACGATGCCGAAGAACTGGTACGACCCCTGGACCGTCAAGTCGCCGTCCACCAACAGGATACCTTGGCCCTGGTCACCATTCAGGGTTGCGGAGCCCGCGATGTGAATGATCGGGAAGTAATTGCCGCACGCCGAGGCCGGATTCACCCCGTCGCCCCAGTTGAGCAGGTCGGTTTTGTCGCATCCGGTGGGGCCACCAAAGTGCGGGTTGGTCTTATACGTGCCCCCGCTCAGCACCACGTTGGCGCGCGCCGCCACCTGGTCGTACGTCGCGCCGCCGAACGTCGTGAACGTGTTGTTGTTGATGCTCGGGTCGTTGACCACCGGCGGATTCCCGGTCACCGAGCCGTTACCGTTTTCGGTCACATTGCCGCCCTGATCCCGGATCCCGGGTTGCGACGGACCCGGAGGATCGCAGCTGGTCCAGCCCGTCGGGATCGAATCGGCGCCATTGACCGCGGCGTTACCCGATAAGTTCGTCGAACCCTGCGTGGTCAGCGACGCATGAATGCCGAAGTCGATCGGCGCGATGCGCGTGATCAACCCAAGCCGCTGGCGCGCACCACCACCACCGGCGATGACGCCGGCAGCGCTGGCCCGATCGCGGCCGGTGACGTCGATCAGAAACAGGTTGGGACCCAGCTTGTAGCTGTAGCCGCCATACGACCCCGTGCCGTTAGGCGCTGACTGATTGGTGATCACGACGGAGTCCGGGGGATACTGCGCGCGCTTGTTCATCAGCACCGGGTCCCACGTCATGACGCGCTCTTGCGCACCGGCTTCGGCGACGCCAAACGAGGTGAAAACCCGACGCTGGTTCTCGCCGACCCGCTGCTCCTGGGTGCCGGCAAAGAACGCTCCGGCGACCAGCGCCCCGACGACCACCAGGGCGAAGATCGCGACCGCGAGCGCCATGCCGCGCTCATCACGCAGAATCCGTTTCATGCCTTGCTCCTTCATGGGTTACCGTCGGCCCTAGAACCGGCGGTTATTGCGCAAAGCCACACTAGTCGTGATGCTGTCGACTATCGTCGCCGCGGCCGCCATGCCGCCGCGCCGCACTGCTGAAACCGTTCGCGCGCGCACGGTGATATCCACGCGTGCCACCTGATTTGCCACCGCGGTCACCGCACCGTTCGCGTTGAAATACTGAAACGTCAAACCGTTCGTGAGCACGGGTCCAATGAGCGGCTGCATCGATCCGGAGGCGGGCTGAAAGCCCACGTACCAGGACGTGTCGCCGGCCGGTTGATAGAGCTGGTAAATCACGTGCTCGTAGCCGCGGACTGGCGCGCCCGTGGGAATCGCGCCGAGCTGATTCACGCCGAGGCCAAGCAGATTCAAGTTGAACGTCACGACCCGGCCCGCCTGCGGCGGAACGATCGCGTCCGGACAGTTCTGCGCCACTGGCACGACACCTGTAAAGGTCCCACGCGCCCAGTAGTCGTCGTTCCGCGACGTCGGATTGCCGTCGTAGTAGATGAGCATCGTATCGGTCGCGATGTTCATCCCGCGCGCGCCGAAGAACAGCGGCTGTCCCGGCGTGCCACCACGGATGACCATCGTGAGGCCGTTCACGGCCCCGCCCAGCACGGGCGGGAGGCAGGCAAACCCGAGCCACCGCATCGCCCGGATCTCGAGCCGGGTGGGCGTCATCGAAACGATGTCGCCCTCGGACGCGTCGATCTCACGCAGCTCGGCCGGCAGGATGTTGGCGGCCGCCCGAATGTTCTGCGACAGATCGATGCGCTGCGTCTGGGCCATGTACAGCCGCTGGTTGTTCACCAGCACGCGGTACAGGGCCGCGCTCACGAGCCCCAGCAACACCAGGGCGACGAGCAGCTCGACCATCGTGAAACCGCGGCGCGCGGCGCGCCCCTGCCCAACGCCTATAAGAATGGGTTGCATGGGATCGTAGTCTCCGTTGAGTCGCGGCGGACGCTGTTTTTGACGGTCTTGTAGAGCGAGACGACTTTCAACCGGTAGTTCTGGTTGCCGACATCGGCGAACGTCCACGTGTTGATCGCGACCCAGGTAGAGCCGCGAAACAGCGTGTCTTGCCCGTTCGCGCGATTCGCGAGAACACACGCGCCGGCGCGCAGCCGCTCCAGCCGGCGCGACGCAAACGACGCCGCGGTGGCGGAGCGCTGTCCCCGCGCGATCATGCGAGTCACCAATGCCGCCGTGGTCACGAGGCCCAGCACACCGACCGTGAGCACGATGATCGCGATGATGATCTCGATGATCGTGAAACCGCGCTGGTTCTTTTGGATGTTCATTGGCGGACCACTTTCCCGACAGAGTTGATCATGACCGAATCGGTGTAATGCGCCCCGACGATCCGAATCGAAGTGTTTTGAAACGCCGTCGCGATCCCGCGCGGGTCGTACACGACCGACGCGGCACTCGGCACCAGCGTGACACCGAACTCTTCGCCAACCAGCTTCTTGGTGCCGATCTGGACTGAGGCGGCCGGCGGGTTCACGCCGCAGGCGGTCACCCAGATACTGTCGGTCGTCATGTTCAGCGTAGCTGCACAACCGCGCTGGACGGCCGTCCCGCGCGCCGTTGCCACCAGCGTCGCGAGCAGCGCCTTCGAGCTGCGGACGTTTTGCTTCTCGAGACTGTTCCGAAGCCGCGGGAAGCCGATCGCCATGATCACCCCCGCCAGCACGAACACGAACATCATCTCGATGAGACTGAAGCCCTTGCGACCCATGTGACCTCCGTTCGCCGAGTCCTATTACACGATCTGTGCCGACGCGTAACTACAACTGCGTCAAGCAGATAGGCCGAGCAAGGAGGTCGAGAAACACCGCAAAACACTGCATTAGTGCAGATTCTTGCATTAGCTGATGCCGTAGCGGTCAATCTTGTAAAACAACGTCCGCAGGCTGACGCCGAGCCGTTTGGCAGCCTCGCGCCGGTTGCCGTCCGTGGCTTTCAACGCCGCGGAGATCGCCTCCCGCTCCGCCGCTTCGACAGCGGACCGCAGCGTACTTCTCCCATCTCCCTTCTCCTCGGAATCCTGGGAGAGGGGAGAAGGGAGAGGTTCGCGACGGAAGTCTGCCGGGGTCAGGATCTCCTGGTTAGAAAGCACGGCCGCGCGCTCGATGGCGTTTTCGAGCTGGCGCACGTTTCCCGGCCACTCCTGCTGCTCGAGCCAAGCGATCGCGTCGTCGCTGAGGGACAGCGGCCGGCCGAACCGCTGCGCCAGCCGCGCGGTGAAATGGCGAGCGAGGGGTGCGATGTCGTCCTCCCGCTCGCGCAGGGGCGGGAGCTCGATGACGACGACATTGACGCGATAGAACAGATCTTCCCGAAATCGGCCGGCGCGGACTTCGGCCTCGAGGTCACGCGCGGTCGCCACGAGAACGCGCGCATCGACGCGGCGCGTCTTCTGATCTCCCACCCGGCGGATCTCGCTCTCCTGCAGCACGCGGAGCAGCTTCGCCTGCAGACCAAGCGGCAGCTCGCCGATTTCGTCGAGCAGGATCGTGCCGCCACTCGCGGCCTCGAACAGCCCCGTCTTGTCCGCACTCGCGCCGGTGAACGCGCCGCGCACATGGCCAAACAGCTCCGACTCGAGCAACGATTCCGGAATCGCCGCGCAGTTGATCCCGACGAACGCCTTGCTGCCGCGCGGGCTGGCGCGGTGAATCGCGCGCGCAATCACTTCCTTCCCCGTCCCGCTTTCGCCTGTGATCAGCACGGTCGTGTTGTGCTCGGCGACGCGGGCGACGAGTTCGAGCGCCTGGCGCATGGCGCCGCTTGCTACGATCAGGCCTCGCTCGGCAGGCCCCGCGGCGAGCTGCGCCCTGAGCCCGGCGACCTCTTCCCGCAGCCGCTCGCGCTCCGCGGCTTTGCGGAGCGTGAGCACGACTTCGTCGGGGCGGAACGGCTTGGGGAGATAGTCGTACGCGCCCTCTTTCATGGCGGCGATGGCGGCGTCCTCACCGCCGTACGCGCTCATGACGATGACG
>WNGP01005934.1_pt1 | contig 13151 bp, 3 predicted proteins | sample 5407671 | NCBI WGS metagenome assembly WNGP01 (sample SAMN13153381, study PRJNA577476) | soil metagenome | isolation source: 40 cm soil or saprolite under Garry oak tree replicate 2 | place: USA:California | collected 2016-06-15 | reverse complement strand
AGCGCCTATACATGGCAGGTTGACTTCTACAACAACGGTGTCGCGCAGCCTTTCTATACCTTTGAAGTCCCACAGCCGTTCTATGGGCCGGTAAACGGCGTTACGAGCGGCTCCTTCCAAATCCCACAGGACCAGTCGAATACTGCTTCAACCTTCTATCGCATCACCCTGACGGTAGTCAATTCGCTCGGTATCCAGACGGTGGTGACGCGGGATATCCATCCGAATCAGATGAACTTGTCGGTGAACACGAATATCGCGGGCGCCGCTTACGTGGTCGATGGCACCTGGCATACAAGCCCATACTCGACTTCGGATGGCGTGGGCGTTCAGCACGTGCTGAACGGGGTGCCCCTGCAAACGATTGGGGGGAATCGCTATCGCTTCCGTGGTTGGGCCGATGGAAGCGCGTTAACTGATTCGTTCACCAATGGCGCTTCAAATGGGACCTATACTGCTAATTACGACCAGGTCACGAATGGCGTCCCTTCTCCATGGCTGAGCGCTCCCGTTGGAAACCCGCTGATGGCCGGAACGGCCGATTATGCAGCCAGCGACCAGACCTTCTACATCGACGGCGCCGGCGCCGATGTCGCCGGAGCGAATGACCAGTTCCAGTACGTCTATCAGACATTGAACGGTGACGGAACCATCGTCGCCCGGGTACGGTACCAGACTGAATCGAGCCCTTGGGCGAAGGCGGGAGTGATGATCAAGCAGTCTACGACAGCCGGATCGCCCTACGTGGATGCGCTGGTCACGCCAGACGTCAGCCCCAATACGCCAAATCTTAATGGGGTTGGGTGTACGCCCGATGGTTGCGGCGCTCCACTTCCGCCTATCAATCCGACCTATGGCTACGGTGTGCGGATGCAATACAATTTTACCGGCTCGAAGACGGCCACGAACCTTCCAGGCTACCACTCTCCCAACAAATGGCTCAAGTTGCGGCGAACCGGCAATACCTTCACTTCGTGGGAATCCACCGATGGAAACTCGTGGACGCAAATTGGCTCGACGAGCGTCACCATGAGCGGCAGCGTAACCATTGGCTTGTTCGTGACTGCGCATAACATCGGGCAGTACAGCAGTGCAGCCTTTGATAATGTTCAGGTCACAATTCCAGCGAACAATCCTCTTCCGTCTCCCTGGGTCGACACAGATGTTGGTTCTCCAGCAATCGGCGGGTCTGCGAGCTATGCCAACAACGTGTTCACTGTGAATGGCGCAGGCACCGACATCTGGGGCACGAATGACCAGTTCAATTATGTCAACCAGCCTGTGACAGGTGACGGCAATGGAACGCTCATCGCGCGCGTCACGTCGCAGACAAACACCAGCTCCAATGCCAAGGCCGGGATCATATTCAAGCAGTCGACTACCGCGGGCGATCCATACATCTTGATGGCAGTCGCTCCTGGAGGTGGCATTAAGGTCCAGTACAACTTTAACGGCTCCATCGGCGGTGGAACGTTCGCGTTCCCCAATGTCTGGATGAAGTTGACGAGAGTTGGGAGCAAGTTTAGCGCCTATGTGTCAAGCGATGGTGTGAACTGGACACTGATTATCGCGAAGACCCTGACCATGAATACCAACATCACTGCCGGGCTTTTTGAATGCTCGCATAATGCGTCGGCTCTTGGAACAGCAACCTTCGATAATGTTAGCTTCACGCCGGGACCGTAGATGAACACGCCTCGTGTGCGACAAATCAAGGTCGTTCACGCGACTCATCCCGAATTTTAAGGATGAGCTAACACAAAAGAACCCACCTGAGTTTCACTTGTTTGTCAGACAAACAAGTGAAACTCAGGTGAGTTCTTGCAATGCAGTACCAGTAATTCATGATCGAACAAGAAGTGCAAGCCTCACCTGACAATCGAACCTCGCTGCCAACCGATTGCCGGGAAGCAGGAATATATTTACCTCGACAAGTGATTCTTAACCATATCTTAACTAACTCTCAATTTGCATTCTACTTAGCGACGGTACAATCGTTTGCGGATACAAGTGCGTTGGATTTGCTCCCGATAGAGACAATGGGGCTCTAAAGTCACGCATATTCTGAGGAGTTCACAGCATGAATGCTTTTCATAAATTGAGAGTTCTACTTGTAGTGGGAATCATCGTCGTGATGGGCGCTAGCCTGGGATACGTAGTGCTCACGACCGTCAATACTTCGACACAGCACCCTGTAGCGAAGCATCCCACAACGACCTTGAAGCCAACAGCGACGCTGGGGACAAACCCTACAGAGGTAACAGAACCTCCGGTAAAGCCATGTAGCTCGAAGCAGCGCGATTTCCAAATGGGTGTTGCTTTCCCGGATTGGGGAACAACGGCCTACGGTGAGAGCGATACAAAGTGGCTCGCGGAATTGCCCGGGATGCAGACGGGAACTGCCGCGTGCTGGGTAGAGATGCCGGTTCTTCTTCACCAGGACTCTCTTACATCTACGGCGGTAGTGCAGGGGGACCCTACTACTTTGCTCCCCTCTTTTAACTATGGCATACAATTTGCTAAGTCTTTGGGCTTGCATATCTTTGTGGCAATACAGCTTCAGTCGGCCGGGAATCAACCATGGTCAGCATTAATTCACTTTTCGACCTATGCGCAGGAGCAACAATGGTTCGATAATTACTGGCAAACCGTCAAGCCCTATGCGATGGCTGCACAGCAGTATGGCGTTGAGCAATTCGCCTTAGGAACCGAATATAGATGGTTGGAACAAAATGCGCCGGCCTCGTTATGGAACGGTTTGATAAACGAGTTGAGTCAGGTCTTTCATGGAACGATTACCTATGATATGGATTGGAGCTCACTGGCGTACTCACCGCCTTCCTGGATGCGCAACCCCCTCTTGAAGATGATAGGTATTTCATCCTATGCTCCACTGATAAACAATGCTGTGCGGGTAAATCCAACATCGATGCGCGCCTTGTGGGCACGAATGGCTCAGCGCGATCTTGACAATCGTGTACTGCGCCGCAAGACCAGCAGGAACAGGCAGCCGCAACCGATGCGGCCCTGGCGGACATTATTCCCGATACGCATATACTCGGCACCTTCTTCTGGGGCTGGGACAATACAAGAGATTTCAATCTGATTAGTGCACAGGCCGCTTCGGTGATACAGAAATATTACAAATCTTTGCAAGTGTAATGTGGGGATGAAAGAAACAATTATGCCAGATTTTTCTGAAGAGATGATGTTAGAGTTTTCTGAAACAATCACGCCTAAGTTTTCTAAAGTACGTTTCGCATCCCTGCACACAGTGCAATCAGATGAGCGAATAGATCAACATACGGAAGGTTCAATTACTGGGGGAGAGGATCAAGATGTTCGCATCCCACAAGAACATTTTGAGAATAGAAAGCATAATGGAAACGGGCACCATGCTGTTGCTGAAATAGAGGAATTGGAAGTTCTTGATCCGCAACAGCCAGATGAGAGCGTAGAGCGCAATGGAAATGGGCTCGATATAACTGCTGAGCTTCTCGAAGCAACCGCACCCAGGTTACCCAAAATACATGTCGCGCCTCTAGAGATTGTGCAGCCAGATGAGCAGGCAGAGCACAATGAGCAGCAGGCGGTTACTGGGGGAGAGGAACGAACCGTAGTTGACCCAAAACAGCCTGGTAAGCAGGAAAAGGGCAGTGAGCAGCAGGCGACCGGTAAGCTAGCACTACGAGGCTTTCTCGATTCACGAGGGGCTGGTGAGCAGGTACAGCGAAATGGACACCATACGACTGCTGAGCTAGAACAACCGACCGTTTTTGACTCACAAGGACCTTCTGAGCGGGAAGAGCGCAGTCAGCACCATGCGACTGCTGAGCTAGACCCACAAAGGCCCGGTAAACGGGTACAGCGCAATATGCATATACCTCCTCGAGCACATCCACCCAATAGTGGCACTGAGAAATTGAGTGCACCGGTAAGATCTTTTAACCAGGTGCGGCTAGCTTCCTTGGTCACTCCAACGACAAAGCACATAGATGTTGCGCCAGCTCCTCATCGGCCAGTTGTACGACCTGCCACTGTGATTCCACCACGTGTCCAGGACCAGGAGCGGGTGAAATTTTATGCCGCATGGCTTGACAAGCAGGCCCAGCATGATCGACGCCATGATAGCGCAAATGAGATCAACGATTATATTCAGGAGGCGGCAAAGATCGTGAAAGTTGGTAAGCACGAAGTCGCCATTTTTGCCCCTTTTCGACCGAAACTATCCGCCTTGCAAACCTTCACGACCGGGCAGGTTATCGCTTTCGCTCTTATCGGCTTGCTCTGGATCGCCGGGGTGTTGGTATTTCGGCTAGAATTTCTGGCGGCAGTGATTGGGGTCGTTACCATCCTGTATTTCTTGAATCTGCTTATCAATTTCAGTCTGGCCACCAGGGCATTCAGGGATCCACCGGAAGAGCATATCAGCGACGATATCGTCAACGCCTTGAAAGATGCGGAGTGGCCCGAGTACACCATTCTCTGTCCTCTCTACAAGGAAGCGCAAGTAGTAGCGCAATTCGCGCAGGCAATGACGGCATTGGACTACCCGGCGGAGAAACTGCAGATCCTTTTTCTCACGGAAGAGGATGATGCCACTACGCGCAATGCTATCCGTGCCTTATCCCTTCCCCCGCACTTCAAGATCGTGGTTGTACCAGATGGCAAACCCCGCACCAAGCCGCGAGCGTGTAATTACGGATTGATGCTGGCGAAGGGACAATACGTCGTCATCTATGATGCTGAAGATATACCCGATCCCCTGCAATTGAAGAAAGCGGTGCTCGCTTTCGCCAATCATGGAACCGACGTGGTCTGTGTGCAGGCCAAGCTCAACTTTTACAATATTCGCCAGAACCTGCTCACGCGCTGGTTCACCGCTGAGTATTCCACCTGGTTTGACCTGATTTTGCCGGGACTACAACTGGCGAATTTCTCCCTACCCCTGGGAGGCACGTCGAATCATTTTCGCACGGGGTCTCTGAGGGCTTTAGGCGGCTGGGATGCCTACAACGTGACCGAGGATTGCGACCTTGGCCTGCGCCTGAAGCGCTACCGTATGAATACTGTCATCCTCGACTCGACAACGCTCGAGGAGGCAAACCCACAGTTGAAGAACTGGTTACGACAACGCTCGCGCTGGATCAAGGGATACATGCAGACGTATCTCGTGCACATGCGGCATCCTGTTGAAGACTTTCGGAGAGGACGCCTGTATGACCTGTTCTCTTTTCAGTTCGTGATTGGCAGCGGAATGGCCGTTTTGTTCCTCAACCCTCTGATGTGGATCTTACTGGGACTCTACATCGTCTTTGGTCAAGCGGTGGTCGATGTCTACCACGTGTTGTTCCCTGGGCCTATTCTTTACCTGGGTGCGATCTGCCTGCTCTTTGGGAACTTCTTCTACATCTATCTCAACCTGGTGTCGTGCATGAAACGGAAACAGTACCACCTCTTGCCGTGGATACTGTTTATTCCGGGCTACTGGCTGCTCATGAGCATTGCCGCGATGTTAGCGCTCTTCGAGCTGATGGTAAAGCCGCATTACTGGCAAAAGACAGTACACGGGCTACACCTGAAAGGGAAGCAAGCATCTGCTGTGATGGAATCACAGTTGGCGGCATCTGCAGTGGTAGCAGAACCAGATCTGCCGGTACCGGTGATTCCCAGGAAAGTCGAGAGCGCCGGGAATGTGCCATCGGTATCGATGTCTCTCAAAGCGATACGCACGCTGATCATGCCGGCGATTTCACCCAAGCAGAAGCGGGCGGAAACAGTGGCAAAACGGTCAAAAGTGCGCGACCTCTGGCTCGTTGCGACGATTGTCACCGCTTGTGTCATGAGTGTTGTTGCCTGTTGGTACTACTTCCGCCAGCGCGAAATATTGCTCTATCAAGATGCGCTCTCGCATATGAGAATTTCCAGAAGCGTTTTCGATAACCTGACCCCTGGACTGGCGCAGTTGGGATCGGTCTGGCTCCCACTGCCGCATGTGCTCATGTGGCCGTTCATCTGGAACGACTACCTGTGGCACAGCGGTCTTGCCGGGAGCTTTGTATCAATGCCGTGTTATGTCATTGCAGCGATTTGTATTTTTCTCTCCGCACGCAGGTTAACGCAAAGCAGCAGCGTGAGCTTCATAGGCACGTTGGTCTTTATCTTGAATCCAAACGTGCTGTACTTGCAATCCATTCCTCTCAGCGAGACAGTATGTATCGCTACCTCAGCTATGACCGCCTATTTCTTCTTATGCTGGGTGCAGGATGGGAAGCTGCAGCAATTAATTCTTGTAGCAGTATGCGCTTTTTTTGCAACACTTGCCAGGTATGATGGCTGGGCATTGTTCGTGGGCGTCATCTGTTTCGTTGTCCTCGTCGGCTTGATGAGGCGCCAGGGCTGGCATCAAATTCGTGCGAATCTGGTTGTTTTCGGTGTTCTCGGTGGCCTGGGCATAGTTCTATGGTTGCTCTGGAATAAAGTCATATTTGGAGATCCCCTGTACTTTCAGAAGGGCTTATATTCGTCTCAGGCCCAACAGTCTCAGGAACTTTCAGCGGGTCAGTTATTCACCTACCATAACCTCTGGCAGGCCTTTCGCTTCTACACCATTGATTCCGTTCAAACGGTAGGCGTGATACTCTTTGCTCTTGCTTTCGTCGGGATTGCCTGGTTTGTTCTCAAACATAAATTCACGCCTGTGACGATTGCCGCCTTACTCTTTGCAATACCCTTTCCTTTTTATATGCTGGCTCTTTACGTAGGGCAGGCTGTTATCTGGATACCGGGAGCCAACCCGGCTAATGAGCATTTCTATATGTACAATGTGCGCTATGGGGCACAAATGGTGGTACCGGCCTCGCTCTTTGTAGCTCTTTTGGTTGAAAGAATAGGCAGTATTACTAAAGGCCGGTTCACTGCAATCGCTCGGTTTGCTCTCCTGGGAGTGATTCTTGCTCAAACTGTGCTGATTATTTCGCAGGGCATCATTACTGTACAGGATGGCCAGTATAACTACGCCTGCGGCCCGCAAAAAACTATTGTCAAGTTTCTTGCTCAACACTACGACAGCGGGAAAATCTTGCAGGACGTCTACGCCTCGCAATTCGATGTATCGGACGCTGGAATAGATTTTCGAAACATCATCTATGAAGGTTCAGGTCAGTACTGGTCACAGGCGCTGCAGGATCCAACAAGCCTGGTAGACTGGATTGTCATCAGGCCTGCTGACCCGCTTGATCTCGTGTCCCAGCGCATCAATAAAGACCCGGCATTCAGTTCGATTTTTCATTCTCAGTATATTCAAGTCGCATCTCAGACGAATGGCATTTACCTCTACCATATTAATGGAAAGTCATCTTTGCCAGCACGACCTGCTCCGACTGTTTGGAATGCAGGCAACTATTCGTGCTCAATCTCATGAAGTGGAAAGGGGGAATCACTACAATATGTCATTATCCACGGAAATCGTAGCGCCGACCGCTTCGACAAAACGAAGCCGGGCGAAACTCGCGATGCAATTTCTGCGCTTTTGTGTTGTCGGAGGCTTTAACACCTGCGTGGACTTGTTAGCCTTCAACTTGCTCATCTGGATGTTCCCGACACAGGACAGCGGACTTCTCGTCATCTTAAATTCTCTGGCATACTTGATCGGCGCAGTCAACAGCTTCTGCTGGAACAAGCTCTGGACGTTTCGACAGCGTTCAGAGGCTTCCAGCGATCAGGTCGTCCGCTTCGCACTTGTCACCAGCCTGGGCATAATCTGCAACGACGCTTTTCTCTGGCTGGCAACAACCATACTCGTCTCTCTCTCACTCACAAGTATCCTATGGGTCAATGTGGCCAAGGTCTTTGCCATTGCAGGATCTGTGACTGTTTCCTATGTAGGGATGCGTTTCGGAGTATTTACTAAAAAAGAGGAGGTCGATATGTCGCACCCACCTTTGAAGCCGCGGCTTATTACCACCCCTCGCAGCTTATCTGTGATATTGCCGGCCTACAATGAGGAAGCGCTCATTGCCGATACAATCTCACACGTGATGTCGGTACTTAGCTCCTGGATGCGGGATTTCGAAGTGATCGTTGTCAACGATGGGAGTAAAGACCGCACGGGAGAGATTGTAGCAGCCCTGGAAGCCTACGATCAGCGTATACGCCTCATTAATCATCCAGTGAACGAGGGATACGGCGCTGCTCTGGTAACCGGTTTCGAGTCCGTGACCAAAGACCTCGCCTTTTTCATGGACTCCGATGGACAGTTTGACATCCGTGATCTGGCCCGCTTTTTCCCTCTCATTGAAGAATACGGGGCAGTGCTTGGGTATCGGATAGCTCGCCAGGATACCTGGATGAGGAAACTTAACGCCTGGGGCTGGAAAAAATTAGTCGGATTTGTCTTTCGTGTACATGCGCGAGACATTGATTGCGCATTCAAACTCTTTCGAGCCGAGTTCTTTCGCTCGAACCGTTTAGAAACGCGCGGCGCAATGATTAACGCTGAGATAGTGTATAAACTTGCCCGTGCCGGTTACACCTATACCGAGGTAGGTGTACAGCATTTGCCACGCCTGGCCGGGAAGGCAACAGGTGCCAAACTCGCTGTAATTCTACGCGCCTTGCGAGAGTTTTTCATTTATGCTGAAAAATGGCGCAAAGAAGAACAGCGAGCTTTACATATCGAGATGGACCAGCCTATCAAGACACGTGTGAGCGTGACCAAAGGGTAATTTACGAAACCAAACTGAGCGGAAGGGAAATGAACATCTACTGCTTTTCCTTTTTCTTCGGAGGAGAGGACGAGTTAAATTATTGCACCTGGTTACACGATAATAGCACAGCGATACTGCTATCATGCTTTTCTGGACCAGGATACGTCCCTCCCTGACAGTACAACCGAGATAAACGATCCCAGGAGGCCTTCAAATGATACCTGTTTTACCGCAAAAAGCTGTCTTAGCGCGAGAAACTGAGACCCGTGCCCGGCCGAAGTGGCGCCGTATGAGGCTGCTGGCCGTGCTGATGCTCGTGGCGATCACGCTGTCGGGAGTAGCGGGAGGGGTGATGCATCGACTCATCCCCGCCAGAGCCGCATCGGGAGACTGGCCGACCTTCTTACATGATACACAGCGTACCGCAGCTGGTAACGACACGACTATTTCAGCTGGCAATGCGGCGCAATTAGCCCTGAAGTGGGCATTTAACACGGGCGGTCCGATTGCAGCTTCTCCCACTGTTGTAGGTGGTATAGTCTACGTCGGCTCCTGGGATGGCTACGAGTACGCCCTGAATGCGACGACGGGCGCACTGGTGTGGAAGACGTTCCTGGGGCAGACTACTGCACCGTGCTACCCGCAATTAGCTGGCGTCTCTTCGGCGGCAGACGTGGAAAACGGTGTTGTCTACGTCGGCGGGGGCGATTCGTATTGGTATGCCCTGGACGCGGCCAGTGGCGCCATTCTCTGGAGCGTGTTCGTAGGCGATAACACCAAAGGCTGGTACAACTGGGCCAGCCCGCTGATCTACAACGGCTATGCCTACATCGGGACGTCAAGTGTCGGTGATTGCCCCTTAATACCGGGCCAGTTGCTGCAAGTGAATTTGAGCACTCATCAGATCGTGCATACTGCTACTTTTGTCCCACAAGGGCAAGTGGGTGGAGGAGTCTGGACGACGCCGAGCCTTGATCCGTCCACCAACACGATTTTTGTCACGACAGGGACACGCAATCAGAATACGCAAACGCTTTCCGAGGCTGTGATTGCCCTGGATGCCAACACGCTCGCTATCAAGGCCTCCTGGGCCGTCCCGAACTCGATGCAAACGGTCGATTCCGACTTTGGAAACACACCGCTCCTGTTCAATGATTCCCATGGAAATCCGTTGGTGACAGCCGTCAACAAGAATGGCTTTGATTACGCCTGGAATCGCAATAACCTGGCCGCCGGACCGGTGTGGTCGCAAACGGTCACCCTGCCAGGCTCCTGCCCGCAGTGCGGAGACGGAAGCGTGTCGTCGGGAGCGTACGCCAACGGTATGCTGTTCCAGGCCGGTGGTAGCACGGTTATCAATGGCGTGGGATATAGAGGGGCGGTGCGCGCGCTGAACCCCGACAACGGGAACATCCTGTGGCAGCACGGCGATACTGCCCCGGTTATCCCAGGCCTGGCATACTCGAACGGGCTGATTTTCGATGGAGCTGGTGCCACATTTGAAGTCCTTGATGCCTCTTCGGGCACGCGCCTCTACAGTTACACGACGGGAGGCTATCTCTACGCGGCGCCAAGTGTATCGAATGGGCAAGTTTACACGGGCGGCACCGATGACAACGTCTATGCCTTTGGCCTGGCTACCCCCACTACCCCGCCCCCTGATCCCAATTGTCCCAGTAGTTGGACCTGCCAGGATATCGGTAACCCCACCCCCTCCGGAACGGAAAATGTTTCGGGTGCTAGCTGGAGCGTTCAGGCCGGCGGCGCGGGCGTTGGCGGAGCGAGTGACCAGTTCCGCCTGATCTCGCAGACGGTCAGTGGCGATAGCCAGATCAGCGCTCAGGTCGTTTCTCAGCAACTGGCAAGCGGTTCGGCCCAGGCAGGCTTGATGGTTCGTCAGTCGAATTATCCCACGTCCCCCTATTACGCGGTATTCCTGGAGCCGAATAACAAGCTGGTTGTCCAATATCGTGCGGCCTTTGGCGGCACAACTACCGCTGTGACACAAGCGAATATAGCGGCTCCATTGTATCTCGAGATTCGGCGCGTCGGCGATTTATTCCAGGCAGCGATCTCGAGTGACGGCGTGACGTATACGCTGGTACCCGGCACTAATGCTACGGTGCCCATGGCCGCCGCTGTTATGGAGGGAGTCGCCGCCGCTTCGGGTTCGCAAGGAACCTCTAATACCGTTTCCTACAACGCAGTCAGTGTTGGCTCGCCCACCACGCCCCCCAATCCATCCTCGTCTCCATCCCCCTGTCCAGGTGGCTGGAGCTGCCAGGACGTCGGAAATCCTGTCGTCGTCGGTGACCAATCCCTGAGTAGTGGAACCTGGACTCTGAAAGGCGCGGGCCAGTCTATCAACAACTACGGCGATCAGTTCCACTTCGTGTGGCAATCGCTCGCCGCCGATGGGGCGATCAGCGCACATATCACCTCCCAGACCAATACGAATGCCTCGGCTCAAGCAGGGGTGATGTTACGACAGAGCACTAACCCAATTTCTCCGTACTACGCTGCATTCGTCACCCCCGGCAATGGTATCGTCGTCCAATACCGGCTCATCCAGGGGCTGAAAACCGCTGTGTTTTCTGGCACCGCCGGTTCAGTGCCAACCTACCTGATGGTGGCGCGTTCAGGCAGTAACTACTGCACCTATACATCCAGCGATGGTGTGAACTGGTCGGTTATCATCGGCTCGTGCGCGATCGTTAGTTTGAGCGGCTCGGTGTTGGCAGGACTGGCGGTTTCGTCTGATAACGCCAGCTCATTGAGTACCGTTACCATGGATACGGTCACTATCAACACGACTCCCCCTCCCCCACCCGATATCTGTACCGGAGCCTGGAATTGCGCTGATGTCGGTTATCCTTCACTGACGGGAAACCAGTACCTGATTGGCAGCACCTGGACTGTGCAGGGTTCAGGAAGCGACATCTGGAGTACCTTCGACCAGTTCCGTTATGTCTGGCAGCAACTTTCGGCGGACGGCAGCGTGAGCGCACATATCACCTCGCAGGCCAACACCGATCCCTGGGCCAAAGCGGGTGTGATGCTGCGGCAGACTACTGATCCCGGCTCTCCCTACTACGCCATTTTGGCGACGCCGGGCAATGGCATCGTGGTGCAGTACCGGGCGACACAGGGCAGCAATGCGCAGCAGAGCGCGCAGATTACGACTGGCACCGTACCAACCTACCTGTTGGCGGAGCGCTCTGGTAATACCTATAGCGCGTTCACCTCCAGCGATGGCACCACCTGGACGCTTGTGCCTGGCTCGAGCGTCACGATAAGCAGCATGAGCGGCTCGATCATGGCTGGCATGGTAGTCACGTCCCACAATGGAGGACTCATGGGATCCGCCACCTTCGACACCGTGAATGTCAGCACGTCGCTTATCTGTCCAGCTGGTTGGACGTGCGCCGACATCGGAAGCCCGACTCCCGTGGGAACCCAGTCTACAAGTAACGGCACCTGGACGGTTCAGGCAGGGGGCGCGGATATCTACGGGACGTCCGACCAGTTCCACTACGCTTGGCAAACCCTGGCTGGCGATGGCAGCGTCAGCGCGCAGGTGGTCTCACAGACCAATAGCAGCTCGAATGCCAAAGCCGGGGTGATGCTGCGGCTCACCAGCGATCCAGGTTCTCCCTTCTACGATGCGGTCGCGACACCGGGCCGCGGCGTGTTTGTCCAGTACCGCAAGAGTCAGGGAGCCAGTGCGCAGAACAGCGCCAATCTTACAACTCTGACGGTATCGATCTACCTGATGGTGGCGCGTGCTGGCACCACGTTCTCCGCGTATACTTCCAGTGATGGCATCAACTGGACGCTGGTACCTGGATCAAGCGTCAAGCTGACGAATATGACCGGAGCCCTGCTGGCGGGCATCGCTGCCACCTCGCACAATACAACGAAGCTGAGCACAGTTGTGTTCAACACGGTCAATGTCAGCACCTGTCCCTTGAACTGGAACTGCGCTGACATCGGCAGCCCTGTTCTTTTGGGTAGCCAGTCTGAGAGTAACGGCAGCTGGACTGTTCAAGCGGGGGGCACCGATATCTTCGGTACAGCGGACCAGTTCCACTTCGCGTGGCAGCAGCTTTCGGCTGACGGTAGCGTAAGCGCGCGTGTCGTGTCGCAGACGAATTCCAGTGCTTCAGCCAAAGCGGGTGTGATGCTGCGGCAGAGTAGCGATCCAGGTTCTCCTTACTACGCCATTCTAGTGACGCCTGGAAATGGCATCCAGGTGCAGGTCCGGAAGACGCAGGGTGGCAATACCCAAAAGCTTACCACCACTGCGGGTACAGTACCCGTTTACCTGTGGGTGGCGCGCTCCGGTAGCAGCTACAGCTCCTACACCTCCAGTGATGGCATCAATTGGACATGGGTAACTGGGTCGAGCATCACGCTGAGCATGAGCGGACCGGTTCTGGCGGG
>WNGP01003522.1_pt1 | contig 13152 bp, 11 predicted proteins | sample 5407671 | NCBI WGS metagenome assembly WNGP01 (sample SAMN13153381, study PRJNA577476) | soil metagenome | isolation source: 40 cm soil or saprolite under Garry oak tree replicate 2 | place: USA:California | collected 2016-06-15 | reverse complement strand
GCCGACCACCTCGAAACCCAGCGTCTTCCCGAGCTGGCGCAGCTCGGTCAGCGACGCCTCGAACTCGACGTCGCTCACGCTGGGCCGCTGCACGGCCGCGACGATGGCGCGCTTCGGCTTCTGGTCGATATCCTGCATCATGGTGGCGGAGCCTATCAGTGATCGGTCCATTGTTGACGAAAAAAGTGCATGCCATCCTGCGCGCCGCCGCGCGCGCTGGCGCGCCCACGGTCGAGTGCTCGCTGGACCTGGATCGCTCGAGGACGACCGTCGAGGTGGGCGCGGCGGAGTGGACCTGGCAAGGCGAACGCTTCCCCTACCTCGAAACCTGCAAGGACAGAACCGTCTACCACTGGGTTGGCGAGGCCTTCCAGCCGGTGTCGCGCTTCACCACGTCGCTCATCAAGCTGGTGCCGACCGAATGGGGCCCGCCGACGTTCGAAATCGACGGCATCAAGATGCTGCCCACAGCGCGCGTCTCGCCCTACGCGGACGCCGAACGCAAAGTAGGACTGATCCAGCCGCGCGCGGCAAAGTGATCCTCGACACCTGCGGCGGCCTCGGCTACTTCGCCACCTGGTGCCTGCAAGGCCGGGCGCGCCGGGTCCATTCCTACGAGAAGAACGCCGACGTGATCTGGCTGCGCAGCCTCAACCCCTGGTCGCCCGAAACCGGCGGCAGCTTGACCCTGACCCACGGCGACATCGCCGCGCAGATCGGCGCGCTCCCCGGCAATTCCTTCGACGCCATCCTGCACGACCCGCCGCGCTTCGGTACCGCCGGAGAGCTCTACTCGCAAGCCTTCTATGACCAACTGGCGAGAGTGCTCAAGCGCAACGGCAAACTATTCCACTACACCGGCACACCGAACAAACTGACCAGCGGCCGGAACGTTCCCAACGAAGTAGCGAAACGACTGCAGCACGCGGGATTCGCCGCGAAGCAGAATGGCGATGGAGTGTTGGCGGTCAAGAAGTAAGCGTTCCTGGGCGAGTCGATGGGAGACGTCCGAGAAAGCGTGCTCCAAGCCTGTGGGCGCGCTAGAATCGTCATCGTTCGCACATGCCACAACGATTCAGCCACGAAGTCGACAAACTAGTTGCTCACCACGAGCACTGCCGTTCGGATTCAAATTGAGCGCCTCGCCAATGGCAAGAGGACACTTCTTCAAATGAAGCCCAGCATATCGTTGCTCCGCCACGTCAAGATTAGCAAGCAATTTGAAAGAGCCGCCAATGCGGTTGTTTTCCAAGGCGACTGCATGGATCTCTTGCGGCAGATTCCCGATGGCGCGTTGCAGCTCGTGGTTACTTCACCCCCTTACAACATTGGCAAAGAGTACGAACGCCGTTTAGACCTCGATCACTACGTAGCTCAGCAAGCGGCTGTAATCACGCAATGCGTCCGCGCACTCTCGAAAAGAGGAAGCATCTGCTGGCAAGTTGGAAACTACGTAGATAACGGCGCGATCATTCCGCTGGATACGATTCTGTATCCAGTCTTCAGATCACTAGGCCTGAAGATGCGCAATCGCATCATTTGGCACTTTGAGCATGGACTTCACTGCAGCAACAGGCTTTCAGGACGATACGAGACCATCGTTTGGTTCACAAAGTCCGACGGCTACACTTTTCATCTGAACCCGATTCGCGTTCCGCAGAAATATCCGGGCAAGAGGCACTTTAAGGGCCCCAAAGCTGGTCAATATTCTGGAAATCCACTTGGCAAGAATCCAGGCGATGTTTGGGTAATTCCAAACGTCAAGAGCAATCACGTCGAAAAAACCGATCACCCTTGCCAGTTTCCGATTGAACTTGTCGAAAGACTGGTTCTTTCAATGACCAATCCAGGCGACTGGGTTTTCGATCCGTTTGCAGGAGTTGGCTCCACAATGATTGCCGCTATTCGGCATGGTCGTCGTGGCGCTGGTGCAGAAATCGTGTCCAAGTACGTCAAGATAGCGCTCGATCGGATAAATGCGGATTGTGCTGGTGTGTTGCGTACCCGCCCGATGAACCGACCTGTTTACGATCCCAAAGCTGCGGGAAACAGCCTGACTGTTTCGCCTTGGGGTAGCGAAGGCGATCGACGCCAGTTGCGTTTGATCGAACAAAAACTACCTAAGTACCGTGCAAGATGAAGATCGCAGAGACGTATTCTCACCTCAATGGCGTCGAGTTTCTCCTGGTCCACAGGCCCAAGCTGTGGTCGGAAATAAAGAAGGTCATTTCGCAGGTCGACGCGAAAGCGTGCAAGACAAAGGTATCCAAAGAAAAAACTATGCCCGGCAAGCTACTTTACAGCCCGATTGACATGAACGTAATGTTCAAGGACCTACTCCGAAAACAGCGTTGGAACGAGAGCCGGGTTAGTTACTGGGTTACCAAGAGTGAGAAACTGATCCGAAAAACCCTCACGATGTCGGCTAAGGAACAGAAGAAGGAGATCGAAGCCGCCGGGGAAACGGCAATCTTTAGCTACAACCAAACAGACTTCGTTAAAGACCGGGTTGCTATCGAAGTACAGTTCGGAAAATATTCCTTCGTAGCCTACGATCTCTTCGTGAAACATCTGGCGTTCTACGTTGGTGACCAGATCGACGTTGGAATCGAAATCTTGCCGATGAAGTCACTGCAAGCTCAGATGAGCTCTGGGGTCCCTTATTTTGAGGGTGAGTTTTACAACGTGATTCGTCAAGGACGCGGTGTGCCTGCCGTACCTCTTGTCGTCGTCGGCATCGAGCCATAGATTACCTCTTCGAGAGGGGCCTCTGGGGGTTAGCCATCGGAATCCACGCCTTCCTGCAGACGAGCACTATAAGCGTCCACCAGTTCACGAGACTGCAGCAAATATCCGGCGAACTCATGGAACATTCGCGCGCGCGTTGCTGGCCCAAGAAAAGGTCGGTTTCCGATCGCTGCAAATTGGCGGTCCTTAATCAAAAAGAAAAACCCGCGTCGCTTAGTCTGCAACATTTTTAGATTTGGATACCTTCTCCCGAGCTTGTCGAGATCGTTCGACGCCGGCGGTTGGTTTCGATCGCCGCCTTGCTTTTCTTTCGTGAGCTCAAAAAGGTGAATGCGCACGCCCTTCTTCAACGCTTTTTCCAATTTGCTAACCGTGTCTCTTCCTGGACGGTTTTTCCAAAATTCACCCACTGCAATCAAAACTCGATCGCTTGCGGTCCGCAGCGCATCATCAAGAAGCATTCCCACCTCATATACCGCTAGTGGGCGAGCGGGAAACATACGTAACGCTCGGTCATATTCCTCAAATCGCTGCCGAGCTTCAGCCAATTTTCCTCTGAATTCTTCACTGGGCTCGGACTCCGCGCGCTTAGCAGCAATATCCAATCCAAGCCTCGCGCCAGCAAGCGCCTGTCTTTTCGCCGACAGTTGCGCCGAATCGGGTAGTAGGGCTACGACCTGTTCACCTAGATGCCTTTTGAGACGTTGATCAACGCCAACTTGGCTAAGGGCCTTAATAAAGCCCATCTTTCTCGGACCACCCTTCTCTGCGAACACTTGCTCCAATTTCGCGTTAGGAACCCCATCGATAACAAATGCAAATTGCGTATCTGGTCCCCGGCGAGCACGATATGCAAGGCCAACCCCAGATCGGAAGACCCGTGAGCGACGCGCTACTCTGGAAAGCGCCAAGAAGTCCCTCCCAAATTCCTTCGCTCCGCCGTGTTGCTTTCGAAGAACTTCTGTTACATCGGCCAGGTTCAAGTCTTCAATCTCCGGAAGTGCACCGGGATACGGCCGAATTTCTATCGTGTTGCTACGGTCAATTTCGGCTGGTCGAAGAAGTTGTTCCCCGCTCAGCCAGACCGGCTTTCGTATCAGACCGTCAAAGATAACTATATGAACTTCCTCCTGTGGAACGAACTCTTTTTCCTGCTCAATAATCTTTTCTCCTTGAGCAGATAAGGATATGGTCTCCTCGTCGCCGCCTTTTACGATGTATCCACCATCCAGCATTTGCCGCGTTACTACGCGAGTTACGCTCGGGTCCAGACCGAGAAAGGCAGCTATTTCCTTTTCATCCGTCAGCCCGGCCCTGACTGCACGCAGAAGGAAAAGTGCGATAGGTGGAAACTCTCGGTGGACCGAACATACGCATTCAAGGGTAAGTAGGTACATCGGTAGGGCCACAAGCGCTACGTCGACCAAATCAAAGTCCTTGCGCCGTTCAAACCTTTGGGCCAATTCATCAGGCGACATGTGCTGGCCTCACTTCGCAGTCTGCTGAGTGTTCTTCGATGTAATCGATTACCACTCTAAACGGGTTCTCTCCTTCTGCGCTCTTACAGAACTGGCTATCGCCAACAACGATCAGCAGGTCGCGCGCTCGCGACAAGGCCACATTCAAACGCGGCTTTTCTCTCAGAAAACCAAGTCGCCCTTCGGGATTTGATCTCGTCACGCTGTAAATGCACATATCCGCTTGCTGTCCTTGGAAAGAGTCAACGGTATTGCAGGTGATGGTTAGGTTTGTCCATTCGTGAATGTAGTCCCGAATCGCATCTCGAATTGCCTTTACTTGGGCGACATATCCGGCCATTACTGCAACGTTGGGAGTCAGCTTCTTCTTAGCCGCTATAAAGTTAGTGCGGTTCAATGTCTCTCGAATTGCCTTGCATTCGAGTGAGTTTGCAAAAGAGGAGCCCATTTCGTCCTGACCCTTATCCTCATGGCCAGATGTGTCTAACCAGACAACCGGTTTTGTGAACAAAGGGGATAGATTCGTGTCGGATTTTGTTCGCGCGCTTTCCAAACCATCTTTGTAGAAGCAATGACTCACTAGGTCGCCAATTCCCTTAACCATACGATGCTGTACCCTAAGTTCGGCTACCTCGGTTCCAGGTAACAGCCTTATGAATCGATCAAGTAGTGTTTCCCTAACCTCGATCTCCTTCAGATCCTCATAGGATTTTGCAAACTCCGTATCGAGGAACGGCGGCAGCTGTTCTGGGTCACCGACGAGAATCCACTTTCTTGCTCGTGACATAGGCACGAGAGCTTCTGTGGCTGTAGCCTTGGACGCTTCATCGACGATGCACATGTCGTAGGTGACCTCGTTGAAACCCCTTATCCCTGCCAAACCAATGCAGGTTCCCGCCACCACTTTCGCACCGGTTAATGTCGCCGCGAAAAAATCACTGGACTTGCCAACTCGCATAAGCCAGTCCTCCTGAAGGCTCACAAGATTTCGGTATTGCTTTTCGTCGGGCGTCGTTCCGAGCAACACCGAAATCCACTCCCGGATTTCGACCTCTCCTTTCTCGCTCAAATCGCGGCCATACGTTGAAACGATCGCCAGTCTCTTTCGAAGCTCTTCCTCAGCCTTTCGCGCATTGACAATGGCTGTATTTAGCGCTGCAAGGTGCGTCGCAATTTCTTCCGTACTGCGGGTTATCTCGGCAGATTGCTCCGAACCCGTTTCCTCCAAGAGCTTGTCACTCGCCTTGTCGACGTCGCCGGCTCTTCTTTCAGTACTTGCATGCTCAGCCTCTAGTTGCTCACGTAATACGATGGTCTTGACGAGGCGATCAGCTACCAATGCAGTGTCCGCCTCCACTTTATTGATCCCGTGGTCTTTCGCCCACGACTCCAAATACGACTCGGCTTTGAGCCGCAGATTCTTCGCCCAGGCCTCGAGCTTGTAGTCCAGTAAAAGTGGTCGGCATTTTTCGCTTATGCGAGGATCATCAGGCCGCCCCACTCGGACCATATCTAGGTCGGGATTTCTCTTACTAAGACGCTCCAGAACGTTGTCTAGAGCGATGTGCGTCTGCGATGAAAGCAACACACGGTGATCTGGATTCTTGGCCAGATACTGAATGATCAACTCCTCGATGAGGCGGGTCTTCCCTGTACCGGGTGGACCCTTCACGACCATCACGTCGTCTAACGCAAGCGCCTTCTTCAAAACAACTACTTTGTCGTCGCCAAAATCACTATCGAGTTTGATAGACAACGCCGAAACAGGCTGCCCATTTTTTGCCGTCTGCGGCGACGCGATTAGCCGCTTAAGGTTCGATGATGCTGCGCGATCGTAATACACCGCATCCAGCGCTTGTTTTTGTTTGTCTATGGCACGCTCTTGAGCAAAAGTGTTTAGCTCCAGTCTGCCGCGCCGCGGAACCTCTCCCACGTTTCCAAACGTGATTGCTAGCGTGAGCTCATCCAGATGAACATCGACAATGTCGAAAAGCAAAACTCGCTTCGAGGAAACTCGAACGAGCCTTGATTCTCCAATAGCCTCTTGGGTGACCGGGGTTCCTGCGCGAACAGTGATACGGCTACCCTCCATCTCCGACAATTCGAACGGGATAGCGCTTTGCCGTTTTGTCTCGTAGTCACTCCTTGCTCGTAAAAGTCCATACCAACCTCGGAATACTCTTTGAGTCTCATAGTCCTTTGCAGCGGTTTCCTTTGCGGCACCGTCGTTTGCCACCAGCAAGACGAGCTCGTCAATAGCCTTTTTTCCTACGAGAACACCAGGTGGCGCGCCAAAACTAAAGCCGACTCCCGCATTGCAAGCATTGGACCGAAGCCTCTCAAGCTCAGACGCCCACATACGGGTTGCGCGTTCGACGATCAGTTTGCCGCTATCGGGCGAACTGATTGATGCGTCAAGCACCCATGTAATCGTGTAGATTCGGAATCGAGGCGCGCCATCAACGTCAATCGTGTCCACCGCGGCCGCTTCATTTAACTCACCTGCTAGATACTCTTCTACTTCGGTTTGATCCTCCGTGCCGAGCTGACGGCCTATTTCTCCAGCGCAGGCAGCGGAGAAGCGCAGGTAAATTGTGTACTTCGCGTTGCTCAGCTTTTGTTTTTTCTTCTCGAATGCTTCTATTTCAGCGTGAAGCTGGCTGCACATTTGCTGACGAGCCGCGGGATCATCCCGAGAAAGCGCCGTTTCAAAGACCTCTCGAGGAACAACCGACGGATCGAGGTCCAACAGGGCGGTCCGAAGCTCAGCGTACGTACGCAAGTTCTTTCCGCTTAAGCAGAAGACTGAAACAGCAGCGAAGGAAAAGCAGTCGCGGGCAAACGTGTAGTTGCCGTCATCTGGCTCCGGTGGAGTGTACGGTTCGGATCCGAACCGCGCGAACGTGATCCCGATCCGCGGAGCCGCTTCCGCCCTAGCGATCCCATAATCCGTAATCTTCGGCACACCGGCGGAGGTGAGCAATATGTTCGGGGGCTTTATGTCCCTATGTATCCAACCCTTTCTCTGGGCGAATGAGATCGCATCAAGTATCGGAAGGCCGATTTCCCGGTAATAGGTCTTCCAAACGAAAGGACCTTTTTCCTTTATGAGCTCATCAAGCGGTTTATCGAGCCACTCGAGAACTAAATACAGATCGCCTCCAGGCGATCTTCCTGCATCTAACAGATTCACGATGTTTGGATGCTTTAATACCTGAAGGGCACGGTACTCGCGGTTAATGCTATCTTTCTTCCGAGCTTCGTCTCCACCTGGAAACATCTGCTTTATTGCCACGAATGTTCCATTCACAAGATCCGCGGCTTTTGTTACGTAGGCCATCCCGCCGGATCGAACATCTTGCGTCAGGGCATAGCGGCCTTCAAGAACGACTTTGGATTCAGTTGTCGTCAAATGCCGCTCCCCAACATCGACTTGCTGAGCTTTTTTTTCCCTCTTGTCGATACCCGCCTGTTCTCCACGGCGTCCGTCCACTCGAAAATAAGATGCCCAGGTAAGACGATACGCGCTGGGCGCGGTGGGTCAAGCAGGTAGACTTGGTAGAATCCCCAACCGTTCCGACGATCCCCAATGGACCGCTCCCCCCAACCCCTCGCCCGCAACGTAACCCGCCTCTCTCACCTGGATCTCCCAGGCGCGGGACAGGTAACCGTGGCGGGGGACTACGCTTACATCGGCCATATCCCGAACAAGCAGCGGCTCGGCACTTCGATTCTCGATGTGCGCGATCCGAAGCATCCGAAGGTGCTCTCGCAGATTTCCCTCGACGACCCGGATTCGCACAGCCACAAGGCGCGGGTCGCGGGCGACGTTATGATCGTGAACAGCGAGCGCAATATGACGCCGATCGGGCGCCGCGCCGAGGAGCTGCCGCGCCTGCGCGCGAGATTGCGGGAATCGCTGAAGCGGGAACCCAGTCACGCGGAGCTCGCGGAGAAGCTCGGCATCAAGGAATCCGACATTCCCATGGTCGAGGCGGCCGAGCGCAATCCCTACGCCCAAGGTGGATTCCGCATCTACGACGTTGCGGATCGGACGAAACCGAAGCTCCTCGCCTTTCAGAAGACCGGCGGCATCGGCGTGCACCGCTTCGACATGGACGAGAACTACGCCTACATCTCAACCGAGATGGAAGGCTACCTGGGGAACATCCTCGTCATTTACGACATCCGCAAGCCGCAGAACCCCGAAGAAGTATCGCGCTGGTGGATGCCGGGGCAGCATGTCGCGGGCGGAGAGAAGCCTTCCTGGGCCGGAAAGCGCAACCGGCTGCACCACGCCTTGCGATTCGGGGATTTGCTATGGGCGGGCTGTTGGCATGCCGGCTTGCGCGTGATCGACGTCTCGGACGTTCGGGCTCCGCGCACGATAGGCGAATACAACTATCACCCGCCTTTTCCGGAGCCCTCGCATACTTTCATGCCGGTGCCCTTCGCCATCGAAGGCCGTCGCATCGCGCTCGCGATCGACGAGGAGGACCACGCGCACGACGCGCAGGAGATGGAACGGCGCCGCGGCCGGCCGCACGCTTGCCTGTGGGTGCTCGATGCGACCGACCTCGCGCAGATCAAGCCGCTTTCCATATACGAAGTCAGCGAGCTCGATTCGCCCTGGAGCCGCGCCACGCCCGGGCGCTTCGGCGCGCACCAGTTCCAGGAGCACATGAACGATACGCTTTTGTACTGCGCCTGGTTCGCGGGGGGCTTGCGCATCGTCGATATCGCCGACCCGCATGCGCCGCAGGAAGTCGGTTACTTCATCCCCGAGCCGGCAGCAGGAAAGGCCGCGCCGCAGACCAACGACGTCGACCTCGATTCCCGCGGCCTGGTCTACATCGTCGACCGCTACGCCGGGTTCGACGTGCTCGAGTTCAGCCGCTAGTTCGGCTGTACCCCGGCCGCCTTCAGCACCCGGTCCCAGCGCGCCATCTCGGCGCGGATGTGGGCGGCGGCCTCAACCGGCCCGGCGCCGATCGGCTGGGTGCCCGAGGCGGCGAGGCGCGCGAGCACGCCCTCGTTCTTCAGCGCCTTCTGCGCGGCGTCGTTCACCCGCTCGATCACGCTCTGGGGTGTCTTCGCGGGCGCGACGAGCACGTACCAGCCGCTCACCGCGAAGTTGGCAAGGCCGCCCTCCGCGGTGGTGGGAACCTCGGGCAGGCCCGGCGCGCGCTTCTCCGAAGCGATCGCGAGCGCCTTCATGCGGCCCTGCTTCACGAACGGCGTCGCAATCGAAATGACCGACCACATGTAAGGCACGTGGCCGGCGACGACGTCCGCGGCGGCCGGGCCGCTGCCCTTGTAGGGAATGAACTCGATCGCCTTCAGTCCGGTCGCCTGCTTGAAGAGCTCTCCGGCAAGAAAGCCCGCGCTGCCCGGATCGGTCGCGTAGGAGAGCTTCCCCTTCGCCGCGCCTTCCTTCGCCCAGGCGATGAACTGGGCGAGCGTGTTCGCCGGCACGGAAGGGTGCGTCACCAGCAACGTCGGCTCGTGCGACATCAGCGTGATCGGCGCGAAGTCGCGCAGCGTGTCGTAGGGCAGCGTCTTGTTCAGCGTCGGATTGGTGGCGTGGCTGACATACGCCATGAGCAGCGTGTAGCCGTCGGGCACGGCCTTTGCAACCAAGTCGCTGCCGATGACCCCGCCCGCGCCGCCGCGGTTCTCGATCACCACCGTCTGCCCGAGATTTCCCGACAGCGCCGGTACGACGCTGCGCGTGACGATGTCGGTGCCACCGCCCGGGGCGGCCGGCACGACGAGGCGGATCGGTCGAGTCGGGTATTGCGCCCATGCAGGCGAGATGAGCGGCGCGGCGAGGAACCCGGAGGCAAGCGCCAGCAGCGCGATCAATCTGGTCACGGCTCACCTCCCCCTGAAAAAGTTGCCGGGTTCGACGTCCTGGAATTCGACCGTTAAGATCTAGTCGATTCCTCCGGCGGCAAAAGCCGCCTTTGCGGCCGGCGTGCCGAGGTAACGGACGAAATCCCCTGCGACTTCCACCTCAGGCGCGTCGGTCATGACCGCGGCGGAATAAGGGGTGGAGCTCTGCACCTGCTCGGGCAGCGGTCCGACCAGCCTCAAGCCTTTCGGTTCGAACTGCCTGATCTCCGTGATCGCGGCGAAGCCGATCTCGTTGCCCTTTCCGCCGATCACGTGCTCGAGCACCTGCGGAGAATTGGCGTAGCGCGTGGTCCTGGTCTTCAATTGCTCAGCGATCCCGAGCAACTCGAACAGTTTTTCCAGGTACAAGCCGCTCGACGCCTGGTTGTATACGATCGAGTCGGCGCCGAGCAGCGACTGCTTGAATCGGTCGAGCGTGGCGATATCGGGTTCAGGTGCGCCGGCGCGCACCGTAACGCCGATCCCCACACGCCCGATGAAGGTGTGTGCTTCCGCATCGACCTTGCCTCTTCGCAGTTGGTCGTTCATCAATCCCGGTGAGGCGATCAGGACATCGGCCGGTTCGCCCACGGAAAGACGCCTCTCGAGCTGCGGCGCGGTGGCGAAAAATTGCATCCTCACCCGGTTGTTCGTTTCGCGCCTGAACTGATCTGCGACTTTCACCAGGCCGGGTTCGACTGCTCCGGCGGCGAGCACCCTGATATCAACCGCCGCGGCCGCGCCCGCGACCGCGCACGACAGCAATGCTGCCACGAACCTCATGCCGGATCGCTCACTAGTCGATGCCCGCCCCCACGAACAGCGCCTTGCTCTCGGGGCTGCCAAGATAGCGCACGAAGACCCTGGCAAGCTCGGCATTCGCCGCCGCCGTCATCGGCACCGCGGAATATGAAGTGTAGTTCTGCACCTCGGGCGGCAGCGGCCCGACGAGTTTCAGGCCCTTCTCGCGGTGTTGCAGGATTTCGGTGACCGGCCCGAAGCCGATTTCCCGGCCTTTGCCCCTGAGCACGTGCTCCATGACGGCCGCGGCATCGGAATAGCGTGTCGTCCTGGCTTCCACCTGCTCGTAGACGCCCATCTTCTTGAGCAGGTTCTCCAGGTAAATGCCGCTGGAGGCGCGGTTGAACACGATCGATTCGGCCTCGAGCACCGAGCGCTTGAGCGCTGCGCTGCTCGAGATGTCGGGCACGGCCGCCCCCGGCCGCACCGCCACCCCCAGTCCCACCCGCCCGAGGTTGACGCGGTCGGTTGTTACCTTGCCCGCTCCGGCGAATTCGTCGAGCGCGGCGGGGGGCGCAATCACCACGTCGAACGCGTCGCCCCCGCCGATGCGCTTGCGAATCTCGGGCGCGGTGTTGAAAGTGATATTCACGCCGTGGCCGGACTGCTTCCCGAAGGCGGCGGCAGCGGCTCTCAAGCCCGGCTCGACCGCGCCCGCGCTCAACACCCTGATCTCAGCCGCCACGGCCGCGCCCGTAGTAAACGTGCACAGCGCACACAACAGCAATGCCGCCAGGCTTTTCATTTCCGCTCTCCGCGAAATCGCAGCAAATTATCACAACCTCGGGCGAAGCGCGCGGATTCCGCCGCGCCTCAATCGACCCTCGCGCCGGAGTCCCTCACGATCTTGCCCAGGCGCGGGATGTCCGCCTTGATCAGCGCAGCGAGCGCATCCGGCGTCAATGCCGCCCGGGTCCGCGCCGAGTACCTGGATTTTCCTCTGCGTCTCGGATTCTCTCAGCGTCCTCGCCACCTCCGAATGGATGCGCCCGACGATCTCCCTGGGCGTGCCGGCGGGCGCGAACATCGCCTGCCACGAGCTGATGTCGTAACCGTCGAGGCCGGATTCGGCGAGCGTGGGTACTTCCGGCACGAGCGAGGAGCGTTTCGCGGTGGTGACCGCGAGCGCCTTGAGCCGCCCCCCCTTGACCTGCGGATAAGCGGTGGCGAAGTTCTCGAAGCTCATCGAGATCGTTCCCGAGAGCAGGTCGGGAATCATCGGCCCGCTGCCCTTGTAGGGAATGTGCTGCATCGAGACGCCGGTCATCGCTTTGAACAGCTCGCCCGAGATGTGCTGCGAAGTGCCGTTTCCCGCCGAGCCGAAGCTGTGCTTGTTCGGGTTGGCCTTGAGCAGTGCGATCAGCTCGGCGACGCTCGTTACGCCGAGGCTCGGATGCACGATCAGCATGTTCGGCTGCGTGGCGAGCATGGTGATCGGGGCGAAGTCCCTGACGGGATCGTAGGCGAGCTTCGAGTAGAGCGTGGCGTTGATCGCATGCGAGCTGATGGTTCCGCCGCCGATCGTGTAGCCGTCGGCGGGCGACTTGGCGAGCATCTCCGAGCCGAGCGCGCCCGCCGCGCCCGGGCGGTTCTCGACCACCACCGGCTGCCCGAGCGCATCGGCCAGCTTCGGCGCGATCAGGCGGGCGAGTATGTCGGTGGTGCCTCCGGGAGCGAACGGGACGATGTAGCGGATCGGCTTGGCCGGCCAGCTCTGGGCGGCGGCGGCACCCGACAACGCAAGAACGACAAGCAAGGTGGCGACGCGTCTCATGAGCTCCTCCTTGCGGGCATCATACTCATTTCAGGACGTGCGGCGAAACCGGATCGCATAAAATGGCGAACGCGTCGGAACGAAAAAACTTGAAACCCGCTCCGCAGATTTCCCCGGTCATGCAAGGCTTGAGCGCCTATATCGCCCGGGCGCTGCGCAAGCCTCTTCCACCTGCGGTCCTCGAGAAAACCAAGCACCACCTCCTCGACACCTTCGCAGCGATGCTATCGGGCTCGCGGCTGCCGCCGGGAAAAAAAGCGATCTCGTTCGCGAAGACCCTAGGCGGCACGAAAGAGGCCTGCGTCGCGGGCAGCCGCAGCGTGACGTCCGCGGCCAACGCCGCGCTCGCGAACGGCATGCTCGGCCACGCCGACGAGACCGACGATTCGCATTCGCCCTCGCAGACGCACCCGGGCTGCGGAGTCGTCGCGGCGGCGTTCGCCATGGCGGAACGCG
>WNGP01003521.1_pt1 | contig 13153 bp, 8 predicted proteins | sample 5407671 | NCBI WGS metagenome assembly WNGP01 (sample SAMN13153381, study PRJNA577476) | soil metagenome | isolation source: 40 cm soil or saprolite under Garry oak tree replicate 2 | place: USA:California | collected 2016-06-15 | reverse complement strand
TCCTCGACGACGACCCCGGGGCCGAACACCACGTGAGGCTCGATGGTCACGTCGCGGCCGAGGACGGTGTCGGCGGCGAGGAACACGGTTTCCGGTGCCGCCATCGTCACCCCGGCTTCCAGCGCCGCCTGGCGCAGCCGCTGCTGCAGGGCGGCCTCGGCCTCCGCGAGCTGCGCCCGCGTATTGATTCCGCGCACCTCATCCTCCTCGGCTTCGAGCGCGACCGTCTTCAGCCCCATCTTTCGGGCCACCTCGACCGCGTCGCTCAAGTAATACTCGCGCTTGGCATTCCGGTCCCCGACGGCCTCGAGGATCTTCAATGCAAGCTTGCCGTCGAGCGCCATCAGCCCGGCATTGCAAAATGCAATTTCGCGTTCCTCGGCGCTCGCATCCTTGTCCTCGCGGATGGCCACGAGCTCCCCGGATCGTATCACCAGCCGGCCGTAACCGGCCGGATCCGCGGCGCGAAAGCCGAGCGCGGCGACGGCCGCGCCGTCGGCGATGGCGCCCCGCAGGCGGTCGAGCGTCTCCCGCCGGAGCAAGGGCGTATCGGTGAAGACCACGAGGACGTCATCGAACCCCTCGGCGATCGCCTCGCGGGCAGCAAGCACGGCGTGCGCCGTTCCCCGCCGCTCGCTTTGCACGAAAACCCCCACCGTCGGCGCAAGTCGGCCGACCTCCGCCGCGACCGCCTCCTGATCCGGACCGATCACGACGGCGGTCGCCGCCTCTGGGGTGGAATCGACGGCAGCCAGCACATGGGCCAGCAGGGAGCGCCCGGCGATCGCGTGCAGCACTTTTGGCCGCGAGGATCGCATCCGCGTGCCCTCGCCCGCGGCGAGCGCGATGGTCAGGCAAGTCCTAGGCATCAGAACATCTGCAAGGGCAGGTGTGCATGCGCATGAGAATCGATTTCTGGCAGTTCCGGGAAAACCATAGGCGTTTTTCTTGTCATGGATAGAGCGGTTGGGTTCCCCTCCCCCCGCGGAAGCGGCGGGGAGGGGTTAGGGGTGGGGGCCGCTTTGGCTCAGCCCCCCACCCGGCTCCTCGCTCCGCGAGAAGCCACCCTCCCCGCCGCTCGTCCAAGTCGGATGTTTCCGACTTGGACCAATCATGAAATTGCCGAACCCGGGAACACCCGGGTTCGGCGGGGGGAGGGTAGGAGAATGGGGCTCGTCCTCAGTCGACGATGATGCCCAGCGTGGACCACGATGACGCCCGGCAAGCACTGCCCCCAATCCGGGCTTGCATTGCCGGAGTTTCGGTACGAACTTCCCACGACCCGGGAGCGTGCCATGATCTTCCGCCAGCTGTTCGACAGCGTGTCTTCGACCTACAGCTATCTGATTGCGAGCCGCCGCGGGGGCGAGGCGCTGATCCTCGACCCGGTGCTCGAGAAGGTCGACCGCTACGTCCAACTCGTCAAAGAGCTCGACCTCAAACTGGTGAAAGCCGTCGATACCCACGTCCACGCCGATCACATCACCGGGCTCGGCGCCCTGCGCGACCGCACCCATTGCATCACGGTCATGGGCGAGCACAGCAGGGTCGACGTCGTCTCGATGCGGGTCGCCGACGGCGATCAGCTCCAGATCGAAGGCGTTAATCTCGATGTGCTGTACACGCCGGGCCATACCGACGATTCCTACAGCTTCCTGATGGGAGACCGGGTGTTCACCGGCGACACCTTGCTGATCCGCGGCACCGGCCGCACCGACTTCCAGAACGGCGACGCCAGAGCCCAGTACCAATCGCTCTTCGGCCGGCTGCTCAAGCTGCCGGACGAGACCCTGGTGTTCCCGGCCCACGACTACAAGGGCGACACGGTGAGCACCATCGGCGAGGAGAAGGCCTTCAATCCGCGGCTCAAGGTGAAATCGGTCGACGAATACATCGACCTGATGAACAGCCTGCATCTGCCCAACCCCAAGATGATGGATGTGGCCGTTCCGGCCAACCTGCGGGTCGGGCTAGCGCAGGAAGAGATCGCCAAGCGCGGCTGGGCGGTAAGCGCCGAGCAGGCGCTGGCGCTCTTGGGCCGCGCGGACGTGGCCTTGATCGATCTGCGCGAGCGGCGCGAGCGCGAGAAGCACGGCAGCATTCCGGGCTCGCTGCATGCGCCCTATCCGGATCTCCAGGAGAACATCCAGCCCGGCGGCATGCTCTACGAGCTCGCGGCGGCAACCGGCAAACGCATGGTATTTTACTGCGCCTTCGGCGAGCGCTCGGCCATGGCGGTCGAAGCGGCGCGCCAGGCAGGCCTCGCCGCCACGCTTCACATCCAGGGCGGGCTCGACGCCTGGAAGAAGGCCGACGGCCCCCTCACCCGGTAGGATCGCCTATGCCCCGATTGTTTTTCCCGACCGCGCGCGAATGGAACGCGCTGATCGCGCTCGGGCTCGTGTCGCTCGGTTACGCGCTCTATCTGCGCTACATCGTCATCGAGCAGGCCTGGGTGGCGCACACCTGCCAGGACGGCGCGACCACCTGGATCTGCGTTTCTCGCAACGCCGCGATCGCCCTGTTCAAGAATTGGGTGTTCGGGGCGATCGCGCTCGGCGTGGCGGGGCTCAACCTGATCCGCCCCTCGCTGGTGCTGTTCGCGATCGCCATGGTCGCCGCCGCGTTCGGCATCGTGCTGTACAATATCGGCGCCGCGGGGTTGGCGGCCGCCCTGCTCATCCTCAGCTTTGCGCGTCCCGCAAGCGCCACAAAATGAGCGCGAGCGCCAGGAACACTGCGCACAGCCACAGCGACTGCCAATTGGCGAAGCTCTCGTCGAACAAGATGTAACCCGCGGATCCGGCGAGCAGCGCCGCCGCCACGGTCTCGGCCGGAGCACGCCGGCCGGCGCGGCGCGGGCCCGCGAACGACAGCGCCAGGAAGGGAACCAAGGCTGCCGTCATGGGCGCGAACGGAAAATCGCGGTAGCGCGGATCGAACACGAGCCCCAGCGCCGATTGGATCGCGAAGATGCAAAGCAGGATGAGCAGCGTCCCGAGCGTCAGCTTGAGCGGATCGGGCACTCTTCCCGCCGCCGGCCCGATCACCTGGGCAAAGTTCGGCAGGGCGGTCCTGCGCATCAGCGCCGCTGCTCCCGCAACCGGACTGGCGATCGCGAGCGCCGCCAGCACGAAGGATCGCGCCCAGCCGTCGATCCCGAGGCTTTCGATCGGCACATTGGCCAGCACCCAGCCGATCAGGACGCCACCCGCCAAACCGGTGACCGCGACGCCGATCCAGCGGCCGAGCATGGTCTCGTTCACCAGCGGCTCGCGCCGACAGGCGGCGAAAGCCGTGCCGAACACCAGCCCCGCAAGCGCGATTCCGGCCGCCGCCTGCCAGCGCCAATAGGGATGATCGGAAACGGCAGCGCCCCAGGCGAACTTGAATTCGCGGGTCTTGCCGTCGAGCAGGCCCCAGTGGCCGCCCACCGTGCCCTCCTGCTGCTCCTTCCAGGGCTGGTCGAAGGCCTCGATGACGCTGACGCGATAGTGCTCCCGCTTCGCCGCCGCCAGCACGTCCTGGACCACCCGAGCCTGGTTGGCGGGAGACGGCAGCGCGCCGTCGCGCATGCGCCCCGCGCTCGGCCAGCCGACTTCGCCGATCAGGATCTCCTTCTCAGCAAATGCCGCCTTGAGCTTTTGGCGGATGCTCTCGACATGCGCCGCCGCCTCGGAGGCCGGGACCGGAAAATCCTCCCAATAGGGCAGGATGTGGATGGTCACGAAATCGACCGCCGCATGCACTTCCGGATAGCGCAGCCAAAACTCCCAGACATCCGCGTAGGTGACGGGCACCGAAATCCTGGCTTTGACGCTGCGGATCAGGTTGGCGAGTTCGGACGGAGCGATCTCGCCTCGCAGCAGGGATTCGTTGCCGACCACGACGGCGCGGATCGTGTCCGGAAAGCGCTTGGCCAGCGCGACCGCCGTTTCGACCTCGCGCCGGTTGCGCTCCGGATCCCAGCCGATCCAGGCCCCCTGGATCACCTGCATGCCGTGGCGCCGAGCGATCTCGGCAACCCGGTCGAGGCCGAAATCCGTGGAATAGGTCCGCACGCAGCCGGAGAGCCGCGCGAGGCGGGCCAAATCGTCTTCGATCCTGCCGGCGTCGATCCGGGTCGTAAGATCGAGCGGGGTCTGGTTACCGCGAAACGGCGTGTAGGATACGCAAAAAAGCTTCTCGCCGGCATCGAGCGGCGATGGCGGCATGGCGACCGGCGCGCCCAGCCACCACCAGCAGCCGAGGATTGCCGCGGCAATGGGGAGGAAAAGACCTACGGCAGCGCGCATTTTCCGGGAAAGAATCGTTACTCGTGAACTTGAGGGCGCCGGGTGACTTACCCCGCGGCGAGCCGAGTGCCAAGGGCAGCCCTGTGGGGCGGTAAGCATGGTAGCGAAGGCCGCTGGACAAATGTCCGCGGTTCGGCCATGCCAAGTGCCTCCGACCCCGCCGAATACGCCGCAATGCTGACCTATTCCGGTGTTGGAGTTCGTCGAGCTTCATCCGGTCCTTCGGGACCGCCCCATCCGGCCCGCCATGTCCGCCTCGCTTGTTCGTATTTTCGCCGCGGCTCTCGCAGCCGCGGTCATCGGTTCTGCGGTGTCGTTCGCGGCCGCTCAGCCGGCAAGCGAACAGAAGCCCCAGGACCAGAGCCAGAAGCCGGCGACGCAGCAAAATGACGCGGCCAAGGACGAGAAAAAGAAGATCGACGAGTTCGCCGAAGCCGCGCGCCTCCTCTCCGGTGGCGCCGGAAACCCGGAATGCGTCTGGCTCGGCCGACGGGTGGTCAACCTGCTGTGGCGCGACGACCTCGACACCGCCTTCCGCCATCTCGATCTCTACGATCGGTTCGGTTGCCCGTCCGGGCACATCCAAGCAACGTTCCGATGCGTCGTGCGGCAAGGAAACATCGATCCCAAGGCGCCCGAGAGCCTGAGCTCCCGGGTCCACGCCTGCTGGATCAACCCGAATCTGCCGCCTACGGCGTCGGCCGCGCCGCCCGCGGGCGCGGCGCAGGGAACTTCCAATCAGTAGAAACGTTTTTTGCTGCGGTGGCTTGCGGGTGTCTTGAAATAGACACGGCAACCCGTTAGTTCATAGACTGCCAACCCGAGGCCTGTTGTTCTTCGCGTGGCCGCGGTCGAGCCCAGGGGACGGGTTCGGGTCTCGGCATTCAGCCCCAACTGGTCGCGTCCATGCGCTTCGTCGCTGCCGTCGTTGCGCTCGTCTCGTGCGTGCATGTCGCCATCTGGGCTTTGTCGCGGGACCAAATGGCCGCGCCCGACGTATCGGGGCCGCTCGCCAGCGTTTCCTACGCTCCCTTTGCGGATTCCGAGCATCCCGACCGGGGCCAGCGGGCGACCGCCGAGCAGATTCGCGCGGACCTCAAGACCATCGCACCCTATACCAGGGCGATCCGCACCTATTCCTCGACCGCCGGCGTCGAGCTCGTGCCGTCGATCGCCGACGAGTTCGACCTCAAGGTCACCGTCGGGGCCTGGATCGACAAGAACGAAGAGCGCAATGCGCGGGAGATGCGCTCGGCCATCGAGCTGGCCCGCAAGAACCGCAACGTCAACGCGCTCGTGGTCGGCAACGAGACCATCTACCGCGGCGAGCAGTCGATCGACCAGCTCATCAAGCTGATCCAGCACGCGAAGCATGAAGTCCAAGTACCTGTCACCACTGGAGAAATTTGGCACGTCTGGCTTGAGCATCCCGAGCTGGCGTCGTCCGTCGATTTCATTGCGGCACACATCCTGCCGTACTGGGAAGGCTTTTCCGAGGAACAGACCGTCGATCAGGCAATCCTCATCTATTACAAGCTGCGCTCCGTATTTCCGGGCAAGCGCATCGTCATTGCCGAGTTCGGTTGGCCCAGCGCCGGATATAACTTGAAGAGCAGCAATCCGGGCCGGATGCCGCAGGCCGTCGTGCTGCGGGACTTCGTCTCGCACGCGGAGGCGCTCGGCATCGACTACAACATCGTCGAAGCCGTCGATCAGCCCTGGAAGGTATTCGAGGGCAGCGTCGGCCCCTATTGGGGCCTGCTCGACGCCGCGCGCCACCCGAAATTCCCCTGGACCGGGCCGATCGTCGATCCGGACCACTGGAAGATCGCAGGCATCGCGGTTCTCATCGGCTTCCTGCTGTCGCTTCCGATCCTGATCCTCACGGAGGCCAGCATTCCCCAGGCGCTGCTGCTTGCCGGGGCAGTCCACGCGGTGGGCGCTTGGGTCGCTACGATCTTCGCCTATTGGAACGGCCATTATTTCGTGCCGGGCGCCGCCTTCGCACTGGGTTTCGGTCTGCTGCTGCTGGGACCGCTTGTGGTGATTGCGCTGGCCCGGGTGGAAGAGATCGCGGCCATCGCCTTTGGCCGCAAGCCGAGCCGGCTGATTACGGCAACTCCCGCGGCACCGGAGGACTTTGCTCCGAAAGTGTCGATCCATATCCCGGCCTGCAACGAGCCGCCGGAAATGCTCAAGCTCGCCCTCGACGCGGTCGCGCGGCTCAATTACCCCAACTTCGAATGCGTCCTCGTCGTCAACAACACGCCCGACCCGGCGTTGTGGCGTCCGGTCGAGGACCACTGCCGCACGCTCGGCGAACGCTTCAAATTCGTCAATGCCGAGACCCTGCCCGGCTTCAAGGCCGGCGCATTGCGCCTCGCCGGCGTGCACACCGCCGCCGACGCGGCCGTCATCGGCGTGCTGGATGCCGATTACGTGGTGCATGCGGACTGGCTCAAGGATCTCCTTCCGGTGTTCGCCGACCCGACGGTCGGGCTGATCCAGGCGCCGCAGGACCACCGCGACGGCGAGCGCAGCCTGATGCACCACGTGATGAACGGCGAATACGCCGGCTTCTTCGACGTCGGCATGGTCCAGCGCAACGAGAACAACGCCATCATCGTTCACGGCACCATGTGCCTGATCCGCCGTACCGCGCTCGAGGCGGCGGGCGGCTGGTCGAGCGACACCATCGTCGAGGATACGGACCTCGGCCTGTGCGTTCTCGAACACGGCTGGCGGGCGCTTTACACCAACCGTCGCTACGGCTGGGGGCTCCTGCCCAACACCTTCGAGGCGTTCAAGAAGCAGCGCTATCGGTGGGCCTCGGGCGGCGCCCAGATCATCAAGAAGCACTGGCGGCGGTTTCTGCCGGGCGAGAGTCTTCTATCCCGCGATCAGAAGCGCGAGTTCGCCGTCGGCTGGCTCAATTGGCTCGGCGCCGAGACCGTCGGGGTCGCGGTCGCGCTGCTGAACCTGATGTGGGTGCCGGTCGTCGCCTTCGTCGGCATCGCCATCCCGGACAAGATTCTGACCTTGCCGATCATCGCGGCCTTCGTGGTTTCGGTCGTGCATTTCGTCGCGGTCTACCGGCTGCGGGTCGCGGTCCCGCTGAGCCAGGCGATCGGCGCCATGTTCGCGGCCATGTCGGTGCAATGGACGGTCGCGCGGGCGGTCGGCGACGGAATGATCAAGCAGAGCCTGCCTTTCGTGCGCACCGCAAAGGGCGCCGGCAAGAGCAAGGCCCGGGAGTTTCAGGCGTTCTGGGAAACGATCATCGGCGTCGCATTGCTGGTCGGCGCAACAATTCTGCTGGTCACCAACCGCCTGCAGATCCGCGAAATCTACATCTTCGCCGCGGTGCTCGTGCTGCAGAGCCTGCCGTTCCTCTCGGCGCTCGCCATCGCTGCGCTCGAGAGCTCACGGATCAACGATTTTGCCTATTGGCGCCGGATCGAGGCGCGCATTGCCGAGCTCATTCCGCGGCGCGCCCTCTTGCCCAAGGCGCCCGCCCGCGCCGATAAACCCGTCGAACCGCTGCCGTAAGGATCACCATCTCCCCGGCAATGCGGTCTCCACCAGGCGCGCCCAATAGGAGGCGCCGAGCGGGATCGCCTCGTCGTTGAAATCGTAGGCCGGGTGATGCAGCCCGGCGGAAGGGCCGTTGCCGACGAAGATGAAGGCGCCGGGCCGGGCCTGCAGCATGAAGGAAAAATCCTCCGCGCCCATCATCGGCGGCGCGTCGACGTCGACGCGCTCGCTTCCGGCGATCTGCGCGGCAACCGAGGCCGCAAACGCCGTCTGCCGCTCGTGATTGCTGGTCACCGGGTAATCGCGTTTGTAGATGAGCTTGGCCTTGGCGCCGTAGACGCGCGCGGTCGCCTCGACGATCTCGTGGAGCCGCCGCTCGAGCAGATCCTGGACGTGCGGCGTCAGGCTGCGGGCGGTACCGCAAAGTCGCGCCGTTTGCGGGATCACGTTGTCGGTATGCCCGGCCTGGAACATGCAGATCGAAACCACCGCGGCATCGAGCGGATCGACGTTGCGGGATACGACCGACTGCATCTGATTGATCATCTGCGCGCCGACCAGGATCGGATCGACCGCGAGGTGCGGCTTGGCCGCGTGCCCGCCCATGCCTTCGATGTCGATGTAGAGGCGGTCGGCGGCGGCCATCATCGGCCCGGGCCGGATGGCGAAATGGCCGACCGGCAGCCCCGGGAAATTGTGCATGCCGAACACTTCGTCGATCGGGAAGCGATCCAACAGGCCATCCTCCAGCATCGCCCTGGCGCCTGCCCCGCCCTCCTCGGCCGGCTGGAAGATCACCACCGCGGTTCCGGCGAAATTGCGCGTCTCGGCGAGATATTTGGTCGCGGCCAACAGCATCGCCGTATGGCCGTCATGACCGCAGGCGTGCATCTTGCCGGGCACCGTGGATTTGTACGGAACGTCCGACGCCTCTTCGATCGGCAGCGCATCCATGTCGGCGCGCAGCCCGATCGTCCGCCCCGCTTGCGGCCGCTTGCGGCCGCGGACCACGCCGACGACGCCGGTCCTGCCGAGCCCGGTCACCACCTCGTCGCAGCCGAACGCCTTGAGCTTGTCGGCAACGCTCGCCGCGGTGCGGTGCACTTCATAGAGAAGCTCCGGATGCGCGTGGAAATCATGCCGCCAGCCGGCGATCTCGTCCTGCATGGCGGCGATGCGATTGATGACGGGCATCGAGAATGCTCCAGGCGTCCTGGCCGGCCCCCAATGCGTCCCAAGCCGGTTCGGCGGGAAACGGCCGGCGCCGCACTCGCGGCGGACCAGCCGAAGCTAGCAACCGGCCGGCTCGATGTCGAACCTCGACCAAGCCCTTGCACCCGGTCGGGAATCGGCCTTACCATCCTCGGGGGCTGGAATCGTAAGGGATCGCGGGGGCGCCTACTGAGGGCCTGAGAGGCCCTTCCTCATTCAAAACAAATCATGCGCGCCTCCAACCGGCCTGCTGGCCGTCGGACGGCGGGACGCTTGCCGCGAGCATAAGCGAAGGGGGAAAGCTCATGTGGAACCAAGTTTATAACCCGCTCGGCAATGCGGCACTATCGACGCTCGTGGCCGCGCTGCCGGTCGTGACGCTGCTGGTCCTGATCGCCTCGGGCAAGGTGAAGGCGCATGTGGCCGCCTTGATCGCCCTGCTCGTTGCGATCCTCGTCGCCGTGATTTTGTTCACGATGCCGGCGGGGTTCGCGATCCGCGCCAGCATTTTGGGCGCGGTGATCGGCTTCTTTCCCATCGGCTGGATCGTGCTCAACGTCATCTTCATGTATCGGCTCACGGTGGAGAAGGGCGCGTTCGAGACCCTGCAGCAGACGATCGGCGGCGTCACGACGGACCGCCGCCTGCAGCTGCTCCTGATCGCCTTCTCGTTCGGGGCATTCTTCGAAGGCGCGTCGGGCTTCGGCACTCCGGTCGCGGTGACCGGCGCCATCCTGATCGGGCTCGGCTTCTCGCCGCTCGCGGCCTCCGGCCTGTCGCTGATCGCCAACACCGCGCCGGTTGCCTACGGCGCACTGGGCACGCCGATCGTCGGCCTCGCCAGCGTCACCGGGTTCGACCCATATGTCCTCGGCGCCATGGTGGGGCGGCAGCTGCCGTTCTTCTCGCTGATCGTGCCGTTCTGGCTGATCTGGGCCTTTGCCGGGTTCCGCGGCATGATCGAGATCTGGCCGGCGATCCTGGTCTGCGGCGTGTCCTTCGCCGTCCCGCAATTCCTGATCTCCAACTATGTCAATCCCTGGATCGTCGACATCGGTGCCTCGCTGATCTCCATGGCCTGCCTGATCGGCTTCCTGGAGATCTGGCAGCCGAAGAAGCTTTGGCTCTCCCCGGCTTTGCGCAGCCGCGACGATTCCGCCGCGACGATGCCGCCGCCTCGCGCTGCCGGACGCGAGCCGAGCACCCGGGAAATCTGGCTGGGGCTGATGCCGTGGATCATCGTCTGCGTCATTCTCCTGGTCTGGGGCACCGGCTGGTTCAAGGCGCTGGTGAATCCGATCTTCAGCTGGAATTACGACGTCCCCGGCCTCGACAAGATGATCAACAAGGTGGCGCCGGTGGTGGCGCAACCGACGCCGGAGCGCGCGACCTTCGCGTTCACCTATCTGTCGTTCACCGGGTCCGGCATGCTGATCGCCGCGATCATCTCCGGGTTCCTGATGGGGTTCTCGCCGGCCAAGCTGGTGGTGGAATACGGCAAGACCATCCGGGTGTGCGCGTACTCGCTGATCACCATCTCGGCCATGCTGGCGATCGGCACGCTCACCCGGCTGTCGGGAGTCGACGCGACCCTCGGGCTGGCGTTCGCGACCACGGGCATCCTTTATCCGTTCTTCGGCACCCTGCTGGGTTGGCTCGGCGTCGCGCTGACCGGCTCGGACACCGCCTCCAACGTGCTGTTCGGCAATCTGCAGAAGATCACCTCCGAGCAGCTCGGGCTCAGCCCGATCCTGATGGGCGCGGCCAACTCCTCGGGCGGGGTCATGGGCAAGATGATCGATGCGCAATCGATCGTCGTCGCCTCCACCGCGACCAATTGGTTCGGCCACGAAGGCTCGATCCTGCGCTTCGTGTTCTGGCACTCGATCGCGCTCGCCTGCCTGGTCGGCATCTTGGTGATGCTGCAGGCCTACGTGCCCCCGTTCACCAGCATGGTTTACTGATCGCTGGCGCATGGCGGCGAGAATCGGGCCCCGCGGCAGCTGCCGCGGGGCTTTGTTCGCGGCCTCCGCCGAGCGCTCTGGACCCGTCGCGCCGATCAAGCTTAAGCTCCGGCCCCTGAGCGGGTAGCCGCCGTCTTCCTCGGCGGCAAGGTCGAGAGGTAGCGATGAAATCGAGGACCGTGTTTCTCGCGCTTGCCGTCGCGGTGTCGGTGGCTTGCGAGGCTTCCGCCGCAACGTTCCGTTTCGGGTTTCAGGGTAGCCTGAATTCGCTGGATCCCTACACTCTCAACGAGTCCTTCACGCTCGGCATGCTGGGCAACGTCTACGAGGGCCTCACCAAGCGCGGCAAGAACCTCGAGATCATGCCGGGACTTGCCGAGAGCTGGGAAGTGCTCGAGCCGACGCGGTGGCGGTTCCATCTGCGCAAGGGCGTCAAGTTCCACAACGGCGAGGATTTCACCGCCGACGACGTGGTGTTCTCGGTCGAGCGCGTGCATGCCAATGGCTCCGATCTGAAAACGCGGCTCGCCGCCGATACAAAAGCCGTCAAAGTCGACGATTACACCGTGGATTTCGTGCTGACCCGGCCCGATCCCATTCTGCATTACGAATGGGACACCTGGTACATCATGCCGAAGCAATGGTCGGAGGCGAACAATTCGGCCATGCCGCAGCCGGCGACCGGCCAGCAGATGAACTACGCGGCCCTGCACGAGAACGGTACCGGGCCGTTCACGGTCGCCGAGCATCAAGCGGGCGTACGCACGCTGTTCAGGCCTTACGCCAATTGGTGGGGCAAGCCCGAGCACAATTTCGACGAGGTGATCTTCACCCCGATCACCAACGACGCCACCCGCGTCGCCGCGCTGCTTTCCGGCGATGTCGATTGGGTCGACCCGGTGCCGCTGCAGGACATCCCGCGGGTCAACGCCAACCCGGGTACGCAAGTGCTGACCGCGCCCGAGCTGCGCACCATCTTTCTCGGCTTCGACCAGACCCGGGACGAGCTCAGGGCATCGAACGCCAAGGGCAAGAATCCGTTCAAGGACGCGCGCGTGCGCAAGGCCTTCTATCAGGCAATCGACATCGAGGCGATCAAGTCGCGGGTCATGCGCGGGCTGGCGACGCCCTCGGCCCTGATGATCTCGCCGCTCCTGTTCTCGCGCGCGGGCGAGTTCAAGCGTTGGCCCTACGATCCTCCGGCGGCAAAGAAGCTGCTCGCCGAAGCCGGTTATCCGGATGGGTTCGAGGTGACGATGGACTGCCCCAACGACCGCTACGTCAACGACGAGGCGATCTGCCAGGCGGTGGTCGCCATGCTGGCCCGCATCGGCGTGAAGATCGATTTGTTGGCGCAGCCCAAAGCCAAATATTTTGCCAAGGTCTTGGCATCGGGCGGCTTCGACACTTCGTTCTATCTGCTCGGCTGGACGCCCGGCTCGTTCGATTCGTGGAATGTTCTCAGGAACATCCTGGGCTGCCGGGACGAGAAGGGTAATGGCGGACAGTTCAATTTCGGCAACTACTGCAACCCCAAAGTGGAGGAGCTGCGCGACAAGATCCAGGTCGAAACCGACAAAGCAAAGCGCGACGACATGATCGCGGAAGCATACCGGGTGATGCACGAGGAGGCGGGCTATATCCCGCTGCACCAGCAGGCGCTGGTGTGGGGCGTCTCGAAGAAGGTTCATGTGGTCCAGCGTCCGGACAACCAGATCCTGTTCTACTGGTTCCGGAAGGATTGATGCACGTCAACCGTTGAACACATGCCCGCGAACTCGCTCCGGTTACCTCCCCCCTTGTGGGGGAGGTCGCTTCGCGCGCCAACCGAAATCGGCTTTTGCCGATTTCGGCGTGTCCATTGGCCAAGTCGGAAACATACGACTTGGCATGCGCGAGGCGGGAGGGGGGTAGCAGGACTCGGCATTTCGAACACCCCCCTCCCCATCCCTCCCCCTCAAGGGGGGAGGGATGCGATTGCGGCTCGCTCGGAGCCAAATGCGCTTGCGCCCTCCAGGGGAGGGTAACGCCCCATGCTCGCCTTCGTCGTCCGCCGCGCGCTCGAAGCCGTCCTGGTCATGCTGGTCGTGGCCCTGATCGCGTTCGCGCTGTTCCGCTTCGTCGGCGATCCGATCAACCAGATGGTCG
>WNGP01003514.1_pt1 | contig 13159 bp, 7 predicted proteins | sample 5407671 | NCBI WGS metagenome assembly WNGP01 (sample SAMN13153381, study PRJNA577476) | soil metagenome | isolation source: 40 cm soil or saprolite under Garry oak tree replicate 2 | place: USA:California | collected 2016-06-15 | reverse complement strand
GAGGTCCTGCTTAGCTTTCTGGCTCAGAATTCTTCACTACTGGAGAACGCTGCTCGTCAGATGATTGAGCGTCGCGTCGACGGCGTGGCCATCCTGACTTTTGGAAGGGAGGATGCACTAATCGATGTTTTCGTGCGTCAAAATGTGCCCGTGTTTGTCCTCGATATGGAGTCCCCGGAACCGCTGGTGAAAAGTGTCCACATCGACTACGAACACGGTATTCGCCAGGCTGTGCAACACCTCGCAGCGTTGGGGCACGTGCGCATCGCATTTGTCAGCGGGCCGGAACGTCTAAAAACTGTAATGAAGCGAAAAGCCGCTTTCTTGGAATGCATGAGAGAAATTGGTTTGCCTACATCTAGACAACTGCTGATCGACGGAGATCACACTATGGGGGCAGGGATGACGGCAATCTCAGCCCTGGCTGCTTTGCAAGATCGACCTTCAGCTGTGGTCTGTTCTAACGACATGACTGCGATCGGGGTGATGCGTCAAGCGTTTGAGCTATCTCTCGATGTTCCGCGGGATTTGTCGGTCGTGGGGTTCGATGATATTCGCCTGGCGGAACTCATGATCCCGCCGTTGACCACGATCCAACTGTCGCAAGTCAAGATTGCGGACGTAGCATTTAGGGCATTGCTCGAGTCCGCGGACGCTCCGTGTGACAGATCTTCTTGTTACGAATACACGATTAAAACGAATTTGGTGCTCCGACGTTCTACGGCATTGGCACCCGGTCGGCTTCGGCAGAGTGGTTGCGAGTCTCAGAATATACGGGCTTCCGCGAGGCCGTAACGACCGGCTCTCGCGAACCCAGCGGTCAATTCTTCCAACCGAAGCCGCTATAAATCGCGGACACTTCACGATGACGTGATGGCCGTTGTAGCATGCGCAGGCCTCTTCGAAAAAACAACTTGACAACCCATACTGCTTTGATACTAGAATGCTCGAACCTCGGTACAGTTACCGATAACTAATATCCACACGAGAGGGGTCCTAGTCGATGCCCAAATTTCGCAGTCTCTCCCTATATCTCTTCGTCACCGTGGCTGCCTTCGCGATGAACCTTGCCGCGCCATTCACACACGGCCAGACGCTCGCTTCGAGTGCTTCTTTTTCAGGCTCGGTTTCGGACTCGTCCGGCGCACGTCTCGCCAATGCTATGGTGACGATCAGCAGTCCGGAGAAGGGAATTACGCGCACGTTTAAAACCGATGCCGAAGGCAACTTTTCATTCGCGCTCTTGCCGGCTTCTACCTACACATTGACCGTGGCGGCGCCAGGCTTCAGGACTGCTAAACAAGACGGAATCACATTGGAAGTCGGCCAGTCTGCAAGCCAAGCCGTCACATTGACGGTAGGGGCGACTGAGCAGATCGAGGTGACGGCGCAGGCACCGCTGCTGCAGACGGACAACGCCAATCTCAGCGCCGAAATCTCTACGAAACAAGTGACTGAATTGCCTCTGAACCTTCGCAACGTATTCAACTTCGTGGAGTTGAACTCATCGGTCAACAATTTGTCGCAAAGGCAAACGATTTCGTCAGGCGGACAGCAAGGCTCCGCCGACCAGGACGTCTCCTTCTTTAATTTCGGCGGCGGCTACTTTGGAACGACTGCATTTCTCCTGGACGGTTCGTGGGATGCGAGCGAAGGCTGGGGCGGTGTGATCTATGTCCCATCGCCTGATAACGTTCAGGAGTTCAAGGTGCAACAGAATACGTTCACAGCTCAATACGGCTGGAGCACCGGGAACGTCATTAACGTAGTCACCAAATCCGGAGGCAGCAGTTTGCACGGAGACGTATACGATTACTTGCGTAATGGCGCACTCGACGCCAACAACTATTTCAACAATCTGAATAATCAACCGAAACCCAATTCGCACCGGAATCAGTTCGGCGTTGCCGTCGGAGGGCCGGTTTACCTTCCGGGCATCTACAAGCAGCGCGACAAGACATTCTTCTTCTTCAACTTCGAGGGCCATAGAGACCATAACGCCGGGCAGTATGCAGGTACCGTTCCAATTCCGGCTTTCCACAACGGGGACTTCTCGGCGCTACTGGGGCCGCAGGTTGGGACCGATGGTCTAGGCAGGCCGATTTTCAGCGGCCAGATTTATGACCCGTTCAGCACTCGCCCCTTCGGCGGTGGCTTCATACGCGACCCTATCCCGGGGAACAATCTGGCGACATATATCTCCCCCTATACGGGTGCGTCGCTCATCAATCCGATTGGGCAGGCCCTGGTCGACTTTTACCCGACCGCGCTCAACCCCAATTCGTTGTCGAACAACTGGAGTGCTACGGGCCTTCAGGCGGACTATTCGGACGAGTACAGCGGTCGCATTGACCACAACTTCAGCGATAAAACGCGGCTCTACGGACGATACTCTTACAAAAAAGAATACAAAGACGAAGAGGCCGCTTTTTACGGCGCGAGTGATCCCGCCGGTCCGGGACAGCGAAACCCCAATAACCGCTGGAACGTTGGCGTTGGCTTAAGCCAGGTCTTCACTCCCACTTTCACCATGAGCGTCAACCTTGGCGGGATGAAATGGGTTGAGGGCAACGATGTGCAAAGCCACGGTTTCAAGGCCTCGTCTCTAGGGTTACCGAGTTTCATAGATACAAACTCGCCGCAATTCCCTATCATCAGCGCGGCCAATTATCTGCCGGAAGGGCCGGTGGCAGGGGCAGGGCAGGGTGCATTTCCTCGTAGCGCTGCCAGCGGATCTATCGATTTCGTCAAAGTGCGTGGGGCGCACCAACTGTCCTTCGGGTATATGGGGATCGCGACGGATGAAAATGGCGGACGCTATCACTTTACGCCGTTTAATTTCAACAATCTGTTCACGGCGGGTCCGGATCCACAAAACGCGACCGCGGGGACTGGCGATTCAATTGCCTCCATGCTGATGGGGATACCGGCCAGTGGGAACACGGGTATTGCTATTCAAGAGGTGAGCCGCACCTGGTTCCACGGCCTGTATTTGCAGGATGACTGGAAGGCGACGCGAAAACTCACCCTGAATCTCGGACTACGTTGGGAGGTTCAGCGGCCGGTAACCGACCGGTATAACCGGCAGGCGTGGTTTGACTACAACGCAACCAATCCCATCAGTTCGGCTGTTGCTCAGACCTACAAGGGCGAGCTCCAATTCGCCAGCTCCAGCAATCGCGGGCTGTTCAATACTAATTACAAGAATTTTGCTCCCAGAATCGGATTCGCCTATCAACTGATGCCGAAGCTGGTGATGCGGGGAGGCTATGGCGTCTTCTATCCACCCAGCTATCGTGGAACCGGTCCGGCGCCCGGCTTTAGCTCGGACACTCCGTACATAGCTTCCAACAATGGTGGCCTGAACCCGGCGGGTACCTTGAGCACCGCTTTTTCGGGTGGCCTCATTCCAGTAAGTGGAAGTTCATTGGACGGCTTGACCAATGTGGGCTTCAGCGTAACCGCTGTTTCACGAAATCGAAAGACGTATTATGACCAGCAATGGATGTACGGTTTCCAGTACGCGCCGACCTCCAACGACGTAATTGATATCACGTACGTGGGCAATCACGGCGTCCACGTCGATGCGAGTGGACTCAACCTGAACCAGTTGGATCCCAAATACTTCTCTATGGGCAACGCGCTACTGACCCAGGTTCCAAACCCGTTCTTCGGCCAAATTACTTCGAGCGGCTGTAGTCTTGATCAACCCACGATTCAACAAGGGCAGTTACTCAGACCCTACCCGGAATTCTGCGATATTAACGAAAGTCAGGATCCAGCGGGCGGTTCGCATTACAATGCGCTCGACGTGAACTACACGCACCGGGTGTCGCAGGGGCTCACTTTGTTGGCGTCCTACACGTTCTCGAAATTCATTGACAACGTCGGGGGGCCCGAAAACTGGGCTTCAGCATCCGCCAACTTCTCAGAAAATATTCGCAACGTTTACAACCTGGCCGCGGAGAAGTCGGTTGATGCGACCGACACTCCGCATAGCTTCGTTCTGAGTTACGTATACGAGCTGCCAGTTGGCAAGAGCAGGAAGTTCGGCTCGGGTATGAACGGTGCCTTGAACGCTATCGTTGGCGGCTGGCAGACCTCCGGAACCCTGACCTTGAAAGAGGGTTTTCCTCTCACGATTACCAGCTCAGGAAATGGAGTTAACTATTTCGGCGCTGGCCAGCACGTGGATGTGATCGGTGACTACCACGTTTCCAATCCAAGCCGCACTGAATGGTTCAACACGTCTGCCTTCGCGGTGGCCGCGCCGTGGACTTTGGGGAATGCTCCGCGATACTTCTCTGATCTGCGCGCGCCCGGCTACAAAAATTGGGACATAAGTATCCAAAAGTATTTCCCGATTGAAGAACGGTACCGGCTCCAGTTCCGGCTGGATATGTTCAACACTCTCAATCACACTAACTTCTACAGCCCGAACACGTTCATGGGGGGTGGATTTGGGACGATTAATCAAGCATGGACGCCGAGACAAATGCAAGCAGCACTGAAGTTTTATTGGTGATGCGTGCGGAGAATTGGGACTGCTCCTAGTGTTTGTTATTCGATCGTCTGTTTTTTGTTGGGCGTAGCATACCCGCAACAGCCGCCCGAATTCGAATCTCTTCTGGCCTCGGCGCAACAAGCCCAGGCCAGAGGGGACTTCGAAGCCGCCGCTGAGTTCTACCGGAAGGCGGTCGCTGCCCATCCTGAAATCCCCGAACTCAAGGCCAATCTTGGCTTGATGTATTACCAGACGGGGAAAGATCAAAAAGCTATTGAGGCTTTTAACCTGGCAATTCGTCTGAAGCCTGACTTGTTTGTTCCGAACCTGTTCCTCGGAATTGAATACGTCAAGTTGAAGCGCTTCAACAAAGCGATTCCGTATCTGAAACGCGCAGCTCAATCCAAGCCAACCGACGCCCAAGCCCAACTAGGTCTCGGTCAGGCGTACGCGGGAATTGGTAATACGCGGCTTGCCATCCGTTCCTATCTGCGGGCCAATGATATTGACCCGCAAAATGCGGACGTCTGGTATCACCTCGGCGTCGCTTACCTGGAACAAGTTGAAGCCGACGCACGAGTTCTTCTGACCCGGCACAAAGATTCCGGATTTGTGCAGGCGCTCCTCGCGGACACCTTTGCCGAGCAACATGCCTTTCTTCAAGCCGCGGACGCTTATAAAAAGGCTTTGAGTCTTGACTCATTTCCTCCAGACACGCACGCCAACTACGGTTTCGTATTGGTAAACAGGCACGACCTTTCCTCCGCGGAGCACGAGTTCAACACCGAGCTCGCCTCAAACCCGGGCTCGCTTATGGCCATGCTGGGCCTTGCGCGCCTGCATCTCGAGCGAGGTGAACTAGAAGAAAGCGTGAAGGAAATTGTCGGCGCCTTCAAAGCTGATCCGGGCTTCCTCGCCTCGAACGCGTCGCGGTTTAGCGCCGGCTTAGCTCCCGAAAAACTTACTGAACTCGACCGTGTTTTGGAACAACGCCAGACATCTGGCGCGACTCCGGAAGACCTTTTAGCTCTCTTCCGCAATGTGCCCCCGAACCAATGGTCATTCGAGGCTCCGAAGATGGCGACCGGTGCGGATAAGAGCTTGGCAAGTAATGCAACCGGATTTTACAAGGATGGAAATTACACACAATGCAGCGATGCGCTCGCGCCCAGACTTGAAACCCTCCCACCGAAGGATCTCCGGTTACTCGCAACGTGCGCGTATCTGAGCGGCAATACCCGAACAGCCTTCGAGACAGCGAGAAGACTGGCGGCAAGTTCTGCGACAGAAGCGGAGGGTTTGTACTGGGAAACAAAATCAGCCGAGCAGCTTGCAACAGGAGCTCTGGCGCGCGCAAGTGAACTCGATTCCAGCTCGCCGAAGTTGCACGTCCTGCTGGGAGACATTCATCGTCAGAGAAAGTCTTTTCCCGACGCGGAACTGGAGTATCGCAAGGCCTTGACACTCAAGCCGGAGGACAGCGGCGCTTTGTTCGGCTTGTCGCTGGCTCTGCTGGCCGACGGTCAAACCGATGAGGCGCTTCACCAGGCACAGGCTGCACTCGAAAACAACCCCGACGATCCGGAATTGAACGCTGTCATGGGCGAAATCCTTTGCGCGCGAAGTGATTTCGCTGGTGCCGAGGGCTACCTGAAAAAGAGCCTGAACACAATGCCGGAGTACGTTCCCCATGTTCACGCCTTGCTCGGCAAGGTGTATGCCCAGACAAACCGTACCCAAGAAGCGATCGCAGAACTAAGACTAGCGCTTGCCGACGATAAAGATGGCCATATTCATTACCAGATTGCGCGTCTTTATCTGAAAATTGGAGATCGCGATTCAGCCAGGCAAGCCTTTGACGTGTCAGACCGGATACGACGGCAAGGATTGACCAGGGCAGCGGTTGCAATGCAGCAGGGTGACGAAATTGAGCCGCAATAATCGAGCAGCTTTTCCGCTCGATCAGCTGTATCTCTGCACAACTACGGAAGAGGGAGCTCAGCTAAATGAAGAAAAGGATCGGTGTCCTTTTAGTGTCGCTGGTTGTCACGTCAGCAGTATGGTCCGCGGCCCAACCGCAGTTTGCCGTCAAGCAATCTCAAAAAGATTCAAATGGTGTAACGCTTCGAACCGCCGCGGGTAGCATGCGAGTCGAACTGTGCGGGGACCACGTCGTGCACGTGGTCGCGACGACAGCAGCAGAAATACCTACGGCAAAGGTCCCGGTAGTTACGGGTCCGTGCAAAGCCGATAACGTTCACATCAATATCGCCAAGCAGGAAATCCGTCTCTCGACCGCGGCACTCGCGGTTGCGATTGACACGGCCACCGGAGCAATCAAGTTCTTGTCTCCGGACGGAAACGTCGTCCTCACCGAACCCAAACAAGGTGGAAAGAGCTTTGACGTGCCCTCGGTCTTCGAAGCGAAAAGCTGGCAGGTGCAACAGACTTTTGTTTCGCCCGCAGACGAAGCACAGTACGGCCTCGGACAGCACCAGGAAGGCATTTTCAATGTTCGCGGAGTTCCGATTCGCCTTTCACAGGCGAACACAAATATTTCCCTTCCGGTTGTGCTGTCGAGTAATGGATATGGAATTCTGTGGAACAACCCGTCCCTTACCGACTTCAATCCTGCCGACCAGAAGATAGAAATAGACCCGAAGACAGGCAAGGGCAAATTAACCACGGGCGCAAAAGGCCTCTATGGGTTCCTGCTGAGCAGCGACAACAAAGATAAATTGATAGTTGAAGTGAACGGGCGGCGCGTGATCGATTTGGAGAACATGTGGACTCCAACATCCGCCTCAGGCTCCGTGAATTTGGAGGCGAACAAGGAATATGAAGTGACTGCGCAGGGCGGCCCAGGAGGATTTCAACTGGCGGTTCGTCCGCCGCAGGACACTACAACGTTCCGCTCCGAAGTAGGGCAGGCAGTCGATTACTACTTTTTTTATGGCCCTGAGTTGAACCGCGTAATCTCCGATTACCGCCAGCTCACCGGCGAAGCGCCGCTATTTCCGAAATGGGCTTACGGATATTGGCAGTGCCGAGAGCGGTATCACAGCCAGCAGGAAATTCTGGATACTGCGGCCGAATTCCGCAAACGCAAGATCCCCGTCGATGCCTTGGTGCAGGACTGGCAGTATTGGGGCAAGTATGGCTGGAGCGCGATGAAGTTCGATGAGGACCAGTATCCGAATCCCCAAGAGATGCTGGATCAGTTGCATTCCGAAGACCTGCATATGCTGATCTCGATTTGGTCAAGATTTGGGGAGGACACCGACGTATACAAGCGAATGAAGTCGCAGGATTTCCTGATTTCGGGAACTCCGTGGACGGACTTTTTCAGTCCCGGGGCGCAAAAGGCCTTCTGGTCGGAACTGAACAAAGGAATGTTCCAGGACGGAATGGATGGCTGGTGGATGGATGCTTCCGAGCCAGAGTTCGACGTGCTCAAGGGCAAGCAGACGTTTCTGGGTAGCGGAGAGTCGGTGCGCAATGCATATCCTTTATATGTGACGAAAGCCATCTACCAAGGCCAGCGGTCAACCACGGATCGCAAGCGCGTCGCGATTCTTACTCGCTCTGCTTTTGCCGGACAGCAACGAAATGCCGCGGCATCCTGGTCAGGTGACATTAGCGCGAACTGGCTAACACTTCAGCGGCAGATCCCCGCAGGCCTGAGCTTCAGCATGTCCGGGATGCCGTATTGGACAACGGATATCGGTGGATTTTTCCGGCCCGAAGACCAATACACCTCCGATGCGTATCACGAATTGCTGATCCGGTGGTTTGAGTACGGCGCGTTCTGCCCCATTTTTCGCGTTCACGGATATAAATCGAATGCGGAAATTTGGAACTATGGTCCACAAGCAGACAAAATTCTTACCCAGTACGATGAGTTGCGATATCGTTTGATGCCGTACATCTATTCCGCTGCCTGGGGTGTTACGAGCAATGGTGAGACGCTCATCCGGGCGCTGCCGCTCGAGTTCACTTCCGACGCCGGAGCGAGAGGCATTTCGGACCAATTCATGTTCGGGCATGCGTTATTGATCAATCCTGTGACCACGGAGGGAGCGACTCAGCGGAATATTTATCTCCCAGCGGGAACTGATTGGGTGGACTTCTGGACAGGCAAACGCGAAAAGGGCGGTCAAAGCATCACGGCAGACGCTCCACTCGCCAAGATGCCAATTTATGCCAGAGCGGGCTCAATCGTTCCTTACGGCCCGCGCGTTGAATCGGCTACGGCCAAGGCAGATCCAATTGAGTTGCGAATCTACGCGGGAGCAAACGGCGAGTTCAGCCTGTATGACGATGAAGGCGACAGTTACCACTATGAACACGGTGCGCACTCCGTCATACCGATGCGTTGGGACGATAAGGACGAGAAACTCACAATCGGTGATCGCCAAGGCAGCTTCCCCGGAATGCTCGAGCACAGGACCTTTCACATCGTAAAGGTGGCCGATGGTCATGGCACAGGAATTGCGCCGGCTTCGGACGCTGACGCGACGGTCGAATACGATGGTAAGGCTACTTCGGTGCAGGTCCGCCTTCGGCCGTAAAGGCGTGCGGCCTTTTGCGGTCAGCTGTTGCTGAGGGCAGTGGAATCATCGTAAATACCGAATAGCCCGTCATGAAGATCTCACGGCGTCATTTTGTGGTTTTGTCCGCAGGTGTGGTTACCTCTCGTGTATTCGGCCAGGGCGTCGCTCCCTGCTCGGTAAAGCCAGAAGCCAAACCGGCTCCTTCCGGACGCCCCTTCGACGCGCACTTTACCGACGTCGCTCGCGAAGCTGGACTTCTCGCGCCAATCATTTATGGCAATCCAGACGTCACGGACTACATTCTCGAAGCCGTTGGCTGCGGATGCGCTTTCATTGATCACGACAACGACGGCTGGATGGATATCTTTCTGTTGAGCGGCACGAAATTAGATGGTGCTCCGCCGGGGGCCACGAATCGCCTTTATAAGAACAATCGCGACGGCACCTTTAGTGATGTGACTGACAAAGCGGGTCTTCGAGATGTCGGGTGGGCTTCCGCCGTTTGTGTTGGTGACTACAACAATGACGGCTTCGAAGATTTATTCATAACGTACTTCGGCCAAAATAAACTTTACCGAAACAACGGCGATGGTAGTTTCACTGACGTTACAAAACAAGCCGAGTTGCTCAGCGACGTGCCACGTTGGGGCGCCGGCTGCACGTTCGTGGACTACAACCGCGACGGCCACCTCGATCTCTTCGTATCCAATTACCTTCAGTTTGACCTCGCGCGCGTGCCGAAACCCGGCGCTAACAGCAGTTGCACCTGGAAGGGAATGCCGGTCGAGTGCGGTCCACGAGGGCTTCCGCCCGGATATCACTCGTTGTATCGCAACAACGGCGATGGGACTTTTACTGATGTGAGTAAGCAGGCTGGCATTTCCGACCTGCGTGGAAGCTATGGCATGACGGCGGTGGCGGCCGACTTCAACGAAGACGGCTGGCCGGACATCTACGTGGCCTGCGATTCAACACCTAGCCTTCTGCTCATGAACAATGGCAAAGGTGGTTTTTCTGAAGAAGGCGTGTTGCGCGGGGTTGCACTCAGTGAAGATGGAATGGAACAGGCGGGTATGGGCATTGGGATCGGCGATTATGATCTCGACGGCCATCTCGACATTTTCAAGACGCATTTCGCCGATGACGCCAACGGGCTTTACCATAACGACGGCAAAGGGAATTTCGAAGATGTGACCCGTGCGGCAAAAATCGGAGTTGAGACGCGCTACATCTGCTGGGGCGCGGGAATGGTTGACCTCGACAATGATGGGCTGCCGGATTTGTTCATGACCACCGGAAGTGTTTATCCGCAAATAGAAAAAAAACTCCCGCAGTTCCCGAACCGTGGGCCGCGCGTGGTGTTCCGAAATCTTGGTAACGGCAGATTCGAGGAACTGACCGATGAAGCTGGACCCGGAGTTGCCGCCGCACACTGCAGCCGTGGATGCGCTTTCGGGGACTTTGACAACGACGGTGACATCGACATCTTGATCGTGAACTTGAGCGAACCGCCATCGCTGTTGCGAAACGATATACGCGGCAAACATCACTGGTTGAAGATAAGGCTGATCGGAACTAGATCGAACCGAAGCGCCATTGGAGCGCGGGTGGTGCTTCACTATGGCTCGAGAACACAAGCGCAAGAAGTCATGAGCCAGTCGAGTTTCTATTCGGCTAACGATCCGAGGCTGCACTTCGGACTCGGAGACGAAACAAGTGCCGAGACATTGAGATTCGCTGGCCGAGCGGACTGCAGGAGAAGTTCAAGGCCGTCGCTGCGGATCAGCTGGTTGTCATCAAAGAGGGAGCTGGCGTGCTCGCCCGTGCGGGTTGGTCGAGGTGGTTTGCGACACCGGTGAACTGTTGACGATCTCTGCCGAAGCGAGTCCCGCAAAATCCTGCGGGACTTCAAACAGCAGGATCAGGTATTTCAAGGTTGTACTGCTTCGCGCCAGGAGCCACCGAACAAGGGGCCATCCAGTTGAGGCGAGCACCCGGTCTACGGCCGATCACAAAATCGTGTGTGACTTCGAAGAGGGCTGTACATCGCTAGAATCGCAGGTCCGTCGAAAACGGCGACGCGCCCTTTCCCGCTGGAAGGGAAGCTGTTAGGATGTTTTTGCGAGGTTCGTTTCCCCTTTGTTTTCTTCCTGGCCATCGGCGCGGATCGTCCTAGGCAATACGGGAGTCCGCTTAGAAATTTATGGGCGGTTTATGGGGGGTTCAGACCGAAATAGGAGCAATTCAGGTCGTCTTGGACAATGTGTGCAACATATGCAATGTGTGCAAAGCCGCATAAACACTGGTTATTTCGCATCTTGTTGATTTGGCGAGTGGGGACGTAGTTCAGTTGGTTAGAACGCTGCCCTGTCACCGAAAATTCTCCTGCAAGTTAGGCCTTTAGCTACACACTCACCGCATTCTAATCAGTACTGACCATCCAAAGGGTTGTTCATGCCCATCTCGTGGAGCATCAGTTCACCTTGCGAGTTACCACAGCGATAGCGCGGGCTCGAATCCAGACCGGGCCGCCATATTTTCGTAACCGCGATTGTTTGAAATGACGTACAAGCCGAAAGTAAGGGCAGTGATCGACTATTCGGCCGTCAGCCCGCTTCAGGTATTTTGAGCTTCTAACTACTCGAGAGATCAACAACTTACCCTAACCACACCCGCACGGAAGCACTGAAACGCCGGTATTGAAAAAAACGAGGGAAAATTAGCTTACGTTTGGTCTCGAGGGCACACTGACGGCACATTTCAGAATTGACCTAGATGATGAGATTGCGTCTAGTGAACGATGCCTGTTGTCTGAGACTTGGCAGCAGATGCGCATGCAGTCAGGAAAGCCCACCCTTCGAAATTGCGAAGAGTGGGCTGAGCAGGTCTGAGGGGCCATGAATCTCACTCGGCGCTGACTGGCACCGCAAGAAAGCCATGTGCTTGCTTATTTGTATCGACGTATTGGAGAACAATGGCGGTTCCTGGGTTGATACCGTACGCGCGAGTGTGAACAGCGTTAGGAAAGTTCCAACGTAACTGGCGCTGACCCGCCGGCAAGCGCCGTGAGGATTCCTGACTCGCTGGGAAGCGCATCGGGATCTCGGTCGACGGACTTGCTCAGGGGCCACTTACAATTAATGTGCAATCCAGGGGCGGAAGTGGCTCACGGTTGAAAAAGTTCTTAACTGAAAAGACCCGCGTGCGTGCCGTTTCCCAAGCGTCACGCTACACGGGCTTACGCTCCTCCAAGACGCGCGTGCGGTCGCGCCAGGGAATCGAATCGGACGTACGGACTCAGTGAGGGGTCTTGTCGAACCCTGATTTCATTGCTCTCGCGCGCATTAGCATTTGCCGTGCATTCTCGGATAAGGTCGGCGCGATTTTGTGCGGCAGCCCGGCCGAACTCCCGGAGCCGTTGACATTTGAAGGCTGCGGCAAGAGCAGAGCAGCGTGAATATTTCCGGTGGTCACGTTCACGACGCACACGACGATCTGCCCGCGTGCGTTCACATCAAAGGCCACGACGAGGTAGTAACCGGAGTTCGGCGGAATCAGAGGGTTGAGGTCAGTCCATGCACCGTTTTCCCACAACAGCGCATGGTCGGGAGCATAGGACTCAATAAATCCCACGCCGGAATCGCCGACGATCTGGCCGTGATCGTTTAATCCTGAATTCCGAATTTCCGGGTTTTGTTTTCTCGTAGGCATCTGAGACAACAGGAGGATGAAACCAGATGCTGCGGACAATCCAGTCCCGCGCGAGATCAGCGCCCTGTTGTCGAACGAGCGGCTGATTCTACGCGAGACACAACGTGCGGTGACGCCGCTGGGCGGCGCTACCGTTTTCGTAGTTTTTCTTCACAAGCTGGGGTTGGTCGAAAAGATTCGGCAGCACATGCCGGTCCGCTGGAAATCCCCCAACCACATCGATCCCGCCGCTACCTTCATCGCATTTCTCATGGCCGTGCTGGCGGGGGCCAAACGGTTTGCCCACGCCAATTGGTTACGCGGCGATCGCGCCTTGCATGCCGTGCTGGGCCTGTCCCGCTTTCCCATCGACGACACTATCCGACAATTTGTTTCGGCGTTTTGGCATGGG
>WNGP01003934.1_pt1 | contig 13161 bp, 9 predicted proteins | sample 5407671 | NCBI WGS metagenome assembly WNGP01 (sample SAMN13153381, study PRJNA577476) | soil metagenome | isolation source: 40 cm soil or saprolite under Garry oak tree replicate 2 | place: USA:California | collected 2016-06-15 | reverse complement strand
CCCGTCATCGGCGTCGCGAATGGATCTATGCCTTCTTTCGTACCGTTAGGCGTATGAAACCAGACCTCTCCCGACTCGCGAGCGATGATCGAAATATCGCCCGTGACGTTGACCCACTCAGTTACGGACCGTGCCATTCGAAACCTCCACTTCCAGTGCTCGCCAGCGATTATTTCTCGACGGATGCGACTTGGTATGCAGATCGAACTCGCTTCAGCCTAGAGACACACCGCCTCACCTGAAACCGAGTGGCAACAGCGCTAGATCCCGTTCGGCGTACAGGCCATCAGCAAGCGGGCCGTCTCAAGAAGAGACTGGCCCGGCCGAGGCGTCACACGGTCTTGGTTCGGCAGCACAAAGACGACTTCATTGGCGTCTTGCATGGTATAGTCATTATCGTGTTCTTCTTCCGTGATTACGACGGCGCGCTGCAGATAGAAGCCCCGCGCCTGGAGCGCTACTTTGGCTTCTCTCGCGGCGGCGGGCGTCACGGTGCCGTCCGCCGCCCGTTCCAATAGCGTATCTCGGAAATCTTTTTCGACCCACGCGTCGACGATCATTTGCGCGAGGGAGGATCTGATAGGACCGATCTACCACTGGTTTGATGAAGGCACTGATACGGAGGACATGAGGCATGCGCGCGACGCTCAGATTGGCCTCACTAGTTCCGGCGGCTTTGGCTGATCTGCTCTTACCCGCCACTGAAGTATGATCCAGTGGGAATTGTCCCGGAGGATATTGAACACGAATTGAACACGAAGATCGGCGAGGATGCCTTCTGAAGGGAGCGAGTCCTGCGGAACCTCGCCCAGGTGCTGACGAAGTACGAACTCGCGATTAACCTCAAGATTGCGAAGGCGCTCGGCCTCGGCGGTGCCGCTGTCGCTGCTCGCTACTGCCGATCAGGTGATCGATCAGTCTAGTGAGACCGCGCGCCGGCATTGACCGAGCGAAGCGGCCACAATGTCGGCGGTTCGGCCATCAGCGGCTGCGTCCCGGCCTTGTCGGCCTGGCATTCCCGCAGCGCGTCGACGAAATCGGCAAACCATTGCTGGATCGTGCCGGCATTAAGTTTTTCCATCATCGCTTCCCAGCGCATCCGCCGTTCGGTCAATGGCATCGAGACCGCGGTTGCGATCGTCCGCGCCATGCTGTCGATGTCGTGGGGATTGACCAGCAGCGCCGTGTTCAGCTGGTTCGCGGCTCCTGCGAATTTCGACAGCACCAGCACGCCGGGATCGGCCGGGTTCTGTGCCGCGACATACTCCTTGGCGACGAGATTCATTCCGTCATGCAGCGGCGTCACCACGCCGACCTGGGCGGTGCGGTAGAGCCCCGCCAGCACGGTCTGGCTATAGCCCTTGTTCAGATAGCGGATCGGGGTCCAGTCGACCTCGCCATGACGGCCGTTGACGTCGCTGACCAGCCTGGCGAGTTCGTTTTGCAGATTGCCGTAGGCTTCGATCGCGCCCCGCGACGGTGTCGCGATCTGCAGCAAAGACACCGTCCGATGCAGCGCCGGCTCCGACGTCCACATGCGGTCGAATGCTTCGATGCGATTGATCAGTCCCTTGGAATAATCCAGCCGGTCTACGCCGATCGCCAGCTTCTCGCCATTCAAGCTGCGGCGCAGCCGCGACACGTCGGGATGCGACACGGCCTTGGCGGCTTGCGATGCGAATTTCTCCGGGTCGATGCCGATCGGAAATACCGCGACACGCGTGGTGCCATAGCGCGACGTCACGATGCCATTGTCGACCTCAAGACCAAGATCGAAAGAAAGATATCCGAGGAAACTTTCACAATCATCCTCGGTCTGGAATCCGATCAGATCGCAGGCCAGCATCGCCTCGACCAGTTCGCGATGGTGCGGCACGCCTTCGATGATGGCGCGCGCGGGCCAAGGCGTATGCAGGAAGAAGCCAATCGGCTCGGTGACGCCGAGATCGCGCAACTCCGCACCCAGCGCCAGGAAATGATAATCCTGAATCCAGAATATCGAGTCCGGCTTCTGGAACCGCAGCAGCGCCCGCGCCATGAAGGCGTTCACCTCGCGATAGGAGGCATAATCCTGCTGCGAGGCGCGGATCAGATCGGCGCGTGAATGCAGCGCCGGCCACAAGGCCGAATTGGCAAAACCTTCATAATATCCGCCGTAATGCGCGGCCGGCAGATCCAGCATCGCCAGCGCGCCTGAGCCCAACGCTTCGACTTCGGCGAACGGTTCCTTTTGGGAACCGTCACGGACCCGCCCGCTGGAACCGACCCAGATGGCGCCGGATTTCTCCACCACTGGCAATAAAGCTGCCGCGAGCCCCCCCGTCATGGGTTCATTGATTTTACCGCGCGCAACACGGTTTGAAACGACGACGAGGTTCACAGAGTCCCCTCCTGATGTTCCGCTCGCAGGTTAACAGCCATTCATCAATATGGTTCCCGGTCACCCTTTCAACGAAATCAAACCAAATTCGGGCGGAGCGGGGGCGGAACTCGGCTGCAAGAAATTTTGCTGGAATACCTGGATACGCGCAAAAGCGCCGCGATCACAGGAACGTCAAAACAATGTGGCACCGATCATGGTCGCACTGCGGCGTTTTCGTTATCGAGCAGGCGTGCGAGCCAATCGCGCACGTCGCGGGGCTCGTCGAAATGGCCGGCCACGCCTTTGGCGCGCCGGCCCACTGAAAATGCAAGGCCGTTCAAATCGGGCATGATGGCGAACACGCTTTCGTCGGTAACATCGTCGCCGATGAAAACGGGACGGCGGCTGCTGAAAGGTTCGTGTGTCATCAGCTCACGCACGCCCGACGCCTTGTTGAAACCGGAATGCTTGATCTCGCACACGCTTTTTCCGGGCAGCACTTCGATCGGCGCGTTCGGCAGATCGGCCCTGATCAGCGATACCGCTGCATAGATCGCCTTCTCGGCATGCGGCGCCAGTCGATAGTGGAGCGCCAGCGAATAGCCCTTGTCTTCCAGCAAGATTCCCGGACTGAGCTTGGCGATCGCGGCCAACCGCCGCTTCAGCTCCTTGTCCATCGGCGGGGCATGGGTCGCCACCGCTTCGCTATCGGTCGAGAGCCGCAATTCCGCGCCATGGCCTCCGACGGCCGGAAACTGTTCGGGTGCAAAGATCAGATCGATGTCATTCAGCGAACGCCCGCTGACCAGCGCCAGCGCGCCCGAGGTCTTCTCAAGCAGGAGGTTGAGGGTCTTTGTCAGGCCAGGCGGCACCCACACTTCACGCGGCGTCGGCGCCAGATCAAGCAGGGTGCCGTCGATATCGAGCAGAACTGCGGTTTGGCTCAGATGGTGTGACAGCGAGCGCGGTACCGGAACCGTGTCCGGCGACGTCTCCTCCTCCGTGGCATCTTCTTCCAATGGCATCTCGGCCAATTCCTGTTCCAGCAAATCCTGATTCATTCACTCTACTCCACAAAGGCAAGCGGTCGTGCAACCGATTCGAGCGGCCGGCGCTCGGCAGCGATGCAGTAACGCCATGCGACAAAGGCTGCCCCGATCATCAATCCAGACCCCAGCAGATATCCTGCGAAAACGCTGTTGCGCGATCCGGTATCGATCAATGCGCCGAACAGAGCGGGGCCGATGACGCCGCCAATCCCCGTTCCCACCGCATAGAACAGCGCGATCGCCAGCGCCCGGACCTCCAGCGGAAAAGTCTCGCTGACAGTGAGATAGGCCGCGCTGGCGGCGGGGGAAGCAAAAAAGAAAATCACCATCCAGGCGATGGTCTGGGTCTGCGCGCTCAATACGCCGATCGAAAACAGATAGCCGGAAAGCGCGAGCAGAACGCCGGAAACCCCGTAGGTCATCGCAATCATCGCCCGGCGTCCAAGCGTATCGAACAGACGGCCGAGCAATAATGGCCCGAGGAAATTGCCGGCCGCGAACGGGAGAATGTACCAACCGACCAGGCTCGGGGCGATGCCGAAGAAATCGGTCAGGACCAGCGCAAAGGTGAAGAAGATCGCGTTGTAGAAAAACGCCTGAGCGATCATCAGCGTCAATCCGACCAGTGAACGCTGGCGATAGGCCGAGAACAGCGTCCGCGCCACCTCGCGCAGCGGGGTATGGTCGCGCATCCGCAGTTTGATCTTCGGCCAGGCGCGTTGCGACCCCTCTTGCCCATTTCGCTGCACGTATCCGACGACCGATCGTTCGATATCGTCGACGATCGCATGCGCCTGATCGGGACGGCCGTGGATCATCAGCCAGCGCGGGCTTTCGGGGATCCACATCCGCATCACGAACACCACAAGGCCTAGGCCGGCGCCGGTGAAATAGGCCAGCCGCCAGCCCAGATCGGGTCCGAGCACCGCGGGATCGAGCAGGACGATCGCGCTGGTCGCGCCCATCGCAGCCCCGATCCAGAAGCTGCCGTTGATCACAAGGTCGGTCCATCCGCGATAGCGCGCCGGCACCAGTTCCTGAATCGTCGAATTGATCGCGGTGTATTCACCGCCGATGCCGGCGCCGGTGAGAAACCGAAACAGCGCATAGCTCGCGACATTCCACGACAATGCCGTTGCCGCTGTCGCCGTCAGATAAAGCGCGAGCGTAATGAAGAACAGTTTCTTGCGCCCGATCCGGTCCGTCAGCCAGCCAAAGCCGAGCGCGCCGAGCACCGCGCCGGCGAGATAGGCGCTGTTCGAAAACCCGACGTCGAAATTGCTGAAATGCAGTGTCGGGCTTTCCTTCAATGCCCCGGACAATGCGCCGGCCAGCGTGACTTCCAGCCCATCCAGTATCCAGGTGATGCCGAGCGCGAGCACAACGCGGGTATGGAAGCCGCTCCAGCGCAGACTGTCGAGACGAGGGGGAATATCGGTTTCGATGACACGATCTTGGTGTTGTCGCGCGGGCGCCAAAACGAGAGTGCCATCATTCGATGTCGAACCGCGCCGTAACTGCTGCACATCCATCGGATCAGCCAATGAGAAAACGACCCCGGAACGCTCTGTCCCAAGGCTTTATTCCAAGACTTTCGCACCCAATTGCGGCAATGCTTCTGCTTGCCACTCAATACAACACCGCTACCCGGCGAGAGTTCCCGCATGGCAGCATCGGAACCGATCGGCTCGATCATCGTTTTTCGGCAGCAACAGCATGGAGTTGGCGATGGCCGAACGACGGAAAGCGGCACGTCCGCGCAAGACCGCGCGCAAAGCGCGGAGCAAGCCAGGCACGACAAAAACTTCTCCACGGCGCTGGTCACAGCGCGTCACGCGCGATAGCGATGCGCTCGATCTGAAACGCCGCGTCTTCAAGCTGACCGACCCGAAGAAAATCGCGGCATCGCTCAAGCGCTCGGCGGAACGAAGCTCACGCCGCAAGACAGGCGCCTATCGCTCGGCGCTCTCGATGCTGACCTTCTATATCAACCGTGCCGGCAAGGCCTTGCCGAAAACAGATCGCAGCCGATTAGAGCGCGCGAAGGTCGAGCTGAAGCGGCAGTTTCATCGTGACCAGTAGGTGCTGTTATTCAATCGCCGCGATCGTCATACCCGCGGAAAGCGGGTATCCAATAATCGCAGGCTTGCGTTAGACTCGATACGCCACGCAGTACTGGATCATCCGCCTTCACGGATGATGACACCTTCCAGGATCGCAAACTTTAGGCCGCGCGGATATTCGCCATGAAGCGATCGAGTTCCTCGCGCAAGCGAGTGCTTTCGGTCGAAAGCGATTTTGCCGAATTCAGCACCTCTTCGGAGGCGGAGCCGGTTTCGGTGGCGCCGCGATTCACCTGCATGATGCTCGCGGCAGCTTCCTGGGTCCCCCGGGCGACGCTCTGAACGCTGCTGGCGATCTCCTGCGTCGCCGTGCTTTGCTGCTCGACCGCGCTCGCAATCGTCGAGGCGATGGTCGAGATCTGGGCGATGGTGCCGCCGATCTCCTTGATGGCGGTGACCGATTCCTGGGTCGCGCCCTGCATGCCCAGGATGTGAGAGGAGATCTCGTCGGTCGCCTTCGCCGTCTGGCCGGCCAGCGATTTGACCTCGGAGGCGACAACGGCAAAACCTCGGCCGGCGTCTCCGGCGCGGGCGGCTTCGATCGTTGCGTTCAGCGCCAGAAGATTGGTCTGCTCGGCGATTGCCGTGATCAACTTGACCACGTCGCCGATCTGCTGCGCCGCGCGCGACAATTTGCCGATGCGCTGATCGGTTTGCCGCGCCTGAAGCACCGCCGCCTCCGCGATCTGGCTGGATTCGCGCACCCGTCTTCCGATTTCATTGACCGAGGTGGAGAGCTCCTCGGTTGCGGAAGCGACCGCCTGCATATTGCCTGACGCCTGCTCCGAAGCGCCGGCGACCTGACTGGAGAGGCTTTGCGTAGTCTCCGCGGTCCGCGTCAACGTGCCGGCAGCCGCCTCAAGCTGAACGGCGGAAGCCGAAACGTTCGAGACGATCGCGCCCACCGCCGATTCGAAATCGTCGGCAAAGCGAATGAGTTCGGTACGGCGCGCGGCGCTGGTGGCCTTGTTCTGCGCATCCTGTGCCGCGGCGTCGCGTTCGGCTTTGGCGACAGCCTGCACCTTGAATTCCCCCACCGCGCCTGCCATCTCGCCGAGTTCATCGTTGCGGCCGAGGCCCGGCAGCACGACATCGAAATTGCCGCCGGCGAGCTCGCGCATGGCATTGCACATCGCCGTCATCGGGCGTGAGATTCCCTTGCCCAGCAGGAAGGCCCACACCCCGCCGAGCAGGAATCCGCCGGCCGCGAGCATCACGATCAGGCGTTGGATATCGACGATCGTCGCATCGGACTCCGATTCAAATCGTTGCTGGTCTGAGAACAGGTCGGCTTTCATCACGGTCGCGGCCTTGATGATCGCTGCCGCCGAATCGTTCATTTCGGCGGTCAACTCATCGATCGATTTCGCGTCGTCGACAAGTTTGCCGAGCGCCTTCCGGTATTGTTCGAGCTGCGCAGCAATCTCCTTGAGGTCCTGCACGATCTTTTCTTCGGTCGACGCTATCGCCTTCAGCGAGTGCTCGACGAATTTGAGCCGCGCCAGCGCGCTGGTGGCCACCGCCTGGTCGGCGTTGATGACGAATGTGTTGGCGAGCGCCACCGCAGCCTGATATTGCGCGGTGACCTGTTTGGCACCGAGTTCAACCGCGGGAAGGCCAGCGTCGGCGGCGGTGCTGGCGAGATCGTCGAGCATGTAACGCAGCGCGTTGCCGCCGCGCTGCAGCTGATTTTGCGCCAGCAGCGCGCTCTCGTTCTTGACCTTGAGAATGTCGGCAAAAATCTTGGTGAAGGTACGGAATTCCCTGGCGAGGCGGGTGATCTGATCCAGCCGCGCCGGGTTGGTGGTGCTCCTCATCGATTTGTCGATGGCGTCCTTGAGGCTGGCCTCGGCCGCCAGCGCCGCCTTGCCGTCGTCTTCCTTGCCCGTGACCACGTAATAGCGCGCCAGAGCCCGGTAAGAGATCAGCTCGCGATCGATGTTGCGTGCGAGATCCGCCTCCGACACGCTGTTGCGATAGGACGCCACGCCGAGGGAAACGCGCTCGAATCCGAGATAGGCGATGCCCATGCTGGCCGCGGAGATCGCCAGCACGACGGCAAAGCTAAGCACGATTTTTGAGCCAAAGCGCAAGGTCGGGAGCCGTGGCAGCATCGACCGCGGCCTGACACGCTTGAACAATCCCACGCGACCCCCCGTATTTAGTTGAAAAATCACGGGAATCTGGAACCAGCGCTCCCCACTCCACCCCGTAAAACTACGGGGGGAATAGATAAAAGGCGGTAAATTTGAGCCCGAATACTCCCGAGGGTTGCGAGCGGACGAAACGGTTCGTTGTCGTCATCGCGAGAGGCAAAGCGACGCGAGGGCAAACCGACCAGGCAACCCGGAAATGGCGGATGGGGGCGGCGCCATCGGTCGGGCTGCTAGCCCGCACCAAACTTGAGCACCGCCAACGTCGCCTGCCAATTGGAGACGAGTTGCAGCTTCGGTTCGGTCATCGACCACGAGCTTCCCAAGTCTCTCAGGCCTCTTGCCCGGGACCATCTCGAGTCTGGCGCAAGGCCACACTTTCGAACGAGACCCTTCCTCACCCTCCTCCAGGGCGGTCAAGACAGGCTTCCGAAGCAAGGCATCACCATGGCGTCACAATGACATCCGCGACGAAAATCTTAGTTGCAAAGTCCCGGCCCCCCGGTCTCTAATTGGAATAATTAAAAAAGCATTGGAAAGCATCGGGAGGTATCACGCGTGTCTACCATCAAATTGACGGTGAACGGCAAGGCGGTCTCGGCCGACGTCGAGGACCGGACCCTACTCGTCCATCTCCTGCGCGAACATCTCAACCTGACCGGCACCCATGTCGGCTGCGACACCAGCCAGTGCGGCGCCTGTGTCGTCCACATCGACGGCAGGGCGGTCAAATCATGCACGGTGCTGGCGGGGCAGGCCGCGGGCAGTAACGTGGTCACCATCGAGGGGATCTCGAAGGGCGACGAGCTGCATCCGATGCAGGCGGCATTCCGCGACAATCACGGTCTGCAATGCGGCTATTGCACGCCGGGCATGATCATGTCGGCGATCGATATCGTCAACCGGTACAGCGGCAAGCTCGACGAGGCCACCGTCCGCCACGAGCTGGAAGGCAACATCTGCCGCTGCACCGGCTACCACAACATCGTCAAATCGGTGCTCGATGCGGCCTCCCGCATGAAGGTTTCGCAAGCCGCGGAATAGCGCCTGCAAACCAACGATTTCCGAATACGAGACCGCCGAATTTCGAAGGAAATGGCGGACACAAAAACTCCGACAGGGAGGACAGGACATGGGCGTTGAAGGCATTGGCGCAAGCGTGGTGCGCAAGGAAGACCGACGTTTCATCACCGGCAAAGGCCGCTATGTCGACGACATCAAGCTTGTGGGATTGACCCATGCCCACTTCGTCCGCAGCCCGCACGCGCATGCCAGGGTAAGGAGCATCGATTCGTCGGCGGCGATGAAAATGCCGGGCGTGGTCGGCGTGCTGACGGGAAAGCAGATCGTCGACGACAAGGTCGGCAATCTGATTTGCGGCTGGGCCATCACCTCGAAGGACGGCACCGGGATGAAGATGGGCGCCTGGCCGGCGATGGCGCCGGAGACGGTGCGCTTCGTCGGGCAGGCGGTTGCGGTCGTGATCGCCGAGACCAAGAACCAGGCCAGGGATGCGGCGGAAGCCGTCGTAGTCGATTACGAGGAGCTACCGGCCGCGGCCGATATTCGCGCGGCTATCAAGCCGGGCGCGCCACAGCTTCACCCCGAGGCCCCGGGCAATGTGATCTACGACTGGCACATTGGCGATGAAGCCGCAACCAGCGAGGCGTTCAAGAAGGCGGCCAATGTCGTGGCGATGGACATCGTCAACAACCGGCTGGTGCCGAATGCGATGGAGCCGCGCGCCGCAATCGCGGAATACAACGAGGCGGAAGAGCATTTCACGCTCTACACCACCTCGCAGAATCCGCACGTCGCGCGTCTGGTGCTATCGGCGTTCTACAATATCGCGCAGGAGCACAAGCTGCGGGTGATCGCGCCCGATGTCGGCGGCGGCTTCGGCTCCAAGATCTTCATATATCCCGAAGAGATGGTGGCGCTGTGGGCCTCCAAGAAGGTGCGGCGCCCAGTGAAATGGACCGGCGACCGCTCCGAGGCCTTCCTCACCGACGCCCATGGTCGCGATCATCTGACCAGAGCGGAGATTGCGTTCGACAAGGACAACAAAATTCTTGGCCTGCGCGTCAAGACCCACGCCAATCTCGGCGCTTACATGTCGCTGTTCTCCTCTTCGGTGCCGACCTATCTCTATGCGACGCTGCTGTCGGGCCAGTACAACATCCCGAACATCTATGCAGAGGTGACCAGCGTCTACACCAATACCACCCCGGTCGATGCGTATCGGGGGGCGGGCCGCCCGGAAGCGAGCTTCGTGGTCGAGCGCCTGATGGAAACCGCGGCGCGGCAGCTGAAGGTCGATCCGGCCGAATTGCGCCGCAAGAACTTTATCACGCAATTCCCGCACCAGACGCCGGTGATCATGGCCTATGATATCGGCGATTTCGGCGCATCGCTCGATGCAGCGTTGAAGGCGATTGATTACGCCGGCTTCCCCGCGCGCAAGGCGAAAGCGAAGGGCGAAGGCAAGCTCCGCGGCATCGGCTTCTCCTGCTACATCGAGGCCTGCGGCATCGCGCCCTCGAAAGCGGTCGGCAGCCTGGGGGCCGGCGTCGGCCTGTGGGAATCCGCCGAGATCCGCGTCAATCCGGTCGGCACCATCGAAGTCCTGACCGGATCGCACAGCCACGGCCAGGGCCATGAGACCACCTTCGCGCAGTTGATCGCGGAGCGTATCGGCGTGCCTGTCAGCCAGGTGCAGATTGTCCATGGCGACACCGACAAGGTGCAGTTCGGCATGGGAACCTATGGCTCTCGCTCGATTGCGGTCGGCGGCACGGCCATCATCAAGGCGATGGCGCAGGTCGAGGCCAAGGCCAAGAAGATCGCAGCGCATCAGCTGGAAGCCTCCGAGGGCGACATCGTCATCGAGAACGGCGCGTTCAAGGTGACCGGCACCGACAAGTCGATCGTGCTGCCGATGGTGGCGCTCGCCGCCTACACCGCGCACAATCTGCCCGACGGCATGGAGCCGGGTTTGAAGGAAACTGCGTTCTACGACCCGACCAACTTCACCTTCCCGGCCGGGGCTTACATCTGCGAGCTCGAGGTCGATGCCGGCACCGGCAAGACCAGCTTTGTCAATTTCGTCGCGGCCGACGATTTCGGCCGGCTGATCAACCCGATGATCGTCGAAGGCCAGGTCCATGGCGGGCTCGCCCAGGGCATTGGCCAGGCGCTGCTCGAAGGCGCGGTTTATGACAGCTCAGGCCAGCTCGTGACCGCGTCGTTCATGGACTACACCATGCCGCGCGCCGATGACTTGCCGTCGTTTAAATTGAACCACACCACGACGCTGTGCCCGGGTAATCCGCTCGGCGTCAAGGGTTGCGGCGAGGCGGGCGCGATCGGCGCCTCTGCCGCCGTCATCAACGCCATCACGGATGCGATCGGCAATAACAGACTGGAAATGCCGGCGACGCCCGACCGGGTGTGGCACGCCATTCACGGCTGAGAGGTGAGTGTCGCTCGGCCCCATCCCGAGAAGCCATGCAAAGCATGGCGTCTCGAAGGATGGAGCAAATGATACGCATGGTTCGAGACGGTCCTACGGACCTCCTCACCATCAGGGACTGAGCAAAGATACGGATTCATAGAGAGGCATCGCCATGTACGAGACAGTCTACCATCGTCCCTCCTCTGTCGACGAAGCCGCCGCGCTTTTTGCCAAGGGCTCGGAATCGAAATATCTCGCCGGCGGTCACACTTTGATCCCGGTCATGAAGCAGCGGCTGGCCTCGCCGTCCGATGTGATCGATCTCGGGCGGATTACGGCGCTGATCGGCGTCGAGGCCACCGCCGACACGCTGACGATCAAGGCGGCGACGACGCATTACGACGTATCCCAGAGCGGACCGGCGCAGCAGGCGATCCCTGCGCTGGCCTATCTCGCCTCGCTGATCGGCGATCCGGCGGTGCGCCATCGCGGCACCATCGGCGGCTCGATCGCCAACAACGATCCGGCGGCGGATTATCCCGCGGCTGTGCTGGCACTTGATGCCACCGTGAAGACCAACAAGCGCAGCATCAAGGCCGACGACTTTTTCAAGGGGCTATTTTCGACAGCGCTGGAAGATGGCGAGATCATCACGGCCGTCTCCTTCCCTGTTCCGGCCAAGGCGGGGTATTCCAAATTTCTCCATCCGGCATCGCGCTTCGCGCTGACCGGCGTGTTCGTGGCCAAGACAAAGGCGGGCGACGTCCGTGTCGCGGCCACCGGCGCCTCACAGAACGGCGTGATGCGGGTACCGGCGATCGAGGCGGCGCTGAAGGCCAATTGGTCGGCAGGCGCGTTCGATAGCGTCCAGATCCCCGCCGCCGGTTTAATGAGCGATATTCATGGTTCGTCGGACTATCGCGCCAATCTGATCAAGGTGATGGCGCAGCGCGCAGTCACCGCCGCAGGATAATTGCGCCCGGCAACAGACACTTCGCTCGTCATGCGCGGGCCTGACCCGCGCATTCATCGAGCGAAAGCCTTTTCCTGTCTCGGGGAATGATGGATTGCCGGGTCATCTAGCGCGAGGACGCGCGGAGCCTGTCATCGGGCCGCGTTTTGCGCGGACCCCTTGGCGCTTTTGCCCGGCAATGACGGCGGAATATGTCTCACCGCCTTTGGCCCATTGTTGCTAAAAGAAGCTTGCTTCCATCTCCCCGAGGCGAGACAATTTAGCTAATCAGCTAATTAAAAGATTCCCCGGGGAGCGCCCATGAAATTCGGAATTTTCTACGAACACCAGCTTCCGCGGCCGTGGAACGAGGGCGACGAGCACAGGCTGTTCCAGGAAGCGCTCGACCAGGTCGAACTCGCCGACAGGCTCGGCATCGACTATGCCTGGGAAGTCGAGCACCATTTTCTGGAGGAATATTCGCACTCCTCCGCCCCCGAAATCTTCCTCGCAGCCTGCTCGCAGCGCACCAGGAGGATCCGGCTTGGCCATGGCATCTGCCTGATGCCGCCGAAATACAATCACCCGGCGCGGGTCGCCGAGCGCATCGCGACGCTTGATCTCGTCTCCAACGGGCGCGTCGAATTCGGCACCGGCGAGAGCGCGTCGCTGATGGAACTCGGCGGTTTCAATGTCGGCTTCGACCCGGTCGAGAAGCGGCGGATGTGGCAGGAAGGCGTCGAGCAATGCACCGATATGATGGTGATGGACCCTTACCCCGGCTTCAAGGGCGAATTCTTCGAGATGCCCTGCCGCAACGTGGTGCCGAAGCCGGTGCAAAAACCGCATCCGCCGCTGTGGGTGGCCTGTTCCAATCGCGAGACCATCAAGATGGCGGCGCGCTACGGCATCGGCGCGCTGACTTTCGCATTCGTCGATCCGCGGGAGGCAAGGCAATGGGTCGATGACTACTACCGCATCTTCAAGGAGGAATGCGTGCCGGTCGGCCACGCGGTCAATCCCAATGTCGCGATGGTGACGGGATTCGCGGTACATGCGGATGAAATG